>Ga0247764_1000380_pt1 | contig 15764 bp, 13 predicted proteins | sample UWRJL051202B4_FD_179932 | JGI IMG/M metagenome (GOLD analysis project Ga0247764, IMG submission 179932) | Plant litter microbial communities from Arlington Agricultural Research Station in Wisconsin, United States - UWRJ-L051-202B-4 | ecosystem: Environmental > Terrestrial > Plant litter >...
CCACTTCGGATCGCGCTCGTTACGGCCTGTACCGTGGCGCAACGTTGTTGGCCCTCGGCGACACGTCACGGGCAGAGGCCTGGCTCAGCTTCTCGCAGCGCATCACGCACGAAGATCCCGGCGTGCTCTCGCGAGAAGAGAATGAGATGCTGACGCGGGCGCTGTCGCTGGTCGCGACTCAACGCGGGAATTATCCAGAGCCGCGCAAGGACCCCACCGCGGTGGCGACCACCAAAGCACTTCCCGGCGGCGAGCCACAGGGCAACTGAGCGTTCTCAGCGCGGTAGACTCAAGCGCTCACGTAGCTCGCTCAGCAGGCGAGAAAATGCCTCTGCGGCGAGTGGAAGATTGGCTTGCCAGTCGTTGCTGGCGTTCGAATCAGCGCCGTCCGTGATGTACTTGGCGCAGGCGAACGGGACGCTCTCGAAGTGACACACTTTGGCAAAGGCGTACGCTTCCATGTCAATCACCTCCCAATCGGCGACGTGATCGCTGGTCTCGAAGCGATCCCCAGTGGCGCACACGCCGTGGGCCAAGTCTGGAAAGTGCGACGCAAACTCGAGCGTCGCGGGCAGCTCTTCGAACGGCGTTTGACCCAGCGCAAAGCCGAGCTCCCGCACGTCCATATCCCGCTGCACGAAGCGACTGCACGACACCACCGCGCCCGTCGGAAAACGGCGACTGCCCGCAGTGCCGAAGTTCACGACCAACGGCCGCCTGCCCTGCGCTCTCTCTTCAGCTAAACGCCGTGCCAACCGATACGTAGCGTTGACCTTGCCGAGGCCCGTAAACAACACCGGCTCATGGTCGAGCCGCCCTTGCGCCTCAATCTCGAGAGCCATAACGACCAAAATAGAGTCTAGTTCCACAGCGAAGGCTGACTTACCTCACATCTAAGTTAGCCAGCACAGGATTCTGGTTGGGTCCGGCTCTGCGCGCGCTGCACGCGACCCACCACGACTTCCGGCGCGCCACAAACGCAAAGAATGGTGGGTCCCGCGCATCCCGTGAGGAGCCGGACCCACCATCCTACAGAATCACCGAAATCTCGGTTCAGCCCTTGGCGTCGCCTCGAGCGAAAATAGATGCGACGTAGTTCAAGACGTCGGACGCGCTGACTTCGTTGTAACCGAAGTAGCGCATCAAACGGGACTTGATGATGTCGATCTTTTCCTGGGTTTCCTTGTCGACGACGGCGGAGACCAAGGTCTTGAGCTTGATGCTGTCCTTCTGATCTTCGAACAGTTTGAGCTCCAGGGCGCGGCGCAAACGATCGTTGGTTTGCCAGTCGAAGCGTTTGCCTTCCACCGCCTTGGCGCCGATGAAGTTCATGATCTCACGCCGGAAGTCCTCTTTGCGGTTCTCCGGGATGTCGATCTTCTCTTCGATCGACCGCATCAAGCGCTCATCCGGTTCCTCATCCTGACCGGTGTAGCGGTTCTTGACCTTCTCCTTCAGGGTGTAGGCCTTGATGTTGTCGATGTAGTTGCCGGCGAGCTTGGCGATGGCTTCTTCGTCCGCGCTGATGGCGCGCTGGACTTCGTTCTTCACGATCTCTTCGTACTCGCGCTTCACCACACCGATGATTTCGCGATAACGCTTGCGCTGCTCTTCACCTGTGATGAGGGAGTGATGGGTCAGGCCCTTTTCTAGCTCGTTCATCACCATGAACGGGTTGATGGTGCCCTCGCCCACGTCGCTGACGAGCGCGTTCGAGATCTTGTCTTGCACGTAGCGCGGGCTGATACCTTCCATGCCTTCGCGCTTCGACTCCTTGCGCAGCTCCTTCACGGTGTCTTGCGTGTAGCCGGGCAAGACCTTGCCGTCGTAGAGCTTCATCTTCTGAAGCAGCGCCAGGTTGTGCTTCTTCGGCTCTTCCAAGCGCGTGAGCACGGCCCACATGGAGGCGACTTCCAGCGTGTGCGGAGCGACGTGTTTGCCGCGCACCTTCTCCTGGTTGAAATCCTTCTCGTAGATGCGGATCTCGTCGCTCATCCGCGTGATGTACGGGATGTCGATCTTGATGGTGCGGTCGCGCAGCGCCTCCATGAACTCGTTGTTCAGCAGGCGCTTGTATTCGGCCTCGTTGGTGTGACCGATGATGAGCTCGTCGATGTCCGTCTGCGCGAACTTCTTGGGCTTGATGCGGTGCTCTTGAGAGGCGCCGAGCAAGTCGTACAAGAACGCGACGTCGAGCTTCAACACTTCGACGAACTCCACGATGCCACGGTTCGCGATGTTGAACTCGCCGTCGAAGTTGAAGGCGCGCGGATCCGAGTCCGAGCCGTACTCCGCGATCTTCCGGTAGTTGATGTCGCCGGTGAGCTCCGTGGAGTCCTGGTTCTTCTCGTCCTTCGGCTGGAACGTGCCGATGCCGACGCGATCTTTCTCGCTCAGCAAAAGGCGCTTCACGCGCACGTGGTTGTTGACCACCTTGCCCCAATCGCCGTTATAGCGCTGCAGCAGCCCGGCGAAGATGAAGCGGCTCGCCGGGTCCATGTCGCCTTCGATCCGCACGCGAAACTTCTCGTTCGAAAGCCCGAGCTTCTGGATCGCCTTCTCGCGCCACTCCGCCGGGATGACGCGCAGTGGCTCTTCGTGCATCGGAGAGTCGAAGCTGTCGGCGCCGCCGCTAGCGAGCCCGCTTTCTCCCAAGTTCACCCATTTGAAAGTAAACAGGGCACCTTCTGGGCTTTGCGAATAACGCTCCAAGCCCTTCTTCAACAGTCGCGCGATGGTCGACTTGGAGGAGCCGACGGGACCGTGCAGCAGGATCACGCGCTTCTCGGGGCCGTAGCCTTCGGAGGCGGCCTTCAGCACGTTCATCAAGCGCATGAGCGGGATGTCCAGGCCGAACACCGCGTCCCGGCCCTCATCAATCTCATCCCGGAAGAAGTTGTAGCGAACTAGCTTCTTCTTGTTGTCGATGTATTCCTCGGTGCCGTACGAGATCACCATGTCGTACACGCGCTGAAACGCGTTACGGGTCACCTGCGGACGCTCTCGCACGATCTGCAGGTATTCTTCGAAGCTGCCTTCCCACGCGAGATCGCGATAACGGTCGTAGTCCTGCATGCTCGCGATGAGCGAGACCATGCTGCCCACTGTTTCCGACGTGCGGCTGGTCGTGCCGGGTTGATCCATGTGTTTTCAGCCCTCGATTCGAGGTTTAACTTAACCACAACCGTACGCGCGAGTCACCCACGGCGAAGTCTGTTTTTGCTCGGCGCGCTCGAAGCAAAAAGCCAGCGCGAAGCTGAGTTCGTGCGATGATCGCGGGCCGCGCGAATCGCTGCGAGCTCCGTGCAATCCGAGCAAGCTGTGTCAAACTTCGCGCGCGTTCGGTCGACACGTGTCTGAACATCTAGCGCCACTGACCCCGACGTCTTCATTGCTTCGCTGATTTGCGTCGCAGAGCATTCGGTGACTCGGTCGCGGGGCCGCCCGAGAGTTGGCGAAGTGTCGGTGACCCCGATGGGGTCCGCAGCGCGCCGCGCGTGTGACATTATAGTGACAATGCGATGGGAGCTCAGGGGCGAAACTCGCCTTTCAGCTCGAGAAGACTACGCTCGCCGCTCGCCTTCACGGTGTGTTCATGTCCTCCACGGAACCCAGTCGCCTCAATCTTCCCAGTGAAATCCCCGTCGCTCTCGCCACGACGCGGCTGGATGATCCATCGCTCTACATCAATCGGGAGCTCTCCTGGCTCGAGTTCAACGCGCGCGTCATCGCAGAGGCAGCGGATCCCAACGTCCCCCTGTACGAGCGACTGAAGTTCATCGCGATCTTCGCGAACAACCTGGACGAGTTCTTCATGGTGCGCGTCGCCGGGTTGCAGGCGCAGCTCGTCAACGCGATCGAGGAAGTCCCTCCCGACGGACAGACGCAGGAACAGCAACTGAGCGCCATCGCTCTGCGCGCGCACGAGCTCACCTCCGAGCAGTACCGCATCTGGAACAGCACGCTGCGCAAGGAGCTACGGGTCGCTGGCGTCGCCCTGATGTCCCCGGACGAGCTCAGCCCCAAGGAACAAGCCGCGCTCGACGAGCACTTCGTGAAGAACATCTACCCGGTGTTGACGCCGATCGCGATCGACCCGGTGCACCCGTTCCCGCACATCAAGAACAAGAGCATCAACGTCGGAGTGATGTTCGAGAAACGCCTGCACTCCACGGAGCCGTCCTTCGGCCTGGTGCAGGTGCCGGGCATGTTACCGCGCCTGATCCGCGTGCCGATCGAAGGCACACGCCGCGCGTTCGTGGCGCTGGAGGATCTGATCTTCCGCCACACCAAGATGATCTTCCCGCAGCTGAAGGTCACTGGCTATTACGCGTTCCGCGTCACCCGCAACTTCGACATCGAGATCGACGAAGAGGAAGGCGAAGATCTGCTGCTCACGTTGCAAGCGGAGCTGCGCCGTCGCGAGCGCGGTCACGCGGTGCGACTGGAGGTCAGCGGCGCGGCTCCGGAAGAGTCCATTCAGTGGTTGTGTCGCGAGCTGGATCTGGAGTTGCCCCAGGACGTGTACCTGGTGGACGGGCCGTTGTTCCTGGGCGACATGACGGTGCTCACCTCGGGCGACGAGCGGCGGGATCTGCGCGATGAGCCGTTTCTGCCGCACTACGTGCCGCCCCTGCGCGATTCCGAAGACTTCTTCGAGACGATCAAGGAGCGCGACGTCTTGCTTCACCACCCCTACGAATCGTTCGAGGCGGTGATCGACTTCCTGTGGCAAGCCGCGGAGGATCCGCGCGTGCTGGCCATCAAACAGACGCTGTATCGCACGGGCGGTGAGTCCCCGCTGGTGCGCGCGCTACAACGCGCGGCGGAGCTCGGCAAACACGTCACCGCCTTGGTCGAGCTGAAGGCGCGCTTCGACGAGGCCAGCAACATTCAGTGGGCCCGCGCACTCGAGCGCTCGGGCGTGAGCGTGATGTATGGCCTGTTGGGCTTCAAGACCCACGCCAAAGTGCTGCTGGTGATCCGGCGCGAACGCAACGGTTTGCGGCGCTACGTGCATCTGGCGACGGGCAACTACAACCAACAAACCGCGCGGCTCTACGAAGACCTGTCGATGTTCTCTGCGCGGGAAGACTTCGGCGAAGACGCCACCGCGTTCTTCAACATGCTCACTGGCTACAGCGCGCCACAACGTTGGAATCGCTGGATCGTGGCGCCGCTCGGCTTGCACGAAGCAGTGCTGGGGCTGATCGCTCGCGAAACGACGCACGCTTTGAACGGTCGTCCCGCGCGCATCATCGCCAAGATGAACTCGCTGGTGGACGCCGACGTGATCGCGGCCTTGTACACCGCCTCTCAGGCGGGCGTGGAGATCGACCTTTTGGTGCGCGGCATTTGCTGCTTACGCCCCGGACTGCCCGGCGTCAGCGATCGCATCCGAGTTCGAGCCGTAATCGATCGTTTCTTGGAGCACGCGCGCATCTTCTACTTCCAGAACGGCGGCGCCGAAGAGGTGTACGGCTCCAGCGCGGACTGGATGCCACGCAACTTCCGACGCCGCGTGGAGCTGATGTACCCGATCGCCGATGACGCGCTGCGCACCCGCGTGATCCAGGAGATCCTGGGTACGATGCGCGACGACGGCATGAAGAGTTGGGCGCTGCGTGGCGAAGATGGCGCCTACCATCGCGTGAACCCCGGCGGAGTGCGCAGCCAGGCCCGTTTCATCGAGCTAGCGCGCGAGCGCGCGCGAGAGAACGAAGCGATCTTGGGTCTGTCAAAGGCCGTCACCGCCAGCAGTACTCCGCGCGCGCTCGACAAATTGCGTCGCAACGTCGGCAAGAAGCGCAAGCGCCGTCATCGCGAAGAGTGACGCGATACCTCGGGGCGCTCTCAAGTCGTCGCTCAGACTACTCGAAGATTTCGTCCAAAGCTTTGAGCCGTCCCGACCAGCGATGTCACTTTTGTGACGCACTCAGCCAAGGCAGTGTCGCTTTGCCTCGCTCAGGCGATGGGCGGCACTCGCCAGGACGTGCGCGAGTGCGCGTTTCCGCTGATGACGCGTCACTCGATTCAGCGGAGAAAGCGCGTGTCGAGTTTCGTCGAATAACGGATTTCGTCCACTCGAGAATATTCGCTTTCACCTGAAGAATTTCCCTACGAAGCCGTTCCTGAGTTTGGCACGCTCGGTGCGTTAGCGAGGCGATTCCCCATGACCGTCGCTCGAGATACTTCGCAGAACCTTGGCAATCGGCGCACGCACCGCAGGGCCGAATTGCGCTCTCCGGTGCTGATCGACGCGGCGAGTTCCTACCACACGGGGCGCTGTCGCGACGTGTCGCCCGTGGGGCTGGGAATCGAAGTCAGCGCAGCTTTACCGGTGGGTATGCCCGTGGACGTGTACTTCGAGCTTCCCACCGGTGTCGCCGTGGAAGCGCGCGCGCAGGTCGCGCGTTGCGATGGTCAAACGGCGGGCATCCACTTCAACGATCTCTCCGCGGAGGGCATGCAAGCGCTGCGAGCGTACTGCGATACCTGGCGCCAGAAGTTACTCGCTAATTGCGCCCGCCGCGTGGACTCCGTGCGCGATTTGCAGCCGCAATCCTTCGCGCCGCCGCACTTCCCCAACCGCTGGGAAGAAGAGACACAGAGCGAGGCTACCAGTGAGATTCGGTTGCGCAAAGCGCTGCGACCATTGGCCGATCTGGCGCTGAACCCGCGCGAAACACAGCGCAAGAAGTAGCGCTGTTGGTGAGCGACGCCGCCCGAGGTAACGTGGCGTCATCGAGATGGCTGGCTATTCGGGCACCCCTTTGCCGCAGAAACTCGGGATCCGCGAGCAACACCGCGTGTGGTTGAGCGCAGCGCCCGAGCACTTCCTAAAACTGCTGGGGCCTTTGCCGGGCACGGTGAAGCTCACCATGTCGAGTCGCGGGGCGCCGTTCGATGTGATTGTCCAGTTTGCGACTTCTCGTGCAAAGCTGGCGAGCGCGTTCGAGGGCCTGAAGGCGAAGCTCGATCCGGCGGGTGGACTGTGGATCGCCTGGCCCAAGCGCAGCTCCGGTGTCGCGACCGACATCAGCGAAGACGTGGTGCGAGAGCTCGCGCTGAGCATCGGTTTGGTCGACAACAAGGTGTGCGCTATCGACGACACCTGGTCGGGACTGCGCTGCGTGGTCCGACTTCAGAACCGTCCGAAGCCGACGAAGAAGCTCAAGGCGCAGGCGAGCTCCGACTCCAAACCGCCCAAAGTCCGCTCCGCTCGAGCCGCTGGAAGCCGGGCAACGCGCGCGGTGCCCCGCGCGTGAGCGCATAGTCGTAGTACGCGAGGTCACTCTCCGGGTCGACGCGCTGAGGCATCCACTCCCAGCGCGGCGGGACCCGCGGCGGGCGCGTGGCTTCGCGAAAACGATAGACCGAAGCCGGAAAGTCTGCGAACGAGAACATGGCCACGCCACCGCGTTCGGCTTGGACCAACGCCGCGGCGTGGAGGTAGGGCGAGAACTCCAGGTAGCGCGAACCGCGCGCGTAGATCAGACCTACGACACGGCTTCCTTGCGGGATGCGCTGAATGCATCCGGACAGCCCGTCATACTCTGCGCTCGCGAAGCGCAGCGCCGTGTCAACGTTGCCCCACGAGGCGACAGCCAACAAGCAGCTGAGCACCGTCAGCGCGAAACGCGCGTTTCGATGCAGATTCGGCAGCAGTGGCACGACGCTCAGCAACGCGAGCAACGCGAAACGTGCGTTGATCGGCCAGATGAAACCGTAGCCCTGCGGCAGCACGAAGTACAACAGGGCGCAAGCCGCGGGCAGCCACATCAGACGGCGCACGCTGGCTCCACCTGGCGCCGGATACAACACGCCAACTACTGCCACCCCGAGCAGCAGGAAACACCAAGCGCACAGCAACCAACCTTCCACGCCGCTGCGCGACACCTGGTTCAGCCACATCGGCAACTCGGACCACGCTTGCTCGAAGCTCGGGCGTGGCGCGAACAGCAGACCTGGCCCAGAAAACAGCACTTTTCCGCTGGGGCTTTTGACGGACCAGGCCATCGCCAGGAGCAGCGAAGGCGCGAGCGGGGCGCAGCGAAGCAGCCAGTCGCGATAACTCCGCGTTGCCATCGACACGATCACACTGCCAACCAACAGCACGTACGGCACGACGTGCGTCAAGAAGCAGAGCGCTGCAATCGCACCGAGCGCGACAGCATCCCGTCTGCGTCCGCGTTCCCGAAACGCCAGCGTCCGCGCGATTCCGAAATACAACAGCGGCAGCGCGGCCACGAAGTTGATGAATCCTAGCTGGGCGTGCGCGTTGTAAACGAACGGAAACGCGAGCAACGCATATTCCGTGGGACGCCGCAGTTCCCTCAGCAAATCCCACAGCGAAACCGGCAACGCGACGAGCGCCGCACTCAGCACCAGCTTGAGCGCGAGGGGAACGCCAACCAGGTAGGCGAGCCAATGCGACGAATAATAGACGGATAGATATTGCGTCGCGAACGGCGTCAGCTCGAAGTACTGATCGAAGCGCAGGCCCGGGCTGTCGTAGTCGTGCAGCACGCGCACTGCGGCCAGATGCTGCGGCCAATCTTGAATCGGCAAATATTTTTGACGGAGCAGCGTGACCGCGAAGAGCGAACCCAGCAGCAGCGCCGCGCCGAGGTGGACGTGCTCGATCTTCAGCGTCTTCTTGACGCTGCTCGATTCGCCGCTCACGGAGCGCTGGGTTCCAACTCGAACGGCGTGGACGGGGCTCCGCTATGAATGGCGCCGTCACCGATCCAATACACGTACGCGTTACCGCACGCGTCATCCAGCAGCGCGTCGATGCTGAGCACCGAGCCAGGCTCCGTCTGCAGGTACAGTCCGTCGAAATCGTAGTCGGTGTCCAGCAGCGCGCGCACGTTGTGGTCGCCTGATAGCTCCACGACGTCGCTGCTCTCCAGGCCGTCTGGACCGACGCCGATTACGGGCTCCGTGCTGGCCGTCGTCAGCACGATATCGAACAGACAGGCGGCGCCACTCAGATCCGTGTCGCAGGTCGTGAAGACGTGCCAATGCCCGCCCGCCAGATACTCCACGAAGATGCCTACGCCTTCGGCCGCGTCCGCTTCCAGTGTCTGATCGGTATCGACGAAACCACGGCGCAAGCTGCCTCCACAGGCGGGGTCGGGCTGCGCCACGGGAGCACGAGGGTGGTCGTCATCGTCGTCCCAATCCGTGCAGCCCGTCGCGAGCGCCAAAACAGCCGAGCCGCACAGGAGCGCCCAAGTCCTCATCAAGCCTGCCATGCGCTTCCCATCCTACACCGGAGCCGAACTCGAGTCTCAACGGCCGCGACGACTGCCGCCCATCGAAGGCATGCGCGGCGACGACATCCGCGGCGCGCTCATCCGGGGTGGCGCGCTCATTCTGGGCGCGCTCATTCGGGGTGCGCTCATTCTGGGCTCGCTGCGAGGCGCGCTGAAGCGCATGGAGGCACCCGCGTCGTAGCGAGGAGAGCTCATTCTGGGCGCGCTCGACCGCGGACTCAAGTGCTCGCCGCGTGGCGTTGGACCGCGGCTGTCGCGGTACATCGGCGAGGGCGCGCGGCCGAAGTCGCGCGCGCGGTCGCCGCGACGAAAGTCCCTATCGCCGCGGAACACGTCGCTCCGTGGCGTGCCGATCTGAGGGGCGGCGCGCAGGCGATCCCGCGGCAGCGCCGCATGCGGAACCCGCGCAGCGGCCAAGGTTGGACTGCGGGACCAACCAAACGCCGAACGTCCGCCGCCAATCCGTGGCGCCGCCGGAGCGTAGTAACGCCGCGTGGTCGAAGCCAAATGCGTCACCAGGCCGCGGTCGCGCACCACGTAGCTGTGTACGTGGGAATGGAACAAGTAGCTGCTCGGGCAGAACACCCACGGGGTGCGCGCCGAATACCAGTACGAAACAGGGTAACCGCCCATCCAGATATAAGTTGGCGGCAGTGGCGCCCAGCCGATGTACGGATCGCCCGCCACCGGCACACGCCACGAGACCCACGCCGGTGCGTAGCGATAACCCGGCACCCAGCCCCAACCGACGCCGCTGGCCCAAACCCAGCGACCGTAGTGGAAGACCACGCGACCGAACGGATAGTCGCTCACCCACACCCAGTTGCCGGCGTCATCCATCGCCCAACGACCAGCGCTGACGTAGGGCGAAAAACTGGTGCCGACGACTTGCGGGCTGGGTACCCACAACGTGCCGTAGCTGGGATGCTGGACCCAGCTGCCGTAGGGATCGAGCTCGGCGCGAAAGTCGCTGAGAGCACGCGGATCGCGGTCGACTAGATCCGGCGCGTCCTCGAGCTGAGCTTCCGAATCCACCGGCGCTGCGGGGACAGCTGCCGTGGCCGACACGCTGGCCTGCGCAGCGACTGGCGTCGGTGGGGTCTGCGCCGGAGCCTCGAACCAGCCGTTGTCCTCCGCCAGCGCCGAACGCGCCGGCAGCACCACGGCCAGCGCCGACAGCAGGAGTGACGAAACGATCCGCCGAGCGTTCGACATGGGAGAAAGCATGAGTCAGGCCCTTGGGTGGAGCAAACTTACGTCTCGTTCGACGTAGCAGCGGCCCAGATCCTTCACTCCGACACCATAATAACGATGATACCGTGCGCGCATGCTCGATTTCTTCGTCGCGCGGGAGAAGATGCTGGCCGGCGCGGGACTGCTCGGGACGGAATCGGTGGCCGTAGCAGACGCGAATCGCCGCGTGCTGGCCGAGACGATCGTGGCTTCAACCCCACTGCCCCCGTTCGACTACAGCGCAATGGACGGCTATGCCCTACGCCTTGCAGATTTGCCGCAGGCAGAGCCCTGGGAGCTGCCGGTGCGGGGCGAAGTGCGTGCTGGGTCTGAAACAGCGAACCTGCCGGAAAAAGCCTGCTTGCGCATCTTCACCGGCGCGCCGGTGCCGAACGGCGCGGATTGCGTCGTGATTCAGGAGGATACCGTGCGCACGGGGGATTCCGCTCGCTTCCGCGAGCGCCCCGCGGCGTTCGCCAATATTCGTAGGAGCGGGGAAGATTTGGCGCTCGGGGCGGTTGCTCTAGAGCCGGGTACGAGGCTCGGTGCGTTTCATCTGGGGCTCGCTGCGGCGCTGGATCGCGCGGAGTTGCGCGTTGCGAAACGGCCGCGCATCGCGATCATCGCTACCGGTTGGGAGCTGCGCGCTCCGGGCTCTCCTGCTCGTCCGGGCAGCATTCCGGAGTCCAACAGCGTGGCCCTGGCCGCGCTGGCACGGGAGACTGGCGTCGACGTCGAGGTGCTCCCAAGCGTCGGGGACGATCGCGAACGCGCCACGGCCGCGTTCGATGAAGCGCTGAAACAGGTCGATGTGCTCGTCACCATCGGCGGTGTGAGCGTCGGCGATCACGACATCGTGCGGCCCGCGCTGGAGGCAGCCGGCGTCACCTTGGAGTTTTGGAAGGTGGCGATCCGTCCAGGCAAACCAATCACGCTGGGTCGGCGAGGCGCAGCGTGGGTGCTGGGCTTGCCGGGCAACCCAGTCTCCGCACAACTGATGTTCTCCTTGTTCGGCATTCCTTTGCTGCGTGCTTTGCAAGGCGACCGCAAACCGGTGCCGGAGAGTTCTCGCTTCAAACTGGGCGCTCCCGTTCGTCAGAAGACGGGACGCATGGGTTGTTACCGCGTGCGACTCGAACGCGGTGTCGCCTGGCCGTTCGGCAATCAAGCTTCGGGCTCCACGTTGTCGCTGGCGCAAGCCGACGCGATCGTGTTCCTGCCGGCAGACGTCGAGAGCTGCCCGGCAGGCGGCGAGCTCACTGGTTTGCGCCTGGCCGAGCTGTGATGCGGCTGCGCGTCGGCTTGTTCGTGGGCGGGCGCGGGCGCCGCATGGGTGGCGTGGCCAAAGGTCTGCTGACGCACGAGGGGCAAAGCCTGGTGGAGCGGCTCGTCACGCGCTGCCGGTCGGTCGCGCCCGACGTACCTATTTTTTTGGTGGGGGACGCAGCCGCGTACGCCACGTTCGGCTTGGAGAACCTGGCAGATCAACCGAGCGGCATCGGCCCGCTCGGTGGACTTCACGCGTTACTTGATTCGGCAGATCAAGCTGGTGATGACGCCGTCGTGGCGTTGGCGTGCGACTTACCGTACGTAACGCGCGACTGGCTCCAGCGCCTGTTCGAAGAGAGCCCCGACGCGCTGGCGCTCGCGCCATTCGCCGAGGAGCGCTGGTACCCGCTGTGCGCTCGCTACAGCGTCGGCGCGCTGAGCGCCGTGCGCGCCACGCTCGACGAATCGCGGCATTCGCTGCAGCGCGTGTTCACGCAGCTCGGCGAGGGTGCGCGCGCGATGGCGTTATCCGAGACGGAGCTCGCTCAGCTCAACGACTGGGACACCCCAGAGGATCGGACCAAGCCGCCGCTCAGAGGATGACGCGGCAGATCCGCCAATCCGGCAGCACTTCCGCCCCAAACGCCTGATAAAAATCGATCGCGGACTGGTTCCAGTCGAGCACGGACCATTCGAGGCGACCCGCACCGCGCGCTTGCGCCAGTTCCTTCACCGCAGCCAGCAGCGCGCGACCGATGCCGAAGCGGCGATACTCCTGCAGCACGAACAGATCTTCCAGGTAAACGCCCGGGCGAGTGAGGAACGTGGAGTAGTTGCCGAAGAACAAGGCAAAGCCCACGGCTTTGCCTTCGACCTCCGCGAGCAGCGCCTCGATGCTGGGCCCCTCACCGAACAGATCCTTGCCGAGCTGCGCTGACGTCCCCGTCACTTTGTGCGAAAGCTTCTCGTACACGGAGAGCGCCTTCACCAGCTCGAACAGAGCTACCTCATCACCCGGGCGCGCCGGGCGCACGCTGAATGCTTGCGTCATTGCCGTTCATTCTACCTTGTTGCCTGCGCTGTCGACGCGCGCGTCTTCCCAGTTCACCCATTCCACGCTGCCCGCAGCGTGTTCGCGCTTCCACACCGGCACGCGCTCCTTGATGCGATCGATCAGCCGTCGACAGGCCGTGAACGCCGCGTCGCGATGCGGCGCGCTGGCCGCACACAACACCGCGGCATCTCCAACTTCCAGCCCGCCGACGCGATGATGCGCGGCCAGCAGCGTCCCCGGCAACTCCAGCTCTATTTCGCTGCCGATCCGCTCCATTTCACGGGCCGCCATGCTCTCGTAGGCTTGGTACTCCAGGCGCGTGACCGCGCGGCCGGCGCTGTGGTTGCGCACCACGCCGGCGAACAGCACGGTCGCGCCGGCCTCTGCGCGGTTCACCAACGCGAGCAGCGCGCCTTCGTCTAGCTTGGTCTCCGACACCGCGAAGCGCGCGAGCGCGCTGTGTTTGAAATCCTCACGGCCGCCCGTCTTCTCCAGCAACTCAGTGGGACCGATCTGCATGCCGCGATCGAAAGCCTTGAGCATGTCGTAGACCGTCAGCGCCGCCACGGAAGCGGCCGTCAACGCTTCCATCTCCACCCCGGTGCGGTCGAACGCTTCCACGCGCACCTCGATCTGCACCGCGAGGCGCGTGCGATCCGGCGTCAGCACCACCTCCACGCGCGTCAACGACAGCGGATGGCATAGCGGCACCAGATCGGCGGTGCGTTTGGCGCCCTGGATGCCGGCGATGCGCGCTGTTCCGAGCACGTCGCCTTTGGGCGCATCCGCGCGCTCTAGACGCGTGAACGCAGCAGCGTTCATGCGCACCGCACTACGAGCCACGGCGCGCCGCACGGACGGCGTCTTCAACGACACGCCCACCATGCGCGCCGCGCCCGTAGCGTCCAGATGCGACGCGGTGGCGCTCACGCCTACGATCTCTTGATAAGCACGCGAAAGGCGCGCCGAGCGACCGCGGCGCGCGACCTTCTCCAGCGCGTAACGTTCGAGCAAGGACAGTCCGCTCCAGGCCGGTGCCGGCAGCGGCTCTGCGTCGCCTAGCGCGGAGAGCAACGCCTGGGACGGAGACTGGAGCGTGGTTTCGCTCAGCGCGGCCACTGCTTCGGGTGGCGGCACGCTCTGCGACAAAAGTGTCGTCACGCGCGACGTATCCACCTGCAGGGACGCTCCGAGGCGCGTCAGCTCTTCGCGCAGCGGTTGCGGAAGGCTCTGCCAAGCGGGCAGCGACGGCTTCAGTCCGGCTAGATCCGCCGCTCGGCGCGCCGCGAGCGGCATCAGCTCGAGCTCACGGCCAATCTCCTCGAAACGAAACACGGACATGGGGGCGGCCAAACTATCACGGAGTGGAGGGCGTGCTACCACTGAACGACCCCGCTCGTTCGTGCCGAGAAGTCCGTGAATTCACCCAATCCAACCGCTCTGACCGACAGCTTGGGGCGACCCCTGCTCGACGTGCGAGTCAGCGTGACCGACCGCTGCAACTTCCGCTGCAGCTACTGCATGCCGCGCGAACACTTCGACAGCGCGCACCGCTTCTTGCCACGAGCCGAGCTGCTGTCGTTCGAAGAGATCGCGCGCGCGGCCAGGCTGTTCGCGGAGCTGGGCGTCCGCAAATTGCGCCTGACAGGCGGTGAGCCGTTGTTGCGCGCCGAACTACCGCGCCTCGTCGAGATGCTCGCGCAGATTCAAGGGCTGGAGCTGGCGCTGACCACGAACGGCTCGCTGCTGGCGGCGCGCGCTGAGCCGCTACGGCGCGCTGGGCTGTCCCGCGTCACGGTCAGCCTGGACGCGCTGGATCCTCAAGTGTTCCGCGCCATGGCCGACACGGAATACAGTGTAGACGCGGTGCTCGCTGGTATCGACGCCGCGGCCGCGAACGAGCTCGGCCCGGTGAAGATCAACACGGTCGTGCGGCGCGGCGTCAACGACAGCGAGATCTTGCCGCTGGTGCGTCGCTTTCGCGGCACGGGTCACATCCTGCGCTTCATCGAGTACATGGACGTCGGCATCACCAACGGCTGGAAGCTCGATCAAGTCTTGAGCGGTCGTGAAATCGTGGAGCGGATCGATCGCGAGTTTCCGCTCGAGCCGTTGGACGCAAACTACGCTGGCGAAGTGGCTGCACGTTACCGACTGCGCGACGGCAGCGGCGAAATCGGCGTGATCACCAGCGTGACGCGACCATTCTGCGGCAGCTGCTCGCGCGCGCGGCTGTCTTCGGACGGCAAACTCTACACCTGTCTATTCGCCCATGCGGGGCATGACGTGCGAGAGCGCATGCGACGCGGTGACGACGACGCGAGCCTGCAGGACTTCTTCCGCGAGCTGTGGAGCGCTCGCGCCGATCGCTATTCGGAGCTCCGCTCGAGCCGCACGCGTGGCCTGCCGCGCGTTGAAATGAGCTACATCGGCGGATAGCGACGCGGCGCGCTGCGCTGTGCGCTCTCGCCGCGACCGAACTTTTCAAGCTGACACGCAGACGTGATTGGGGCCGGGGCCCTAATCACCAACACGACAGCGCGCAGACTCGTCTCAAAAGGGTGCGTCCTGGCGTCCTCTTGGCTGATATGGTGGGGCGAGCCCCGAGCGACGCCTCCACGATGCGGCAAGCGAGCGCGAACACGCACTCTGATGTTGTGCGCTTGCTATTCACACATCACGGAACGGTGTATGCTCCGATTTGGAGTCGCAGCGTTGATGCGCAAACATTTTGTGTCGTTGCTCGTCGCCTTATGGATCGTCCCGGCTTGTGGCAGCTCGGATGATGACGAAGACGCTCCCGGTCCCACCGGAGGCAAAACCAGCGCTGAAGGCGGGAATGGCCGCGGCGCGCGCCCTGGACGCGGCGGCGGCGTGGGCCGCGGCGGGACGGGCTCGGGCAATTTGGCCGACAATTTTAAGGGTAC
>Ga0247764_1000381_pt1 | contig 15757 bp, 8 predicted proteins | sample UWRJL051202B4_FD_179932 | JGI IMG/M metagenome (GOLD analysis project Ga0247764, IMG submission 179932) | Plant litter microbial communities from Arlington Agricultural Research Station in Wisconsin, United States - UWRJ-L051-202B-4 | ecosystem: Environmental > Terrestrial > Plant litter >...
TCCTGGCGAGCAAACTCTCCCCGACGTAGTTTCCTACTTTTTTGCCGAGCTCCAGGCCTTCGCGGTTGGCGAAACTGAAGTGGAGTCCAGCGTATTCACGGCTGGCAGCGTTTTCTTCCGCGGCCCCGGTGAAGCTCGTGAAAGAACGCTCCGTATCCGCCAGCGAGTCCGAACCGAGCGTGAACGAGGTCTCGTCTCCGAGAACAGTGGCCAGCAACGCGGCGCCCGCTGCGCCCGTTGCGCTGTGACCGCTCACGTAGTCGGGGTGCGCTGGTGTGTCGAGCAATGGCTCCCAGGTTTCATCGGGAGTCGTGTCGGGGTTCCCGTCGTCCTCCGTGTCATTGTCCGTTTCGGTGTCGTGGAACGGGAAACGAATCGCCGTGATGGGTCGCCAGGTACCGTAGTGGTACTTCGAGTCCCACGCGGCAATCCGCGAGTCCGCCAACGCGATGTTGAGAAGTGCGAATAGGCGGGCGTTCTCCGCCAGCGTTAGCGCTTTCTCCGCGCTCACGGCGCGCGCGATGGCATTGAACGGCACCTGGGTCTGTTGCGCCCAGAAATTCGCGATCTCGGTTTGTTCCGCCGTGCGGGTGGCGCTGACTTTCGAGCCAATTGCCTTGATCGCGTTGAACGCCTCGGCGTACTCCTCGCTGTCGATCGCTGGCGGCTCTGGGGCGCGGAACTCTTCAGGGCTCAGAATGGCGAATGGCTTTACCGAGCGCCACTCTGGATTGAGCGCCGCAGCATTGCCGGGCGGCGTCGGGATCCACTGACCGATCTCGAATGGCGGGGCGTAGGTCTGGGTCACCGCCGCACCATCGTTCAGTCGCGCAAACACGATGTTTACGGCCGAGCGATGGCCCAAATCGATGCCGGCGTCCTTGGCCGGCCCGTCCGGAATATCGGCCAGAGAAGCGGAAAGCTTGCCGTCCAGGTAAGCCGCGTCAGCTGGGTACAGCGAAAGCAGCGCGTCGTGCGCCGCAGCAGCCACCGCCGCTTCGAGCGAGACGGCGTCGGCGCCTGCTGGGACAGGCAAGTAGGCGAGATAGGGTTCATGCGTGCGGGACACGCTGACCACGGCGTCGTACGCGGCGATGTGAGCAATGGCCAACGCGCGAGTGCCGCGGTTCGAACCTAGATTGAGGCGGCGGACGACATCAACGGCGGTCGAGTTCCAGTCGGTGACCACGTCGGCCGTCGAAATCTGGCTGATCAGCGTGAGTGCAGCTAACGGCCCGAGGGCGTAGCGAAGACGCATAAGAAGCTCCTTGTTCCTGTTCGCAAAAAATCTTTAAGGGGAAGGTTGGCATCAGAGGAAGTAGTAGCGCAGCGTCGCGCCATACATCCGCGGATCACCTAGTTGACCGCTGACGCGGCCGTCTTCCGTGTTGATGGTTCGAGAGACCCAGTAGAGCTCATTCAGCAGATTGGTGCTCCAAACCTGCGCGTCCCAGCGCCCGTCGCGATCTTTGATCCCGATGCGAGCGTTGACCAGGGAGGTGGACGGAATCTTCGAATACCGCGAGAGATCCGAGGCTGAGTAGAAGGTCGAGCGGTAGCTGTAATCAGCGCCGATGTAGCCCTCCAGCTTGTCGGTCAAGTTCGCCGTGTACGTGCCACCGCCAGAGAACGACAGTTTTGGCGCGATGGCGGAAGGCCTGCCGCTCAGGTCGCAAACCGTGGGCTGCCCCGGCGCGCGATTCTCGAATGCGCACGGCGACGTCTTGTAGTCGAGGTACTTGACGACGTTGTAAGTCGCCGACGCGTAGAGACCGAGCGCGTTGATCGGCCGGGTGCTGAGCTCCAGCTCAACGCCTTCCGAGCGAACCGTCGCCGCGTTGCCGAGGTAGCGGCGCGGCGGATTGAAGCTGACGTCTTGCGTGGGGATCTGCAGATCCTTCACGTCCGTGCGGAAGCCGGTCACGTTCGCCGTGAACCTTCGACCGAACCACTGCGTCTTGATACCTGCCTCGTAGTGATCCACCGTCTCGGGCTTCACGATGCCGAGGCCCGCGTCCTGCAGCACCTTGGCCAGGCCAGTCAGGTTCAAGCCACCGGATTTCGAGCCGCGCGAATAGGTCGCGTACACGATGCCGCCTTCCCAGGGGCGCACGGCCAACGTGGCCAGGCCTGACAAATTGTGCCAGCTCTTCTCCAGCTTGAAGTACGGAGTCGACGGAACGTAGTTGTCGCGGAGCGCTTGCTGCGCCTCGTTCAATGGGACGTCGATCTTGCTGCCTTGGATGCTGGCGTAGCTGCCAGTCTTGCGTTCGAACGTGTAACGCAGGCCGAGCGTCAGATCGACGTTCTTGAGCAGATGTGCGGTGGCCTGGGTGAATGCGGCGTAGCTGAGGCTGTCATACGGCGTCGGGCGGTACACGAACGCGCCGCTGAGAGCATCTTGCGCTTGCTTCGGCGTGAGACCGTTGGCGGGAGTGGCATACCACTGCCCCGCGTCCGTGCCGAACTCAGTTCGCGATTGCACGACGTCCTTCATGTAGAAGAAATAGAGACCAGCGACGTAGTCGATGAAGTTCTTGCCGGTCGAGGCAAGGCGCAGCTCCTCGCTGAGCTGCCAGAGTCGGTCGTCTCCGTTGCCTTCCACGGTAATGTCGAGCGCGTTGCCGTCCGCGTCGTTGCGCGGCGAGGTGTTCCAAAAGCGCGCGGCCGAGATCGACGTGAGGGTATTTCCGGGGGTGATGTCCCAGTCGGCGCGGATCGATCCGCCGCCGGTGCCCACGCGGAACGAACGCTGACCATCCGAGTCGTTGATGCGAGCCTTCGGATCCGGGTTGAGCGGCGTGTAGCCTAGTGCGGCGGCTCGTTGCGCGTAGGTTCGGGGCAACGGAGTGCCGTTGTCGTAGGCAGTGGCGTAGCCGATGGTGACGGACTGGCAGCAGGCCGAGGCTTGCTTGGTGTAGTCGCCAATCACCCGCACCCTGAAGCGGGGCGACGGCGTCCACAGCAACTGCGCGCGCAGCGCGAAGCTCTGCAGGTCGTGTTGGTAGGTCAACTGATCGGGGTTGTAGAGCCAGCCGTCTCGAGTCATCCCACCGAACGAAATGCGAGCGGCGAGCTTGTTCGGGATGATCGCTCCGGCGATCGAGCCGCGCGCCTGCAAGAAGTTGTAGTTACCAAAGCTCAAATCCACGGTGCCTTCGGGCTCGAAGCTCGGCGCCTTGGTGATGACGCTGATGGCACCTGCCGTGGTGTTGCGACCGAACAGCGTGCCCTGCGGACCGCGCAGCACCTCCACGCGCTCCAAATCGACGAGGTTCAGCATCGACTGGCTGACGCGCCCGAAGTACACGTCGTCGACGTAGAAGCCGACGCCAGCGTCCACGCCGTCGCTGCCGGCGCTGGACACGGTGCCCAGACCGCGGATGCTGATCGTCGTGTTGCGTTGGTTGCTGGAATACGCCGTGACGCTGGCTGACTCGCGCGTGAAGCCCGCGAGACTGACCGGTCCTTTCTTCTCCAGCTGATCGCCGCTGAGCACGTGCAGCGCGACCGGCACCTTTTGCACGTCCTCATTGCGACGACGTGCGGTGACGATCACCGCACCCAGGCCACTCGTGTCGGCCGCGGGCGGCGCGGCATCGGCTGCTGGCGCACCCGCTGGATCTGGAGCTGGAGGCGCGGGTGCTGCGGCATCCGGAGCCGGGGCTGGCTCTGGCGGCTTGTCAGCGGGCGGCGCGGCTTCCGGCGCGGGCGCAGCTTCCGGCGCGCCTTCGGCGGGTTTGTCCTTCTCCTTGTCTGCTGGTGGCGCGGCTTCTGGCGGCGGCGCGCCTTCGGGCGGCTTACTCTTGTCGGCAGGGGGCGGCGCTTCCTTGGCGGGCGGAGCCGCTTCGGACGGCTTGTTTTTATCTGCTGGAGGCGGTGCGCTGGGGGCTGGTTGTGCAAAGCCCTCTACCGAGGTGAGCGCAAGCGCAGTGACAAGACGGAACGCCAAGTTCGCACGCCGCCTCGACTTGATATCGTTGACAACAGACATAACCTTTTAAGAACTCCTACGCTGACAAGCTGACGAATGAGCCGCAGACCGGAACTGCCGGTCTGCCGGACGCTGGGACGCCGGGCCTGCCAATAGACTCGTTCTGGTCTTCGACAGCAAAAGCTCCGGCGAAAACCGTGTCTCGTTTACCAGACACGTCGCGCGCTGAGCAAGACAATTCAGACACCCTGCCGCGGCAGACAAAACACGAACGCCCCGACGCGGAGCTTTCCGCATCGGGGCGTGACAGGGCTACTGAGCTCTCAGGTCAGATCGGCGATCCGACCTTGTTGACGAGATCTCGATAGGTGTTCAGGCGGTCCATCGGGCTGCTGCCCTTGTCCCAACCCAAATGCCGGCGATACACGCCCAGCAGGCCCTTCTGGACCAACTCCTCCTCGTTCACGGGTACATCCTTGTGTGCCTCCGCGGCGACGAAGAGTGCATCAACCGGGCAATAGGCCTCGCACAAGAAGCAGGTTTGGCAATCCGACTTCCGCGCGATCTTGGGCGCGGCGTCGGGCACTGCGTCAAATACGTTGGTTGGGCACACCTTGACGCATTTGTCGCAACCAATGCATCGCTTTTCACTCACTAGCTCGATCATGCTGCCACCGCTACTTTCGCTTTGAGTGCCTCTGCGGGATCGACCGGCTTCGGGACGATCGCTTCCGGCACGGTAACTGCGCGGGTCCAGAGTTTGTCGAGTCCTCCGACCGCGAGATAATGGCGCTGCGTTGGGTCGAGCGCCGGATAGTCGAGACGTTTGTGCATGCCGCGGGTCTCCGTGCGCTGCAGCCCTGCGAAGTAAGCCCAGCGCGCCGTCGCCACCAGCGCAGCCGCTTCGCGCGAGCGAATCAAGCTGTGAACGCTGTCTTGACGCGGAGCCCCCTGCACTTCTTCCCACAATCGATCGAGCTTGCCGAGCGATTCCAGCAGCCCTTTCTCCGTACGGAAGATGTTCTTGTCGTAGGGGAACAACTCGTCCTGCACGCCCTTGACGACACTGCTCGAGTCGAACGGCCCTGCGGAATTGCGCGCGCGGAGACCCGCCCCGCCCGTGCGTTGCACGGCGCGCTCGTTGACGGCCTTACCCAAGCTGCGTGAGAAGTCTGCCGCGGCTCGCCCCGCGATGTTGCCGCTGCCGATCGCCCACGTCATGTTCGGCCCGCCGCCGCCGGTAAAGCCACCGCAATTGAGCTCGCGCGTGGCCGCATCGCCCGCTGCGTACAGGCCAGGCACGGTGGTACCGCACTCGTCGTTCGCGATGCGTACGCCGCCGGTGCCGCGAACGGTGCCTTCCAGGATGAGGGTCATCTGAAAGCGCTGCTCGAACGGGTCGATCCCCACCTTGTCGAAGGCGGCAAAGAAGTTCGGTTGTCCCAGGCGCAGCATCTGCCGAACTTCTGGGGCCTCCGTGCCCTTGTCGAGCTTGCAGTACACCGGTCCGTTCAGCAGCTCCTTCGCGATAGCGGAGGTCGAGCGGTGCCCGTTCTTACTCAGCGCGAGCTCGTTCCCCTCCGCGTCGCTGTAGGTCGCGTAGCGATAGTAAGCGCCTTTGGTCACGGATGAGTGCACCGGCGCGGGCGAGTAGTGCGCCGAAAACTCCATGCCGGAAAGCTCAGCTCCCACCTCGGCGGCTGCGAGGTGCAGGTCGCCGGTGTTGGTGTTGCACCCCAGCGCTTTGCTGAGCCAAGCCACACCGCCCGACGCGACCACCGTCGCCCCTGCCTTGACCGTCCATGTCGCGTTCGTCTGGCGATTGATCCCGCGCGCACCCGCGACGGCACCCTCGTTATCCAGCAGCAGCTCGAGTGCGGGGCTGTGATCGAGGATTTCAACGCCCTTCTGGATCAGCACTTCGCGCAAGATGCGCATGGTCTCCGAACCCTGCAGACCGCGGTAGCTGCTCTTGACCGTCCGCTCGTAGACAGGAATCTCATAACCCGCCCACTCCCAGATTCGGGGCGCGCGGTCGTACGTGATGTCCAGAAGCCGGTCCCACCAGCGGTGCTGGGCCAACGAGCCGCCCATCGCGTAACGCTCGAACTTCACGGGATCTCGCAGCTCCGAAATGGGCGGCAACACCTTATTACCGGAGGTGCTGGCCGCGAACGCGCCGCTCGCGCCCACGTAGCCCTTGTCCACGATCACCACGGAGGCACCGCGTTCGCTCGCAGCAATCGCCGCCCAAGCCGCGGCGGGCCCACCGCCGATCACGAGTACGTCCGTTTTCAGCTCGAGTCCGTCTTCGTCCCAGTTGCTCATTGTTCTCCTCGTCCGCTTCAAATCTAGAGGTTGCAGCGGCGACCCCGTTCGGGGCGCGGGCGCCGGGGCGGCACACCTGTGCTGCACCCGGGCACCTTAGCCCAACCGTGTCTCTAATACAAGACACAGGTCCCCATAAACGACTAACCCCGATACGGAACTCTCCGCATCGGGGTCAGTTTTCGTGCAGCTATCGATTAGTGTAGCGTCGGAACGCGCGCTCACTCCGCGGCAACGGCGAGTGGCTGTTGCGCGGGTTCTGGCTTTTGCACGATGGCTTCCGGAACTGGGTCCGCCCGAGTCCAGAGCTTGTCCAAGCCGCCAACGCGCAGATAGTGGCGCTGCGCCGGATCGAGCGCCGGGTAGTCCAGACGCTTGTGCATGCCGCGCGTCTCCGTGCGCTGCAGCCCCGCGTAGTAAGCCCAGCGCGCGGTAGCGACCAGAGCAGCGGCCTCGCGCGAGCGCAGCAGGTGCTGAGTCGTGTCGGCCAAGGGCGCGCCTTGCACCTGCTCCCACAGCTGATCCAGCTTGGTGAGCGACTCGGTCAGGGTCTTTTCACTGCGGAAGATGTTCTTGTCGTAGGGGAACATCTCGTCCTGGACGCCTTGGACGATCGCGCTGTTGTCGTAGGTCTCCGAGTGCCTGCGCGGACGTAGACCGGCACCGCCCGTACGCTGCGCGGAGCGCTCGTTGACGGCTTTACCCAAGCTGCGGGCGAAGTCCGCCGCAGCGCGACCGGCAATGTTTCCGCTGCCGATGGCCCAAGTCATGTTCGGGCCCGCGCCGCCGGTGAAGCCGCCGCAGTTGAGTTCGCGCGTGGCCGCGTCGCCCGCCGCGTACAAGCCCGGCACCGTGGTGCCGCACTCGTCGTCGGCGATGCGCACGCCACCGGTGCCGCGCACCGTGCCCTCGAGCAGAAGCGTCATCTGCCAGCGTTGCTCGAAGGGGTCGATGCCCACCTTGTCGAATGCAGCGAAGAAATTCGGCTGCATCAGACGCAACATCTGGCGAGTTTCGGGCTTCTCCGTGCCCTTATCCAGCTTGCAGTACACCGGCGCCTTGAGCAGCTCCTTCGCGATAGCCGAGGTCGAGCGGTGCCCGTTTTTGCTGAGCCCCTGCAGCTCGTTGCCGTCGGCGTCGCTGTAGGTCGCGTAGCGGTAGAACGCCCCTTTGGTGCACGACGAGTGAACCGGCGCAGGCGAGAAGTGACCCGAGAACTCCATGCCGGACAGCTCGGCCCCGACTTCTGCGGCCGCCAGATGCAGATCGCCGGTGTTGGTGTTGCAGCCGAGCGCCTTGCTGAGCCAGGTGACGCCGCCAGACGCCAGCACCGTAGCCCCGGCCTTGACCGTCCAGGTCACGTCGGTTTGGCGATTGATGCCACGTGCGCCGGCGACCGCGCCCTCGTCGTCCAATAGCAGCTCGAGCGCCGGGCTCTGATCGAGGACCTTGACGCCTTTCTGCAGCAGCACCTTGCGCAAAATACGCATGGTCTCCGAGCCTTGCAGACCGCGATAGCTGCCTTTCGTCGAGCGATCCCAAACTGGGAGCTCGTAGCCTGCCCACTGCCAGATGCGCGGCGCGCGATCGTACGTGATGTCGAGCAGGCGATCCCACCAGCGGTGTTGCGCCAGGAAACCACCGAGCGTGTAGCGCTCGAATTTGACCGGATCTCGTAGCTCCGAGATAGGCGGCAAGACTTTGTGGCCCGAGGTGCTCGCGGCAAACGCACCGCTCGACCCGATGTAGCCCTTGTCAACGATGACCACCTCGGCGCCGCGCTCGCGCGCCGCGATCGCAGCCCACGCCGCAGCGGGTCCACCGCCAATCACGAGTACGTCCGTCTTCAGCTCGAGTCCGTTTTCGTCCACGTTGCTCATTGCTTCCTCTTCGAATTCCAAGTCCAGAGGTGCAGGCAGCGCTCGCTCGAACCTACACCAAGCTCGTTGGCTCGCCGGCGCTTCTGCACGCGCTGTGCCGCGATGGATCTCGCGGAACCACGGCGCAGCGAGCTTCCCATCGCTCTTCCAACAACAATCGCGCGGACGCAGTTGATCCTTTTGAAGCAGTCGGCCGTCCGCCTGCTGCCTTAGCAACAGCAGTCGGGCCTTCAGGCTGTTTTGGAGTTGGCACCGATAGTGCTCAGTGGGCATGTCACGCCGCCAACTGCGGCGACCGAAACATTGTTTCTCGAGATCGAGACACAGAATTACCAGTGCGAAACTATGTATCGCTGCGCCAGCGTCGTACGTGCTCGAACCATGAACTCACGAGAAACGCCAACACGGCCTGCAATTTGTCTCGCCCGAGAGCCGCCTGTCTGTTATTCGGGACAGATGACACGTTGGCGATCAAGGCTCGAGAGACGGTGACATGAACCGCGCTTGGAAACTCGGAATATTCGGCGTTGTTGCGTTGATCTTGGTGGCTGGTGCGGGCCTTTCGCTCACCCGCGCCACGCCACGTTCTCAAAGCGCCGCCGCCCTGGATGTGCTGCGCTTGCCGAACAGCATCGCCGACGGCGCCCACGTCGCCGATGAGAAGGGCTTCTTCGCCAAACACGGCATTCGCATCGAGTGGACCGGCAAGCAAGCACACGGGCCCGCCGGAGTGGTCTCCGTCGTTGCCGGGCAGAACGACGCGGCGGGTTCGATCAGCACGGCGATGATCATCGCGCGCGGGAACGGCTCCAAACTCAAAATCGTCGCCGCTTCGGGGGAGTCGACCCAAGAGACGCCGCTCTTTCGCTACCTCGTCAAAGACGGCTCCCCGATCAGCGGCCAAGCTGCTGACTTCGTCGGCAAGAAGGTCGTGGCGAACCCCACCACCATCACCTGGTATCCGCTGGTCGTGTTCCTGAAGCGCGCCGGGATAGACCATCGTAAGGTGGAGTTCGTCTCCCTGCCCTCGCCGCTCGCGACCGAACAAGCGCTGCGCCAGGGCGAGGTAGACGTCGTCGCTGGCTCCGAGACGATGCCGCCCGGCTCCAAGCTGCTGGCAGAGGGTGGCGTTCATGCCCTACCCGGCCTCAGCGATTACGAGGTGCTGGGTATCAAGCAGATTGGCGGTTGGGTAATGCGCGAAGACTTCATCCAAGCGCATCCCGATACCGTCCGCCGCTTCGTCGCGGCGCTCGCCGACGGCTACCAATGGGCGAATCAGCACCCGGTCGAAGCGCGAGAGATCATCAATCGTCGCAACGAGGTCCCGCAAGCGTACCGTAAGTTTCAGGGCACCTGGCGCAGCGCACCCCCGAGCGCGCTGGTCGACGAAGGGGACATCCGGAAATGGATCGCGATTCTGGAAGAGTTCGATCAAATTCCGCGCGGCTCGGTGAAACCCGAAGACGTTTTTACGAATGCCCTCAATCCGCATGCGCCTCACGTTCCCGCGGAGGGTCCAGCTAATCGCTGACCCGCGTTGAACGCACGGCCCTGCGATCCCTGCAGTGAGCTACGTCCATCATAACGGACACCAACCAGAGAAGCTTCGATGAGCCTTCAGACCACTATTGAAGAAGCGGGCGTCGCCCGAGCGCCAGCACTATCCGCGACTTTGACGCGGCCTCACATCTCCCCGGTGTCCGAGCCGCTGACGGAGCGAACCTGGCCCTCCTGGCTCGACCCACGCGAGCTAGTGCGGCGCTTCAGCGCGATCGCCTTGTTCTTACTGCTGTGGGAGATTGCCCCGCGCATCGGCTTGATAAGCTCGACGTTCGTGCCGCCCTTTTCGAAGGCGATGGGTGCGCTGGTCACGGGCTTGGTGTCGGGCGATCTAGGACGGCATCTGCTGGTCAGCCTCGGTCGTTCAGCGACGGGCTTTGGGCTGGCCTTGGCTGTCGCGCTGCCGCTGGGCCTTTTGCTCGGTTGGTTCAGGAAGTTCGAGAGTTACGCCGATCCGCTGATCCAAGTGTTTCGTCAAACCTCGGCGTTTGCGCTGTTCCCGTTGTTCATCCTGGTGTTCGGCGTGGGTGAGGTCTCCAAGGTAGCGATCATCTTTTACGGCGCGCAATGGTACATCCTGCTCAATACCAGCAGCGGCGTGAAGAACGTGGACCCGCTGTTGATCAAGCTCGCGCGTTCACTCGGGCTCAGCCACTTTCAGCTATTTCGGAAGATCATCTTGCCGGCCGCGTTGCCGATGATCTTCACCGGCCTCCGGCTGTCCGCCACGCTTTCTATCTTGATCATCGTTTCTGCCGAGATGATGGGAGCGAGCGCCGGCCTTGGCCTGGTGCTGATCACGGCGCAGTACAACTTCGACGTCGTCAGGATGTACGCAGCCATCATGCTGCTCGCGCTCGTGGGCTATTCGACGAACTACCTGCTCGTTGCAATCGAAAAGCACCTCAGTGGTTGGAAGCAGGAAGTCGCGAGGTACTGACATGGTCGCCAAGTGGTGGAAGTTGTCCGGCGCCGTGCTGGTCGTGGTTGCGGTAGTGATTTTTGGGCTCCAGCGCGCGCCCACGGACGCCGGCGGAGGCGACCTCGACGTTCTGCGCCTGCCGAACAACATCGCGGACGGCGCGCACATCGCGGACGAGCAGGGCATCTTCGCCAAACATCGGATTCGCATCGAGTGGACCGGAAAACAAGCTCACGGTCCCGCCTCGATCGTCTCGCTCGTCGCAGGGCAGAACGACGCGGCCGGCTCGGTCAGCACGGCGATGATCATCGCGCGAACGAACGGTTCGAAGCTCAAGATCGTCGCCGCCTCCAGCTCTTCCACCAAGGAAGCGCCAGGACATCGCTACATCGTGCGCGACGGTAGCCCCATCACCGGCAAACCGGCCGACTTCATCGGCAAGAAGGTGGTGTCCAATCCGACCACGATCAGCTGGTATCCCATCGTGGTCTTGCTGAAGCGAGCCGGGCTCGACTACCGCAAGGTCGAGTTCGTGTCGCTGCCCTCGCCTCTGGCCACCGAGCAGGCCCTGCGTCAGGGCGAGGTGGACGTCATTGCCGGCTCGGATAATGGTCCCCCGGGCTCGAAGCTGTTGGCCGAAGGCGGGGTGCACTTGCTCGAGGGCATCTCCGATTTCGAAGTGCTCGGGATCAAGCAGATCGGCGGCTGGGTCATGCGCGAAGACTTCACGGAGAAGCACCCGGACTTGGTGCGCCGCTTCGTCACTGCGCTGGGCGAAGCCCATCAATGGGCCAACGAGCACCCCGCGCAGGCCAAGGCCATCGTCAATCGACGCAACGGCGTGCCGGAAGCCTACGCCAAGTACCAGGGCAATTGGCGCGGCGCGCCGCCCACGGCGTTGGTCGACGAAGACAGCATTCACAAATGGATCGCCATCCTCGAAGAGTTCGGGCAGATCAAGCCCGGCTCGGTAAAGGCGGAGGACGTGTTCACGAACGCCTTCAACCCGCACGCGGAAAAACAAGCGCAAAACGTTCCACAATAACAGACACACGTCTTGCATGATCGCCTGGCATGCTTTAGCGTCTGCGCATGGCCTACCGCTCGGGAAGCCAGGTAGACGCGATTGCCGCCAGCTTGCGCAGCCCTCCGTCCCGCTCAGAAGAAGCTCCGCTGTCCCACGCCAGCCACGCTGTGTTCGTTGACCAGCGCTCCGTCGCGCTACTCAATCGCGTTCGGCAGCTGGCGCCCAGCGACGCAACGGTGCTGATCACTGGGGAAACGGGAACGGGCAAAGAGATTGTCGCGCGGAACCTGCATGAGCTCTCCTCGCGCGCCGACCGAAAGTTCGTGGTCGTCAACTGCGGGGCGTTCACGGAAACGCTGATTGAAAGCGACTTGTTCGGTCACGAACGGGGCGCTTTTACGGGCGCCGCCAGCTCGAAGGTGGGTTGGTTCGAGGCCGCTGATGGCGGGACGCTGTTCCTGGACGAGATTGGGGAGCTCCCCCTCACTGCGCAGAGCAAATTGCTCCGCGTGCTGCAGGAGCGCGAAGTGGTGCGACTGGGCTCGCGGCACGCCATTCCCGTGGACGTGCGCTTGATCGCAGCCACCAACGTACGTCTCGAAGAAGCCGTTGCCGCCGGTAGGTTCCGCGAGGATCTGTACTTTCGGCTCGCCGTCGCAAAGTTGTCGCTAGAGCCGCTGCGCAATCGCCCCGGAGATGTGCTGCCGCTCGCACGGCACTTCATCAATGCCTACGCGACGCGACGAGCCTTGGCCGGGCGCGAACAGACGACGCCCATGCTGACGCGGGAAGCCGAGCTTTGCCTTTTGAATCATGCCTGGGCGGGCAATGCACGCGAACTCGAGAATGCCATTCAACACGCGCTTTTGGTGTGCTCTGGCGGGGAGATCCGCCCAGAACATCTCGCGCTGGTGCAGATCCCGCCGCGTCAGCCGCAGTCCTCGTCACCGCAACTGGACACGCTCGAACCGCCACTCTCGGCAGAACCGACGTCGGTCGATCCACACGATGCGCTGCGCCACGCCTTGCTGGGACTGTACACCGAAGGCGGCCAGCGCTTATGGAGCACGATCGAACAGTTGGTGATGGTGACGGCGTACGAGCACTCACGACAAAATCAGCTGCGGACCGCGCGCCTGCTGGGCATCAGTCGCAACGTGGTGCGCGCGCGCCTGGTGCAGTTCGGAGTGGCGGGTCACTCCACGAAGTCACCGAGTGACCCACCGCCAGCGTTCGAAGAGCATACCGGCGCGGAGGGAGCGGAACCATCCGCGTCGACCAGCGACACGCTGGAGGTCGGCGGACACACCCCCGAGAGCTCTGCTCAGCGCGCGATCGACGTGTGGTATTCGCGCGCCGGCGCGGCCACGGCGTCCTCGCTCGCTATTCGCAAGAAGTGGTTGGAAGCAGAGCTCTCGCGTGACGGCGTGCTGCTCCACTCGCTCAGAGCCGCAGAAAACGCCGATCTACGGAACGCCCACTACCACCACCAACAAACTGGTTTGTTCCGCGAGGGCGGCAATATTCCCTCGATCTGGGCGCGCGCACAAGGTCAGCCCACAGCGGTGGTTGGCATTACCTGGCTCGATGAGTACCAGGGCGTCCTGAGCTTGCGGTCAAGTCACGTCCAAGACGTGACCGATCTACGAGGCCGGCGATTGTCACTGCCGTTGGTGCGCAATCAGCTCATCGATCATGCGCGCGGCACTCCACGGCTTCGTGACGGCGCTCGACGTGGCAGGGCTCCGGTTGGAGGATGCGCGTTGTGTGGACGTCCCCATCGCGGCCCAAGGCTCCTTCCCTACCGACGCGGCGCGACGCAGCGTGGACGCGGAGGTCGCTGCGCTGCTGGCGGGCCAAGTAGACGCCATCTTCGTGCGGGGAGGTGTGGGTGCACGGCTCGCGCGCGATCCGCGGTTCCGACAGGTGCTCAACATCAACGAGCTGCCCGATCCCTTGAATCGAGTCAACAACGGAACTCCTCGTCCAATCACCGTGGACCGCGCGTTTCTGGAACAGCACCAGGACGTCGTAGCGCGTTACCTATCCGTGCTCTTGCGCGCGGCATCCTGGGCTGAAAAGCGGCCGCAACAAGTGCTGGAACTGATCGCGACGGAGCTCGATCAAGATCTGAGCGTGGAAGACGTTCTGGCCTCACACGGCCCCAACGTGCACCGCTCGTTCACGCCACGTTTAACGCGTCAGTACACGCGCGGTCTCGAGATTCAGAAGGATTTTCTGCTGGAGTATGGCTTCCTGTCGGACGACTTCGACTTGAACGACTGGATCTGCCGCGAGCCCCTGACGCACGCCGAGTACATCGCCGAGGTCGAACCCGAGTTGGTGGACGAGCCGGGTCACGCCGTAGCGGTGTAGTTGCGCGGAGAGCCACGCGGTGTCACTCGGCTGGAGCAGCCTCGGCTCCGCTGAACACCGAGGGTCGCGCGGCCCGACGCCGCACGTAGTCGAGGGCGAGGTACACGGCCGGCGTCGTGTAGAGCGTCAGCAACTGACTGACGATGAGTCCTCCCACGATCGCGATCCCGAGCGGCCGTCGCAGCTCTGAACCGTTGCCCGTCTCTATCGCCAATGGCAACGCCCCCAACAGCGCGGCCAGTGTGGTCATCAAGATCGGTCGAAAACGCTGGTGGCAAGCGTGTTCGATGGCGGACCGCGGCGTCATGCCGGCGTGCTCCGCTTGCCGTGCGCAGTCGATCAGGATGATGGCGTTCTTCATCACGATCCCCACCAGCAGCACCACGCCGATCAAGGCGATCAGAGTGAACTCGGTCTTGGACAGCAGCAGCGCGATCAGCGCTCCGAGACCGGCCGAGGGCAAGGTGGACAATATCGTGAGGGGATGGATCCAGCTCTCGTACAGCATGCCGAGCACGATGTAGACGGTGAGCACCGCCGCCAGGATCAGCCACAGCTGTCCATCGAGTGACTCTCGAAAAATCTGGGCGCTGCCGGAAAAGCTGCCGCGCGCAGAATCCGGTGGATTCAAGGCGCGAAACGCCGTCTCGATCGCGGCGGTGGCGCGCCCCAAGCTCACGCCTGCAGCCAAATTGAAGGAGATCGTCGCCGCTGGGAACTGACCCTGGTGGTTCACCGCCAACGGCACGTTCTTGGTCTCCCAGGAAGAGAACGCGGCTAGCGGCACGCGCTCGCCATTGGCGCGGCTCACGTAAACGTTGTTCAACGCCTCCGGGCTCTGCTTGTGAGTAGCGTCGAGCGTCAGCACCACGTAATACTGGTTCAGCGGTTCATAGATGGTAGAGACCAAACGCTGCGCGAAGGCATCACTCAACGCCGAGTCGATCTGTCGCGCGGAAATCCCGAGCCGAGAAGCGTGATCGCGATCCACGCTCAGTCGGACCTCCAAGCCGCGGTCCTGAAAGTCGCTGGTCACGTCCACGAGCTCCGGCAGGCGCGTGAGCGCGACACGTAAGCGACCGGCAAGTGTCCGCAGCTCCTCCAAGTCGTCCGTGAGCAACGTGTATTGATACTGCGGTCCGGAGCCGCGCGCGCCGATGTTCAGATCGCCCTGCGGGGACAGGAACAGCTGCGCCCCCGCGACGCGCGCGAGCTTGGGACGCAACCGGTTCACGATGTCTTGCGCCGAGACCGTGCGTTCCTCGAACGGCTTCAACCGCACGCCGAAGTTTCCCGAGTTGACCGTCACACCACCCGCGCCACCGCTGAATTCGTAACAACTGTCCACGTCCGGATCTTGGCTCACGATGCGCGTGAACTGCTCGACCTTGCGCCGCATGGCGGAGAACGAAGTGCTCTGATCCCCGAAAAAGCTGCCATAAAGCCGCCCCGTGTCCTGTATCGGGAAGAAGCCCTTGGGCGTGACGGCGTAGAGGTAGACGCTGACTCCGGCAGTCACGAGCACCGAGAGCAGCATCCACGGCACGTGTCGAAGCGAGAAGCCGAGCGTCCGCGCGTAGCCGCGGGCCGGGGCATCCAACACCCGCTCCCAGCCCCGACCAAACCATGAGCTCGGCCTGCCCGCGCCTGCCTTGAGCAGTCGGGAGCACAACATGGGCGTGCCAATCAGCGAAACCAGCATCGAGATCGCGACCGCAACTGCCAAC
>Ga0247764_1000382_pt1 | contig 15749 bp, 8 predicted proteins | sample UWRJL051202B4_FD_179932 | JGI IMG/M metagenome (GOLD analysis project Ga0247764, IMG submission 179932) | Plant litter microbial communities from Arlington Agricultural Research Station in Wisconsin, United States - UWRJ-L051-202B-4 | ecosystem: Environmental > Terrestrial > Plant litter >...
CCCATCGTGGACGCGCTGGACTGGCAAACGGACGGCGAACCCCTCAAGGTCTGTGCCTTCCAAGCGCGGGTCGCGCTGCAAATGGCGCTCGACGTGATCGACGAACGCAGCGTGATGGGCCTCGTCATCGATCCGGGCGTGGAGAGCGAGCTTTGCCTCAGCCGCACGGAGCTCGCGAGCATGCTCGCCGGTCGAGCCTTACCGCTCGTGGCTTACGTCGGCGACCTACGACCCGAAGAAGCGCGCACGCTCATCGCCGAACCGGGCGAACCGCCACCGCCGGAGCTCACCAGCCGCCTCGAAACTTGGCTCGCCACCGCGCCCAGCGTGCTTTCACACAAATTGGAGCGCACGTTCAACCCCGAACGCGATCTGGAACCGCACCTGACGCTGGTGTTGACGGTTACGCAGGGCAGTGAACGCCAGGCCCTGTTTACCGGTGTCACGCAAGCTCTGGAAGGCAGCTTGCCTCCACCCGGCTACCTGGACGTCCTGTTCGAAGAACGCAGCGAACCCTGACTTGCAGATGGCTACCGCGCGCACACGCCCGGACCTGATCGAGGCCGGAAAAGGCAAACTCAGCTTCATCGAGCGCTGCACGATCCGCTTCGTGCGCGCCACCTTCAATCCCGGCCCCGTCGACGCCTGCATTCGCTATCTGCAACGCGTCATCGGTTCGACCTGGATCCACCATTTCACCAAGAACCTGCGCCACGTCTACGGCTTGGAGCGCCTGCCCCAACTCAGCCGTGAACAGAGCCTGATCCTGGTCTGCAATCACAGAAGCTTCTTCGACCTCTACGTCGTCATCGGTCACCTGGTTCGGCTGCGCCAACCCCAGCGCATCATCTTCCCGGTCCGTTCGAAGTTCTTCTACACGTCGTTCCTCGGCTTGTTCGTCAATGGCGTGATGAGCTTCTTCGCCATGTATCCGCCGATCTTCCGCGAACGCCGCCAAGCCGCGCTCAACCCGGCCACCCTGGACGAACTGGCGTGGCTCCTGGAACGCGGCGGCCTGCTCGTCGGCATGCACCCGGAGGGCACGCGCAAACAAGACGACGACCCCTACACGCTGCTTCCCGCGCAGCGTGGCATCGGCCGCATCATCCGCGACGCGGGCCGTAACGCCAGCGTCGTCCCCGTCTTCATCAACGGTCTGCTCCCCAACAACCTCCCCCGCCAGGTCATCAGCAACTTCGACGGCACGGGCCGCGACATCCTCGTCGTCTTCGGCCACCCCATCGACTTCGGCGCGCTACTCGACGCCCCTTCCGCGCCAAAAACCCATCAAGCCATCGCCGACCAAGCCTTGGCCGCCGTCGCCGCGTTGGGCAGCGAAGAGCGTAAGCATCGGGAAGAGCTCGAACAACGCGCCGCGAAGCCGGCAGAGGCGTCGTAAGTAGCGGCTGGCGCAAGGCGCAAACGAGGCGCCACCGACTTCTCATAACTGGCTCTCATCAAGTCATAACTGGCTCTCGACGGCGCGTGCAGGCCAACTGCGTTATTGAACTTTGATGGGACCCAACTGCCGGACATGGCACCGTGGGATTCCCGTGGCTAACCTGCCTGTCGGTCAATCGCTGAGCGGACTTAGGCATGCGAACTTTGCTTGGACACATCGGGGCATTGGGATTGCTGGTGCTCGCTTGCAGCGGGAACGGCGCGCAAACCGATAACGGCGGTCGCGGCGGCACGACGGCCGCCGGCGCGTCCGGTACGACGGGCGGGGCCATCGCCGCGAATGGTGGTTACACGGCCGTCAGCGCCGGTGCTAACGCCACCGCAGGTTCGACGGGGTTGGGTGGCGCGAGCGGCGGCTCCAACCCGCTCGCGACAGGAGGCAGCGCTGGTAGTTCACAAGGCTCCGGCGGTACCAGCGCGACGAGCCTGGGTGGCGCGGGCTCCGTGTTGGGTGGCTCGGCTGGAGCAACCACGGGTGGGGTGGCAATCGGTCTCGGCGGCGCGCCGAGCGGCGGCACCACTGCGCGTGGAGGCGCACCGAACGGCGGCGCCGCCGATAGTCTGAAGGACAAATACGCCAGCTATTTCCCGGTCGGCGCAGCCGTAGACGCGGAGTCGTACACCACGCATACCGCGCTCCTGACCAAGCACTTCAACAGCATCACGCCCGAGAACGACATGAAGTTCGAGGTGGTGCAGCCGCGCGAAGGCAGCTTCAACTACGCCGCCGCCGATCGCATCGTGGACTACGCCGTTCGCAACAACATGAAGGTTCGCGGCCACGCCTTCGTTTGGCACAGCCAGAACCCGTCGTGGCTGTTCACCAATGCCTCCGGCGGAACGGTCTCGCCCGAAGTGTTGTTACAGCGAATGAAGAGCCACATCGACGCGGTTGGGAAGCACTTTGGCAACAAAGTGTACGCCTGGGACGTCGTGAACGAAGCCATCATGGACGACGGTAAGTTCCGCGGCCCGGGCGAACCCGAAGGGCAGAAGAGCCGCTGGTTCGAGATCCTCGGCGAACGTTACATCGCAGAGGCTTTCCGCTTCGCGCACGCCGCCGTCCCCGACGCCAAGCTCTACTACAACGACTTTTACAACTACCTCCCCGAGAAGCAGCAAGCGATCTACGAGATGCTGAAGAAGCTGCTCGCCGCGGGCGTGCCCGTGCACGGCGTCGGCCTGCAATGCCACATCAACATCGAGCCTTCGACGGATCCGACGAACCAGGCGTATCACCAGAGCGTCGCGAATATGGAGAAGGCCATCGAACTGTATGCGTCGCTCGGTCTCGACGTACAGATCACGGAGATGGACGTCTCGCTGTACATCCCCGGCGTCAAGTACGAACAGCCCATGTTCTACACGGAAGCCAAGTTCACCCCGGACATCAAGGCGCGCCAAGCCGAGCGCTACCGCGCCTTCTTCGAACTGTTCCGCAAGCACGCCCAGGTCATCACCGGCGTCACGTTGTGGGGCATCGCCGACGACAACACCTGGCTGTCCGAGTTCGATTCCGGCAGAAAAGACTTTCCGCTGCTCTTCGACGACCGCCACCGCCCGAAGCCAGCCTACGACGCCGTCGTCACGTTTTGATGCCGACGTGGCCGTTACGACTCGGCGGCAGGAGCGGAACGCGAGAGTGAGCTCGGGACGTTTGGCTAAATTGTGCGTATCGTTGCGCTGTGCCCGACTTCGATGCGCGCTTCCTATTCGGTACCGCCACCTCCGCGACGCAGATTGAAGGTGGTTGCCGCAACACCGATTGGTACGAATTCGCCGCCGCGGGCGGTGCACACGGCGACTCACTCGAGGTGGCTTGTGATCACTGGGTCCGTTACCGGGAGGACGTGGAATTGTCGGCTCGGCTCGGTCTGAATGCGCAGCGGCTTTCGCTGGAGTGGGCGCGTATCGAACCAGAAGACGGGCGGTTCGACGAACACGCGCTGGAACGTTATCGCTCCGAGGTCGCCGCGCTGGTCGACGCCGGCATCGAGCCGATGGTGACGCTGCATCACTTCAGCTTTCCGCTTTGGCTCGCGCGGCGCGGGGGAGTGTTGGCGCCGGACATGCCTCAGCGCCTCGAGACCTTTGCGCGCCGCGTGGGTCGTGCGCTCGGAAGGTCTGTGCGTACCTGGATCACCATCAACGAGCCCAATGTGCTGGCCGCGCAAGGTTATCTGTTCGGCGTGTGGCCACCGGCCAAGCGGCAGCCTGCGCACCTGCCCAAGGTGATTCTGCAGCTGCGCAAGGCGCATCGCTTGGCCTATCGCGCGCTCCACGAATTCATTCCCAACGCGCGCGTCGGCCTGGCTCATCACCTGCGTGTCGCGACACCCAAGACCCAGAGCTTGTTGGATCGCGCAGGCGCAAGCTTGCTCGATTTTGTGTTCAATCGCCTGTTTTTGGATTTGCCGCAGGACTTCATCGGGCTCAACTACTATTCACGCGATCTCGTTCGCTTCGCGCCCGACCGCCCGCGAGATCTGTTTTTGGAACGCAGCGTGGATCCAAACAGCGACGTCAGCGATCTGGGCTGGGAGATTTATCCCGAAGGTCTGGGCCAACTGTTGCGCGAGCTCGCAGCGCGCAAATTGCCGATCTTCATCACGGAAAATGGCATCGCTGACGCCGCCGACACGCTGCGACCAGGCTTCTTGCTCAGCCATCTGGGCCAGGTCGCACGCGCAGTGAAAGAAGGCATCGATGTTCGCGGCTACTACCACTGGTCTTTGTTGGACAACTTCGAGTGGTCGGAGGGCTACACGCCGCGTTTCGGACTCTACGCGCTAGATTACGCGACTCAGACGCGCAGGCTACGCGCCAGCGGAGACTTGTACGGGCAAGTCGCGCGAACGCGCAGCTGCGGCTGACGCTCACTCGCGTCGATGGAGCGTAGCCGCGCTGTTGCTAGCGCACAGCGTGCCTTGCCACTCGCTCAGCGGGAACTCGCACAGGAGCGAGAAGCTCTCGGGCGGTCGCTCGGGGCTGAAGTAGATGAAACGATAGTAGCTGGTACCGGCGGGGACTTCGTACACGACCGTGCCATCGTTCTCGTCACATTCGCGGATGCGATAGACGACAGCGGCCTCCGTAGCGGCGAGGCGAACGTGACCCACGAAGTGATTGTGCTGGTCGCCTACGTCCTCGAGCAGCGCGAAGCGGGTGCTGCCGTTTTCGTAGTAGATGACGTCCATTTTGCAGGGGCCATCGGTGTTGACGTTTTGCAGCGACACCGCGGCTTCATAGGCGTCGCCCGCAAAGCGCAGGTACTGATGTGGGCTGCCGTTGAGCTCGGGGAAGTAAACGTCCCCGGTCGAGGTATTGAAGAAGTCCGAGTCCGTGCCGTCGCTGGGCACCCACAGACCTTGGAACTCCTGAAATCCCGAATCCTCTCCCAGCTCGAAGTTGCTCGGCTGCTCGGGTTGTTCCGGCTCGAACGTGGGCGGACGCAGCGCCAGCATGAGGTCGATGGGGTGCGGTCCGCCCTCTACGCGCATGCGATAGGTCCGCACGTTGCCGTAGAAGTAGCGCGTGTCTTCCAGCGAGATCACGAATTCAATGGGGTCGTTGGGGAGCGTACGGGAGCCCGAATCCTGGCAGTCCGTGACGTCCACACGCCGCTGGGTGGGCCGCAGCGTGAGCTTGTTGCCTTCCAACACCGCAGAGCCAACGGACTGGTCCATGTAGCTGACGGTCTCGCAGGTCTGCGACGCGCCCGAGGCGAAGTGCACGAAGTAGTAAGCTCCGTTCGATGAAATCTTGAGCTGAACGTTGAAACCCGAGGTGAGCGTGAAGTTCTCACCCAGCGAGTTCTCGTACTCGCCCGCGGAAGCGCGCGTCTGTTGCCACACACCCACGAGCTCCGGCGGCACCGAGCCGACTGGTCCAGGCTCCGTCCCGGCTGCCCCCGCGCTGCCCGCCACGGACGCATCTCCACCGGTATTGGTCGCAGGGCCCGTGCTGCCACCACTTGCGTTTCCTCGACCGCCAGTGCTCACGCTCTTGCCGCCCTGGGCGCTCGGCTCCTCCCCGCTTCCCCCGCTGCCTGCGTCGGCGGGGACCCCTCCCGTGTCGATTGGGCCCGCTCCTGCGGAGCTGGCTCCGCCCTTGCCCTTGGGATCGCCGCTCGCGCCGCCGCGAGGAGCAACGTCGTCGGAGTCGTCGCCACCACACGCCTGGAAACTGAAGCTGCCAATGAGCAGAGCGGTAGCGAGCGAGCGCAAGGAAGACTTCATCTCACATATCTCCTGACAGTTCGCGACTGAGAGCCTCTAGCTTAGGACGAATCCCGACTGAAGGCCCAGGCGCTCCTAGCCCCGCAACCGTAGAAAAACGCCTGGCCGAGCTCAGGCTTGCGCGGCGATGCGGAGCTGATCCGCCCGCAACAGCGGCGGCACGGGTGCGTAGGCCATCGCGCGCTCGATCACGTTGCGGAGTTCTCGCACGTTGCCAGGCCAGGTGTGGGACTTCAACGCTGACACCGCGTCTGCTCCCAGTTCGGGCGGAGCGCTACCGGTAGGGGTGAGCCGAGCCACGAACACGCGCGCCAAAGCCACCACGTCCTCTCGACGTTCTCGCAGCGGGGGCACGTTCAGCGGGACCACATTGAGTCGATAGTAGAGGTCCTCGCGGAAGCGACCCTCTCGCACCAATCGGCTCAGATCGCGGTGCGTGGCGGCGACGACGCGCACGTCCACGCGCCGCGCCTTCTGCTCGCCGATCGGCAGCACTTCCGCGTTCTCCAGGAAGCGCAGCAGCTTCGGCTGCGTATCGAGCGGGAGCTCTCCAATTTCATCCAGGAACAGCGTGCCGCCCTCCGCCGCGCGGATGACGCCGAGGTTGTCCGCGACGGCCCCGGTGAACGAACCTTTGCGATGCCCGAACAACTGACTCTCGAACAACTCGCGCGGTACGCTGGCGCAGTTGAACACCACGTACGGCTTGTCGTTGCGCGCCGACAGCTCATGGACGGCCCGCGCCACGACCTCCTTACCGGAGCCGGATTCGCCGGTGATCAGGATGGTGGCCGTGGAGCGCGCGATGCGGGACACCTCCCCTTTCAGCTTGCGCGTGGCCGGCGCCACGGCGATGAAGTGCGGCAGCACGTTGTCGATCGCAAGCTCTGGCTCTTGGCTTGCGCGCGCCAGGCCCGAGCGCGAACTCACGAACGTCACCAGAATCCGCAGAGCCGCGCGTTGCTCGGCGTCCAGGCTGCCTTTCACACCGAAACGTAGGCCTGTCTCGGTGATCTCCAGGCTGTCGTCGCTGTCTTCGGCGCCTTCTTCAGCCTGGGCGTCGACCAGCGGCTCCCGACCCGGAAACAGATCGCCAAGCACGGAGCCGAGCTCTCGCAAGAATTGGTCGCGGGACAGGCCACGCACCCCCAGCCGTTCGATGCCGACCATCAAGCGCTCCGCTGTCGTCGGCTCGCGCCATACGCTGCTGACAGCGCTGGTCGAGAGCAGCTGCGCGCGTCGCGCGATCTCTGGAGTGAGCACCCCGAGCCGATCGAGCTCCTGCTTGGCCGCTGCGAAACGCGCCGGGGCGTCGGGTGCGCCGGCAGCTTGGGAGGTGATGGCCAGGGCCGCCTTGGCGAAGGCGACCTGTGCCACGTCTCCCAGTAACGTGAACGTCGCGACCGTGGTCTCGACCTTCTGCCGCGCCTCGGCGAAGCGCCCTTGTTGCAGCAAAACGAAGGCCTCCAAGCGTCGGAACATCGAGCCGAACCAAACGGAAGGGCTTCGCTCCAACTGCAACGCACACTGCCTTTGCGCATCCAGCATGCCCTCGCGATCGCGCATCAAGACCTGCGCCAGCGCGTACTCCAGCCACGCGTCATGGCGGAGGTAGTCGATGCCGACGGTGGCTTCGGGAGCGAGGCAGACCTGATTGAGCAGCTCCGTTGCGCGCGGAAAATCGGCGACCAAACTGGCGAGCACGCCGCGCACGTACAGCGCGTGGACATTGACCAAAGCTCGCGAAGCGCTGGCGCACTCGGCGTCCAGCGAGTCCGCGAACGCTTCCAGCTCATCCAGCCGATTCGTGAACGTGTACAGGCGTGCCAGCGGCACTGCCAAGGCATAACGAGCGATCGCGCCGCGTTGCGCCAGCGCGCGAGCTTCCGTCGCGATCACGTCCGCTTCTTGGAAGCGACCTTGGCGAAACAGCACTTCGACCTGATACGCCAAGACGCGCAGCCACGGCTCACATGGCGGCAATCCGGCGCTCTCGACCACGAGCCGCGCACGCGCGATGATCTCCAGCAAAGTCCCCGGCGCCATGGATCCGCGCAGCGCACGCCCGATGCGGTCCGCCAACGCGGCGAGCATCAACATCGGCATACCCAGCCGCTCGACGATGGCGAAGCAGCTGACGCCGTAGCGAAATGCCGTCTCTTCATCGCCCTGCGCGGACGCGGCCAGGCCGTGAAATCCGCCCGCGAAGAAGCGGGCGAGCGGCGACGTAGCGCGATCCAGGTTCGCGCGGTGCGTGTTGTAGGTGCGCAGCACGACGTGAGGACCCAGGAAACGCGCGGCAGAAATTTGAGCGGTCGCCAGCAGCACCCGCAGATCGTCCGCGTGGGGTGACAACAGCGCGTCGGCCTTGGCGGCGTGAACGTTCACTCGCCCCACGTCGAAGAAGCGCGAGTCCGGCGCACCGAACAACAACGCGGCCATGACATGCACGCGCGCCGTCACGTCCGGCGGCAACTTGCCGCGCTCCGCGTCGTCCAACATCGGCGCCAGGGCGGTCAGCGCGCCGCGCGCATCCAGACGGGCGAACATCTGGATTTGCACCAGCCCGAGCGCGGCGAGCGTCCGGCTAACGGAGCTCAGCGCGGTCCCCGACAACAGCCGAAACAGTTCGTCTTCAGCTGCTCGCCAACCTTCACCGTTGAGCCGTTCGAGCAGCGGCAAGACCAGCTCTTCGTCCTTCGACGCCAGAGTGCGCTCGACCCCGTTCGAGGGTGGCAGTGTGGGCGCTACCGGCTCCGAGGCGTCTTCGTCCGCATCGTCTTCCTCCTCGGGCGGGCGCTCGGCGATGCCGACGCCATCGGCGGCCAGCCGACGCAAGGCTTCGATCATCTTGGCGCGAGGACGTCGCGCTTCCTTATTTTCGCCGGCAAGCTCCCAACGCAGCACGGTGAGGGACGTCACGCCCAAGAGGCGGGCAAACGCCGCTCGGCTCAACGAGCCCCGAATTGCTCGGATCTCCAAATGATCCATGTAATTTCCTGCGCCGAGCTTACACCGATTCCGCGTCCGAAGGGAGCACCAGTCGCACGAGCAACAAGCGTTCCCCGAGGTCGCTACGCAACGATCCGTTTCCGATACGGAGCGACAAGTCTTCTTGAGTGGATGCCACGACCCGCACGTCGGTGGCTTCGTCCAAGAAGCGCAAAAAGCGCGCTTGAACCAGCAGGGGTAGCAGTTCGACTTGCGCCACGTGCAAAGTCCCTGTTTCTGCCCGATGTACGGCGCCACCGTCGAAGTCACCGTGAGTCTGGCTGCCGAACAGCTCGCGCTCGAGTGAGTGCACATCACTCTCGGCGCAGTCCACGCAGACGAATGGCCCCGTTTCACGCCCTGAACGTTCATGCAGCGCGCGCGCCAGCTCCGTGAGCCTGCGTTTCGAATCGCCCACCAACAGAACCGTAACGCGCGACGGTGCGAGCGCCGCAAGCTGACGCTCCAGATCGGCGTCCGGCGCGGTAGCCCAGAGCTTGTTAGCGTCCGCAAACCCGGAGTTCGGCTGCAGCCAGCGCGGACTAACCCCCAATGCGTCCGCCAACCACGTGACCTGACCCCTTCCTGGTCCCAGGTTCGGCTCCTGCAACGCCCTTCTCAGCCAGGACTGCTCGGCAGCCGCGCGTGTCAGCGCCGACCCGGAGCTCTCGCGCAAGAGCCGCGCCGTGCCGCGTTCTCCGCGTCGCGCGCAGCGGAGCGCCTGCCGCAGCAGTAGCCTGGCTTCGCATGCGGCGAACGCAACTTGACAGGTCGCGACGCGCGCCGCCTCGAGCCAGGCGGCTTCGCCATCGTCGTCACCTGCCGCCAGCGCGCCGAAAGACAAGGCTTCCAACACCAGGCAACGCGTCATTGGTCCCACTGCATTCACCAGTTCATGGAGCTCCGCTGAACTCACGACCAGGTCTTCGTCACGTTTCACGTCGAGGGCGGCCCAGGTCTCCGCCACGGCGAGCAGAGCGCGTTGCTCTGCGGTCCCCGCTTCCATCAGCGCCCCGCGTGCCGCTGCGGCGTGCGCGCGGCTCCGGTTCGAGTCGTAGACGCCAGGCTCCGGGGTCGCGAACAGCTGAGCCGCAACGATGTGAAGTCGCACGGCGACCTCCGGCGACAGCGACGTCCACTGCGTGAACAAGGACTGCAGCACGGCGAACGCTCCCCGCGCATCCATCGCACCAAACAGCCGGGCCTGGGCTACCCCAATCACGGATAACGCGCTCTGACCGGCGCTCTCCGCGCCTCGCGCCAGCGCCGCAACGAACGCTCGTTCGGCGGCGGCCCATTCTCCAACCGCCAGGTCTCTGAAGGCACCTGCCAAAGGGCCGCTGTCCGCGGAGGATCCGGGCTCTGGATACCTCCGTTCCGGGTTTGGATACCTATCCTGGGGACTCGACATGCTGTGCAACTCCTCGATTCGCCTGAAATCAGCGTTTGGGAGGCTGCCTAAGCATCAACTGGGCCGCTGGCATCACTTTCGCAAAGGCCCGCCGCGGAGGTATCGGGATGACCCCACGCACAAGACTCGCGGCGCGAGCCGCTATCGGTTTGTTTTCAACTTGTTCAGTCTTGGCCTGTTCAGAGGCCAAGCCTTCCGCGGAGCGCACGCCTACGCCCGTCAAAGTTCGCGCTGTCGAACGCACTCTAGACGCAAATCTCTCGCGTTACTCGGGCCTGCTCGAGCCCGCCGTGCGCGTCGACATGGCCTTCCGCGTCGGCGGGTACGTCGATGCGTTGGGTGACGTCGTCGACAACGGCAAGACCCGCGCGCTGCAGGCTGGCGACTTCGTCAAGAAAGGCACTCTGCTGGCGCGGATACGCTCCGCCGATTACGCACAAAAGGTCGCGACGGCACAAGCGATGACGGAAGAAGCGCGTTCGGAAGCGCGCCTGGCCGAGGCGGAGCTGACCCGCGCCGTCAAGCTGTTCGAGAGCAAGGCGATCAGCAAAGCGGAGCTCGACTCCAAACAAGCTCGCGCGGAATGGTCCAAAGCCAACGTCGACGGTGCGCGCGCGCGCTCGGGCGAGGCGGGGGTCGCGCTGGCGGATACGGTACTGAGAGCCCCGCTCGACGGCGTGATCCTGTCACGTGACGTCGAAATTGGTGCGTTGGTTTCACCTGGGCGACCGGTGCTCACCGTCGCTGACGTCACCACCGTCAAGGCGAGCTTCGGTGTGCCGCAAGCCTTGGTCGAAAGGCTCTCCGTCGGCAGCCCGCTGCAGGTCCACGTCGGTGCGGACAGCTCGTCCTCGACTCCGGAAAAGTTGCTCGACGCGCGCGTATCGCGCATCGCGCCCGGCGCGGACTCCAAAGGCCGCGTGTTCTCCGTCGAAGCGGAGCTGCCGAACCCGAACGGCGCCCTACGGCCAGGTTCGGTCGTCTCCGTACACGTGCCGAACAGCGCGCTGGAGACCGCCGCACTCAGCGTTCCGCTGTCCGCAGTGGTGCGCGCCCCGCGCGATCCGCGCGGCTTCTCTGTATTCGTGTTGGACGGTGAAGGCGTTCGCGCGCGGGCGCGCCTGCAAACGGTGAAACTCGGCGAGGTGCTGGGTAATGCCGTGACCGTCAATGATGGCCTGCGCATCGGGCAGCGCGTCGTCACGGTGGGCGCAACCCTGATTCAAGACGGCAGCGACACCGTCGTCATTCCTTGAGGCAGCCGTGGCTCACGTTTCTGATCGCGAAATGATTGCGAAGACGCACAACACTGCGCGCTTCTTCGTCGAAAACAGGCACATCGCGTGGGTACTGCTGGTGTTCACGCTGCTGTGGGGCGTCTACTCCTACGTGACGATGCCCAAGCGCAAAGATCCGGAGATCCCGGTGCGGGTCGCGGCTGCGATTTTGACCTGGCCCGGCGCCAGCGCCGAAAACCTGGAAGAGCGCGTGACACGGGTGGTGGAACGGCGACTGGCCGAGAACTCCAAGATAGAACGCATCGAGTCGACGACGCGCTCCGGCGTCGCCGTCGTCACGATCATGCTCGACGAAAGCGTGAAGCAGACGGCCAAGGAGTTCGACGACATCTGGCTCAAGCTGTCAGCGCTCAGCACGCTGCCGGAGGGCGCCACCATGGAGTTCTTGAAGGACTTCGGCGACACCTCCGCGCTGATGCTCACCGTGGCGAGCCCGCGTGCGAGCGCTGTCGAGGTGCAGCTGCGCGCGCAGAAGGTGGAGGCCGCGATCCGCACCGCACGCGCGAATTTGCCGATGGAAGGTGGCGGCGAGCGCGCGGCGCTGATCGGCTGCTTCCCTTACACCATCGACGAGCGCGAGCTCGCCGTGGTGGGCAAAGCCTTGGCAGAGTGGGCCGAAGCTCGCGGCGCGCAAGACGTACGTCTGCTGTCCGGCCCAGGCTTTTTGGGCATCGACACGCGCACGGTAGCGACCGACGAAAAGATCCTCGGTAACGCCCGCGAGTTCATCAGCGAGCGCCTGCGCTTGGCGGAGCTGCATCCGGACATCTGGCGGCTGGCCGTAGTCCGAGATCCGGCTCACGCCGAAGCCAAGTTGGCGGCAGTCGCGGGCGACAAGTACAGCTATCGCGATCTCGATCAATACTCGGAGCAGCTAGAAAAAGCGTTGCAACGCGTGTCGCAAGTCGCGTCGGTGTCGCGCTCGGGCGTGGTCGGCGACATGATCTATCTCGACTACTCGCAAGAGCGCCTGGCAAGCTACGGCGTCGGCCCGTCGCAGATTCGCGAAGCGCTGGCGGCGCGCAACATCACGGCCCGCGGCGGCGCGGTCGAAGTGCAGGGCAAGAGCATCCTGATCGCGCCGAACGGTGAGCTCGTCGGCGAGCGTGAGATCGGCGACATCGTGATCACCAAGAGCACGAACGGCACGCCGGTGTATCTGCGCGATCTGGTCACGATCAGCCGTGGCTACGACTCACCACGTTACGTCTCCTACGCCAGCTGGAAAGATGCCGCCGGCAACTGGCAACGCACCCGCGCCATCACCTTGGCGCTGACCATGAAATCCGGCCTTCAAATCGCGGATTTTGGCGCGGCAGTGGAGCGACGCATCGACGAAGTTCGGCGCCTGCTGCCGGAAGACCTGGTGATCAACCGAGTTAGTGACCAGCCGCAACAAGTCGCAGAGAACGTCGACCTGTTCATGTCCAGCCTGTACGAGGCGATCGTGCTGGTGGTGCTCGTAGCCTTCATCGGCTTCTGGGAGTGGCGTTCGGCGCTGCTGATGGCCCTCAGCATCCCGATCACGCTGGCGATGACGTTCGGCATGATGCGGCTCGTCGGCATGGATATCCAGCAGATCTCGATCGGTTCGCTGATCATTTCGCTGGGTTTGTTGGTGGATGATCCGGTCGTCGCCGGTGACGCCATCAAACGCGACATCGGCAAAGGCGTGCCACGCCAGATCGCGGCATGGCTGGCGCCGACCAAGCTCGCCACGGCGATCTTGTTCGCGACCATCACGAACATCGTGGCCTACTTGCCGTTCCTCACGCTGTCTGGCGACACGGGGCGCTTCATCTTCTCGCTCCCAGTCGTGCTCACGGCGGCGTTGGTGTCCTCGCGCTTGGTGTCGATGTCGTTCGTCCCGCTGCTCGGCATGTTCCTGCTGCGGCCGCCCAAGAAGGCAGACGTGCCGCTGGAGCAACGCAAGCAGAGTGGCTTCCCCAAGCTCTACTCGCGCTTGGTGACCTGGGCCGTCAGCCATCGCTGGCTCTCGCTCGGAGCTGCGTTGGCGGTGTTCGCCCTGTGTGTGGTGGGCGTGCGCGGCCTGAAGCAGAACTTTTTTCCCAAGGATCTCAATTACTTGGCATACGTGGACGTGTGGCTGCCGGAGGACTCGCCGGTCAGCGCGACGCAGGAAAAGGCGACGGAGGTCGAGCAGATCGTTCGTGAGGTGGGCGGCCCGCGTGGATTGTCTTCCGTCACGACGTTCGTCGGCGGTGGTGGTCCCCGCTTTTGGTTCAGCATCGGTCCGGAGCAACGTCAGTCGAACTACGCGCAGCTCATCCTGCGCATGAACGACAAGCACCAAACCTCGGACTTGGTGCTGCCCCTCCAAAACACCCTCTCGACCCGGATCGCCGGCGCGCGGGTCGACGTGCGCGAAATCGAAAGCGGACCTGCCGTCGGCGTGCCGATTTCGATCCGCGTCGCCGGCGAAGACATCGAGGTGCTGCGCGGCATCGCCGGCAAGCTCAGCGCGTTGTTGCAACGTCAACCCAACACCGAGCGGCTTCGCGATAGCTGGGGCGCGGAGAGCTTCACCGTCAAGCTGGACGTAGACGCCGATCGCGCTAGCGCCGCGGGCGTGTCGAACCAAGACGTGGCGAGCTCCTCGGGAACGGCATTGAACGGTGCGCGCGTGGGAGCACTGCAGGAAGGTGAGCACCAGCTGCCAATCCAGCTGCGCTTGCGCGCGAGCGAACGCCAACGCCTGTCCGATGTGGAGAACCTCTACGTCTACAACCAGCGCGACCCGAACACCAAGGTACCGCTGCGCCAAATCTCCGAGTTTGGTTTCGACAACGACACCGCCAAGATCTTGCGCCGCAACCACGTGCGCACGATAACGGTCGGTGCCTTCCCCACCGCAGGCGCGCTACCCAGCGAAGTTCTCCAGCAAATCAAGCCGGATCTCGACAAGCTGCGCGCGGAGCTACCGCCCGGCTACAGCATGGAGATCGGCGGGGAACAGGCCGAGCAGGAGAAGTCGTTCAAGGAGCTGGCAGTAGTGTTGATCATCAGCGTGCTCATGATCTTCATGGCGCTGGTGTTCCAGTTCAAGAACGCGGCCAAGCCATTGGTGGTGTTCGCCGCCATCCCGTTTGGCATCGTCGCTGCGCTGCTCAGCCTGCGCATCGCGGGCTCGGCCTTCGGCTTCATGGCGTTCTTGGGCATCATCAGCCTGATCGGCGTGATTGTCAGTCACGTCATCGTGCTGTTCGACTTCATCGAAGAACGTCACGAACAAGGCGCACCGTTCGTCGAGGCGCTGATCGACGCGGGCATCCTGCGTCTGCGTCCCGTGCTGGTCACGGTAGCAGCCACGGTGCTGGGCTTGGTGCCGCTGGCCATGCACGGCGGTCCGCTGTGGGAGCCGCTGTGTTGGGTGCAAATCGGTGGTCTGACCTTTGCGACCATCGTGACGCTGATCATCGTGCCGATCCTGTACGCTATCTTCGTGCTCGACTTGAAGCTCGTGAAATGGGGCGAGCCACACGCACACCACTCTGACTCAGGCAGCAGTCTGGAGATGGAGCAGGCCGTCCCCGCTGAGTAAGAGCGACCGTTTCGAAAACAATCCCAATAGAGATTAGGAGTCCGTCATGTTCCGTTCCTTCATGGTTCGTCAGTCGACGTGTGCGCTCGTACTTGGGCTGCTCGTCGCCCCCGGGTCCGTCCACGCCGCGACGCCCCCTGCCGAGAGCCCCGTCACTTCGCCGCTGGCAGATCCGGCTGGCACTTTGACGGGCAAAAAGGGCGGTCTCACTGCCGAAGGGCTCGCCACGCGCGCCACCGACACGAGCCCCACGGCTGCGCGTCAACGTCAAGAAGTCGAGGCCGCCGAAGCGCAGCTTCAGAAAGCCAGCTACGACTTCATTCCCCGCCTCAGTGGCACCGCCGCCGTCGCCCGGCTCTCGCCGGTCAACAATTCGCTCGGCACCGTGGTCGCTTCACCCGGCGCGCAACCGGGACCGGTGGATCCCAACTCGCTGGTCGTGGTTCCGCTCGAACTGCGCAGCAAACCAAGCTCGGTCTCCCTAGCGAGCTCGCTGAACGTACCCGTCTCCGATTACATGCTGCGTTTCTTTCAAGCGCACGCAGGGGCCAAAGCCCAACTGAAAGCCAGCCGCTGGTCTCTGCAGGCTGCCACTCGCAAAGTCGACTACGACGCGCGCAGCCTCTACTACGGCTGGGTGGGCGCCGAGCTCGATCACGCGGTGGCCGAGCAGCACCTGGAGCTCAGCCGCGAGCACCTCCAGCGCGTGCAGGCGCTGCTTTCGGCGGAATCGGCGTCGGAGGCGGACGTGGCGCGGGTGCAAGCGAGTCTCGCCAAATCCGAATCTA
>Ga0247764_1000383_pt1 | contig 15746 bp, 12 predicted proteins | sample UWRJL051202B4_FD_179932 | JGI IMG/M metagenome (GOLD analysis project Ga0247764, IMG submission 179932) | Plant litter microbial communities from Arlington Agricultural Research Station in Wisconsin, United States - UWRJ-L051-202B-4 | ecosystem: Environmental > Terrestrial > Plant litter >...
TCGACCCTCCAACCACTCTGGATCCGCCTCCTTCCTCAACTACTACAGCTTCTGGCCCACTGCAAACTCACTACGGTCAATGTGGAGGGTACGTTTTTCTTTTTGCTAGATTCTCTGGCTCTAATTGCGCCTTAGACAAGGATATTCAGGTCCAACGACATGCGAGTCTCCCTATGCATGCAAGTACTCCAACGATTGGTACTCCCAGGTACGTGAATGTCTCTATATCTTTGATTCTAATTGACAAGGATGCCTACTCCAGTGTCTGTAATATTTTTGAACTACCCCAGGCAACAAAGCATATATGTAGTTCTAAATTATACGAGCTCCCGAATATATTTGATTTTAGCGCGAGAGCTTCCTTGTCCCTCATTCGCGTTCTTGTGCATTTCTTGTGGCCGGTCAAAATAAAATAAGATATTGTATCCACAATCGTAACTGACTCGGAAGAGCCGATTTAATCTACCCCTGTCAAGAATAGTGTTGCCGCCGGCTCGAGCCATCACGCCTGTCACAACTCAATTTTTCGCATCCTGATCCTCAGCATCCTCATGAATTCACTGCTAAACTGGGGTATATATTCCATTTTGTATGAGATAAACTTGAGTGCTTGAAATTTGAGGAAATATGAAGAATGAAGAAAGATATGCTATCAGCTACGTTTCTGCGTGACATCGGCTCGAGCCGGTCGAGCCGGTCGACTAAATCCCTTGTCAAAAAGCAGGCATTAGAAGGAGAGCCACAATAACCATCTCGGAGCGGCTTCTGGGTGTGCTCTCCCGGGTACAACAAAAATTTTGTGTACAAGTTTGAATTGTCAAAACCAGCAGTCCATTTAGTGCGTCGAGCCGTTATGTCACGCGAGCCGAGCCGCGGCAACACTATTGGTGTGAAACTGGGCCAAGCAAGATCACCAACAGTTACCTAATTTGGTATATGCATGCTGAATTAACTGTTTGGGCATGCATGCCGGGGCCACAAGTCGCGTAGATAAAAAAAAACAGATATAAATATTCGTTGAATGTTCTTTGCGGGGAAGATTTCACTGCTGGCCATTCTCTGCCACCCTACCACTGCCCACGACCACACAGGTGCCAGCCCATTACTGTCGCTCCGCTACCTGCCGCCATGTCCCTCTCTCCACCCTCTGACGCAAGAAGTGCAGAGTTCGCGCGTCTTTTCAACCTCTTCGAGCTGCTCGTGTCGCGAAGGCCACGATTCAATACCAACACAGACCTGGACAGATCGACGGTCGACATCGACAACATTCATGGGGCCACTGAAGACGACAACCTTCAATCTCTTCCGATGCCAGAAGAGTTGGGCCCTGTTATAAAAAATCTCACCGCCATCGTCAACGGTCGAAGCTCCAAGCCGGTTTTCAGACCCTCTCTCCTAGGATCCCGACCGCGCCGCAATACGGTGGCATCCTCATCTCGCAAGGCAAGCGGTATGAGCACCGCATCCGAGGACAGTGAAGGCGAAAGTAGCCGCGGCGAAGACGACGTCTCCTTGGCCAAGTTCCCGCTTTCGGATGAGAGGAAGTACCCGTTCACGTTCAAACATATGGTCCACAAACTCTACAGGAAGGACGACTGGGTGCGGACCGTCAAGGAGATGTTAGAAAAGTCAAAAAACGAATTCAAGCCTCTGGCGGAGCAGGAGATGGTCATAGCAACGGAATCGGCACAGGAAGAGGAAGACCAGGACATCAACTCGGCGACGAGGATGGGCGTGGTGCGCTTCAGTCTCGCCTCTCCAGGCGTGGGTCGACGAGGAACCGTAGCCAGACCTGGAATGCGTCAGCGTAGTCAATCGGTCGTCAATATCGGCGGCAGGCTTCAGGCAACCCCCTCATCTTCATCGTCAGTCACATCACCCGGAAGTGGCGCTATCGCTGAGTCACGTAATATCCGCGCCTTGAAGAAACGCTGTGTTGGTAGACGGCGCTCATTGAGCGGGCCTCTCAACGGGGACCCCAGTATCGAGACTGATGCGACAGCCTCCGGCAAAGCGGGGAAAGGTGGATCTTGGGTCTATGCATCGACTGTCTCGTCTGCCGAAGCTCTTGATCACACAATCTACACCACCACTTTCCCTCCAGGCCAACCTCCTTCACCGACACAGTCATCTTTTTCTACGCTGAGTTACCCCTTGTTGAGATCAGGACGAGCCAACTTGCCAAGTGCTCTGCGAGGTTCGGGTGCAGCAGCTGCGATAAAGCGCAGGGCCAGTGCAGGAAATGCTTTGCCAAATTTGCCCTTCCAAACGTTGGCAAATACGCCTGAGGGGCGGATAGCAGCACGTAAGAGGGCGATGACGGTGAAGGCATTGACCATGGAGGAAGACCTGAAGGCCATGAAGCCGAGTAAGCGTCCGTTTTCGGGCTAAGCTCTCGATTTTTGTGAATTCAATTGGAAGTCTTTGTAATATAGATCTGTCAGTGTTATTGTTCAGTTTATTCCACTACTATCATATTTAATTCGACTCTTACCGTGTAATATCTCAACAACATATGCGTATGACTTGCATTACTATTGGCGCGTGACATCCTAAATGGGGAGGTGACGAAGACGAAGCTTAAATGCATTTTTCGACAGACGTGAGTTGGGGTCAAGATATTGGTCGTAAAAACCCGCAACGAACTCCTCTGCCTTAAATCCGAATTGATTGTACAGCAGCTGCGTCAAGATTGAGACACCGGTTTCAGATTCGACAGCTAGAGCAGCTTACCATTGCTGAGTTGTTCGTCGAAACATGAAGCGTTATATCTTTTTGTGGATTCAGGGTGATCAGGTGGTAAAGCATTGTCCTGAATGAAGTCGAGTTTACCAACAGCGTAGTCAAGAGAATAATCAAAACATACCGTGCAATTTGTGCCTTTTCCCACCCCGCTTTCACTGCAAGATACATGATATAGGTCTCGCGAGGTGATTTCAAAATAGCAACTCCAACAACGACTTTCTTATACATGGCGACGATTGTCGCCTGCTCAGGTTGGTAATCCAGAGAATCACTGACTAACAGAAGTAAGGCAGGGACAGGAAGACGGGGCGTGGCCTATCTTACCATCTATACCAGCCCAAAAACATCGTTCGAGGAGATCGTGGACTTGTGTTAAGTGGCTCGCTTGGAGTGTGGAGTATGTGATAGGTGCGCCATCTTCCTTCCAATGCTCCCGTTCGGGGCTTATAGTATATCAGTTGACGAGCAAGAGGTGAGACGCGACGCGCATACTGAGCAACCGCGAAATGATCACGTATATCCCTCAGCAAGTCCATCCAGGGTGCCCTCGTTTCCCAATCGACAGCAAGTAGTCCAGGAGGAATGTATGTACTTGTGCCCTGTATTCTCGAGAGAAAAGAATTGGCATAAGGTGTTGTCCGGATGCTGTAGAGAGCATTTATGACTTCTGGATCAACGGAAGTGTGGCTCTCCTGAACGACAGTTGAGGGATCCAGAGATAATTTGTCCAGGCTTTCAACCCCAGTACGACTCATGCCCTGACAAAGTCGTGAATTCAGTCATAAATGATAATAAATGGGGTCAATATATGCGTAAAAGTGTATAGACAATGGAGCTCACGCGCGAGGTTTTGACCTTCCGTGATAAGATATTTTGCTCGGCGGTAGTAACCATTTCGTGGGGCTGTTTGAACAGGGAAAGGTCTGAAGGCCGCACCCGCCTCAAGCGACATCCCTACAAAAAATGACTGAGCAACTATCAGATCCCATTCTAGTAGCTGACTCACAGTTTCATCAACCTCAGAGAGCTTGTTGTCGTGTTCCCTTCGCGCTCGAATCAAATCGTTGAGGTGTGGTTCCATGACATCTTCGAACGGACGTTCGTCGTCCAAGTCCCCCTGTTCCAGGACTGTGAGAAGATCTTCAAGATGGAATGGTGAAGAGGAGCTTTCAAAAGAATGTCCTTCTCCTTCAGTTTTGATGAGCCTCCGGCGCTTCCTTGGGCGATAATTTCTAGACATATAGAATGAGTATTCGTCAAATGAAGATTGGAACAAGTATGATAACACCTTTTTGCTCTTTTACCCTCATTGTATTCGGATTCATGGGAATAGTTGGAGGAATCGCTCGAAGGCATTGAAGGGTTTGTTGAGGAGACCCAGAAGCATCAAGGGTCTTATATGGTGATGCTGGTTCGGTTATTGTCGGGCCGGAGTGCCTGGAAGAAAGAAGAGTCGAAACAACACTCGTTTGAGTATTTGACGAGAAAATTTACATATCTAGAGGCTACAGGGTAATAAGATATAGTACAAATCCAAAGCAGTCGTAATAAGGTAGTAAGGCGACAATAAGATAGGTACAAATCTAGTAGCGATGACGAGATATTATACATTAATTGTCCATGGATACAGACAGACACTCCAAGGAGTAAAAGATTGAGTGTATCACCAGCAACTGCGTTGGACGTTGGGGTGCGGCCAAGTAATGATGATCATAGTATTAGGCCCTTCGGGAGCGTACCACCAAGCCGCCAGACCAGGAGCCTACAACCCATCCATCTTCAACAAGAGCTTTGCGTACAGCAGGTTTGAGGATGCTGACGTGGCCAGTAGAATGTATCCCTCGGCCAGTGATGATCTTTAAAGGTTTGGCTTTTGGTTCCGATCAAGATAGCCGTAGAGTTTTCAGAACATTCAAGAGCAGAACAGCGAAAGATAATAAGAATACAAGACCACAGGCGCGAGTACCAGGACGGAAATGGGTTTGCAAAGCGGTCTGAGTAAAACCGACGACAGAAAAGATCAAAGAGTACATACCCGCTGAGATTGATGAGGATTGGTCGTTCAAGACTTCCCTCACTATGATAAGTGCCTCAGAGACAGTTGTCCCGTGGAGGTCAATGGTATCGGAGTTTTCAGAATTTGCACTAATAATCGAGCGTTGAGTTCATTTTTACTTTGACAGAGATTGAGCCTACCGCTTGGACATAACCATTGCACGAGCTGCATTCAATTCCTCCTGTTTGGCCACCTGCTGGAGCTTCCTGGCCTAAACGCGTGATCATCAATATGAGATATCATGTGCGTGTGTAGCAAAGACACACCTCTTCTGCGTAATACAGCGCAACATCTCCACCGCGATTCTTGGAATTCCCTTTCTGATACATGATAGCAGCGTTCATGAGTGCACTATGCATCCTTGCCCTCGCTTTAGTAATCTGCTGCCTGAACTCGCTCGAATCATAGGTCGAGTTTCCAGTCCTGGGAGTAGATGCCCGCTCGGTCTTGATACCGTTAACATCGCGGCTATACGCGGGTATGTGATGCACGAGAGGATGGGGACCACGAGCCGCGACTTTACGCTCTGGGATGACCTGCCATTGGAAGGGATTCGGTTTGTTCGGTATTTGTGGTGATCTGGACGCGATGCGTGGTGGCGGGATGTCAGGTGGACCACTTTGTCTTTGGGTCCAAAGTGAGAGCTGAGGTGTTTTCCCTCTATTCGGCGAAGAAGGAAGATCAGGACTTGAAGGTGGTAGTGCGGGAAGGTGGTTCAAACCCATATTAGGGTCTGAGTCAAGGTCGCGGAGAAGACTGACAATGTCCAGCGAGTCGTCTCCCCGTCCATCAGTGACGGCAACGGCGAGCTGCACGTCTGATATAACACGATAGCGTTTATCGGCGTTGACGCATTCATACTCAGGCATGACAATGTCTAAAATGTTGAATAGTACAGTGGTGTGTTCGTCTATTTCTTCGGGTGATGTCTTGGATATTGATGATAATGCAGCCCGGAGCGCATCGTATGAGGTTGGATAGTCGGCAGAGTGGAAGAAGGACGAAAAAGTAGTGGGAGGATGAGGTGGCAGCAAGCTAGAAAGCCGGGCAGATAGAGATGATAGTCGAACCCAGGGGTCCGCAGCAGGAGAGGCCGCCGTAATGCTACCAGTCGACCCGTTTCTGCAATGTACACCTTTCTGCACATGATGTTGTTGTCGGATGTCCGCCAGGGCAACTTTCATGGGCCGTGGTTGTATCTTCTTTTTCTTTCCAGACCTTACTGGCGTCTTTTTCTTGACTTGGACCGTTTCCCAATCTACTTCGTCCTCATCGAAGTTCGTATAATCTGCTTCTTCGTCTAGGCCGTCTAATCCTCTTTCCTCCATTTCGCGAATTGACTCTTCACTGAGTATCGTTGCTACAATTTCCCAAAGGTCTGCTTCTTCATCTTCGCTTGTTTCAAGTGCTTGCTTTAGTCTAGATGTAGTAACGTCTGGCAAAGCCATCTGCAAGAACCTAAGCGACGAGGTGCGTGCATAATTCGATGAATCCGAGGTACCGGAGTTTCCTCGACTGGCGGTTCCAAGAATATCCGTGCCAGTATCTGGTGTTGTCCAGCTAGAGATGGTATCGTCGAACTGAGATGCAAAATAGTGATCTGATAGTTCCGATTGCTGTAGTTCATCGGCCTGCAGTGATAATTCATTGAGCGTCGCGCGAAGTGTGGCGATCTGGTCCTCCACAGGGGAGATTGTATTCCCGTCAGAGTCGTATTCGATCTCGACAAGAAGAGCCGCAATCAGGGATGAATCAAGTGTCGGGCAGAATTCTTTCTAAGGAAGATCAGATACATATCATCCTTCGTGGATAGAGTCGATAATGCTTTACCTGCAGTTCGTCGAACAGGGTGGCTTTCGTTTGAGCGGTCATTGTACCGTCTGGGGAAATTGTTGATAGAAAGAGATATAGTTTGAGTCGAGAAGAAAATGAAACAAGATGTTTCGCCGAGTGTGTGATATCGATAATACAAAGTCGCCTTTATGTGTTGGGCATTTCTGACTGTGGATGAATGAGTGTGTGAGCTAAGCAGCAGCTTTGGAATAACAGAGATCACGTGTCTGAACCCGGAGCAGCGTGCGCAGTCGGCAGAAACCGAACCGTACCTCTTGTCCCACAACCCTTACGTTGGTGCTTCAACAGCTCGTTATAAGGCCCTCTATGTTGTTCTACATCTCCTTGGTGGCTTTCTTGTCCTTGCTGGTCATGTGTAAGCAATGTCTGACTCTTCACCGTTCATCTATGACTCACTAAACCATAGTGACATACCGCTATCGCGCCTTTATCACTCCTCATCTTCCTGAACGGGTTAAGATGTTCTTCCCCAAACTCAGCAATTATACACCCTTATCGACGTTCTCTAATCAAATTGGGGCTGGAATGACCTCCTCTGACTTTGATATTGAAGCAAACATCCGTGACGGGGACTCTCGTACTGGGTTGGACGAACGTGGCACGCAAGAAGTGTTGGAGATCATGAGGCGCGAACGTGTCAAGTCAGTGCATCACATTGACACCTACTTCTTTCTTGGATACTTATAATCGTGAACAGCTTCGACCAAGCAAGGCTCATCAGGCATAATCGCATACTGGCTAGCAACGGGATTGACCCTTCAGGTTCGTTTCTCTCATCCTCAATCAGGAGAGATTACATTTTCATCACGGTAATCCACGTCTTTAGGAATGCCCATGGACTCCAAAGCCATCACACGCTTATAGGGCATCTACCGCCAACCGCCCTTTCTGCCTGAGGCGTTCTATTCTCGCGTCCTCTTGACACACTATTCTCTTTTTAATGTGCCCTTCGTTTTGGATCTTTATCTGGCTTCTTTCACGGTACCTTACCCCAGCACCCTCGTTGAATTCCTGTAACCTCCCATCACACCATTCCTCAATGGACTCACCGGTTTCTGCTTGTAGACCCTGTTGTACTTCTATCACTCCCGTTATAAATATCCCTGCTCTAGCTGGAACATCGACGCAAATCAAATGCCAATTTTCGATACTTGATTCTTTCCTTTTTCTCTCAATAATTCATGTTAACACTGTTCACAGGAATATCTCGTGACCTTTCGTACTCCGTTGAAACAAACCTTCCGTGGCGGTCCCTTTCGCCTAATAATCGAGCAGCGGTGAAGCTAATCTAGCCGAATTCACCATCTACGATGTGACAGTAATATTCGTGCCTTGTGATTGCAGTGAGTGGAGTTTTGCCTCTAGCCCACGAAGTGCTCAGCAGTTGCTCCCAGTGCCAACGGCGGTCAGTGCCGAAAGCTTACCTATATTATGTCAATGTCTCGACAACGTGATGCCAAACCTCGACGCCACTCTTCTTACCGATTAGGCGCTATTTATACGCGGTGTGGACTAATTTGGTCCATCAATGGCATTACTCCTGGAGGGCACCATATCCTCGTATGAATTTTTTTGGGGTTAACGGGTATCGTCCAGCGCTGCTCGAGCAGGGCGGCGATCAAGAACTGACTACCGGAGACGTATTTCAACCGATGTCGTGTGGCTCCCTTGGGTGTATTACTGATTTTTCCAGGTTTCAAGTTACTTGGGATCCTGAGATGTTCGACTTTCCCTCTACCATCTGGCGACTAACTGAGAGTCAAGGAAGGAGGATAAGTGAGCAGCTAATTGAGAGCATCATTACTAGGACATGAGGATGCTTACGCACCCAATATGGGGCCTTGCATGCCGTAAGCCTTACTTGTGGCCAAAAAGATCAAATCTCCTCAACTGATTGACGAGCAACACAGCTCTGTGTCATGCGCAGGTTCTGATAAAATGTTGCTGCCCATCTATACTTATCAACGACTTTACTTGCCCGCTCATATCGTTGCTCAGGAGATACGAACTGGAGAAGACGACGAGGTGATGAACTCCATGGCACAAGTTCTCATCGTCGTAAGCTCATCAGTTTCCGCGCTCCCTGGGGCTGCCTGTTTTATGACATGGTCTGTGACACATTATGCGATATATGGAGAAAAATAGTGCCAGGGCTCCTTGGTGGCCAATTATTCTGGTACGTCGTGAATGAATTGGGGAAATTTCGGTTCTTAATCCTTATCTATCAGATTAGGGTCAGTCCTTCCATCGCGATGAAGATGAGGAACGCCACTACCTTTACTACCTTTACGAGAATAATATCTCTCACCGATGAAGCCTGCACAAAATGCCTGCCCACGTTAAGTGATTCACGGCGCTGCGGACCGAATAAATAACGACGAAGGAGATGATCTCCTCCAAAGCCAACGTCAATGGTGTGTACAGACGACATAAACCCATCTAGAAAAATCCGGACACTCCGTAAATGAAGTAGGCGCGATGGAGGAACCCGAACGGTGAAGGAACTCACCTTGCTGCCGCAGTAAGTTCTCAAAGATCCTGAGGGTTGAAACACTAATATTAAAAGCCCTCGACTTAATCGGCGGAGGCAAATTGTCTCCTGTTCCCGCGAATTGAATTATATGTCAAAAGCGAATGCCTCCGAATGCCAAACCTTCGAGCTGCAAAGACCTGAAGTAGCGTGATCAACGACTCCAGAGCAGGGTGGGAAAGACGTCAGCATGTGCTTTGCCCTGAAAAGCAACACTATCGTCTAACTGCACCCTGCATGGGGCCAAGATTCGCAAGGCAGAGATTACATGTGACCAACTGCGTTACCTTTCACATAATATGTTTCAAATCGCAAGGGGACGGACAACCAAGGTTGCCATTCACCGCTCACATGAGTTCAACCTCCAACTCTCCCGGTCCTTTGATCCACTGCAGAAACCCGCACACCGCCGCTGATTGCGCCTTTCACGAGATTGAAAGGACTTCTCCGACCAACCTTCCTCCGGTGACGTTAATGAATATAAATGCACCCTGCAAAGTACTGCCCACTCCACGAGGTAAACGCAATTGACCTATCGCTAAGGACTACTCTCCATCTCCTGTCTCCACCAAATATTTTCGAAGGCTCCAATAAAACCATCATCGAAGGATCATGAAGCTACCACCGTTCCGTGAGTCGCTGTTGCTCTGATTTGCGGCTTAGATTCCATTGACGTTCGTTTCCACGATTGTGAGAGATTCCAGTCCTTAATCCCAAGCCAGGATCAAGCGTTTACCTCCGTTCAGTAGGGAGGATCTAGGCGAACGTCTCCGCCGTAAGACCCAGGAAAGCCATCTTTGGTAACCAGAGCAGGTCAACATTGTTGTCTAACATTTTTACATATTCAAGACTCCATTCCCCGCTGCGATTTTGGACTGCTGTCGAATGAGGGGTGAGATCAAGTCCGTCTGGAACTAAACAGGAGAAGGTCAGCTGTTCACTAAAAATCAAGTGAAAGACCCCCAAAAATCAGGACATAATGGTGCCTCGATGTGCTCCAATAACACTGGGGACGTACATGCCAACTCGACCGCACTTAATTGTAAGATAGTGCCTAGGGGGGAAGAGGTTGCAACAACGTCCGCATGGGACCTTCTGTTTACTCCGAGCAGATTGCAATGGAAGGGAGTCATTCTTCAGAAACCTTACCACAATATTCTTAGTACTGAATAGCTAGTACGGCGATTCCAGCCGGAGTGTACCTCGTCCCTTCGCCAAGATCCTTTGGAGATCTATGTCACAGTTGCCTCCGATAGCCTGCCGCGATGTTTGTTTTCTAAAAGTGCGTATTGACGTTTAGTAAGTTCCAAGGGTGGGGAGGATGGCAGATTGACCAGTTGCTGGAACCAATCTTCCTTTTCGCATTGATGTGCGTGGGTAGAGTGGTGGGTGGTGGTTTTGTACCATGAGATCGTTCGCCTACTTGACCCCGCCCCATACTGGTTCGTTTGTTTCGAAGTGTGACGGGAACCTCACCGATGGCTCCGAAGTTCGACGGCTTCTCGGTCAATATCCTGGAGGTAAATCATACTTGTGACAAAACCTACTCTTAAGTTATTCCGCCTCACAAGACGGTTCTAGAGCATCTTGTCTAATTGATCACTTCTGTCATAACCTGTGCTACTAAATACAAATCCCGGACGTAAATCAGTCTTTAGTGATTGTGCTGGGCTTTGGAAGGGACTTAGCCATCTGAGGCCGGAAAACAGAGCAAGACGTCGAGACCGATGTATGGGTGCTTATGTTCGATGGCTTGCGAGAGCAGCCACGATGGCATTCGACGCCTGCTTCGTTCAAAGTAGAACGGAATAAGTCTAAAGGAAGCACGGTTTAAGGGACCCTGCTGACTCGTCTCTTACGCGCGTCCCCGTCAGCGGGGCCAAAAACGCAAGCGCCTGTATGTAATGTCTCGGTACATTCCAGCACATAACCTCCATTGCGGATTAGCGGATTAAAATCCCCTAGAGTTAAATCCCTTCCTAGCTCGGAGTGAACAGTATCATACCCAGGTATCTACAAATTGAATTGGCCTACCTGCCCGCTAATACGTCTCTGGTTTTGCAGGAAAGCTGTCCTACTTAATGACCTCGACCGGTTGCTTAATAACCCAGTGTGCCGGGTACACGGTTCAATACAATTTTTATTTGGAATCTGCTTATCAACCTTCACCGCGAAGCCCCATTACAAGAAATTCAATACGAGTGAGACCGCCCAGTGCACTGCTTGTCGTCATGACTATTGACCCCGAGTTAACAAAGTCAACACCACGGCCCACAGCCTCAACGGCAATGGAAAAAAAAGCAGTCTATCGATTGCCTAAGGTTGCGGGCTGTAAGTCAGAAGGGCACTACTATTGATACTGCCGAGGGTGTCGCAATCATTGTCAGCACTGGGTGTTAATGGCTGCTGGCACCAACAACCCCATGAATGGATCGTGACAGCATCTAAGGTTTGGACTTCCGCGTCTGGAAAACAGGCCTCTTAAGTCCCGTTGTTCGCTCAAACCAACAGAAGAGCTGCAGAGTGCCTTTCAGTGGAAAGACGGCTTGTAAATGGGTCTCCGAGCAGGGTAGTCGCTTAGCGATATAGAGTTGACCTTTGTTTACACATGTGGATCCTATTGCAACTTTTGAGGTCTTTCCGCAAATCAACTTTAATTTAGATGACTCAAAAATGGAACCCAAGAAGTCAAAAGGAATTTTTAGATACAGTTATAATAAAGGAAACAACATGGAAAACATATAGACAACTGCGAACGAAGTAGTGCTGACCAGAGATTCGTATGATGTAATTGGAGTATGTACGCATTAGCCAGCCTAAGCCTACAACTCCTCGTGCCTCAATTGGGCAGGTTCGACTGGCACGTCCTTGAGAGCCTGCTCGACTTGGACTGAATCCTTCCCAATGATGACTTTCTCGGCATCAAAAAGTCCCTTATTTTTGGCGTCTTCCACTGCCGCCAGAGCTCTTAGTGCCTCCTCCTTGGCCTTCTCTTCTTCCACCTTTGCGGGTCCCGCTGTATCCTTCACGGGGAGAATGTCAACAACCTCCTTCTTCAACTCGATCTTCCCGAGATCAACACCTCTGAGGTCGTCCTTCCTCTTCTGTCCATCGTTTACGACGAAGAAACCATCCTCTTCCTCTTCGCCTTGTGGGCGTAAAGAGTGTATAGCAGCCGCCTTGGCACGTAGGCCAGAAAGCGCATGGTTGAAGCCCGTAATGATATCTTGGAGCTCCGACTGGAGATCGTCCAGAGCGGGTATGAGCGGCTCATCAGGAGATGGAGGGTCCTCTGAGGTGCCGTTCTGGATGGCCCGTGCCGTCTGATCGAATTTTTCGTAGACTATATGAAGCGATCGGTCAGGTCAAGCACGAGAAGAAATGAAAACACGAACTTCTCATTAGGTCGTGATACTTCTGCCAGTCATTATATGTGACATCATCCAACCACGCGTAATCCAAACCAAGGTCACCCTGGGCTTCCTCTGCCATGGATTTGACATCGGCGCCAGACTTGAGCACTTCTTGAGCTTCCTGCTCCCGTATACCGACATACCAATTGTGAACTTCCTCCTGAAACGTCTGAACGCGCTCAGTAAACTTCTCTTCGACTTTGCCGATTACGTGCGTCCATTTGTCCTTCTCGCGGGAGATCAACGATTGCTTCAACCTCTTCATGTCCTCGTCGTCAGCCTTCACTGCATCCTTGGACACCTTCCAATCAATGCTCCGTCCTTCGGCCTTCTTCAACCATCCCTCGAGACCTCTAACAAGCCGTTCACCGTCCCGCTGTACATCTGCTAGCGTAGTTCCGTCCTCAGCATTCTTTTCTGGGGTGTTTTGCTTCTTCTTTGATTTCTTCGACACAGAGATCATCTCATACACTCTTCTTGTCGCAGCCATCCGAATCTTCTCGAGTGCAGCGACGAGTTCCTTCGACCTGCCAATAGTCAAGGCCTCCAAAGTGCCGAACCAGACATTGTGACGCCTGGTGATCTCCGCGCGCTTTTGGGCAATGGCAACGAGACGGGCCTCTTCCTCCTCAGGTGAAGGTGGCTTTGGTGCATCCGACTCCTCCACGGCGGGGGTCTCATTATCCTTCGGTTTGTCGGCCTCGAGTTCCTTCAAGAACTCGTCCATGTCCTCCTCGTCCTCGGGATGACCACTAGAAGTAGCACCAACACCGACGACTGACGCAGGGGAGGGTACTGCTTCCGGAGTCGGATCAGCAGCCTCAACTTCTGCAGTTTTAGGCTGTTCATCGACTTCAGGAATGGTTTCAGCGGGGGGTTCGAGTTCAGTCTCAGCCACCCCAGTCACATTGTTCGTTGCACCTTCCTCGGGTGTGGGGACTGCAGGTTCGGCGAATAATGTGTTGTCCGCAACATCGGCTGTGGTTGGTACCGGTACCGTGGTGGGCGAGCCGACAGAAGTGGGTTCAAATATAGATTCGACCGTGGCAGGCTCCTGGACAGGCGTGTCAGGAAGCTCGTCTGCCAGCGGTGCCTGCTCAGGAGCAGAAGTGACAGGAATCTCTCCTTCCAAGCCGTTGGTCTCGGTTACCTTCTCTAGAATCCTGTCCAAGTGAGGATCGACATAGGCACGTCTATAAACGCCGGCCTCCTGAGCAGCTTTCTTTAGGAGAGCAGAGGTGATGTCAAAGGCGTGAACTGAGAATGTTTTAGTTTGCTTCCAGCCAGCGCAGAGAACTGGACGGGCCGCGATCCAGGTGTCGAGAATACGTGGCTGGAACTGAGTAACGTAGAATTGCCAAGAATTGCCAGCGACTTGAGAGGTTGTACGGTAAGCACGTCTGACGTGAGGTTTCACCGTGCGGACGTGGGGATCAAGGTGCAAAATGTACAATGAATGGAATTTGGATAGGACGATGTTGGCCTGGGCACGCAGAGGGTTCGAGATGTAGTGAGCAAAGTACTTTTCCATCTTAGCGGAGAGAGGGACGAGGTGTGGGTGGATGTATCGCTTGTATCGAGGTACGACCGCTGTATCATAATATGGCTTGAGGGTGGCCTTGTAGATCGGTACGAGAGTGCCTGTCCATACCGTCTTTGTGGCACGGGCTGTTAATTCCGCGTAAGGTCTGACAGTGTCCACGGCCTTCTGCACGGGAGCAAGATGAGGTACTATCTGAGCCTGTGCCTGAGCGACGTATGGTTTCGTGGCTTTGTGTGTATACGAAAGGGCGTGCCTGACTGGTGGGAGGACGTAGGGTTCGAGAATGTGGGTTCGATAGGTTGAGAGTGACTGGCATAGTGCTGGTTCTGGGTGTGCAGGTGAGTATGGACTAGGTGATGAGAATATTGGGTTTGGTCGGCATGCGTAAAAGGCATAAATGGTGAATGTAGACAGCGAAATAAGGAATAGGTAGTCAATTAATGACTTTGCTTTCTTCTGCATATACCGGTCAGTAATAAGAGTCACAAAGCAATCTAAAAACGAACCTCTGTCTTCGTTGGTTGTTTCGATTTTTTCGAAGCCTCTGTCGTAAATTTACGGGACTACGAACAAAAGTCAGTGTGGATATCATTGGACTTCAGGGCAGTGACACTGACAGTTGGCCCATTGGCCGTGAGTGCTGAAGTGTTCTTGGATTGCTTCTTCGTAGGCACTGACTGTGTTGACGATGTGCGCGATATTGGTGGCACCGGTGCCACTGGCTGTTTGCGATTCACGACCATCGTTGTCGACGGTGTACAAGGTGTTGGTTGCTCTGCGGTTGGAGAACGCGACGTGGATCAACGTCTTCTGTTTGTGCATGTTTGCCAATGCCGTGCCTTACCTGATAAGCGCGGACAGAACGTGACGTCACGCGATGCCAAAGACTTACGGCAAACGACATCGCGTCAAGACAAGCCCTGGCAGCGAACAGAACCATGAAGTAGACAGCAAACACCACGGAACGATACACGATTACTCTGCTGAAGCTGTAGATAAACCTAGAAAGAAACGAAGAGGAGACAAGGTGAGTGGGCCCTGAATGTCTTTCGTTCGCCGAGGTCTGAACATTAGACGACTACCGTCCAGACCTCCATGGCAGCTTCATCAGCGCCATTTGAAACGCCTCATCCGACGCTTGAAACTCAAAAGCAAGCATATAAGCTAGCATCGACTAGACCCAGAGAGTCACCAACACCTCTCTCTCCTGTTCCTGTGCCGTTGCAGGCTTCTGCGAGCAACATTAGTCGAGCCAGATCAGCGCGGACGGGCTCCAGATCGTTAAAAGAGAATGTGCACAGCAGCAATCATCTGACTCCAGAACGTTCATGGAAACGGTACGTATCAATGTATTCCTGAGCGCATATATGCGTATCCTTCGTTGCAATATCAACTCAAGCCGATCACTGCAGATCGAAGACCCTCAGCTCGATAACTCTACCCTCGGACCCTCCTTCCAAGCCGAATGTCTCTCGTGCATCGTCTATATCACGGAGGCAGAATAGATCTGCTTCTCGATCTTCGAACTCTTCCTCTTCTCGTGCAAGCAGCAAGGAACGGATGGTTTCGAAGCGTAAACTCAACCCGAAAAGTACCCATAGGCCC
>Ga0247764_1000384_pt1 | contig 15718 bp, 10 predicted proteins | sample UWRJL051202B4_FD_179932 | JGI IMG/M metagenome (GOLD analysis project Ga0247764, IMG submission 179932) | Plant litter microbial communities from Arlington Agricultural Research Station in Wisconsin, United States - UWRJ-L051-202B-4 | ecosystem: Environmental > Terrestrial > Plant litter >...
GCTTTATTTACCTTCGCCCCGTTCAGCAGTGACCCGTTCGTCGAGCCCAGATCGTTGACCTGAGCGCGGGTGCCGTCCCAGAGCACCTCGACGTGTTTGCGGGAGATTCCGGTGTCGTCCACCGTGATGTCGGCGTCACTTCCGCGGCCGATGATGGTGCGCGACTTGAGGATGGGGTAGCGCTTGCCCGCGACATCCAGCACCGGAGTCCAGCTCACGGTGCCCTTGACGCTGCCGGACTCGATCTGCACGAGACCCTGCGTCACCGAGGGGTCGGGCGTGAGGGTGATGCTGATGCCGCCGGCGAACTGATAATGCTGTGCGGTGGCGTGCTGCTGCACCAGTTGCGTGAGCTGGTCGATCAGCACCGGGCCGATGGCCGTCATCTTGTCGTAGTCGACAGGTGAGAGCCGCACGGTGAAGCGGTTGGGAACGAGAATGCGGTCGCGAGAGACGACCGCCGCCTTGGTGTCGAGTTCACGACGGAGTGCCGCGGTGATCTCGATCGGCTGCAAGCCCGACTTGAAAGTCTTGGCGAATGCGCCGTTGACCGCCCGCTCAAGACCGCGTTCGAAGCTGTCCAGTAGGCCCAATGGTCTCCCTCGCTCCCACGCCTGTAAGTTACCGATGTTAGCCCGTAGCCCGGTGATGGGCCCCACCAGCACCTGTGAGCGACATTCGGGCGGTGCCGTTTATGCTAATCTCGCTACGTCTGCGCGAGTGGCGAAATTGGCAGACGCGCACGGTTCAGGTCCGTGTGCCCGTGAGGGCATGGGGGTTCAAGTCCCCCCTCGCGCACAGTGGAAAGGCCCCCGAGAAATCGGGGGCCTTCTTCGTTTCGGAGGACCGTAGGAGTAGCGCACGAGCCATGACGAGTCACAACGCGGTAGTCACCGCCATCGACACATTCGCCCGGAAGCACGGATTCGTGAAGAAGTCAGGTGCCTGGTACAGAAGCGCCCACGACCTGGTGTTTGTTATTCAGGCCCAAAGATCCCAGTACGGCCCGAAGTATTACCTCAACCTTGCCCTCGGCCTCCGGGCGGTCGACCCGAGCGAGTTTCCTCAAGAACATCGGTGCCAGATCAGAACCAGAGCAGAGGGCGTCCTGCCATCGGGCCGGCAGGCTCTTGGCCAGCTCCTCGACTTCGCTTTTCCGCTTGACGACGAGCAGAGGGGAGTGCAGCTAGGTCGCATCCTGGAGATCGAATTGTTGCCGATCGTTAAGGCATGCGGATCAGTCGAGATGCTTACCGAGGGTGAGGGAAAACGTCTCGTGGAGGGCTCTCTGGTGACTGGTCCAGCGCAGTCCGTGCTTCGAGACGCAGGCTTTCCACAATTTCGGAGCGGATGAATTAACACAAGGTGCTGGCACTAGGAAAGCCTCAGGCCTTAAACCACACGGTGCGATCCCGGTCGACGACTCTCGTTTCACGAATTGATTCGTCTGTGGTGAGCAGAATCTCCACGGAGGCGGGGAGGGCGATGGGGTACGCCGAGACATTGGTGAGCACCGAGGTCGCTCCGTTATCGAACCGAATGGAACCGTGTGCGCTCGCGACGGGGCGGAAGTCGCCGCTGCCCAGACCGCGCTCAGCTCGAATCCGTAGAGCCGATCGGTAGAACATGAGCATGGAATCCGGGTCACCGGCCTGGGTCGCCGCGGAGAACTGCCCGAAATACGCCGGCATCGGAAGCCAAGTTTCGCGGCGATCCACAGCGGAGAAGCCGAAGGATGCTGTGGCGCTGCTCCAAGGAAGCGGGACTCGGCAGCCATCCCTGCCGCGAATTCGGTGGCCGGAGCGCTCCCAGACGGGGTCTTGGCGCACGGAATCCGGCAGATCGGTGACTTCAGGCAGTCCCAGCTCTTCGCCCTGATACAGGTAGGCGGAGCCAGGCAGTGCGAGCATGAGTGCCGTCGCCGCGCGGGCGCGGCGCAGACCGAGAGCACGGTCGGGCTGCGGGTCGTCAACGCCAACACCGTGCTCGAGAGCGACGGGGCCGTCGTATCCGAAGCGGCTCGCGTGGCGCATGACGTCGTGGTTCGACAGCACCCAGGTGGTGGGAGCGTCGACGGCATCGTTCGCGGCCAGTGAGATGACGATGGTGCTGAGGATCGCCTCGGCGTCCCAGAGCTGCTCGAGATAAGCGAAATTGAACGCCTGATGCATCTCGTCTCTGCGCAGGATGCGGGCGGTGCGTTCGGGCGGAAGCCAGGCTTCCGCACACAGGATTCGTGAGCCCTGGTATTCGTCGAGGATTGCGCGCCAGCTGCGGAAGATGTCGTGGATGCCCTCCTGATCCCACATCGGCGGCATCCGACCGTCGATCGGTTCAACCACGCCATGAGTGGGGTACGGCCAGTCCGGTAGCCCATCGGCCTTGATCAGAGCGTCACACACGTCGACGCGGAAACCATCGACATCGCGGTTGAGCCAGAAGCGGAGCGTCGTTTCGAAGTCGGACCGCACGCGGGAGTCATTCCAGTTCCAGTCCGGCTGGGACTCGTCGAACAGGTGCAGATACCACTGGCCCGGCTGACCGTCTGCCTCGGTTACGCGTGTCCAGGCACTGCCCTCGAACATGCTCGCCCAGTCGTTGGGTGGCAGCTCACCGCCCTCGCCCCGGCCGTCGCGAAAGTGGAAGAGGCCGCGTTCGGCTGAGCCTGGGGCGGCCGCGAGTGCCGCGTGAAATGCGGGGTGCATGGATGAGGTGTGGTTCGGCACGAGGTCGACGATTACCCGGATGTCGAGATCGTGCGCGTGGGTGACCAGTGCATCGAAATCGTCGAGGTCGCCGAACTGCGGATCCACATCGCGGTAGTCGGCGACGTCATAACCTCCGTCGCGCTGCGGGGATGGATAGAACGGCGATAGCCAGATTGCGTCGGCGCCGAGCGCTGCGACGTGATCGAGCCGGCTGGTGATTCCCGGCAGATCGCCGTAGCCGTCGCCGTTACCATCGGCGAATGAGCGGGGATAGATCTGGTAGATGACGGCGGAACGCCACCATTCGTCGTCGCTACGATCGATCACGAGAGGTCCTTTGCGTAGATATCGATGCGGCGGTCGCCAAGAAGGTCGTTGTGTGGCGAGATGGCCTTGTCCCGCGCCAAATGGGGGAAGATGTCGGCCTGCGCCGTGTCGCCACCGTGGCCGGGCTCGCGCGCAGCGCGGCCACCCAAGGTGGCGGTCGCACGCACCCAGCCGAACTGATCGATGATCACGGTGCCCTCGGTCCACTGCTGCCCGCGCTCGACTCCCGAACGGTCGCAGCAGGCGATGAACACGCCATTGGCGCGCGCAGCCGCCTGCGCATAGATCACTTCGGCAGCCCGCTCGTCGTCCGGGTGCTCGCCGAGCGGCCAGTTAGTCGGAACCGCGATCAGATCGGCCTGACGTAGGGCGAGCGAACGGGGCATTTCCGCGAACTCGAGGTCGTAGCAGATGAGGATCCCGATGCTGCCGTGCGCGGTGTCGATCACCGGCGGTGGCTCGGTGCCGGGTTCGAATATGAGCGTCTCACGGTCCCAGAGATGTGTCTTCCGATAGACGGAGACGACCCCCCTTGCAGTGACTGCCGCGGCGCTGTTCCACAGCCTGCCTCGGGTATCGATCTCGCAGAAGCCCAGGATGACGACGGCATCCGTTCCCGTCAACAGACTCGAGATCCCGCCGAAGAACTCGTGATCGCGCCCGACGGCCACGGAGCGGGCCTCCTTCGCAGACGTAAAGACGTAGCCGGATGTGGCGAGCTCGGGCAGCACAATCACATCGCCTCCGTCGGCAATCGCTCTGGCAACCGCCGCCCGACATTTCTCTCGATTGGCTGCACCAGCGCCGACCACCGGATCGAGCTGAACGCAGATCACCCTGGTAACTCGCGCGGGGATCGTCGCATCCGTACCGCCCGTCATTTCACCGCCCCCGAGGTGAGTCCGGTGATGAGCCGACGTTGCAGGACGACATAGGCGACGATGATCGGCAGCGCCACCAGCACGGCGGCCGCGGCGGTCACGCTGGGGTTGGCCGCGCGATCCGTGCCGGAGAAGAACGAGAGCGCGAGTGGCGCCGTCTGAACCGCCTGATTCTCGGGGACGAGGATGAGTGCCAGGAGGAACTCGTTCCAGGTGAAGAGGAACAGGATCGTGGAAAGCGTGGCGACAGCGGGACCGGCGATCGGCAGCAGCACCAACCGCAGAATTTGCATCCGCGACGCACCGTCGAGGCGCGCAGCCTCCAGAATCTCCTCCGGAATCGAGCGGAAGAAGGTACGCATCCAGAACACGCCCAGGGGCACAGAAAGCCCGATTTGAGGCAGGATCAGCGCCCAATATGTGTCGATCAGACCCCAGCCGGAGAGCATCTGGTACAGCGGCAGCACCGTCACCTCGTACGGGAGCACGAGCCCAATGAGAAGTACCGCCATGATCGCCTTGCCGCCGGGCACCCTCAGGGTTCCGAGGGCGTAACCGGCAAGGCTGGAGAGCACAGCGGTGACGATGACGACCGTCACCGCAACGAAGGCGCTCGCCAGGAGCGCCGAGCCGAAGTGGCCGCGCGTCCATGCGACGGAGAAGTTCGTCCAGCCGAGATCCGATCCACTCGACCCGTGCAGCGACGACGCGACGATCGAGCCGAGCGGATAGACGGCGAACAGGGCGGCGATGACCAGCAGGCCATGGGTGCCGACCGATTCGCGGATGCTGACCTTCATCGGGCACTCCGTTTCGTGCGAGTCGTGCGCGGCTCTCCCGAACGCCCGCGCACGGCGAGCTGGACGAGAGCGACGACGATCAGGATGACGACAGTCAGAACCACAGCGAGGGCGGAGGCTTGTCCGAGCTGTCGGTTCTGGAAGGCGTCGAGGTAGACGTAGAGCGATGGCACCGTTGTGGACGTACCCGGTCCGCCCCGCGTGGTGTTCCAGATGAGGTCGAAGTTTCGTAAGGCGAAGGTGATCGTGAGGATCAGCGCGATGGAGATCTGCGGACGCAGAGCCGGCAGCGTGATCGCGAAGAATTCGCGTACCGGGCCGGCACCGTCGAGCCGCGCGGCCTCGTAGAGCGAGCGGTCGATGGTGACGATCCCCGCGAGGAACAGCACCATACAGAGCCCGTACTCCACCCAGGTGCCGATCAGGCCAATGGAGGGCAGCGCCGTGTCGAAGTTGCCGAGCCAACTGGTGGCGATCGAACCGAGTCCCACATGCTCGAGAACCCAGTTGATCGGCCCGTCGGAGGCGAGCAGGCCGCGCCAGGCGACGGCGACGACGACGCTCGCGAGAATCTGCGGCAGGAACAGCAACGCACGAAACACGGTGAGGCCGTAGATGCGGATGCGTGACATGGCCCCGGCGAGGATGAGCCCGATGACCACGGGCAGCGCCGCGTAGAAGACCAGAAGCAGGAGCGAGTGACCGAGAGCCGCGCGGAGCGTCGGGTCGGCGAAGACGTTGAGGTAGTTGGAGAGGCCGGCCGGGGTCGCGACCGTGAGCCCGTCGTAGTTGTAGAAGGAGGTCTGCACGGTCACGCAGATCGGGTAGATCACGAATACCGCGAAGAAGACGAGCGCCGGGGCCACGTAGAGCAGGCTCGACCAGCTCAGGCCGGTGAGCCGGGACCGCCAGCGCCGCCCCGTGGGGGTGGCGCCGACGGTCCGGCGATCGGCGACGACCGTCACTGGTGTCCCTTGGCCCAAGCCGCCTGGACGGTCTTGGTGAAGTCGGCGCTCGTGGTGCGCCCGGCCATCACCTCCTGCAGACCGCCGCCCATGATGCTCAGCATGTCGGTGGTGGTCCAGTCGTAGTAGCCGACCTGGGTGCCCGCGGCGATGGTGTCTTTGAGCGCAGTGAGGGTCTGCTCCTGCAGCGGATCCTTCGAAGAGACGTCATCGGTGATCACGGGCAGGCGACCGGTGTCGAGGATCTCCTGACCGACCACCGGGGAGTGCAGCGTGTCGAGCCAGGCAACCGCAGCCGCGGTCTTGGTGGTCTTGGAGCTGATGTGCCAGGGGGATGCGGTGGCACCGACACCACCGGAGGTGAGCGACGCGAAGCCGAACTCGCCCGCGGTGAGAGAGGCACCGTTCCACGAGCCGCCCACGAAGAAGACGCCGTCGCCGCCCGCGAACTTGGCGATCGCGTCCTGATTGCTCAGTCCGTCGTAGCCGCTGCCGAAGTATCCGGCGCTCGCCCACTCCTTCATGGTGTCGGCGGCCGCCTCGTTGCCCTTCGTCTCGAAGGTCGCGCCCTTCTTGCCGCCGATCCAGTCACGGATGTCTGCGGGCTTCTGCTCGGTCACCGCAATGTCACTGAAGATGTGGGTTCCCGCGTACTGATCGGAGTTGCCGAGCATGATCGGCTGGTCCCCGGCCTTCTTGGCGATGGGCAGATCCTTCTCCAGCTCCGCGGTGGTGGTCGGAGCGGCCAGGCCGAGGGAGTCGAGCTTTGCCTTGTTGTAGTAGATGCCCTGCACCTCGCTGATGGGCGACATCCCGTAGAGAGTGCCCGAACCGAAGGTCGTGCCGCTCGCGTTCCACCGTGCGGGTTCGAGGGTAGGTGCGCCGGTCCCCGAGTTCCATCCATACACATCTGCGACGTCGTCGAGAGACCGCACCAACTTCGCCTTGACCAGGGCACCATCCACCGCATAGCCGATGTTGCCCTGGAATACGTCCGGGGCATTCGCGCTCGCCGCAGCGTTGACGACCGTGGAGACAAGGTCGTCGAAGCTCTTGTACGTGATATCGACGGTCACGTTCGGGTACTTCTTTTCGAACGCCGGGACCACCAGCTTCATCAGCGGCTGCTCGGCCTGATCCGCCCACATCTTCAGGGTGGTCTTGCCGAGCTTCGCGACATCGGAGACCGACACCGTGCTGTCGATCGTCGCACTGGCCGTCGATGCCTGCGAGGAGCCGGAACCGGGTGCAGCACAACTGGAGAGGGCGATCGCGGTGGCGACGGCGCCGACGAGGATGGCGGTCTTGCGGATGTGGCTAGGTTTTCTCATGACTTCTTCCGGGTGGGGTGGGACGCGGGAGTGTTTCGAGGAGTGGGACTAAGGCGTGCTGCTAGGGCTTGGGGGTGGGATCAGGAGGCGAAGGTCGCCAGGCGCATGCTGGCGGTGGCCTGGTGGGCCGTCATTCCTTCGCTGGCGGAGATCACGTCGACGGCCTCGGCGAGGGTGGGCGTGGCGGCGCGATCGATGCGCTGGAAGGTCAGCGGCTTCAGGTATCGCGACACCGACAAGCCCGCACTGTGCTTAGCACCGCCGGCCGTGGGGAGGGTGTGGTTGGTGCCCGCCATTCCCTTGTCGGAGTATGCGACCGTGCTCCACGGGCCGATGAACAGTGAGCCGTAGTTGGTCAGCACGCCCTGGTACCAGGCGTCATCCGCGGTCTGCAGCTCGAGGTGCTCCGGGGCGAACTCGTCCATGACGAGAGCGGCATCCTCCTTGGTCGACACGAGCACGACCGAGCCGAAGTCGCGCCACGCGGGCCCGCAGATCGACGCGGTCGACAGGGTCAGCAACTGGCGCTCGACCGCGGCGATGACGGCGCAACCCAGAGCCTCGGATGTCGTGACCAGGGCAGCGGGCGAGTTCGGCCCGTGCTCGGCCTGGCCGAGCAGGTCGGCCGCGACGATCTCGGGATCGGCGGTCTCGTCGGCGATGACGGCGACCTCGCTCGGACCGGCGAGCAGGTCGATCGACACCGCCCCGAATAGCTGCCGCTTCGCCTCGGCGACGTACGCGTTGCCGGCGCCGACCAGCATGTCGACCGGATCCTGACCGAGCAGACCGAAAGCCATGCCGGCGAGTGCCTGCACGCCCCCGAGGACGAAGAGGTGGTCGATGCCGGACAGCTGTGCCGCATAGGCGACCGCGGCGTTGACCCCTCCGTCTGGCTGCGGGGGCGTGCACCCGATGACCGTCGGAACTCCGGCGACCTTGGCCACGCCGACGGTCATGAACGCGCTCGCGGTGAGCGGGAAGCGTCCAGCCGGGAGGTAGGCACCCACGGTGGAGACCGGGACATACTTCTGGCCGACGATGAGGCCGGGAACGATCTCCGCCTCGAAGTCGGAGAGGTGCTCGCGCTGGAGGGCGGCGAACTGCTTGGTACGCGCTGAACCGAGTTCAATCGCTTCGCGCAGGTCGGGGGCGACCCTGTCGCCGATGCTCGCCAACTCGGCCGCGTCGAGCTCGAAGTCAGCTCGATCGGAATTGTCGAGCTGTGCGGCGTAGCGGCGGATCGCGTCGAATCCGTTCGCCTCGATGTCGAGCAGCATGGCACTGACGGTCTCGGCGACACGCGGATCGCGCTGAGCTTCGGGAGCGTCGACCCCCGGAGCTTTGAGATGGGTGAGGCGTGTGCCGTGCTGAGCGAGGAAGCGGGGACTTAATTTCATGGTTTCGAGCTTGCGGGCGACTTCGATCAAGGACAAGGCCGACTTGTATTGGGTCTGCCATAGGCTGAGCCTATGACACTGAACCAGCTGCGAGCGTTCCTCCGCGTGGTTCAGCTGGGAACCTTCTCGGCCGCGGCGGCCGATCTCGGGATGACACAGCCCTCGGTGTCCGAGCTGATTCGGCGTCTCGAGGAGTCTTACGGCGTGCGTCTGTTCTCTCGGGGCGCTCGGCTTCTGGTCTTGACCAGCGCCGGCGAACAACTCCTGCCATACGCCCAACAGGCGGTGGATGCAGCCGACGGGGCTGATAACGCGCTGCGCTCCCTGACATCACTGACCGGAGGTGTCGCGACATTCGGCTTGCTGCGCAACGCCAACTACTACTTTCTCTCTCAACTTCTGGAGACCTTTCACAACCGATACCCCGAGGTGCGATTGCGCGTCATCGGTCTCAACAGTGTCGAGGTCGCGGAGGCGGTGTCCGCGGGGGAATTGGAGGCAGGACTCGTGGTACTGCCGATCGACAGCGAACGGCTGACGGTGACACCGCTCATGCGGGACGAGGTGCTCTTCGCCTCCGCGGATCCGGCACGGACAGCCGAGCCCGCGACCATCGAATCGCTGGCGGTCCCCGACCTGGTTCTCTACGACGCGCACTACGGCTGGCGCGATCCCACTCGTCGCCAACTGGCCGAACGTGCCCAATTGCTCGGCCTCACCCTCGTGCCGCGGATCGAGCTCGAGCACGTCGAGACCGCCCTGGGAATCGTGGCACTGGGTGGCGGCGTCACGATCGTCTCCTCCGCTGTGGCCAAATCGAAGGGTTTTCCCGAGGGGATCCACACCGTCGGATTCGCCGAGCCGCTCTACGACACCATTGCGATAGTTCAGCGTCGTGGCACCGTCCTGTCGCCGGCCACTCGCGAAATCGCGCGGCTCGCGCGCCGGATGTTGTTGGACAGAAGCTAGCTCGCCTGCCACCCCGGTGAGTACCGTGTGAGCATGTACCCGATTTCCCCCACCGGCGGTCGTTGAGTCGAGCGCCCGACCATGGCTCAGAATTCGCTCTCCGCGCTGCTCCGCGACCATCGCCTCCGCCGCGATCTCACGATCGAGGCGCTGGCAGAGCGATCGCGGGTGAGCGAGCGAACGATCAGCGATATCGAGCGTGGCATCAGTGTCGCGCCGCACCGGGCGACCATCACCGCCATCGCCGAGGGGCTCGGCCTGGACGAGACGGACAGTGACTCCCTGCAGCGGGTTGCCCGGGCACAGCGACGCGCGCCGTCGAACTCCGACCGGGCGATCGCCCTGGCCCCCCACCGCCTCGCCGACTTCACGGGAAGAGGCGCGGAGATCGCCCGCGTGCTGACCCTCCTCTCGGCCGACCGCGCCGCGCCGATACCCACGGTCGTGATCTCCGGGGCGCCGGGATTCGGTAAGACGACGATCGCCCTCGAGGTGCTGGATCGCGTCGGCACGGAAGCGCCGAAACTGTTCGTCGACCTCGACGGCTTCAGTCCGCGGCCGCTCACTCCGCTCGAGGTACTCAACGCACTCCTGGCGCAGCTTCCCGAGTCGACCGCCCCGGTTCCTCCGACCTCCCTCGACGAGGCGGTGACCCGTTGGGCGTCTGCTGCGGCCCGAAGCAGGCCAATCGTGCTCCTCGACAACGCGGCGCACGAATCCCAGATCGAGCCCGTGCTGTCGACGACGGATGTCGGCGCCCTGCTGGTCACCTCGCGACGCACCCTCGCCGCACTCCCGGGTGCAGCCCATGTGAACCTGGGCTCGCTTGACCCTGGGGAGAGCGTGCTGCTGCTGGAACGCCTCATCCCGGAATTCCAGCGCACCCCCGACGACCTCCGCGCGCTCGCCGAGCTCGCGGATCGCGTGCCCCTCGCCCTGCGCATCGTGGGAAACCGCATCGCGAGTCGACCGGCGTGGACGACGGAGGACTTCGTCGCCCGACTGCGCGAAGAGGGCACGCGGCTGCGACAGCTGGTGGCGGGCGACCTGGCCGTCGAATCCGCGGTGGCACTCTCGTACGACTTTCTGGAGCCCGACACCGCCGCGCTGTTTCGGGCGATCTCCGTCGTCGACGGCGGACCGTTCGATGCACGTCTCGCGGCAGCAGCGGTCGGCGGCGAGCGGGCCGAGTCGGAACGGCGCCTCGACGACCTCACCGACCTGGGGATGGTCGAGGCGCGGGGTGGAGACCGCTATCGCCTCCATGATCTATTGCGGCTGTACGCCCGCGCACGGCTCGAAGACGAGGTCGGTACAGAGGGGGTGCGGGAGCGCGAGACCGCCCTGCGCGCCTGGCTGCTGGGAAGCCTCGAGCGCGCGGGAGCCTGGTTCGAGCCGAATCGGTCGACGGATGCGCCGTCGGCGGTGGGGATGTCGTTTGCCGATGCGGAGACCGCGGGAGCGTGGGTGCGGTCGGAGTCCGCTCACTGGTGGCCGGCCCTGCAGAGCGTGGCGCAATCCGGTGGCAACGACACCGTCGTGGATGTCGCCGATGCGCTGCACTGGCTCTCGGACGTCTGGCTGCAGTGGGGGCATTGGTACGAGCTGTTCTCGCTCGCCGTGAGCGCAGCCGAAGCGCTGGGTGACAAGCGGCTGGAGGCGATGCACCTGGGCTACGTCGCCTGGACGGAGATGAACGAGCTCGCGGACCTTCCGGCGGCGGCGGCGACCGCACAGCGAGCCCTGGCCGCGGCAGACCTCGCAGACGACGACGAACAGCGTGCCTGGGCGAACTTCTACATCGCGAGCACCGGGCGCCTGCTCAGCACCGGCGAGCCGGCGGCGACCGCGGCGAAGGAGGCGGTGCGCCAATTTCACACGGTCGGCGATCAGGTCGGCGAGGCCCAGGCGATCCTCGTTCTCTCGCAGATCAGAAGCGGGCAGGGCGAAGCGGCTCTGACCGTGCGCGAGTTGCGCGAGTTCCTCCCCCAGGTGCGCTCAGGCACCGCCGGGGTGGTCAGAGACATCACCGAGTTCTCGATCTACCAGGCACTCGCCACCGCGCACCGTGAGCTGGGCGAGCTGCCGGAGGCGATCCGTTCCGCGACGGATGCCCTCGCTCTCGCCCGGCGAATGGGCGATGTCGCCCGTGTTGTTGCCGCCCTGCGGACGAGGATCTCTGTGCACATCGCCGCCGCCGACAGCGCGGCGGCGGAGGTGGACATCGCCACGGCTCTCGAGATCCTCGGGGGTGACAGCGGGGAGGCGTTCGCCTCCTCGCAACGCGCGCTGGTCGAGGACCTCCGTGCACAGCTGCACCCTGACCGTCAGCCCTAACTGCGCGACCCTGCCGCCTAACTGGCCGCGGCATCCGTCTCGTTCGCCGAGCTCTGCATCGCGCCCAGCGCATCGCGCAGGGCGGACCGGCTCGAGACTCCGAGCTTCGGGAAGACGCGGTACAGGTGCCCGCTCACGGTGCGCGCCGACAGGAACAGGTGCTCGCCGATCTCCTTATTGCTGAGCCCCTTGGCCGCGAGGTCGACGATCACGCGCTCCTGTGCGGTGAGGGCGATCGGGCCCGAGGCGTCGCCCCGCGCGGACTGCAGTTGCGCGCGGGCACGGGTAGCCCAGGGGGTCGCGCCGAGGCGCTCGAACGTGACCATCGCCTGGTGCAGCTGAACGCGCGCTTCGGGCCAGCGGTGTTCCGCACGCAGTCGGGAGCCGTAAGAGAGCTGTACCCGCGCGTGGTCGAGCGGCCAGTCGGTCGCCTGCGGCATATCGAGCGCGCGCTCGAATGCGTCCGCCCACCCTTCCGACTCGTCGAGCATCGCCCCCGCGGCCGCGGTCAGCATGGCCAGGCGCGGGGACAGGGCGGGTACCCCGGCGGCGACCATGGCGTGGTGATGTGATCGTGCCTCGGCCGTGCGTCCGGTCTGCTGTGCCGCGTCGATGAGATCGAAGGCCACCCACAGTGCGTGCGGAACGAAGGTCGCGAATGTGCCCGGCGCGCTCAGGGCGCTGGCCGCGCTGTAGACCTCATTCCAGTCCTGCCGCGCGGATGCGGCCACCACCCTCGAGTGCTGGGCGAAGCGCCAGAGACCGCGGGCATCCAGTCTCGCGGCGATCACGTCGAGCTCTGATGTCCGCTGCTCGGCCTCGGCATAGTCTCCCCGAGCACCGGCCACCAGCGACTTGACGTAGAGGAAGATGCAGCGCTGGGGCTGCGAGCCGGTGGGACCGATCGCCGCGATCCCCTCATCGACGAGAGCCTCTGCCTGCTGCCATCGCCCGGCGTCGACGTCGTGCAGGGCGACGATTCCGAGAAGTCGGGTGTAGGTGGCCGTCGGCGGGCCGCCCCGGGCGGCACGGATCAGGCGGAGCGCGGCCGGCCGCGCGACCGCCACGAGGTCGAGGGCGATTGCCGCGGTGGCCAGTTGCAGCACCGCGTCGGACTCCGCGGACGCATCCAGCTGCGCCAGCCACTGCTCCAGGCGGTCGCGATCGTCTCGGTCGGCGCTGGCCGGGTCGGCAAAGGCGAGGCTGACCGTTCGCAGCGGCTCCGGCACATTGGGCTGGAGCCGACCGAGCGCGTCGAAGAACGCCGTCCACTGATCGTCACGACCGGCGATCCAGCACAGGAGCAGCCAGGAGTTGAAGGCATCGAGCAGTTCGCGGTTCGCCGCATCCCACCCGTGCTGACCGGTCTGGATCGCGACACGGATGGTGCGGCAGGCGGTGTCGCTTCCCGCGCCGTTGTCGAGCTGTGCGAATGCCTCCGCCGCCGCGACATAGAGTGCGCCGGATTCGTCTCCCCGGGGAGCGCGGATCTCTGTCATCGGCCCGGCCGAATCGACCGGGGAGTCCGCACCGACGAAGGCGGCGCGAGCCAGTCTGCGCTGCCGGTCACTTCGTGCGGGGCTCAACCGGGCCGCGTGCGCAAGGCTCTGTGCGGCAGCGCTCGAGTCCCCCCTCGCGAGCGACAGGCTCGCGGCCTGCTCCAGCAGGACGGCCGTCGACTCGTCCGGGTCCGTCGCGGCGTCGGCGAGGTGCCCTGCCCTCACTTCCACGTCATCGGCGGCGCGCATCGCCAGCGACAGGTGGGCAAGGCGGAGCTCGCCGGCTCCGGCGGCTCCGACGATGGCGGAGCGCACGAGTGGATGGGTGAACAGCGTTCCGGGCCAGCCCGAGTCGAGGGTGATGAGTCCCGCGTCTTCGGCGACAGCGAGATCAGCGATGGTGAGGGCCGAGCCGGTCAACGAGCGGAGGTCGCTGCGCGGGTCGAGCGCGAGTACGAGGAGCGCTTTACGGGTGCGCGGGGGTAGGCGGTCGAGTTCCTCGCCGAACCGTCGCGGGCCGGGAGGTGTGCCGAGCACGCCGGGGAGCGCGGGCCCCACCGTCTGCGTGAACTCCCGCGCCGCATGGCACAGCTCCAGCACCGCGAGCGGATTGCCGTCGGCCTGGGCTACGACCCTCTCGCGGGCGTGGGTCGGCAGGTCGGGGGCCACCGCGCCGACCAACGATCGGGTCGCACAGCGATCGAGGCGCGCCAACGGGTACCGGGCGAACAACCGAGCCTCGACAGGGCCATCGACCGGGCGAACGCCGTTCGTCATCGTCGCCAGCACCCCGACGCGGGAGGCACCCAATCGGCGGACGAGGAAACCGAGTATCGCCGCCGACTCCGGATCGAGCAATGGGAGATCGTCGACGAGCAGCAGCACGGGAGAGCGCTCGGAAGCCGTGAGCAGGAGGCACAGGACGGCGGAGTAGACCACCAGCGGTTCGGCCGAAGGCCCGGCCGGATCGAGAGCCATCTCGAGGGCGCGCCGGTGCGTGGGATTCAGCGAAGGCAGGTCGCCTACCAGGGGGCGCACCAGACGGTGGAGGAGGTCAGGGCCGTCGTGCTCGGTCGTGCCGCCCAGGCCGAGCACGAGATAACCGGATGTGCGGGCCAGCTCGGCGGTCTCGCTCAGCAGCCGGGACTTGCCGATTCCGATCTCGCCGACCAGGAGGAGAGGAGACCCACCGTTCGGAACGGCGCTGACGAACTCGGCCAGCATGGTCAGTTCGGCGTCGCGTCCCACGAGGGGCGCCCACCGTCTCGCGAGCACGTCCCGCGCGCGACGCCCACCGAAGGGCCCGGACGCAGGGCGCATCGAGGACGTGATCGGAGTCTCACGCGTCATCGCTGCGCCTCTCGTCTCGGCGTCGGGGCTCCATTCCAGCGCGGATCACCCCGCAGGCACCACGAAGAAAGCACGCAGAAACGACCGCGGCCCGGGAATCAGTGGGCGGCGGCCCCGTTGGCGCGCAGCCAGACATCCGCGCGCTGTCGCCGCTCGGCGACGCCCCGCGGGCCGACGGTGTCGGTCAGTCGCGCGAGGGCGAAGTGACGCACCGGCCAGGGTAAGGAGAAGCGGTCGCCCCCACGCACCTCGAGCAGGCCCAGGTCGGCGAGTTCGTCGAGCCGGGACTCGACTCCGCCCTGCTCGACCCCGATCGCCCCGACGAGGATCGCGTCGAAGGTATCGGTCTCGACGACGGAGATGTCGCGCAAGAGTTGCGCAGAACGCGCGGAGAGGGTGTCGTACGACTGCGCGATCGCCGACGCCACGGAACGGTCACCGTGGACGAGCGCGGCGAGCGGATCGTCCGCCGAGCCGAGCGCAGAGGCAAAGTATGCGGCGTCGTGGTTCGGATCGTTGGAGATGATCTCTGCCGCGATGGATATCGCCAGCGGCAGGCCGTGTACCAGCTGCGCCACCAGCGCGGTCGCCTGCGGTGTCGTGCGCCCGTTCGCGATGAGACGGTCGAGCAGCCGGATGCTCGCCTCCTCCCCCAGCGGACCGAGCGTCATCCTGGCCACCCCTTCGAGTCCTGCCAGAGCGCGTCGCGACGTGACGATAACAGCCCCGCGCGGACTCAGCGACAGCACGGGTCGCACCTGCGACTCGCTCGCCGCGTTGTCGAGCACGACCAGGGGAGGATCGCGCTCGGTGCGCATCCTCCAGTGGCGTGCCGCATCGTCGAGGGTCGTCGGAATCTGCTCGGTGCTCCCCGGCAACTGGCGGAGCAGCTCTCGCAGGATCTGGGTCGGGGTGGCGGGGAGCGCTGCGAAGCCGTCGAGGTCGACGAACAGGTGCGACGACCACGCGGTCGCACGGCTTACCGCCTCCAGCGCCGTCGCGGTCTTGCCGACGCCCGGCGCGCCGGAGATCAGCAGTGCCGGCGCGGCGACGGTCGTCATGGTCGTCAGGGTTGCGCTGATCTTCGCCAGCTCGCGCTCGCGGCCGGTGAATTCGGGGGATGACGACGCCGCTGAGGGATTCCGCGGCGT
>Ga0247764_1000385_pt1 | contig 15709 bp, 15 predicted proteins | sample UWRJL051202B4_FD_179932 | JGI IMG/M metagenome (GOLD analysis project Ga0247764, IMG submission 179932) | Plant litter microbial communities from Arlington Agricultural Research Station in Wisconsin, United States - UWRJ-L051-202B-4 | ecosystem: Environmental > Terrestrial > Plant litter >...
GTTTGGTCGAGGAGGCCTTTAAGGCCGAGCCCAGCGCGTTCGTGCTCAACGACCATTGTCACGTCTCCGTTCAGGCCAAGCGCGTCACTCAAGCTCCCACCAAACGCTCGCGCAAGAAGAAGGTAGTTTATCACACCCAGGGCTGGACCGCGGAGTGCCGCCAAACGGCGATAACTCCCGCGGGCGCGACCCAGCGCGAGGTCAGCTACAACTTCTCCGCCACCAGCAAGCTCCGTGAAATCGAGACCAAACGCGAACAGTGAGCAGCTTGCGTTTTGTCAAAACGAACGTTCGGTGTCGATCAGGATGGTGACGGGACCATCGTTGACCAGTTCGACCTGCATATCGGCGCGAAAGCGGCCAGTTTGAACGGGCACGTGGAGCGCGCGGCAGGCGCTGCAGAACGCCTCGAACAGCGGCTCCGCTTCGCTCGGGCCGCGCGCGGCCGTGAAGCTGGGGCGCATGCCCTTTCTGACGTCTCCGAACAGCGTAAATTGCGAGATCGCCAGTAGTCCACCGCCGACGTCCTTCAGCGCCCGGTTCATCTTGCCGGCTTCGTCTTCGAACACGCGCAAGCCCACCACTTTTTCAGCCAGCTTGCGGGCGTGCTCCTGGTCGTCGTGTTCACCGACACCAATCAGCACGCACAGGCCGCGTTGGATGCTGCCCAGCGCGATGCCGTCTACGCGCACTTCAGCCCGGGTGACGCGTTGTACGACCGCGCGCATGACGTCTCCTTCTTCCCATTAACACGAACGGCGACCAAGCCGCCCTGACGGACGACGGGTCGCCGGTTCGCCTGGAGGCTCCTGCTCAGTGAGCGGGCGGCGGGATCGACGGCTCGTCGCTGTCGTGCTCGACGTTCAACAGCTCGCCCTTCGGCTGACGAATGTCGTTGAGCAAGGCGCTGAACCAGGGCTGCTCCGTGTCGAACGGCTTGCCGCCGCGGATGCGCGGGAACTCGATGGCGCGCAAACGCCCGCCGCGGTCCTCATCGTGGCCCACGACGCCGGACTCGCCGCGCAGACCGCACTCCACCGCGTGATCGACCATGCTGTGGATCAGGCGCAAGTCGTCGACGTTGGCGGCGGCCGAGCGCGCGAAGTAACCGGACTTCTGCACCAGCGTCTTCTCGGCGCCGAGCAGCTTGGCAAACTGCTTGGAGAACCATTGACCGACGTTGACGGCGTCGAGCTTGTAGTGGCCGAACGCGTCACGCGGCACGCTCTCGCCGCGCGCTTCCATCTCGCGCACGATTTGCTCCACGCCGGCACCTTCGGACACGAAGATGTTGACGCAATCCTGCTCATCCATCACGCCGCGCAAACGCTCGGTTTCTTTCTGAATATCGAAGGCCATCTCCGGCACGTACACCGCGTCCACGTCCTTGTGCGCGCGCGAGAGGTTGAGGCCCGGCAAGAAGTCCGGGTGCATCAAGCGCTGACGATAAACCTTGGCCGTGTACGCCGTGAGCCAGCCGCAGTTTCTGCCCATCACCTCGTGCACGATCAACATGCGCGGGTTGGCGGAGTGCTCATTCACCACGTTCTCGAAGTAGATGGCGCCCTGCTCCGCCGCCGTCCACGCACCAAGGGACTGACGGATCGGATAGACGTCGTTGTCGATCGTCTTGGGCAGGCCGACCACGGTGAGTGCGTAGTTGTGCTTCTTCAGGTACGCCGCGAGATCCGCTGCGGTGGTGTTGGTGTCGTCACCGCCGACCGTGTGCAGGATCGTGATGCCGTCGCGCGTGAGCTGCTCAGCGGCCACTGCCAGCGGGTCTTGGCCTTCCTTGACCAGCCCGCGCTTGATGCAGTCCGCGACGTTCGTCAGCTTGACGCGGCTGTTCTGGATCGGGCTGCCACCGTGCTTGTGGAGCACGTGGGCCTGCGCGCGCACTTCAGGCGTGACCACGACGCTGCGTCCCTGCAGCAAACCCTTGTACCCGCCCAGGTACCCAATAATGTCGACTTCCGGGGCAAGCTCGGTGTATCGCTCGATCAGACCGCCCACGGCCGACGACAAGCAAGGGGCGAGACCGCCCGCAGTCAAGATGGCAACCTTCTGTTTGTTGTGGCTCACGGCGTCTGATTCTCCTCGTAGCTGAGCGGATTGCTACGAGATACGCGTCGGAAAGCAAGCCGAAACTCGCAGAATAACGCAAAGTCGCCGGTGCGATGCGTCATCGAGACGCCAAATTGTCTGAAAACTGGATGCCGAACAACCAATCCTACCGCCCGCGTGACGAGCTCGCGCCTCCGCGCATACCGCCCTGGGCGGAGCTCTTGACCCGCCTGCTGGACAACGCCTTCGTCATCCCGGGCACTCAGATCCGCGTAGGCCTGGACGCCATCCTGGGCTTGATCGCCCCCGGAGCGGGCGACACCGTAGGCGCGATCGCGACCTTGGCTTTGTTTTATCTCGCGTTCAAGCAACGCGTACCCAAAGTCGTGCTGCTGCGGATGTTGGTCAACACCGTGGTCGACGCCGTGGTTGGAGCCATCCCGCTGTTTGGTGATGTGTTCGATGTTTTTCATCGCGCCAGCGCGAAGAATCTCGAGTTGCTGCGGCGGCACGCGGGCAGCGGACCGGCGCGTCCGAGTATTGGCGACTACGCCGTGGTCGGGGCGGCAATCGTCGTGGTGTTGTTGCTCCTCACGCTGCCGTTCTTGGTCGCGCTGGCTGCGCTGCATTGGTTGGCGCGCGTGGCTGGAGCTTGAGTCGTCGAATTCCAAGAGCGCGTGATGCAAATTGTGACGCGCGGGGCAATTGGTCGCGCTCGGCGCCCAACGTCGCGTGCCCAGAGCTGACTTTTTGCGGACAACACGAGCGGCACGTCGGTTGCAGACCGCCGCGACGAGGAGCTATCAGCATCATGTCAGTAACGAAAATCGCCGCGCTCGCTTTCTCCGTTTTGCTCACCGTGGCCTGCGGAGGCGACAAGAAACCAGCAGAGGGCCCGGTAGAGAACGCCGGCGAAAAGGTCGACGAAGCGGCCGAGGACACCAAGGATGCCACCAAGGATGCCGCGGAGAAGGTTGGCGATAAGGCCGAAGAAGCGGGCGACAAGATCGAAGACAAGACCGACTGATCCGCGCGTCGGGGCGACGATGACGAAAGGCGCTCGCCTCGTCACGGTTGCTCTGGGGTTTACGTGGGCGGCCTGTGCGCCCACGTCGCCTCCGGCCACGGGCGTCTCGAGCCCGCAGGCATCGAGCGAGAACGCCGCAGGCACGGAGCCATCCAGCCTGCGCTCGCAGTTGCCATCCGCCGCGGAGCATCAGCCCGCACCATCAGCCAGCGACTCCCACAGCGGGCAACTGCGCGTGCTCGAGGTGCCCGGCTTCCAACCGTCTTTGGTGTACGAACCAGCGGGCACGGAGCCGCGACCGCTGCTCGTCGCCACCCATGGCGCGGGTGGCGTACCGGAAGGCGATTGCGCGTACTGGCGTGAGCTCACGGCGGGTCGAGCCTTCTTGTTGTGTTTGCGCGGCACTCCGCTCGATCAGCGGGGACCGAGCGGCTTCTATTACAAAGACCATCACGCGCTCGGGCGCGAATTCGTGGCCGCGGTCGCGCGGTTTCGCGAAAGATTCGGCGCTCGGCTCGCGCCAACTGCTCGCGTCTACGCGGGCTTCTCTCAAGGTGCGATCATGGGCGCGCCGATGATCGTGCCGCACGCCGGCGACTTTCAACGCCTGGCGCTGATCGAAGGTGGCTACGAATATTGGAGCCTGGGCACCGCTCGTAGCTTCGCGGCCAACGGTGGCCAGCGCGTCCTGTTCGTGTGCGGAACTCAGACCTGCAAACAGAAGGCAGAAATCCCCGCGGCATGGTTGCGAGAAGCCAAAGTGGCGGTGCGCATCGAGTTCGCCGAAGGGGCGGGTCACACACCATTCGGCGAGGTAATGGATCGGACGCTGCAGGCGCTGCCCTGGTTATTGCAGGACGCGCCCCACTGGCTCTAACGGACAACGTTTTTGCCCTTGAAAGTGAGATCACGTGACACTCAAGGAGACTCTGAAGCTTGGGGTTCGCACGCTCGGCGCGCTACCGCTCGTGTCGCACTTGATTCATCGCCGCGCGGTGCGCCAATTCTTGAATCGCGTACCCGGCTCTCGCGCGCTTTACGGTGACGGCTGGAATCGCAAGCATCCGTTCGATCGGCGGTATGGCACCGATACGAGTGGCTGCGTGACGGCGGATGAATTGCAAGAACGCGGGGATCACCCGGCGCTGCGCCACGTCACCGTCTACGGCGGCTCTCAACCGAGCCTACTCAGGACGGCACTGGCTACGCTACCGAATCTGCAGACCTGCACGTTCGTCGACTTGGGCTGCGGTAAAGGGCGGCCCTTGATCGTGGCGAGTGAGTTTGCCTTCCGAGACATCGTCGGCGTGGAGTTGACGCCTGAACTCGCGCAGGTTGCTCGTCGCAACATGGAGCTTATCGCCGCGCAATTTCCAGCTCGCACACCCGTTCGTGTCGAGCAAGGCGACGCGACGGAGTTTCGCTTGCCGCCAGGCGATCTCGTCGTGTTCCTGTATCATCCGTTCGGTACGGAGCTGGTGCGCAAAGTCGTGCAGCGCGTGGAAGAAGCGCTGCAGCAAGAGCCAACGCGGCGCCTGTTCGTGGTGCTGTACAACCCAGTGAACGGCGAATGCTTCGACGCCTCCGCCAAGCTCAGCCGCCGCTACGCGCGTATGCTCGAGTACGCCCCCGAAGAGCGCGGCTTCGGTCCCGACATGTCGGACGCGCTCATGATCTGGCAAGGCGGGAGCGTCCCGGCGGTGGCCGGCCCGAACGCACGAATCTTGATCACGAATCCCGGTTCTCGCGCAGAACTCGCGGAATAGCGATCAGTTGGGACAGGCAACCGTGGTGCGGGCGGTGCTGATGAGCTCCGCTTCGAGTTGTGGACCGAGGGTCGAGCGAACAGCGCCGGCGAGCGTCTGGTTGACGAATGCGCTGCAGCCGGTCACGACCGGCGTGTAAGCGAAGTCCGCATTGTCGAGCCGGATCTCGAGTACCTGATTCGTGACGGTGGCGATCACATCGGCGGTATACGTGACGTCGCTCAAGTTGAGGGTGAAATTGCAACCAACGGACAGATGCCCTTGCACAGTGGCTTTCGCGCTCCCCAACACGCTCTTGCTGTTCGCCTGATAGGTGAGGTTGGATTCCGTGACTACCGACTTGCAACCGGTGGCGCCTGCAGCGCAAAAATTCGTGTTGTCGCAGGCTGCAAAGATCGAGAGCTGCTGGCGCGGCACACAACTCTCGCGCCCCTCGGAGTCCTCGGCCGCTTGCGCCACGAGAGCGGAGATCTGACTGTCGATGAACGCTGCGCTACAGCACTGCTCGCCCGCATCGACCCGACCGTTGTTGCAAGTTTCAACCGGACCCGTGTCCGCGCCGCCCTCCGCTCCGCCTGCACCTGCCTGAGCGCCGACGCCGGTAGTGCCGCCCAGAGTCAAGACGCCACCTTGTCCGGTGGCAGGCGCGCCACCTTCCCCGTTTGCGCCGCCTTGCCCGCTACCACCTTCCCCGGAACCGCCGTCGCCAGCGCCGCCTTCACCCGTCGTCACTCCGCCGCTCGCCGTCGCGCCGCCGGAAGAAGGCGTCGTGCCGCCCGCACCCAGCACGGGTGCACCGCCTTCGGCGAATCCGCCGCCACCTTCGGGCGACACGTCGCTGCCACCCTGCGCGTCAGGCGCTGAGCCGCCTTCGCTCGGGTTCGTGGAGGAGCCGCCACTCGAGAACGCGCCACCGGCGCTGACACCGCCGAAACTAGCGCCTCCAGTATTCTTCGCACCGCCGAGCGAACTGGCGCCACCACCTCCCTGCGCGCCTGGCCCCGGATTCTCGTCCGAAGAACCGCAGCTGCTTTGCGCGAGCAGCGCGAGTACCCCCACCAACGTGCCTAGCGTTGTTATCCTCACCACGTGCTGGCTATAGCGCGCACTCGGGAAAAAGCATGCCGAATCCTGATTCTGCGCCGTGCAGTCAGGATGACTCTTCACACCCCGGGCGGAGGAGCGAGCAACCTGCCGTCCGCATCAACCTCGAGTTCCCGCACTTTCTTGGCTTGAGCGGCGTCCACACGGCCGTAGACGTGCGGGAACAGCTCGCCGCCACGCGCCGGCTCCCACCTCAAGGCGTCGCCAAACTGATCGCTATCGAAGGTGAGCAGCACCGCGCCGGTTTCATCGCGGAACCATTTATCGAGCGTACCTTGCAACGTCGCTTCGGTAGAGAAATGCACGTAGCCGTCCCGCTCATCCACCGGCGCCCGGACGGGCGCTCCGCGCTGCGCGGCGTGCCACTGTTCCCGCGTTAGCACCTTATAGATCGTCATTCCCATCGCGCAGCGCTCGAACGATAGGTCCGAGCCCTTCCCCCTGCTCGGAACCGAATCGCTGTTTTTTGGAGCCCACAGTCAGGCTTGAACTGACGACCTGTGCTTTACGAAAGCACTGCTCTACCGCTGAGCTATGTGGGCAATCTGTCTAAGGGCGCGGGACATTATCAGTAATCGTCGCCGTTTCAAGCAGATCATTCATGGGCCGCTTGGTTGCGCATAAGAAAGCTCATCGGCCAATCGGCCAACGAGCTTCCTCCTCACGCTGCCAGGTTGGGCGGCTCAGATTGTATCCCAGACGTACTTCTCGGCGTCGAAGGCCTGGTCAGCCAGACTCTTGATGGCCTCGTCTTCGTTGGCGTCGATGTCCGCCATGTTCTGGCGGATGCGGCGACGTGCCTGGGCGCCAAAGGTCGCCGCGAGTTCAAGCTCATGCAGCGACTTTTCCTTGTCGCGCTCGCGCAGCGTCGCGTCCACGCGCGAGAGCACGCAGGCGAACACGTACAGATCGATCATGATGTCCGCCAAACGCCGCGTCGCGAACTGTTTGTCGATGATGTTGCGTCCGTGACGCCTCAGTAGCCGATCCACGGCCGTGGCCAGATCGCGCGTGCACTCCTCGAACAACGTGGCTTGAGGCTTCAGCACGCTGTGGAGCTTGGTGAAGACGGTGCCCTCACGTTCGATGCCCGTCGCCAGGGTGACGCGCCGAAGTGCGTATTCGCTGATCACGCCGAAACCTTTGATGGGATCGACGAACACGCCTTCGAGTGACTTGGCAAGCTCGCGCAAGTGTTGGCCGGTGTCGTTCATGGCCGTGAGCGCGATGAACAGCCGCAAAATCTCGTTCGTGCCTTCGAAGATGCGGTTAATGCGGCTATCACGCACGATCCGTTCGTACGGATACTCGCACATGTAGCCGTTGCCAGCGGCGATCTGCAGTGCTTCGTCTGCGGTGCGATTGAGCGCCTCGGCCGCATACACTTTGCTGATGGCCGCCTCCACCGCGTAGTCCTTGTAACCCTGGTCGATGAGCCCGGCGACCATCGCGACGGCTGACTCCGTGGCATAACAATCTACCACCATCTGCCCGACCTTTTGCTTGATCAAGCCGAAGTCGGAGATGGGTTTGCCGAACTGCACGCGCCCCTTGGCTTGTTGCGTCGCGAGCTTGATCAGTCGCTTCATGCCGCCCACGGAGCCACCACCGAGGCCGGTGCGGCCCGAGTTCAAGATCATCATCGCGACCTTGAAGCCCTTGCCCTCCTCACCCAGCAGATTCGTCGCAGGAACGCGCACGTTCTCGAAATGAACGGTCGTGGTGGAGCTGGCGCGAATGCCCATCTTGTCTTCGTGCGGGCCGCTGGTCACGCCAGCCATGTCGCGCGTAACGATGAAGGCGCTGAGCTGTCCGCGGTCGTCAGCGCTGCCCGTCTTGGCGAAGACGGTGAAGTAGTCGGCGATTCCGCCGTTGGTGATCCAGATCTTGTTGCCGTTCAACACCCAGTCATCGCCGTCGCGCACCGCAGTCGTCTTGATCGAAGCCGCGTCGGAGCCGCTGCTGGGCTCCGTCAGACAGAACGCCGCGATCATCTCGCCGGAAGCCAGCTTCGGGTAGTAGCGCGCGCGTTGCTCGTCCGTACCCACGAGCAACAGACCGCGCATCCCGATCGAGCTGTGCGCGCCAATCGTCACCGCCGCGGAGGCGTCGTAGCTGGCGACCTCTTGCAAAGTTCGCGAGTACGCCGCGCTACCAAAGCCCATCCCGCCTTGGTCTTCGGGGATCACCAGACCAAACAAGCCGAACTGCCGCAGCTCTTCGATGAACTCGGGCGGGAACTCACCTTGTTTGTCCCAAGCACGGAAGTCGCTTTCGCGTGGCCCGAGCAGCTGTTCCAAGGAAGCCACCACACCGCGCAGCGTCTCCCGCTCCGCCGCAGAAATCTGCGGAAACGGCAGCACCAAGTCTTCTTCGATCTGCCCCATGCACAGGGAACGCATGAAGCTTGCAGTGTTCTTGTCGACCACACGTCCTCCTTCGAGCGAAGTCGCAAGTGGCGACTTCTACCTACACCGGTCGAGCTCGATCTCAAAAACTATGCGGGGCGAGTTTGCTGGGCGCAAGCTCTGCCTGCTGCATTTGTCGTGCGACGCACGCGCCCCGGTAGCGGCCTTCGGTGCTGTCAATCCGGCCTGCTCGCTCGGGTTCGGATGAAAGGTGCGCAAGCAATCGCGGTCGTGCGAAGCTTCTGAGCGTGGACGCCGTATTCAGCCCACCCGCTACCAAAGGACACGTCTCTGTCGCCCGGCTCACGCGCTATTGGTACGCGGCCTGCGCCAGCAACGAGCTCTCGGGACGGCCCCTCGCGCGGACGTTGCTGGGCACGCCACTGGTGTTGTTCCGAGATGGCGCAGGGCGTGCTGCGGCGCTGCTCGACCGCTGCCCGCATCGCAATGTTCCGCTCTCGCTCGGTCGCGTGAATCGAAAAGGGCTGCTTGAGTGCGCGTACCACGGCTGGGCGTTCGATCGCGACGGCAGCTGTCGAGACGTGCCCGGTCTCGTGGAGACGGGCGCTCCGCGGGAACGTCGCTGCCCAGCTCTGCACGTGCGCGAGCAAGACGGGGTGGTCTGGATTTTCGGGGACTTCGAGGCGACGCCCAGCACCGAGCCGCTGAAGCTAGGGCTGTCCGGGCTCACTGGCCACACGGTGGTCGTTCGTCGCCTCACCGCACCGGCCACGCTGCACGCCACCATTGAAAACGCCCTCGACGTCCCGCACACCGCGTTCTTGCACAGGGGGCTATTTCGCGGCGGAGAGCGACACGAAGTCAAAGTACGAGTGCGACGAAGCGGCGAAAGCGTGGAGGCCGAGTACCTGGGAGAGCCGCGTCCGAGCGGCTTGATCGGGCGCCTGCTGGCGCCGGGTGGCGGCGTCGTCGAGCACTGGGATCGCTTTTTTCTGCCGTCGGTGGCGCAGGTCGAATACCGATTGGGACAAGATACTCATTTCTTGATCACGGCCCTGTGTTGCCCCATCTCTGACTTCGAGACTCAACTGATCGCGGTCGCTGCTTTCCGCACTCCCCTGCCGGATCGCTTGCTGAGGCTGGCCCTGGAGCCAGCGGCGCTGTTGATCTTCGGGCAAGATACGAAGATCCTGGCTGCGCAGACGCGAAATATTAGACAGTTTGGCGGTGAGCAGTACCACTCCACCGCCGTGGACTTCTTGGGACCTCACATCTGGCGGCTGCTCCGCCAAGCGGAACGCGGCGAACCCGCCGAGAACCTGCACGAACAAGAGGTAAGCTTCTTTGCCTGACGTGTCTGCTGTTCCCGCCTCACCAGCCACTGCCCACGCAGCGACGATGCGCCTGCTATTCGGGTTGGCCGCTGCGCAAGCGTTGCTGCTGTTCTTCGGTGGAGACGGTCCGTGGCCTGGTCGCTTGGGGGCGCTGCTCGGTTTCGTCGGAGCGATAGCGCTGTTCCACTATGCCCGCGCGCGTAAACGAGCCGCCCGCGCGCAGCTGACGAACGGCGTGGCAGCGCGCGGGCGCATCAGTGAAAAGAGCACTGCCGGCGAGACCTTCTTGGAAATCCGCGACACCGCGGTAGAGCCGTGGGCGGCCGATGCCGGAGTCATCGCGGTGCTCGCCTTCGCCGCCTGGTGGCTCAGCACGATGACGGAGATGGGCCATCGCGGACCGCTCGTCGTGTGTGCCATTTCGCTGGGTTTGCTGGGACTGCGCGTGCTCTTGGTGGGCGCCGACCATCTCAAATTCGAGATCTCGACCAATGCCTGGACAGTGGACGGCATGGAGGGCGGGCGCCACGTGCATCGTTCTGGCAAGGGCCGTTTACGTCCCGAGCTCACGCGCGACGCGCTGATCTTGTGGAGCGACGAGGGACGCGTCGGCGTGTTACGCGGCGAGCTCGAACCCGAAGAACGGATCTGGCTTGGCGCACGCATGGGCCAGTTAGCCCAAGGTGCGCCACCGCCGGTGCCGTAAGCAACGCTCGATCAGGTATCGAAGCGTTCCTGAGCGTTCTGAATGAGCCGCTCTACCGCGGCGCGCGCCAGGCTGGCAGACTCACTGCTGTGATAGAGCGCGTAGACGCCCGCGCTGGTCGGGGTAAATTGCGCGATCGACTTGACCTTGCCCAGCTTGATCGCCGGCTTCGCCACGCTGAGCGGGACGAATGCTATCGACGCACCTTGCGAGACGGCTTCCAGCATCAAGAACGCGTCGTCCAGTTCGGCTAGCGTCTTCGGACGCAGGCCCTTCTCACGCAGAAAATTGTCGACTTCCCAATGATACGCTGACGCCGCACGGTATTCGAGCAAGGACAGGTTCTGCCAATCCTCACGCGGCTCCAGGTCCGGCGGAGCGATGGCTACCAACGCCGGTCGATGGATCAGTACGAGATCGATATTGGGTCGCGCCGCATCAATTGGCTCCGTCTCCCCCAGCAGCAGATCGATCTCGTGCGCTCGCAGGTCGCGCAACATATCGTTGAAGTCGCCCGTGCGAATCGAGGGCTGACACTGCTCGATGGTGAGCACCGGCATCAAGAAGTCCGCCGCCACCGTGCGAGAAACCGCGGAGCTCACGCCGACACGCAGCACCACCGGTGTCGTGCCTCCGCCATGCCCCAGCGCATCCGCCAGGCGTTCACCAGCCAAAAACATGGCCGTGGTGTGCTCGAAAGCGTCGCGGCCGCGTTGTGTCAAGCGCAGGCCCGTGGTGGTCCGCTCGAACAACGGCACGCCGAGCGTGCGCTCCAACATCCTAATTTGCTCACTGACGGTGGGCTGAGTCACTCCAAGGCGATCCGCCGCGGCCTTCACCGAGCCTTCTACCGCCGTAACGTGGAAGTAGTAGAGGTGATTGAAATTCAACACAGCGAAGAACGTAACAGCGCGCGCACGGCGCGTCGATACGGTTTAGCCTATCTCATAACATTGGTGGCTCCCCACTCGGCCGCGCACTCGTCCACTCCGTCCCCATCCGCGCCAGAAACCACGAAAATTGCGACGTTTTCCGCCGAGTCGCCGAGCACCTCGCGCAGCAGTGCGGTGAGGGCGCGCTGAGAATTCAGGGTGCGGGCAAGACCGGAAGGCGCGCCTGCGACGTAGCAGATCGCGAGCTCGTGACCGGTCGTCACCTGGCTCGAGAGGCGCTCACGCAGTACCCCGGCTTCAATCAGCCCGTCCAACACAAGCAAGGAGCGCATTCGGCTCGCTCAAGCAAGAACTAAACCGCGAGAGTGAAACCGAAAGCCGACTTGTCCAACGTGGCTCGGCACTCAACCAAAAGCTGTACCCCGGCGGTGGTCGCGAGTTGCGGTAGCGCGCAGGTGGCAGGGAGCGTCCCGTCGGCGTGCAATGCGCGTGCCCGTAACCGCTGACCGTTGCAGGAATGCGCGGAGCGCCAAGGCCTCCTAGCCCCTGATGCAAATTGGCAGATCGTGGCGTGCGCGTTGTGTCGAGTCGGCCTATGTCGCCGACGTTGGTCCGTAGCCGGTGAACGGCGGCCGGGGCGCTCACGCTGTGCATTTCAGATTTACCGAGGATCGTTCGCAGGCGTGATCCGCCGGGAGCTCCGGGTGGCGCGGTCAGTCCCCGCACACGCGTGGCGTGCCCGTTGCACCCTGCGCGCCGTCCGCGCCACGCGGACGAGTCGAGGAGGAGAGTATGAAGCGAACGTGCACGGCGCTCGGCATGCTGATGTTGCTTGCCTGCAGCGGACAGAAGCCAGGGACGATCGAACCCATCGAACAGCCAGCGAACGCGCCACCCGGGTCGCGTACGGCGTTCGACGACCCACCCCCAAACTCACCACCACCGGCCGCAGCGTGCGGCGACATGAACGGTGGCGGCGATCAACACGTCGATTTCCCAGCCTTGATGGCGGCCAAGATCGCAGAAAAACCCGCGACCCAAGCCCGACAACAAGCGCTACTCGAGGCCCGCTACGACTTGTCGGATCGGCCCGCCGACGGCGTGCTGATGACACGCGGAAAGCCGGTCCAGACTGGCGTACGCGTGCTGCTGCCTGGGATAAGTTGGGCCGAACTCTCGCTGCTCACCCCTGAAGAAATCAAAGCGCAAGACTTGTTTCCGTTTGGCTTCTTCCCGTTGCCGCATCCGAAACAGCCCGAAGGCGGCATGTTGTTCCCACACTTTGCGATCGAAGAAATCAAGCGCCAAACCGGCCGTGACCTAGCTCGTTTCGACCTCGACTTCGATCTACCCGACCACTTCCTGCCGGAATTCCCGCCACCCATCTTCCTGACGACACGCCCAGACTTGGGCGACGTCTCTCAGGGTCAATTGGTGACTACGGATAACTATTACGACCTATTCAAATGTATTTTGAACCCGAAGCAACTCGACGGTTTGCGGTTGTTGCTCACGCCCTTCCCTCAACAACAGTTCAACAATATCGATGATCGACGGTCGGAGCGACCGAGTCTCGGCGTGGCTTGCTTCGATTGTCACGTCAACGGGCACACCAACGCCGCGACTCATCTGGTCGGAGACATCCGACCGCAGGAGGCGCGTCACCGCATCGAGACCACTTCCCTGCGTGGGCTCGCCGTACAGAAGATCTTCGGTTCGCAGCGTTCACTGAGCAGCGTCGAAGACTTCACGGAGTTCGAGCAGCGCGCCGCCTACTTCGATGGGGATCCCGTGCTCGCCACCAAGAAGGGAGTCAGCCCGCTGGATCGAGGGCTGCAAGTGCAGCACATGGCAGAGTTCCAAAAGCTGCTGAATTTCCCGCCCGCGGAGAAGCTTGGCTTGGACGGCAGGCTCGATCCAGAACTGGCAACGGCGGCTGAACTTCGCGGTGAACAGCTGTTCTTCGGTAAGGCGCAGTGCAGCAGCTGCCACACGCCCCCCTACTACACCGACAGCCTGATGCACGATCTGCACCTCGAGCGGTTCTACTCTCCGCGCAGCATCAACGGCATCCTGGCGACGGCAGAAGGACCGATCAAGACCTTCCCGCTGCGCGGCTTGAAGGACTCCCCTCCCTACCTCCACGATGGTCGCTTGCTCACGATCGAAGACAGCATCGAGTTCTTCAACTTGGTGCTCGGAACCGGGCTCAATACCCGCGAAAAGCAGGACTTGAGAGCATTCTTGTACACGCTATGAAACTCTTCAGGTAGCCGAGAAGCTCGTGCTGCGCTCCGCCACGGCCGGGAACACCACTTCCGGCCGTGAACGGTTATACCTGCGCGTCCACCGTGGCGGTGTAAGCGGGAACAAGCGCGCAACCGGCGACTGACCCCAATCAGCTAGTTGGAGCGCCCGCGTCGCCCCGCAGCCGACGAGAGGGCTTCTTGTTCTCCGGCAGACCGATGCTGGAAATCGTCGAACGCACGTAGCTCATCTCCTCCAGCGTGTGCCCGATCGCCAGCCGCCCTTCGCGCACCAACAACACGCTGCCCCACAACAGCGCACAGGCGCCGAGCATCGCGAGCACAATCGCGACCCACCCGCCCCGCAGGTGGAGCGACGTGACGATACCGACACCGATGCTGGTGGCGACGAGAAAGCCGACGGCGCTGTAGAGCGCCGCCAAAGCGGAGCGCAGAATCAGCGCGCGCTCTGCCAGGCCGCGCAATTGGCTGGCGATCAGCGTGCGCTTCTTCTCCACCCGCTCGGTCAGCTCCTCGGTCTGCAGTTGCTCGGCGTCCCGCGCGAGCACGCGTACCCTCTCCACCACTCGGCTCAGACGATTCGACGTGGACAGAACCAACGTGCCGCTGGCAGAGATCAGCAGCGCCGGAGTGATCATGGCGCCCAGCACCTCGGTGGCCGTCGCAAGATCTGCCATCTTCCGAAGGTCGTAACACGGCGCTCCGCGTCGTGCCCGAATTGACGACGCTACCGGCCGAACCGCGCGGACGGTGCTATGGGCAGGCAGCCGTGAACGCCGTCACATCCAGCCAGTCCACACCTGCTGCTGCGTTCGACCCCAGTGTGGTGTTGGAGAGCTTTCATCCGGCGGTCCAGGTCTGGTTTCGGCGCCGCTTTCCAGCCGGCCCGACGCCGCCTCAGGCGCGCGGTTGGCCGAGCATCCGCGCCGGGCAGGATACGCTGATCGCTGCCCCCACAGGTTCTGGCAAGACGCTGTCGGCGTTTCTGGTGTGTATCGATGAGCTGTATCGCGCCCTCACTCTCGATCCAGCGCTCTTGGGCGTGCGCGTGGTCTACGTCTCGCCGCTCAAGGCGTTGACACGCGACATTCAGTTGAACCTGGAGGCGCCGCTCGCCGAAATTGCGGAGGTTGCGAAAGAGCTGGGGCTGCCTGCGCCGGCTCTCTCTGCCAAGGTGAGGAGCGGCGATACGCGCGCCAGCGAACGCGCGGCTCTGCTGCGCCATCCGCCGCACTTTTTGATCACGACACCGGAGTCGCTGTATCTCATGCTGACGGCCGAGGGCAGCCGCCAGATCCTGCGCAGTGTGCGCTACGTGGTGGTGGACGAGATCCACGCGCTCGCTCGTGACAAGCGCGGCTCTCATCTCGCCCTGTCCCTCGAACGCCTGCAGCAACTCGCGCAGCAGCGACCGCTTCGCATCGGTCTGTCGGCGACGCAAAAGCCGATCGACCGCGTGGCGCGGTTGCTGACAGGCATCGATCCGGACACGCAACAAGCGCTGCCCTGCACGATCGTGGATACGGGTCATCGCCGCGCGCTCGATCTGGACCTGATCGTGCCGGAGCGCGAGCTCGAAGCGGTGGCGTCCGCTGAACACGTGGCAGAGACATTGGATCAGGTGGCCGAGCTCGTGAAGGCGCGCCGCACCACGCTCGTGTTCGTCAACACGCGGCGGTTGTCGGAGCGCCTGGCGCACCAGCTGGCAGAGCGCCTGGGAGAAGCGCAGGTCGCGGCCCACCACGGCAGCTTGTCGAAAGAACGACGAGAGGCCGTCGAGGAACGGCTGCGCAGCGGTGGCCTGCGCGCGCTGGTCGCGACGGCGTCGCTCGAGCTCGGCATCGACGTGGGCCCGGTGGAGCTGGTCGTACAGATCGGGTCACCCCGCGCCATCGCTACGTTCTTGCAGCGCGTGGGGCGCTCGGGGCACAGCCGGTTTGGTTTACCCGTCGGACGTTTGTGTCCGCTGACGCGCGACGAGCTCGTGGAATGCGCGGCCTTGCTGCGAGCGGTGGCGAATGGCGAGCTGGATCGCTTGGAGCTTGCGCACGCGCCGCTGGATATTCTGGCGCAACAGATCATCGCGGAGTGCGCCAGCAAGGAGTGGCACGAGGACGAACTGTTCGCCTGGGTGCGGCGTGCGGCGCCGTTTTGCCAGGTGTCGCGCGCGGAGTTCGAC
>Ga0247764_1000387_pt1 | contig 15644 bp, 17 predicted proteins | sample UWRJL051202B4_FD_179932 | JGI IMG/M metagenome (GOLD analysis project Ga0247764, IMG submission 179932) | Plant litter microbial communities from Arlington Agricultural Research Station in Wisconsin, United States - UWRJ-L051-202B-4 | ecosystem: Environmental > Terrestrial > Plant litter >...
AGGTGTGTTCGATTAGCGTCATGTCCCGCCCAGACGGCGCTGCAGTACTGGCCGATGGTGATTCAGAATCAGCGCGTGATGGGGGCGACTCGGCTGACGACGATTCACGGCTCGATGCGAATGCTAAGGGTCCTCCCAAGTCCTGAGCCAGAGGCCTATCCTTGCCTGTAGGGCCTTTTCCTAAAGACGGTCGACTAGAAGGAGGTAAATTCAGAGCCTGTCGGAGGCATCCATTTTCTTCCTCGAGCTCGGAGACTCTTAGTTCCAAAGCCTAACAATGGTGAGAATTGAAGTGAGATGACCAAATGCGTCAGCGGAATTTCATCTATGGTAAGAGTAGAATTTCATGCCTGCAGGTGAGCAGCGCGTCGCGCTCGAAAGGCTCTTTGTACATCGCGGGCGCGGTTTGGGGGTAAATTGTCATTTCTTTTGCGACCTCTTTTTGACGACATAGAGGGTCAGTAGAACCAAGAGATGCGGAGGTGAAAGTGGTGACTAGCTACCCACCAACAAACATATAAGGAACCTCCGACGATGCGCATCGGGCGAATATTAAATGGGGCAGCGATTCTAAAAATGGAAACTACGATCGAACCCTTGGTCACAGAGGTAACCCTGAGCAATGCAGCGTGGTCGTGGCCCGCACATGCCGCCTGCCGTCAGGACAAGCTTTGCATAATTCTTAACCCCCGTTTCCGTGAACAACGCCAACAGAAATAGACCTCCTCGGCCCAACTATAGATCTCACCGGCGTCATCACAAGTACCCTTGCCTGCGGTCAGCTATTCAATGACCAGCTAACCTCCTTGCGCAAACAGACGCTACTTAGATCTGTTTCGAATTCCCGAATTCTGGTTCTGCTGTACTCAGTTCCACGAGGTGTAAAGGATCAGTAACTCCTTCATGTGGAGCGAAGCCTTGGCTTGGAGGAAACGGTTGCCCGTGCTCGAGGCTCCTAAAGTCATAAATTCAGATCCCTTGCCCTGATGGACCACAGACAGTACGCCTGCATGCAATTCACGTAACGTAGGTGGCAGATCTTTCTTATTCGCCATTCGGACGCACACAGCGATTCGTGTTCAGCACGTGTACTTACTAGTTTTTCCTTTCAAAATGTACAGGAGGTCACGCTCTTGAGGTCTTCGAATACGTTACCTCTTCGAACCATCGATCCGAACAGGAAATGCTTTTTTCCTGAACTCTCTACTGCAGTGAACTTATGACAAACTATTTACATGAACCCCTAAGTGGCGTACACCTGGCTTTGAGAGGAAAGTAACTCTGTCATGAACCTCGGTGAACCTCGGGGAGACGTTTGCGTAGATTTGACGGAAAACATTGGGTGCCTGTCACAAGACCGGTGAGCTCTTGAGTGGGGAGAACCTTGCTGGTCTTGTCACGGTCGCAGACTGGGCTTCGCGTAGCGCCGAGTCCGATGAACGGTCTCTTGAGGACGACTGAGACAAAAGTGCCGATTCTCAGCCCTCAACGGCGGAAGTGATCAGACCCCAGGCTTCAGCACGCGAGCACAGACATCTGGAAGAAATCCGGACGATGTCAAAATTGTATCTGGATCAAGGCTAAATTTTCTCGATGAATTTTGAGTTCTTAGACTTGGTTGTGTGGTTAATACCGTACTGTAAATGAGGTTTTGCATCCTGAGAAGGACATTTTTAAAAATTGCACGCAAAGAGCTCTGATGGAAGCAATATGTAAAACGTGGTGAAGAACAGAGTTGCTATCCAAATTTACAATACGGCGCCCCTGTGCGTCGGATAGATTCAGAGATTCCTATGTGCGATCGGCTAGGCGTTAACCCCCTGTAAATCATGACATCACCGAGACCTCGGTGTCAGACGCATAGACAAGGAGACTCAAGAGAAGAGCGTGAGACTCTTGGGCGAGGCAGAGAATCACACTTATTTCCATCATGTGGGCCAAGGTCATGGGTGTATGTTTTGCCTGCTGCATATCAGTGTCTTCAAAGAGGCAAAGCGACAGGTCCATGCGGCACCAATGCAGTGAGTCTTCAGACTCGGAGGCAACCCAAAAGGCCACAGATTTTCCGTAAACTTTATTCGTCTGCGGGCAGCAGTTTCCAGTGAAAAATTATATTACATCCGAGCCACGAGAATGAATCGTGACCGTAGCAATCGTCCTCGGGGCAGCAAAAAAAGACGAAGATTCTCCCTACCCCAGTGAAATGTTCAGCTAAAAGTTTGAAAAATCCTACGCAGTTCGCAATGAACCCCCGTCAGAAGCCCATACTGTTTATTAGGGCGATAGAAAGGCCAAGGGAGTTGGCCGTTCCGTATGATGTCTAAATTTTAAAGAAACACTGGCGTCTCTCCTGTCGCCTCATACGAGTTTCGAATGGCTTACTGTGGTCTATTGAAATCACGAGCGCTTAATAAGACACATATTAAGACCCATATGTCGCTGACAAGCGCCAGAAATGATTTGTCAGCGGCGGTCGGAGTTTGAATGCCGCCCGATGTGGGCAACTCACTGTTGACTGTGCTTAGCCAGCGGCTTCGACTGCAACCACCATTTACTAGACAATTACGTCTCTTTTTCTTGAATAACGAACTGCGATGTGGAAACCAGCAACTCGCCAAATCACAGGGACGAATGACGGTTAGTCTTTGTTGCATCGGTCAGTGTTTGTATGCTGACAATTTTCTTCTGAAATCAAGTTCCTCTCGGAAACCGTCGACGCTTTGGCCCAGCGCCGTCAGAGGATGTACCAGCACCCCAGCTGGCTCAGCCATCACCGTCGGCGTATCCACGTTCTCGTGACCAGGACGATAGCCCAGGAAAACGTGGAAGAGATGAGTCACCAGTCAATGGGGATCCCAAAGGTGAGCAATGCAGACCATTACCGGGCTCACTTCTATGGCTTTGCCACATCACGCATAAGCATTATCATCGACTGATCAAAGACATTGCAAGTCAATACTCCGCTGACCCGCGTTTTCTCACTAACCACCCTAACTCGTTGCTAACCCATCTAACCTTGTCTGCTCATTTCCCATAGTTGATCCCAACGCTCCTCGTAAAAGGCGTAGTCGTTGGGGAGAAGTGAAAACCGAAATTCCTGGACTACCCACCGCTATATCTGCTGCTGGCGTTTCTCAGGCGCAACTGGATAATTATGCCATCCATCTCCGCTTGGAGGAAATCAATCGCAAGCTCCGGCTGAATGATTTTATTCCTCCTGAGCGTGAAAGGTATGTCTAAACACCTTTCGCTTTGTAGTATATGTGCATATACACAACTTTCTAGGTCTGCTTCTCCACCTCCCACGTATGACGGCCACGGACGAAGGACCAACACCCGCGAAGTCCGCTATCGCAAGAAGTTAGAGGACGAACGGATCAAACTCGTTGATCGTGCTATGAAAAATGACCCCAACTTCCGTCCGCCCGTGGAGTATCATCAGCAAAAACGTTCACAACGACCATCTGACAAAGTCTACATTCCTGTCAAAGAATTCCCAGAGATCAATTTCTTTGGTTTGCTTGTAGGGCCTCGTGGAAATAGCTTGAAGAAGATGGAACGAGAGAGTGGGGCGAAGATCAGCATTCGTGGAAAAGGAAGCGTTAAGGAAGGAAAAGCTCGACCTGACCAGTTTGCTGACGATGCTGAAGAAGATCTTCACTGCCTTGTCCTTGCTGAAACCGAGGAGAAAGTAGCGCTTTGTGTCAAGCTGATCAACAAAGTCATTGAAACAGTGAGTCGAAGTCGTTATCTCTAAATCATTCGACTCTTATGTTTATCATCTATCAGGCAGCTTCAACTCCCGAAGGTCAGAACGATCACAAGCGGAACCAGCTGAGAGAACTAGCTGCGTTGAACGGTACTCTCCGCGACGACGAAAACCAGATTTGTCAGAACTGTGGTGGCGTTGGACACCGCAAATATGATTGTCCCGAACAGCGAAACTTCACAGCTAACATCATTTGTCGTGTTTGCGGTAGCGCTGGCCACATGGCGCGCGATTGTACTGTCAACAAAGATCCTAACGCTCAGGTTCTAGCACCGAGTGGTGCACCATCTCACGCTCTTACTAGGACCGGATTTGACTCGGAATACGCAAGCCTCATGGCGGAACTAGGAGAAGGCGGAGCTACTGGTGATCCAGGCAAGACCCCATGGGATGCTCCGAACATGGGACACGACATAACCGCAGGTGGTTCCAATATTCCTCCATGGCGTCGTCCTGAATCTTGGGCGCAACCCCCTCCTCAACAACAGCAACAGGGATACCGTCCACCTCAAGCTGGATATGGAGGTGGATATAGCGGGCAGGGGTATGGCGGTGGAGCTGCGGCTGGACAGTGGTCAGGTTATGGAGCTGGTGGCTATCAGCAATCTCAAGACTATTCCAACTATGCGTCTTATTATCAAGGCCAATACACTCAGCAGCAGAGTTAATCACTGACTTACCACCCTGACATCCAATTGACCTTTCTAACGACTCCGTAGCACTAAATCCCCCCTCTTCTAACTAGCGCAGGCTTGTCAGCTCCAGCAGTGCAACCTTTCGACTCTTTTCCTACAGTTGACTACTTTTTATCCGTTGAAAGCGGCAAAATGTACCCCCAGGGATTATTTATCTTGCATCACAGGGGTCTCATGAACTCTTGAAATCAGATCTTGTTACATCAAGCGGAGTAGTGCCCTGCTACATTAATGTATTTTTAATTTTTAATTATGTCTGTCTACAACCTTTGGGGCGCTTCTTGCGCTTCTTACGAACTTCACTCATCGGACCATCCAGGATAGGGTCTTTCCTCTTCCTTGTATCGTCATAGGTGGTTTTTATAAAGCAAGCAACGAAAAACCCATTGGTTGCGTCTTCACCCGGCAGGCACCGCACGAATGACAAGGCATCATCTAGCTTATGGGTTTAGCCTGTTCAAACAAAAGATAATGCTGGATTACCTGGGTTTTCCATTTCTTCAGCGTATCCCCGTCGCGGCCACGTAGGAAGAACCATAGCCTGTGGGGCCAGCCGGAATTTGCCAGCTTTGCACTCCTCAGAGTTAAGAGCACTGCGGATAACACGCTCGTTCTCCGTCGCGTGTATGCTGCATGTAGAATACACGATTTTCTTGACGTTGGGAACTGTATAGCAAGGGGAAGAACCCCATAAGTTTAAATGAGAGAGAGGACGAAAGTCAATAGACGCGGACTTCAAAAGCCGGACAGTGTACTTACACCTCATGGTGTGTTTGATCATCATGAGCTGGAAGGCCGCCAGCTTGTCGAGTCGGTCGTCTATGGAAGTGTCTTCTTCTTTTTCTACAGCCGTAAATGGTTATGGTAAGGGATGTTCAGTAGTCGTCTTTATTGGATGAGATGTATTGACCTCACCAGTCTCGACCAGGTGATCCAAACGATTGACAATCCCTGAACCACTACATGACGGATCTAGAAGGCTAGAATGGTCGGCCCATCCGCTCGGAGTCTGAGTAAATCTCCACCTACATATGCGTGACTGGTGTAAACTGGGCATCGGCAGGATCAACAGTCAAGAAATCGGCGTTAATAGGGGTAACGTTTGTGCAGCCAGCTTTGGATAGCATCATTTTCAGAGTTGAGAAACGTTTCCGATCTCGCTCAAAGGCGAAAAGCTAAGCGTCGGAAAATTAGGTCCGAACATGTCGTTTTGAAGTATGACAAGCGTACCTTTCCGTTATTCTTCATTAGAGCGCTTAAATGGGAGGTTTTGTTCCCCGGAGCTGCGGTGGCGTCAATGACAACACTGCCTTCAGTCGAAGGCGGCGACAGGACCAGTGCTGGAAAGCACGATGCTTTGTCCTGTAAAATGATCTTTCCAGAAGTGTAGAGCGGGTCATCCTGGAACGACGTGTTCGGAGGGAACAGTAATAAATCAGGAACATGTTCGTCCTTCATGAAACTCTGTCTACCGATGAACTGGTCATGAATCTTGGAGCTGGAGGACGAGATGCGCGAATTAGAGCTTACTTAGACGAAAATGGGTCCGAAATAGAGAAACCTCTAGACACAACGGTTTCAACAACATCTTCGAAACTTCCGAGAGACGTGTTAACCCGAACATAGCGAGGAATAAGTGCTGCAGCGGCCGTCTGGATGAGAATAATAGGTGACAATCGATCTAGTCACACCTGCTCTTTCATCTCCGTTGTGGGCAAGCTGTTCGTTCGATACAGCTCCCCGCTTGATCTTGATCTTCTGAAACTCTCCGTGTAGCCGTGTCTTGTGACGCAGAATTGCCTGCTTAATAGGTCCGTCGCTAGCCTGTATACCTCGCGCCAGCAGAAGATCGTGTACGAGAACCAGAGCAAGATTTATTGAGGTCAGTTTGCACTCCTCCCTCATGAGATTTGCTTTCTCGATGACTTCGCTGAGGACGGACTTGTCTAAGCAAGGGTGTTTGTACTGTGATCGTCTTGACGAGGTGAGATCTCACATTTCAACGTTTCGATGATAAGAGCGGCTGTTCTCTTCCTGTCCTTCTCAGGAAGAGTTGCAATGATACTTTTGATTGATCCTTGTTTCGCATCGACACGGTCCAGAGTCTTAGCAGCTTCGAAGTAGAAGTTCATTGTACCATCGTCTAGATACAAGTCCTAAGATTGGGGGGACAAACACGACCAGGGGCAAAGAAATATATGAAGGGTTGCTGCTTTCGCTTCCAGAAACCTTTGGAGAGAATCAAGTCAGCTAGTTGAAATTTTCGAACGACGAAAGAGAAAAAATTCAGAGTTATTGATTCGTCAAGTCTGGTTGAGCCAGTCAGACAATGTAGATAAAATGTTGAAACATCACATCGAGGTACAAGGGAGAAGGTAACTCACGTCTAGCAGCGAAGGCCGATATGTTCCAACTGTTATGGTTGAGACGAAAATGTAGGGTAAAATGGTGTGGGACAACTTGTCTTCAGGAAGCTCCGCTTGAAATTTCTTGGAGAAGTGATCGTGATTGGCAGGAGTGGCACGACGCGTCTCCGGCGTCTACCTCCTACTCTAGCTCATTGCAGCTCTTTGACTATTCTCACAATCTTTTCAGCGAAGCAATTGGAGGAAAAAGTGAATCTCAAAAAACTTTGAGAGCATTGTGGCTAACATTGCAACAGTGCCCATCGAAACAGAACTCTACGACGTCCTCGGCGTTTCGCCAGACGCCAGCGAAGGTGAACCTTCATGTTTCTAAACCTCAACAAGAGCATATGTCAATACTGGGCTAGACGAAATAAAGAAGGCCTATCGCAAGAAGGTGTGTGGTGGAACCGATACAATCCTCTTTCAGTTGTTGACAATGTCGAAAGGCCAAAGAACACCACCCAGTACGTCTATCACACGTTTTCATTCAATAACTATCTCACACCGCCTTCAGGACAAGAATATTAACGACCCTCAGGCCCATGAAAAGTTTCAAGAGATGGCAGCCGCGTTCGTCTTCCCATATCATATAGCTTTGATCGATTCTTATCCTTTGATGTTGCTAGCTATGACATCCTCAGTGATCCTCAGAAGCGCACGATATATGACACTCAGGGCGTAGAGGGTTTAACAGGTCGTGGAGGCGGTGGACCTGGGATGGACCCTGCTGACTTGTTTGCGCAATTCTTTGGAGGCGGTGGTCCCATGTTCGGCTTCGATTTCGGAGCTGATATGGGTCCAGGTCGGCGACGAGGGAAGGGCGAAGACTCCATCATACCCTACGAAGTGACATTGGAAGACCTGTATAACGGTAAATCTGTCAAGATGAACATGGAGAAGGAGGTGGTGTGCGGGCAATGTAAAGGGTGTGTAATGTCTCATCGCTGCCTTGCCCCTTCTCATTCCGCAATGCAGGAGTGGTGCACGAGGAAACGCCAAACCCAAGGCGTGTTCCACATGCGAGGGTAAAGGCTGGACTCCAATAAAAACCCGAGTTCGTAGCATTCTCAACTGCCTCACATGGAGTACTAATGAAAGGTAGCTGCCTAATGGTGCCTATGGTGCTTCCAGATCTCAGTGCACCGATTGCAAAGGTGCCGGTGAAAAACTTAAAGAAAAAGAACGGTTAGACGTTTTTCTTTTGAATCCCGCACATATGTAACTCCTTGAACTTTAGGTGTAAGAAATGCAAAGGCGAGAAGACCCTTAAAGAGAAGACGCGTCAAGAGATCTTCGTCGAGAAAGGCATGACAGATCGTCAACGAATTGTGCTTGCTGGTGCTGGTGACCAGGAGGTTAGCCCCTTTACTTGCAGCTACATCTTACTCTTCTGATGCCTATTCAGCCTGGGGTCCCCGCGGGCGATGTCATCTTCATACTAAAAGCGAGCCCTCACAACTCCTTCGAGCGCTCGGGTAACGACTTATTGTCACATGTCACAATTACTCTGTCGGAAGCTCTTCTAGGGTTCTCGCGCATTATCCTGACCCATCTAGACGGCCGAGGTGTCAAAATGACAACACCCCCTGGCAAGATCATCAAGCCTGCAGATTCAATCGTCCTGAGGGGCGAGGGTATGCCTGTACACAAACGACCCGACGAGAAGGGCGACCTCTTTGTGATATTCGACGTTGAGATGCCCAGCGAAGATTGGTTGAAGACCGTTGATATCCAGGTACGTGGTTTACAGTATTGTGCCCTCCAACACATCTTGATCGATAAATAGGCTCTGGCAGCCGTCCTACCTCCCAAGCGAGCGGATGTGGACCCCCAACCTGAAATTGTTGACGAAGCTGACTATGAGGAGAGCGACATTGTCGATGTGCGTGCTCGGTCTTTTCCGGCTAGCCAGAGCTTCTTTGACCAAGGCTTTCCATCCCAGTTCGGTGACGAGGACGAGGACGATGAGAATTGGGAGGACGAAGACGAAGACGATATGGACGGCGAACCTGAGTGCCGACCTCAGTAGTTGAGGGAATTTACCCTGCTGCGCAATGTTTTCTCGTCTTCAATTCTGCTTTGCTTTTGACCCCACTCATGACAGCCTAGACTTATACACACACTCACTATATACAATACAGTTACGATACCCGTCTAATTTTTATCTCTGCACCATCCTCATTCAACAATATAATGCTCAGTGTTACGCATAACTTATAACCAGACTCACAGATGAACGCTATGTGTTTTAGGCCAATTATAAAGACCAAGAGGTTTCAAAGATAAGATTCAGGATAAATTTAGGTATATACCTTGCTTCTGCTGTCGGAAAAACCGAGAAAAACATATACGTGCTAATATGTGCCGATAAGTGCATATAAGGTGATAAGTTTGGCGGCTCAGTTATCAAAGCCAGAATTCGAAGTTTGCTATACATACGGTCAGCACTATCCATTGGATAAGTAATCGCCGCAATTATCAAACATTTCTATGTTGAAAGGGTGTATCGGTGATTAACCTCGTCATCCTGTTAATCAGCTTTGATACGAGGCGATATTTTGAAGAACCCTTTCTTCATTGTGAGTACGGTCTTGGTACTGTGATGCCGTTCAAAATTAGACATCGAAGAGGAAGCAAAATTTATGATATTTCGAACTATACATCGGTTACTATGTAAATATTCCCATTTCTCAATCATTTCTGAGTCATTGTTGTCTGGCTATAATGATCAAATTTCACTACTAGATCTCACTGACCATTGGTGCCAACGCCTCAGACCTGACGATCTTCAGCGCACATGTCAGCAATAAACTTGAAGAGAAATACTAATCACGTACCTTGAAGTTCACCGAACCAAATGCGACCCAGCTGTGCGGTGTAATTAGTTTGATGTTCTCGAGCACAGATAGGTGGGGCCTTTGTGGAGTTCTCCACATTTACTCCAAGTTCCTAACCGCACTTACTACTTCGATGCTGTAATGATTGGGCGATTGCCCGACACTTGTGTGTACTCTTCAATGTGCGTTCGTTGCTCCGGTTCTTCCCTCTCCCGTGGTCCTATGTATAAAATCATCAGGTATATTGGAGATTAGTAGAAAAGATATAACCTCAGCTACAATAACCTGATATACTTGGCCGTGGAAGCTTATGGTATATGTACCAGCGCTTAGCATGAGATTATGTGGCCTGATAACGTTGACAAGAGATAATAGTATTTAAAAGGGATACAAGAGATTAGCGTAATGGATGCAACCTGATATGCTTACTCGAGGATATTTATCAGCACTTGCCATACTAGGTACAAGTGCTTTGCGCGAGGTTAGATGGCCTGATAAATTACTGATACATCTTCCAGCCAAAACTGATAAGATCCTATAAGTCCGTCAGCTGCTGCAAGTACTTATACGCTAATGGGGAATTTTCCAACAGCCGTAGGATATCGATAGTACAACCACCAGCTATAGTTACCTGATATTAGTTGCGGAGTTTCCTCTTTATCTGCCGTTTAAATCAGCCCGCCGAGTGCTAGACATCTTGCTACTTACTCCACTGTCCACTCACTCGTTTCACTGTACCAGAGAACACTATGATTCAGTTATACTAAACACCTCTGGAGCTCTGCACCTAGTCTCTGGGGAGTATCTAATTAGAATACTGACTAATCACCTCACTTTGGTGAGATTGACATCATGTTTTCGATCAGGCCAAGACATACGGTCAGCCTCACTGCGTCACCTCATGACCAGCTCAATGCAAGACAATCACCCGCACCATTCACGGGCGGCCAGAGAGAAATTTCTCTAGATATCACCTTCTACTGTGTTGGCGAGCAATTCTACCACATCTTCGACATATCATGGCAGCCAAACATCTCATTTACCTTCCTATATGTGCATTACTGGCGGCTCTCTGGACGGGCCCAGAACCAGTCTCCGCTGCAAAGGCAAAGATTTTGATTTATTCTGCAACAACACGGTTCAGACACGACTCCATTCCGACCGCTATCAGCGTTTTGAACGACAAAGGCAGTACCATTGGCGTTGAGTTCGACAACACGGAGGACCAGTCGTTCTTCACGGATGAAAATTTACAGAAATACGACGCATTGCTGTTTTTGAGCACCACTGGTGAAGGTGAGTCGCAGAGGCCCCTTTGGCGCCGTGTCGGGGCTAACGGAGCTTGGAAAATATGTTCTTCTGAGCAGTCCTGAAAAGCGACGTTTCCTTCCAAACGTATATCAATAAAGGAGGCAATTTTATTGGTATTCATTCTGCTTCAGACACAATGCGGGACAGTAAGGCATATATCAACACCCTCGGTGAGTGGGTCCAGGATATTTTGTGCATTAATGGGCGCTTAATGTTACGCTAACGTTCAGGTTCGCGCTTCGATTCCCATGCACAGCTCCAAAATTTCGTTAGTCCGCTTTTACTCGACCCTTCACTATTCATTCTGGGAGCAAATCATTACTAGACAGTCAGTGTACTCGAGACGCCTCATCCAAGTGTGAAGGATTTGCCGGCCGCATGGAATCTCAAGGATGAAGCGTAAGTGATGCTATCATTTCATTTGAGTTTCAGGCTGAGCATAAATTTGGCTCATTCCAGATACAACTTCGAGTTTGATCCTCGAAGTCTGGGTGCGAAGGTTGTTCTGGCTGCAGATGAGTCTAGCTACGTTGGTCAGCGCGACACACCGTTGTTGCATTCCCAAGACTGATGAATATCCGGACTACAGACGACACTGTCAAAAGGTTTGACGATGGTTCACCGCATCCTATCGGTACGTTTGGATGTCATCGAGTTCGCACATAGAAAGAGCCTGACCGTCTCCCGTATTCTGTGACGACAGCTTGGTACGAGGAGAAAATAGCAGGTGTTCAGGATGGTGGTATTCCAGGACGAAGCTTCTATACAAGCTTGGGACACTTGAATGAGACATGGCATGTAAGTACTTGAATTAATATCGTCTATCGAGCACTTACCCGAGCCCTCTGTTGACCTTCTCAAACTTCCTAGGACGACCTGTTTCTCTCACACGTCTTGGGCGGCATCTCCTGGGTATTGGAGAGTAACACAACTCGAGCGTACAACTCAAGCGCGATGGTCGGAAACACGCAAGCAACCACTTCTGGTTTGCAAACTAGTGATAGGTCTCCCTCTCCCTCGTCGACGTCGTGAGCTACACTTGGGCTGTGGGATCACAATCTAAGCTGACAGGAATCCAGGTCGTCAATGAGGGATCCAAGACCGCTGGGATGGTTGCTATATTTGGTTTCTGGGCTTGGTGGGACTGCTTTCGTTCTTGGTCGGTTGTAATTTAGTTTGTAATACTGGTGATTGGTTGTATGACGATTTTCGAAACGAAGACGGCAATTCGCAGCGCATACAGTGGTGCATCAGCCAAGCAGGGAAGGAGGACCCAGGTTTGTGTGAAGGGTGTTCAACTCTTTAGAAGCAGGGCGAGAATATTCGAGGGAAGCCGACCAAAGGTTTATGTGTTGGAATCGAGCTCAAGTAAATTCAAGAGGCGGTGTTCTATGCAGTTTTTACCATTTCTAATGAATAGGACAGACGAATGGCTCGAAAGTACTCGGGAGCGTGTTACGGGAGACTTCGGAGTAGCTCAAATGTCGATGGTCTTGAAACCCTTCACCTACATACATGCATCAGGAACCTGGTAACTCAACAGAACATAACCAACGCACCTTGCTGTCCTTCAGCATGTTCAAGTACTTCTCCGACAGCCATGCGCAATTTTCATAGTGGTTCACACCCTCCGCCTTATGGCATTTGGCGAGTTCTTCACGAACGAGGCGTGCCTCCATTGCTCGGACCCATGACTCGCGAATAAAGTTTTCTCGCTCCTGGTACTTGGCTGGTAGAGAGTGAGCTTCGTGTCGAGTTGGGGTCACTCCGGAAACGGACCTTTGATTTCTGCGACCTTCGCCTCGTCAATGGCCATGATGGTAGAGGAAGGGCGGTGTTTTCGTCTGTTTGTTCAAACAACCGAGGCCTCAGTACCCCTCAAGGGCGTAAATTTCACCATTTTCTTTCTTACAGACGCTCATACTACTTTCTCGATGAATGAGGAATTCCTCTACTATTCTCCTGCATCGGTCGCGTCCTCATTCCAATCGTGCCGAGATGGACGGGAACATGTGATTGACTGGTTAATCAAGTCCGGGCCAAACTCAATTGCCGACTACCGCTGGAGGGCCTCTCTTTATCTCGAATTCTGCCTGCCCATTACGCATCAACCTCTTTTGACTCTAAAGTTCTGCAACCCATCACAATATCATTATGACACAGGCAGTTTCATTACCGTCAGGCAACCCTCTTATAACCCTCACCCATCGTCAGCATTGCTTTACTTCAGAGACGAACTACATACTCACCGAATTCTACATCTACAGCCAAGAAGTCTCTGTGGATCATTGAACTTCACAATGGTCAGGACAGCCGGCTGACACAAGAACTCGTCTACAAAGGCGTTCTTCCTGCATTGGATATGGTAGAAAGAGAATGGCGCGAGCAGATGAGAGCAGCTCAGTCGAGCAACAAGGAAGGAGCCAGAGGTGCACTCATTATTGTTGGCAGGAGAGACCAGGACAAGTTTTTCAGCAATGGTGAGTATGGCTGCCAACTTCTTCTCGTTTCTCATTAGGTGACGGAATGACAGGACTTGACCTTCCTAACTCTCATGCGGATCCCAATTTCTTCCAACGTAAGCGAGCCCTATCATCACATTAGCATTATTCAATGTTATTTTAGTGACCTTCAACCCAATGCTCACTCGTTTGCTCGCCTTCCCTAGTATGTCTTTGCTAATCATACTTTGAGAAGTCACTAACCTCCTCCAGTCCCAACCATTGCCGCCATCAACGGACACTGTTATGCGGGGGGCTTCGGGCTGGCATTGGCTTGCGACTACCGTGTGATGACCGACGGTAGCTCTCGCAATGCTTGGCTATGCATGAATGAGGTACTTGTTGAGGCCGTATTGTTAAGACAAGCTTTTGAACCTTTCGTAGGTTCATTTCGGAGCTCCCTGGCCGCTGTCGTTCGCTGCACTCTTGGGGGCAAAATTTGGAGATCACAAAGTGCACCGTAAATTGGCGCTTGAAGGACACAGGTTCACACCAGCGGAGGCGCTTGAAATGGGACTTGTGGATCACCTCGTGAAGGGCAAGACTGCGGATATCGTGGCCAAGGCAGAGGAAATTGCAGACAGTGTGTCGATTAACGCGTCACAGGGGGCGTGGGGGCTCATCAAGGTGATTTCCAAGTGCTCAGACCACGGAGGCAGATGCTAACACGGGTCCAGCTGGGAATTTATCACGCGGCGCTCAAGACGATGAGCAAAGATATCAGGTTAATTACTCCACCAATTGCCGACGCCGCCGCAAGGACAAAGTTGTAGGAAGTTCCCGAGATTGTGGGCAGTGCGTCTATTTTGATGTTGTAGGCACTAACAACCCGTGGTTCGGTCAGTAAGGCAGGAATCCATTGATGTTGTGAGGATCGTCAAGGGTGATGGTTTCGAGTCGCCCTCAAAATATTCTTTCAAACAAGACTGAAGCCTGTCGCGCGATACTGTTCCAGCATTAGGACATGTGTCTTTTCACGACTTAAGTCTTGTGGCGAGAGCTCAACGCTCAAGCCCCAGGATTGAGCTCTTTCTTGCTCTATTTTTAGCGCCTTACGACGGACAAAGGCTTCTTTGGGTAACGAACGGGTAAATAATCTATAATTAACGTGGAAGAACAATGAATACACACGGCGGTTTACTCGACGACAATTTGATTTCGGCCCCAGGAAGACAAAGCCTGGAGCCAATGCCATACGAAGATCTTTCACAGGGACGACCTCGATGTGGTGTTCCAGGGCAACGTGTATTGATTCGAGGTATTGCCTGAATGGCAGGTGGCGTCGGCCATATATAATGCACCGACCAAGGGTGGCCTTCTCACTCCCTCCCTCTCTTCTTTTCCTTCCACAGCACGCCCCAGGTCGGGCTTCGTAGTCGTGCTTTCTTTCTTTTTCCTTCCTTTACTTTCCTTTTCACTCATTCTTTGCTCTGGCTTGAAGATTGTCCAACATGCAGCTCTCACTATCATTGTCCTCGCTTCTGGCTGGTGTTCTCGTCATCCTTTCCATGCAAGTCGTGGAAGCGGCGCCTCTTGAACGTCGTGGATCCGGTCTTGTGACAATGCCACTAAGACGCCTCGAGCAGAAGCGCAGCCCCCACCCGCAGCTTGTATGTCTTTCATTTTTCATTGTGGTACGGCATCGGCTGATACTTTTAAAAATAGGATCTTCAACTTCATATCAACCGCAGTCTGCGTCGATTAGCGCGTATGACTGGTCAACCTGAGCCATCTCGAAGGGAGCTTGTGGAGAACATCGAGAGGCGACTGGCAGCTTTGGAGGATTCGGAAGTCCTCGAAAAGCGCTTCAGTCACTATGGTGTTCCAAAGAGGATGCTCGAGAAGCGTTTCAGTCATTACGGTGTCCCAGCAACACCAGCACCAGCCGTTTTGGCCGAGGGCAATAATCTCAAAGTGGGCGTTGCACGACCAGACGTGACTGCAGCAGAACCACCCACTGCGGAAGATTCTTTGGGTCTGAATATTGAGTAAGGATGTTCAACACCAGTTGATTTGCTTCATGTCTGACTTTTTGATAGGGCGCAGGATATCGGCTACCTCGCGACCGTACAAATTGGCACTCCCCCAAGGGATTTCCTGATCTTGATGGACTCTGGTTCAGC
>Ga0247764_1000388_pt1 | contig 15612 bp, 13 predicted proteins | sample UWRJL051202B4_FD_179932 | JGI IMG/M metagenome (GOLD analysis project Ga0247764, IMG submission 179932) | Plant litter microbial communities from Arlington Agricultural Research Station in Wisconsin, United States - UWRJ-L051-202B-4 | ecosystem: Environmental > Terrestrial > Plant litter >...
GGCCGTGATCCCCGAAAACGGCACCGATCGACCGGTTGGTCTACGCATCAAAGTCGAGGGTGGGAAGATGACGGAGATCGAAACCATCGTGGTTCGTCCGGGTGACTACTCCGCTTCGTTTGCCGTGGCCTCGAATACGGCCGCGATCATCAACATCGCCGAGGACATTGGTTGGCACGACGAAGTGCCGCAAGCCATGCGCGCCACGCGTCAACAGTTGACGAGCTGGGTCGACAAATACTTCCGAGCGTTCCCCTCCGGCGTTTGCAACGTCACCTCCGCTTGCCGACGTTTGGAAAATGGCGGCGGCAACTTCTCCTGCGGCTCCGGCGCGTCGTGCAGCATGAACACGCCAGCCATGGGCGTGTTCGATCCACGCGTCATCATCGTCGATGAGGTTCGCGGTATTTCCGCGGGCTTCACCATCTTCGACTACATGACGACCGGTCACTTGGACATGCACATGGTGAAGATGTCCGGCGGACAGGTGCACGCCGTGCATGCGATTCTCCGCAACACCAATGGTCAATCGGGGTGGTAGCTAGCTACCGGTGCCAGCAAGCTCAAGCGCGAAACGCAAGTCCGCCACCAGTTCGCCGAAGCGTTGCGTGCTGGAGGCGTCCCCCACGCGCAGAATGAGCGATGGATGCCAAGTGGCGAGCCAGGCGCTGACCCGGGGTGAGCTGAAGCTGCGGCCCCGGTAGCGCATCAGATTGAAGCGGGAGCCACTGAAACCCTGGGCTGCGGTGCTGCCGAGGCAGACGATGACTCTGGGGCGAACTGCGGCGACTTCGGCGTCGAGCCAGGCACGACACGCGCGGATCTCTCCCGGTCGAGGCCGCTTGTGCAAGCGCCGTTCGCTCTTCGATTCGAACTTGAAATGTTTGACGGCGTTGGTGACGTACACACCGCGCCGCTCGATGCCGGCCTCCAGCAGCGCGCGGTCTAGTACGCGACCCGCAGGGCCGATGAACGGTTTACCGGCGAGGTCTTCTTCGTCTCCCGGTTGCTCACCGATGAGCAGGATCGAGGCCTGGGGTGGGCCTTCGCCGAATACGGTGCGCGTCGCGGCCAGGTGGAGTTCGCAGGCGCGACACTCGAGCGCCGCTTCGCGCAGCATGGGGAGTGTGCGCTGCTCCGGCAAGTACGCGCTGGCCGCGCTGGGTTCATGGGTCAACATCTCGCGCACACGTTCTGGCGCGCTGCGTACGAGCTCTGTGAGGACGCGTGTCTCGGGGAGCGTGGCCCAGTGTTTGGTGGGCATCTCGGTTTGCATCGCGCGCAGGTTGAGTCGCGCGGGATTGAAGATGGCGCGGTAATAGTCGAGGAAGAGCTCTTCGAGTTCGTCCTGCGTGGGCGCCGCGCTGCGTGGCGCGCCAGCGAAGAAGCGCAGATTGGCCAGGTCCCAGGTGCAGGAGCCGTCAGGGGTCAGGATCGACCAGCGCATGTTGTTGAAACGTTCGCGGAAGAACGGCGCCGCCAGCTCCAGCAGAGGATGGTCCGGTCGGTACCAAGCCACGTAGTGCTCGCCTTCTGCCGTACTGGTCTTACGAAAGCGCACGAAGGCGTGCATCTTGTGCAAGTCGCGGGAGACGTCCTGGCTCAGTTGGCGCAAGCGGAGCACGTCCGGATCGGTCGTCAGCTCTAACAGCGCGGGTTCGCCGTGCGTCAGGCGGTACGCCACGCGATACATCACATCGAGCCGCGACTCGTCGCGATGGTACGCGGCGTTCTCGGCCTGTCGCACGTAGGCCGACGGAATACGCAGCTGCGCTGATCTGGTCGGAGCGGTCGGCCCAGTCGAGCCGAACAGAGCTTGCTGCCCGGCTTCGGATTGCCACAGCACCTCTGCCGGCTTCACTCCGCGCTCGAGCAGCGCGCGCGCCGCCTTGCGAAACTCGGCGAGACCAAGGCCGGCGCTGGCTCGGATCACACCTCACCGCTCTCTGCGCTCGCCCGCACCTCGAAGAGATTCAACTGCTCGGCGCGCGGCTTCTCCGCAAGTCGAGCAGAATCCAGCAGGCTCCTGGCCGGGGGCGCGCGCTCGTCCGTGATCACGAACGGCAGCACCCGCGTCATCGCAGCTTTCAAGCGCCGCAGGTCGTCGAGTCGCACCTTGCGGTGACGCCGGAGTTGCAGCAGGCGCTCGACGCTGCGTACGCCGAGCCCGGGCACGCGCAAAAGCTGCTCTCGCGGAGCCCGATTCAGATCGACCGGAAACGCTTCGCGATGGCGCAGCGCCCACGACAGCTTCGGATCGCGCTCGAGCTCCAGATTGTGATCGGTGAGCTCCTCGGGCCGGAAGCCGTAATGGCGAATCAGCCAATCCGCTTGATACAGCCGATGCTCGCGCAACAGCGGCGCGCGTTCGCGAGGCAGTCGCGCGTCCGCGTGCGGAATCGGGCTGTAGCCGGAATAGTAGACGCGACGCAGTCGAAACGTGTCGTAGAGCCGTGTCGCCGTGAGCAAGATTTCCGAGTCTGTCGCGGCCGATGCTCCCACCACCATCTGCGTGCTTTGCCCAGCAGGCATGAAAGCGCGGGGCTCTTCGGCTCGCTCGATAGTGGCTTCTTGCAGATTGCGCATCGCCGCTTCGACCGCTGACATGCTCTTTTCTGGGGCCAATACCTGCAAATCGCGGCTGGTTGGCAGCTCGACGTTCACGCTGACTCGATCAGCATAAACGCCGGCCAGCTCCAACAGCTCGCGCGTCACCCCCGGCGCTGCTTTCAAGTGAATATAGCCGCCGAAGCGATGCTCCTCGCGCAGGCTCCGTGCCACCGCCACGAGCTGCTCCATCGTGTGGTCCGGACTTTTGAGCACGCCGGAGCTGAGGAACAGCCCTTCGATGTAGTTTCTCCTGTAGAAATCCAGGGTAAGTTGCACGACCTCCGACGGTTCGAAGCGCGCACGCGGAACGTCGCTCGAGCTTCGGTTCACGCAGTATTGGCAATCGTAGCTGCAACTATTGGTCAGCAAAATCTTCAGCAGTGACACGCAGCGACCGTCGGGCGTGAAGCTGTGACAGATGCCCATACCGTTCGTATTGCCGAGGCCTCCGCTCGGCGTCGGGCGCTTCGAGCCGCTGCTCGCGCAGGAGGCGTCATACTTCGCAGCATCGGCCAAGATGCTCAGTTTTCGACGCAACTCCACGACGTTCGATTCTGGACGGATTCGGCGATGAAACAAGCCGCGCGGCATGTATTCCAAGCCGCACGCAGTCCCGCTTGCGGGGCATTTCGGCAACTATCCATGCTGCTTGCTTGTGCGAACGTCCTCAGCGAGCGCGTAGGCTCACGCGATCCCGCGCCGCACGCGCGCGGCGGCCGTTGGAGACGAGCGGGAATTTTCTGTCATTTATGAGGGGTCACACTGGGGCGATACAGACCCAGCCCTTGATAGAACGGCCGCAAAGGCCTATGACCGGCCTCATGGTCGTTTCGAGCGGCGCCAGCGCCCCGGTACAAGTGAGGGAAACGGAGGTGACCGCTTCGTACGCCGCCCTTCCTTGGGCCCGAGCGGCGCGTACGGTCCCGGCGCAACGGTCGCGTCGCGGCGTGGCAGTACGGTGCGCCATCCTCGTGGCCCTCGCGCTGACCTACCGAGGCGCCTTCAGCACCGTGCACGGCCTGATTGGCAACCCGACGTTCGTGCTCGGTCAAGTCATCTGCCTGTTGGCGGCGGCGTGGCTGGGTGTGCGAGGCGCGCTGGTTGCGATCGTGAGCCTCGCGCTCATGGATCGGAGCATAGCGCTCGGCCTGCCTGCAAGCTTCGAGACCGGAGAGACCGCCGGCTTCATCGCGCTGCTCGTCAAGGTCGTGCTGGCAGGTGGACTCGGTCTGGTCGTGGACTCCCGGAGGCGTGCGCTGGCGCGCAATGTCGACCTGCGCCGCGAAATAGAAGCGCGCGAGCACAGCGAGGAGTCGCTGCGGCGCAGCGAATCCATGCAACGCGCGCTGGTCGAAAGTTTGGGCGAAGGTGTCGGGCTGTTCGACGCGCAAGATCGTCTGGTTTTCGCGAATCGGGCGTTGCCTGGGACGTTGGGCGTCCCGCGGGCGGAGCTCGCGATCAAAGCTTTTTCCGAGTTCTTGACCGAAGAGAGCCGCAGCACGCTCGCCGCGAAGACTCAGCAGGTCGGGGAGCGTCGTTCGTACGAAGTAGTGTTGGACCGGAACGCAAACACCTTGCTCTTGGTTACGGAGACGCGCTTCGCAGGCAACGGCGCGCACGAGAAACTGACGCTGCGAGTGGTGCGGGATCTGACCGATCGCGTCGTGACGGAGCGCCGGCAGCGCGATTTGGAGCGGGAGCTCCAGCGCAGCCAAGCGCTGCAGAGCTTGGCGGTGATGGCGGGCGGAGTCGCTCACGATTTCAACAATCTGCTGTGCGGCGTGGTCGGCAACGCAGAGATCGCTCTGCTGAGGCTTCCGAGCAGCGCGCCGGCGCCCGTGTCGCGCTGCCTCAATGAGATCCTCACGTTCGCCGGAGAAGCTGCGCAGTTGAGCAAACAGATGTTGGCCTACGCGGGCCGGCGCAGCCTCGCGATGCGAGCGTTGGAAGTCAACGCCGAGCTCTCCGCCGCGCTGCGTTTGCTGCACGCCACGGTCGAATCCAGGGCTCAGCTGGTGCTCGAACTCGGCGAGGAACTGCCGCCGGTGGGTGCCGATCGCTTTCAACTGCGTCAGGTCGTGACCAACCTGATCCTGAACGCGCTGGACGCGATGGAAGGCAAGCGCGGGATCTTGAGGCTGCGCTCCGCAGCGGTACACCTCGAAGCTCCGCACAACGAGCAGTACGGAGTGTGCCCTGGAAGCTACGTCAAGGTTTGCGTCAGCGATACCGGCGTTGGCATTCGACCGGAAGCTCGGGAGCGCCTGTTCGAACCGTTCTTTTCCACCAAGGGTGCCGGCCGCGGAATGGGCCTCGCCGCAGCCGCGGGCATCGTGCGTGCCCACCGCGGTTGGCTTGGCGTGGAGGACTCCTCGGAGCAGGGCACGAGCTTCGGCATCCTGCTGCCGGTCGCGCAGGACTCGATGCCACGTCCAGCCATCGGCCCCGCAGCCTCCGAGACGGCCTCACCAGCCCGCAGCATCCTGCTGATAGACGATGAGCCCGCGGTGCGGTTGGTCACGGGCAGAATGCTCAGCGAGCTCGGTCATCAGGTCGTGACCGCGGAGAGCGGTCAGCGTGGAGTCGAGCTTCTCAAGAAGCAGCCGGATTCGATCGATCTGGTGGTGCTCGACCTGACCATGCCCGAACAATCCGGAGAACAGACGCTCGATCTGCTGCGACTCGTTCGCGACAACATACCAGTCGTGATTACCAGCGGATTTCAGGAGGAAGACGCCTCCATGTTGTTGCAAAGGCCCAACGTGGTCGGCTTCCTGGACAAGCCTCACACCATGACCAGCTTGGAGATGTTGCTGGCGTCGGTGGCTCAGCGCAGGCCGACTGGCAGCTCACTGACGCGCGCTGACTGAGGTCGGGGTTAGGCGATGTCCTTCGAAGATGTCGCGCGCTCGGGTGCGGGGGGGTGGCTCTGCGAGACGACGCGCCGTGGATCGATACCGGCGGCGGAGCGCTCCGCGTTGAGCAACGCCAGCACCTCGCTGGTGGGCCAGTCGCTCAGCGCTGGGGCCGGCGCGCCAACGGGTTGAGTCGCTACCCATGCGTGCCAGGAGGTCAGGACACGCGCTGGCTGCGCAGCGGCGAGCTCCAGCATGCGACTGGCAAGGTGCTGAGCTTGCACCAGGTTGCCGCGCGTGCGGTGATGCAGAATCAGCGCGGCGTCGGGGCTGATCAGCAGCGGCGGTGTTCCCCGCGCGGCCGCGCTTTGCAAACAAGCGCGAAGATAGCTGAGCAAGTCGAGCGCTGACAGTGGGGGTACATGAACGCTGCGTGAACCGGCGAGGTGCTCGGCCTCGGGCGCACCGACGAGCACGAGACTAAAGTATCGGGTAGCGCGGGCGGCGGACGCGAGCGCTGCAAGTTCGCGTTGCGTGACGCGCGACCACACGCCCTCGACCACCAGCACGGCGGGCTCGCCGGGTTTGTTGGCGAGGTGCTCGAGCAAACCCTCTAGCGCCGGATCGGTGCTCACCCGCGCGCTAGGGAACGCGCCGAACGCGCGGCACGCGCGCTGTGACACCGAGTCGTTGGCGAGCGCGCCCGCCAACTCGATCCAAGCCGTGGAACGGCGCGACGTGCGCAGCACCTCGCGCAGCAGTCGTGGGCCCGCGCTGCCTGGAGCGCCGCTCAGCAGCACGACGCTCCCCGGCTCTTCCAGAGCGACGCCGAGCTCGCTCGACACCTTGCGAAACGACGGTAGCCGCGCCAGCCCACCGGTCTCGCTGCCAAACGGCGGGCGCGTCAACCCCAGCGCCCTGAACGAGGAATCTCGCCGTTCCTGGCTCGCCACCACGGGGCGTTGTGATTCTTTGCGTCCGCCTTCGATGTCGCGCAACACCCCGCGCGCCAACCAGCACAACTCCTGAGCGGATGCGACGCGTTCGAGTGGCGACTTTGCCAAACAGCGGCGCAAGATCTCGATACAGCCGGGTGACACCCGCGCCGCCAGCTGCTCCAGCCGCGCTGGTCGTTGATGCCGATGAGCCTCAATCAAGGTGGGCAGGTCGGTCGCCTCGAACGGGGCGTGACCTGTCAATAGAAAGAAGTAGGTCGCGCCCAGCGCGTAGAGATCTGTAACCGGCGTGGCGGGCGCTCCGGCCCACAACTCGGGAGCCGTGTAGAGCGGCGTGCCCACCTGGTGTTCGCCGTTGGCGAGCGCCGGGGTCTGCCGATGGATAGCCATCCCGAAGTCGCCGAGCTTCGCCAAACCATCGGATTTGAGGAGGATGTTGGCGGGTTTGACGTCCCGGTGGATCACGCCGCACTCGTGCGCAGCTTGGAGCGCACCGCCGATCTGCAGCAAGATCTGCGTAGCAACGGCGGGAGCAAACGGTCCGCGTTCCTCTACCCAACGATCCGCGGCGACGCCGTCCACGAACTCCATCGCGATGTAGGCGTACTGGCCGTGCCGTGCCACGCCGTACACCTGGATCACGGCGGGGTGATTGACACGCGCGATGTTGCGCGCTTCGGCCAACAGCCACGCCTCCGGATCGTGGTGCTGTGCGTCCGGCAGATTCCAGGCCAGCAACTTGATGGCGATAGGGCGCAGCAGCGCTTCGTCGTGCGCCAGGTACACCATGCCCATGCGGCCGCGGCCGAGCAGGCGCTCGAGCCGGTAGTTACCGAGCTTCTTGCCGATGAGATGCGAGTCGGGGGGAATGGTAGGCACTTCGACTCCGCGACCGTTCAGGCACGTTGCGCGTCATCCAACTCTTTGAAGATATTGAGCAGCACTCCTTGGGGATCCAAATCGATGCCAACTTCGGCGTCCGGCAGCTCCGGTCGAACCGTGGGATCGAAGCTGAATTCGCCGGCTTCCCAGGTCATCAATTGACGGAGGACCAGCACCACGTGCGACATCAGCGCCTCGTACAACGCGTCTCGCGCTACCCACTTCTGCATCAGGAGAAGCGAAGCCAGCGGTGTGTTCGCGTGATTCTGCGTCTGAAGGCGCTGGGCCTCCTCGAGTTGCGGGCGGGACAGTATGGTTCGCTGCGCCAGAAGTTCGCCCAACGTGAGCACGCCGACCGCGGCGGCCGCCGTGATGCGACCGCGCCGTAGTTGAATCGTGCCGACCCCTCGTGAGGAAGCGCACACCAGCGTGCCCGTGCGTTGCCCCACACGCAGAAACTCCAGGAGATCCGGCAAGGAGAACAACTGCAGGCTGCCGGTGAAGGAGGGCGAGGTCGCGCTCGCCGGAGGACTCGCGACGGGCAACTGGTCGCTCGACTGAGACAGTAGGTTGCGACTGACGGGGCGCACTTCGCTGCCTAGATCAGCACTGGCTAGGGGCGCTGCGAGGGGAGCGGTAGCCGCGTTCGCCCCCGAACGCGTTGGTCGAGTCAACAATGAGCCAAGCGGCGGCTTGCGCGTTTGCGGAGCGGCTTCCAGCGTAGGTCGCGGCACGCTGCGAGATTCGGCTGTCGACGTTGGCATGGGCGCGCCGGGGACCCGCCGTGACGGAGGCTCCTTGGCCGCCGCAGCTTGCAGCGTGGACGTGCTTACCGTGCGCGGCGGCGCGGGTCGGGGTGGCACTGCGGGCGGTCGAACGGTCTCTGGCTCTTCCGGCGGCTCGATGTCGTCCTCCGCCAAGGGGATTTCAGTTTTGGACGTCCACTCGGTGGTCCGAAGTTTTTCTTCCAGCTCCAGCGTGTTCTGGCCAGGCTCTATATCGAGTAGCGCCAAACCGTCCTGGCGTCGCGCCAACAACCGTGAGCTCTTGGCCGTCTTAATCGAAACGCCGCTGAAGTTCCCCAATCCGCCCAACTCACCGACGACTTCGAAGTCTTGAGCAACGCTCAGTAGCCGTGCGGGCGTCCACGTCTGCTGCAAGCTCGGATTGCTCTCCGCCAGCACCTCGCCGTCGGCACTGGTCACCACGAAGCCCCGCACGCCGGCCGTGCTGTTCAGGAACGCTAGAAAACGCATCGTCATCCCTCCGGCACGCCTGAGTCCACGGGGCATGCCTCGGCTACCAGCCGCAAAGTTGGCAGCGCCGGACAACGAAGTCCGACATCGAAGTCTACGGCGTGCCCTATCGGAACTTGATGGGGGACCTCATTTGTGAGGTACAGAACCCCTCAAGAACTACGGCGGGGGGCCGCTAGTCCTAACAGGGGACGGAAGTCTCGAAGAGGGATTCAACTTCCGTTAGCAAATCATGCAGAATTTCGAACTCCTAGCGTCTTATCCGGAAGTGATCGGCGCAGTCGTCACTGATCAAGGCGGCGCCTTGTTACAGTCTGCAGGAGAGATCGACGCCGAGACGGTGGGTGCAGTACTCAGCTACTCTTCCCAATCGTTGGCTCGCGCGGGCGAGAACATGGGACTCGGCGAGCTGACTCGCATCGTCGTAGCCGGTGCGAAGCGCACCTGCATCATCACCGTGCGCCAAGAGGAAGTCTTGGGCGTTTACGTGGACTCGAGCAAACCGCTCGCGAGCTTCGAAAAGAAGATGGACGACCTGTTACAGCGCTGAACGAGGCAATGATGGAAGCGATACTGCAAGGAATTCAAAGTGTCGACGGCGTTCTGGGCACCGTCGCCATCGGTTCGGCTGGGCAAGTCGTAGCGTACCGCGCAAGCCCCGTCTACGACGCTGGTATGGTGGAGCAACTCGGCGCAGCCGTGGCGATCGCCCTGGATTCTCTGCAGTTGGCGCAAGAAGACTGGGATTCCGTAACCGCGAACTACTCGGACGGAAGACTCTTGCTGCGCAATCTGATGGTCAATGGCGCGGCTTCGCCGAGCGGCTTGCGCGCCCTGGCCGTTATCGCCGACAGTCGACTCAATCTGTCTTTCGCTGGTGTAGCGATTCGCGTTGCCGTCGCGAAGCTGAAAGCCGCTTCGACTCAAGGGCAGCCGCCGAGCGGTTCGATGCAGGCCGCTCTGAGCGCCTCGTCCGCGACCCTGGCGTATTCCAATCCAGCGCTGAATAACTCGCCGGTGCCAGCGACGAACGGGTTTGCGCTAGCGCAGAGTTCGCCGTCGTTGCCGACCTCGGTGGCGTCGAGTGGCCTGAGTTGGTCGGGGGTCAGCGGCGCGTCCTCCATGGCCGCGTCCGGTGTTTCTGTGACGGACGCCGCGAGCGCCGCGTTCCTCACGACCTGCACCAAGGCACTGGCGCGCAGCGTTGGCCCGATGGCGAAGGCCTTCGTCAAAGACGCGATCCGGAAGCTGTGGCCCGGCCGAGCCTTTTCGCTCGACCTCGCGCCGGCGTTGGTGCTCGAGCTCGAGCGTCACATCGAAGATCCGGTGGATCGCAGCAAGTTCCGCAAAGCCACGCAGGCCGCGTAATTAGGCCGCCTTCTGCACTCCAGGTAGCGATATGAATCCCATTCTCGCCATTCGTAGCAGCCTGACCCTCAAGGTCTCGTTGACCCTCACCTCCATCATTCTCGGCCTCACCAGCGTTGCTGGGTACGTGATCGTCACGCGTGAGGTCAAGGCCATGGAGGAGATCACTCTCGACAAAGCGCGGCTCGCCGCCACTTCCGGGGCGCGTGCTTACGCTGCGATCCTGGAGGACGGCGTCGACAGCGGCTACTTGCGGATCAACGACCTGTTCGACAACGACTACCAAGTGATCAAAGGCTATGATTGGGGCAAGAACCCTCGCTATCATACGCGCTTCGACTTCTACACGGACGCCAAGGTGCCAGTGATTCAAGAGACGTTCATGGAGTCGAAGGACGTGCTGTACGCGGTCGGAATCGACGCGCGCGGCTACGTGCCTACGCACAACGTCGTTTACCAAAAGCGCGTACTTGGCGAGGCCGGGCAAGATCTGGAGAATAATCGCACCAAGCGCATCTTCGACGCGCCGGTGCCGATGAACGCCGCGAAGAGCGAAGCGCCGCATCTGGTTCAGTCGTACGTGCGCGACACGGGCCAAGCCGCCTGGGACGTTTCGGCTCCCATCAACGTGAAGGGCAAACACTGGGGCGCCTTCCGAATCGGCGTGTCCGTGGACGAGATTTCGAAGTTGAAGAACAACCTCACTTACACGCTGCTCGGCGTGTTCCTGGCCTTCGGGCTCGGCACGATCGGCGTCATCACTTTGATGGTGCGGCGATCCATGCAGCCGCTGGTGAAGCTGACCGAGCTGGCCGACGAGATCAGCATCGGCGAGAAATTGGACGAACCCGTGAAGCCGGGCGGTGTCGACGAAATCGGGCAAATGGCCAAGTCGGTGGAGCGCTTACGCGCCAGCTTGAAAGCCGCGATGTCGCGGCTGGGTGAGTGAGTCGAGACGTGAACAGGAAAGGCATCACCATGAAACGAATCGCTATTGCCTCCGGAGCTGCGCTCGCCGTCGCCGTCGCTGCAGCTGGCCTTGCGCATCGCGCGAACGCTGCGCCCGCGTCGAAAGAAGAGAATAAGCCGGCGAGCGTCGAGCCTGCGGCTGCTGCGCCCGCACCGGCGCCGCCGGCCGTCAATACGCGCCTCGACGGATCGATCGATGAGGCTTCGCTGACTGCGCAGGATCGGGAGATTCGTGGCTGGGCCAACGCCTTCGCCGCCGAGTGCGGCAAGGTGTTAGAGCAATGGATCGACTCGCAAGCCGTCAGCGAAGAGCGGCTGTTTGCGCGCCTCTACTATCCGATTCCCAAGACGAACCCCGCGAAGTACTCGACTGACTACGATACCTTGGCGGATCGCGATATCGGGCCGATTCAGGAAAAGTACCTCGCGAAGTCGCTCGCGCTCGCGTACGTGGTACTGGGCGACATCAACGGCTACGTGCCCACCCACAATCAGAAGTATGCGCAGCCGTTGACCGGCAATCTGGCGGTCGACCTGGTCAACAATCGCACGAAGCGTATCTTCATGACCACGGTCGGCTTCCGCTCTGCACGCAGCGAGGCTCCGTTCCTGCTCTTGGTCAACGAACGCGATAACGGCGAACGCGCGCTCAACCTATCCGTACCCGTGCGAGTCAAAGGCAAACACTGGGGCGCCGTGCGTTTCGGCTACCGACCCGTAGAGAAGTGACGTTCAGGCTCGGGGAGAGAAGGGCTTGCCCAGCGACGCCGGCATGTTCAGGCGAATGAACTCCGGTTTGCGTGACATCAGCACCAGAACGACGATAGTTGCCACGTAAGGCATCATGGTGAGCCATTGGCTCGCAACCTGCACGCCCTGGCCCTGCAGGTGGAATTGGAGCATCGTGACGCCGCCGAACAGATAGGCGCCGAGCAACACGCGTAGCGGTCGCCATGTTGCGAAGGTGGTGAGGGCCAACGCGATCCAGCCGCGTCCGGCCACCATGCCTTCGACCCAAAGCGGCGTGTACACGACCGAGAGATAAGCGCCACCCAACCCGCACAGCGCGCCGCCGACCACCACGGCGAGTAAACGAACGCGTTGCACGGCATAGCCCAGCGCGTGTGCGGAGTCCGGCGATTCGCCAATGGCGCGCAAGATCAAGCCCCGACGTGAGCGTTGCAGCAACCACGCCAGGCCAATCGTGAGCGCGATGGTGAGGTACACCACTGGGTGCGAGCGAAAGAATGCGGTGCCCAGGAATGGAATATCTCCGAGCACGGGCAGGTCGAAGCTGGTGCGCGGTGGCAGCTTTTCCTTCGTGTAGGCGACCCCGACCAGGGCTGAAAATCCTGCACCGAACAGACTGAGCGCAAGACCCGAGGCGTATTGATTGGTGTTCACCCAGATCACGAGCAGCCCGAAGCACAGGGCCAACAGCGCGCCCGCCCCGGCTCCGGCAAGGAACGCGAGGGGTTGGCTGCCCGTGTGCACAGCGACGGCGAAGCCGCTGATGGCCGAAACCAGCATCAAGCCTTCAGCTCCGAGGTTCAGCACGCCGGCGCGTTCGTTGATGAGTAGACCGAGCGCGGCGAGCGCGACCGGCGTGCCTGCGTCGAGCGTGGCCGCCAGCATGACTGCCGCCTGATCCGTCATGTTCGTCCTTTCGCGTGCTGGGCGAAGCGCTGCAGCACCGCCACCGCTGCTGGGCGTTGCTGCTCGTCCCCCTCCACGAGGACTGCGGGTTCCGCTTCGGCCAGCACCGCAGCCGTGCGAATGGGCAACGCTGCGCCGCCGAGTGCGGCGATGATGTCGTCCTGCGTGGCGGCAAATACGACGCGGGTCACTCCTGCCCAGAACATCGTCCCGGAGCACATCGCGCAGGGCTCGCCGCTCGCGTACACCGTCGTGCCCTTCAAGGCGTCCGCGCCGTGTCGTGCGCTCACCTCGCGAACGAGCTCCACCTCGGCGTGCGCCATTAGGTCAGCCCCTGTTAGCTGGTGGTTCTGTGCGACGTGCAGCACGGCGCCGCCGCGGGCCAACGTGGCGCCAAACGGCATGTTTCCGGCTTCCAGCGCTTGTTCCGAGGCGCGGATGGCCAGGCGCATACACTCTTCGTCGAAGCTCGAGTCTCGCGGCAGAGCCATGTTATATCGCTACCCGGTTAGATTTCATCAATCGCCGTGGCTGTCGCCTTGGTTTCCTTGTCGGTTCCGTCCACCGCAAAGCGATCGCGCGTCCGGACGTAAAAACTGGCACCGAAGCGACCGACCGGAAAGTACTCCTGCAAGCGGACGCGCCAGCGTTCGACATCGATCAGCCCATCGCGGACGTGGAGCCACAACACGCGCCCGATGAAGACGTAACGGCTCTCGGTTTCGAGCTTCTCGTGCAGCACGCACTCGAACGCGACAGGTGCGGCGACTATACGCGGAGGTTTGACCGCATGGGAGGGCGCGCTAGCGAGCCCCACCACGTCGAGCTCATTGATTTCCGGGGGGAAGGCTTCGCCGCAAGCGTGCATTTCCGAGGCGATAGCCTCGTCCGCCAAATGCACGACGAACTCTCCATTGTGGAGGATGTTGGCCGCGGTGTCTTTTAGGCGTCCGTCGTGCAACCGATTGATGCTGACCACGACGATCGGCGGATCTTCGCCGAGCATGTTGAACATACTGAAAGGCGCCGCGTTTACGACGCCCGCCTCGCTCACGGTAGTGATCAGCGCTATAGGCCGCGGAACGATCAGGCTGGCCATCAGCTTGTAGCGTTGATAGGCCGTCAGCTCTGCAAAATTGACTTCCATGGGCGCCGTTCTTTCCGCCTAGGGCAACTTGCCTTCGATGCCGCTTACGTACCAATTGAGCGACCATAACTCGGTGTCCGCGATGGTCTGGCCGGCGGCGACCTTGACGGCTCCACTCTGGTCCGTGACTGGGCCGCTAAATGGATGGAACGTGCCCGCCTTGATCTCAGCCTTCTTTGCTTCGAACAGCTTCGCTACGTCAGGCGGAACGGAGGAGTTCAGCGGTGTCACTTCGATCATGCCTTCCGCCATGCCCCACTTGGTATCTTCCGACTTCCAAGTCCCGTTTAGGGCTTCCTTCACCTTCTTCACGTAGTACACGCCCCAGTTGACGACATTGGCCGAAAGCTCTGCCTTCGGTCCGTACTTGCGCATGTCCGAGTCCTGACCGAACGCCGCGAGCCCCTTGGCCTCCGCTGCCTGGACGATCGCTGGTGAATCGGTGTTTTGATAGAGCACGTCTGCGCCCTGGTTGATGAGGGACTCTGCGGCTTCTTTTTCGCGCGGCGGATCATACCAGCTGTTGATCCAGATCACCTTGGTCTTGATGCTGGGGTTGACGCTGCGCGCGCCCATGGTCCAAGCATTGACGTTGCGGAGCACTTCCGGGATGGAGAAGGAGCCTACGTAGCCGAGGGTATTGGATTTCGTGGTCTTACCCGCGACGATGCCGAGCAAGTAGGCCCCTTCGTAGAACTTGCTTTGATACACACCCAGGTTCTTCGCCAACTTGTAACCCGTGGCGTGTTCGAAGATGACGTCCGGGAATTCCTTGGCGACCTTCAGGGTGGGTTCCATGAAGCCGAAAGAAGTCGTGAAGATCATCTTGCAGCCATCCGAAACCAGCTGCCGAATCACGCGCTCCGCATCTGCCGACTCGGGGACGTTCTCGACGAAGATGGTCTTTACCTTGTCGCCGAACTCCTTGTCGATCATGCGTCGCCCCAACTCATGCTGGTACGTCCAGCCGACGTCGCCGATCGGTCCGGAATAGACGAACCCGATCTTCAACGGACCCGCGGCTTGGCCGGCGCTTTCCTTGACGTCCGGCTTACCCCCCGCCTCCGCTTTGTTGCACGCTGGGGCCGCCAGGGAGAGGGCGAAAAGCAGGCAGAAGTGACGACGAATCATGTGTCGATTCTCCAATGCGAGGTAAGTTCGGGCAGGGTGCTGTTAGCGGCATCGACCGCAATGCGCGTTTCAAGCGCTGCTAGACTTGACGGCCTCCGGCGCCGCCACCGGTGCGCGTGTCGGCGCACGTTTGGTGTTGACCAGACGTAAACGATGGGTCACGAGCGTGTCGCAAGCCAGCAGCGAAAAGAGCAACAAGCCTTGGAAGACGCCGGTGACGGACTTGGGAAGACCAAGACGCGACTGCGCCAGTTCTCCTCCGATGTAAAACATGCTCATCAGGATCGACGAGAAGATGATTCCCACCGGGTGCAGTCGGCCGACGAACGCGACGATGATGCCAGCGAAGCCGTAACCGGCAGGGACGTGTGGCGTGAGCTGTCCCAGTGGTCCCACCGTCTCGAGCGCACCCGCGAGCCCTGCCATGGCACCCGACAGCAGCAGCGCCGTCCACAGCGCCGCGCGGGAGGAGAAGCCCGCGTAGCGTGCCGCCGCAGGCGCCAAGCCGCCGACTTGCAGCTGAAAACCCGCGTATGTGCGAAATACGAACACCCAAAAGCAGCCAGCGAGCGCGACCGCGAGCGGCAGTCCGATGTGCGTGCGAAATCCACTGACCAGCTTGGGGATGCTGGTGGTGGACGCGAACGTGATGGTCTGCGGAAAGTTGTAGCCGTGCGGATCCTTCCAAGGTCCGTGCACCAGATAGCTGAGCAACATGCCTGCCACGTACACCAGCATCAAGCTGACCAAGATCTCGTTGGCATTGAAGCGATCCCGCAGCA
>Ga0247764_1000389_pt1 | contig 15577 bp, 11 predicted proteins | sample UWRJL051202B4_FD_179932 | JGI IMG/M metagenome (GOLD analysis project Ga0247764, IMG submission 179932) | Plant litter microbial communities from Arlington Agricultural Research Station in Wisconsin, United States - UWRJ-L051-202B-4 | ecosystem: Environmental > Terrestrial > Plant litter >...
CGTCGGTCGCGTCCGGGGTTTCGGCGAGTGACGCCCCCTTCAACGCACGACTTTCCTTGAAGCGCTCCGTCAAGAAGCTCTTGGTTTTTCGAACGTCTCCGGAGCAAGCTGGGGCTGCCGATCCGCCGAGCTTGTCGGCCGCTACGTACGGCAGGATTGGTACCGTTAACAACGCTGCTGCGTTGCGACGTTCGGTCACCTTCAACAGCTCGAGTAGCGGGGCCGCGGGTTCGTCGCTCTCGCCGAGCGCGTCGTTGTTTTCGAAGCAACCCAGGTTGCCGGCGTTGGACGCGTTGTTCTCCCAGTTATAGGTGGAGTAGGGGTTCCCGCCGAGGCGGCACAGCCCGACCGCAGCGTCGGGGTTGTCGCAATCGCCGTAGATGGCGTCGATGCCGTAAATTTTCGGAGAAATCGCGCGGTTATTGCTCTTCGTACGTACGTTGAGCTTGACGACGGGCCCTTCCACCTCGCGCCCTCCGTTGGGGTCGGTGGTCATGGTGCCGGAACCTGTGGTTCCGCCCGACGAGGGATTGTTGCTTCCGCCCCTACCCGGATCGATGGGTGTGCTACCGCCGCTGCCGCCACGCGAGTCGATAGGCTCTTCCGGTTGTTTGATGGTGCAGCCAAGCGAGTAAAGGGCACCGCAGAGAAGCCATGTGATTGAAGCCGAGGATTTCCCCATGTCTGCGGCATATGGCAACAACCGCGCCACGTTCCTCACATGCAGGTACGCTTCGATTGCGACAAATTCCCCCGTAAAATCGTGAGATGTGCAATCTCGCTCGGCTACTAGGTCGAGCGTTCTTGTCACAAGCGTGCTCGAAGTGCGCGCCCACGACGCAGCGCCTCACCTGCTACGCGTTCAGGAGCAACACACGGTTGCAGCTTGGCCAAAACCTCTGTTCGCTCAGGTCGCGGTTATCCCGTAGGGTGATGCGTATCGAATCTGCGCTCGAGGGAGCCTCGGCGCTGAGGCGCACGTGGGCCGCTACTCTGCTAGCGATGAAAATTGCTAGAACTCCGGGTTCTCGGAGGTAGGATGCGCGCGCAATGAGCGTAAACGCCACACCCGGGCCTCCCGGCACCATTCACCGCGCCGCCAAATGGCCTGCAGTCATCGCGAAGATCGCGCTATCGCTCACAGCGCTGGTGCTGGCCGTGCAGTGCCAGTCCGGTAACTGCGACGAGGGCGATTACTGCGAGTGCCGCGACGGCAACCAGTGCTTTTTGCAGTGCGCCGGCGACGGCTGCGTCCAGAACTGTCACCACCTGGACGTGTGCGGCTCCGTCTGTGAGGACGACTGCGATTTGAGCTGCCACGATGTGCAGGAATGCACTGCTTCGTGTGGGGACGACTGCATCGCGGACTGTCATCACACCAATAGTTGCTCGGCGATTTGTGGAAAAAACTGCGATTACACGTGCCATGACGTGAGCCGCTGCGGTGTTGCCGTAGGCGACGGCAGCCGCGTGGATTGCCACGACATCAGCTCGTGCATCGTGGAATGCGATGGCGACTGCAACGTTCGCTGCGTGAACGCGGGCGGAAACAACTGTCGCATCACCTGTAGCGACGGCTCCGATGCTACCGATTGCGGCGCCGGGCTGTTCGCTTGCGGCCCCTGTTGATCAAGGAATCAGTTAGCGATGCGAATTGAACGCGTTTTAGTAAGCCTGTTTGCTGTCGGCTGCGCCATGGGCTTATGGGCGACCCCAGCAGCCGCTCAGTCGACCATTCGCAATCCGGGTCAGCGCACACCCTACCGCTGGGAGCTCGAACCCCATTTGCTGTTCGCACCATTGGATCCGCCTGGCTGGGGCCTTGGGGAGGGCTTTGGTCTCGGCTTCCGCGCCTCCGTGGAGATCGTGCCGCGCGGTTTCATCAGGACCATCAACAACTCCGTCGCCATCACCTTTGGTGCGGACTGGGTTCACTACTACCTGGGCGAACGTTATTACGGCCGGTGCTCGGATTGGGTCGATGGCCCGGGCGGTCGCGTCTGCGTCGAAGTCGGCGGCCGCGCCAATCGCGACTACTTCTACTTCCCGATCGCCATGCAATGGAACTTCTGGCTGCACCGTCAATGGTCCGTCTTCGGCGAACCTGGCGTCGCCCCGTACATCAACAGCGGTGACCTCGGGTTTACGCCGACCTTCTCCGCCGGCGGCCGCTTCCACTTCTCCAACGGTGGGGCTGTTACCTGTCGGCTGGGATATCCGTCGTTTTCCTGCGGCGTTTCGTTTTTCATGTAGGTCTACGGCGGCTGGTGGCGACGCTCGGCGATTTCGGGCTGTGGCTGCGTTTTCGCTGCGCTCCGGTGCTCAAGTACGGTCGTACATTCCGCTCCGGTGCTCGCGAAAACTTCGCCACAACCCGAACTTGCCGAGCGGATCGTCTGAAGAGGTTACCGTAGGTTCAGTCCTGGGGCGTTCTGGCGTCGCGGCTGCACTGCGTGCAGCGCGAATGTCGTGAGCGCTCTCTTTGGGACCGCGAGCGCACGCAGTGCGTCGCTACCTGCTACAGCAATGCACCCGACAGCAATAGGCGGCCGACGTTGAAGTAGATCATGAGGCCGAGTACATCCACCAGTGTCGCTACGAAGGGCGCTGAGGCGCTGGCGGGGTCGAAGCCAATTCTGCGGATCAGGAAGGGGAGCATGGAGCCGGTGACCGTGCCCCAGGTCACTACTCCCAACAGGCTGAGCGCGACGGTGAAGCCGACGCGGAGGTAGTGTTCGCCATAGGTTCCGAATAGGGATTGTCCGCCGACGACGCGGAGAAAACCCAGGGACGCTAGGATCAAGCCGAGCAGGAAGCCGGCGGCGAGTTCGCGGCGGACGATGCGGAACCAGTCGCGCAGCTCGATTTCACCGAGCGCCATGGCGCGAATGATCAGCGTCGTGGCCTGTGAGCCCGAATTACCTCCGCTCGAGATGATCAAAGGAACGAACAGCGCTAGCACCACCGCGCGCTGGATGTCGTGTTCATAGCGACCCATGGCGTTGGCGGTGAGCAGCTCACCGAGGAACAGCACCGACAGCCAGCCAGCGCGCTTCTTGATCAGCGCGAGCAAGCCGGTCTGCATGTAGGGCGTCTCCAAGGCCTCCATACCGCCGAGTTTCTGGATGTCTTCGGTGGCGGCCTGCTGCACGACGTCGACGACGTCGTCGATGGTGACGATACCTTTCATGCGGCCTTGCTCGTCGACCACGGGCACCGCATTCAAGTCGTGCTCGGCCATGATCCGCGCCACGGACTCTTGATCCAACGTGTCTTCCACGCTGACCACGCTGGTGTGCATCACATCGGCCAGCAACGTGTTGCTGGAGGCGGCGAACAGGTCGCGGAAGGAAACCACGCCGCACAGGCGCTGCTCTTGATCGAGCACGTAGGCGTAGTAGATGGTCTCGAGCCGTTCGCGAGCTTGACGTCGCAGGTAGCGCACTGCCTCGTCCACGGTCATCTCCGGGCGTAGGCGAGCGAATCGGGGGCTCATCAACCCACCGGCCGCGTCTTCTTCGTACGCGAGCAGCGCCACGGTTTCTCCGCGGCTCGCATCGTCGAGCAAATCGAGCCACGCGCCGCGCTCGTCCTTCGGCAGCTGCTGAATGGCGTCGGCAGCATCGTCGGGTGGCAACAAGCGAAACCACAACCGGCGCTCGCCCGGTTGCATGGAGCGCAACATGCTCGCCTGTTCGCGTGAACTCAGGCCCAGGAAGAAGTCGTCGGCATCCGTCGGTTCGACTTGCCGGAAGCCCTCGATCCGTTCGTCACCGGACAGCAAGGCCCAGACATCGCGCAGCTCGGAGGTCGTGAGGCGTTCTTCGGCCATGGGATCCTCAGGTCAAACACCGTAACGGTCGGCAAACAAGGGTCGAAAATACCCGGGCGGACGGAAGGAGGAGCGGGAACCGCAGCAGCGCGTCCCTGTGGCGCCGCTATACCGCAAAGGGTCGGTTGCGGGAGACCGATGCACACAAACGGGGCGGTTTGGCGGCGCTCCGGCGACCCAAGCGGCTTTATCCGCGCCCAATCCATCCAAAAGGCGTGCTACCAACGAAGGCGCTGCCCGGTGCCGGCTCAATGCCGGGGCGCGCGGTTCGAGCCTTCCGCCGCTGGGCGTCGACGATGGGACGATGTCATGCGAGTGAAATACAGCTGGTTAATGGTCGCTGGTGTTTTGGGTGCGAGCTTGAGCGTGGTCGCGTGCGGCGGCAGCTCGAAACCTGCGGAAGAGCCCGCCAGCGAGAGCGCTCCCGCCGAGGCCGAGAAGAAAGAAGAGAAGCCGAGCGCCGAACCCGCCGACAAGCCTGCGGAGAAGGCGGAGAAGAAAGAGGACTCGAGCGAAGGTCCGAAGATCACCCGAACGCCCAAGGACATCCTGACGGCGCCGGACATCCTGTTCATGTTCAACTTCAATTCATCGGAGATGGGGGAGCGCGCCGAGAAGCAGTGTGACGAGCAATCCAAGGACAATCCGAAGAAGCGCGCCGAGTGTATGACGCGCGCCAAGACGAAGATTGAAGTGGACGGCATGCGCTTCAAACAGGAGAAGGGTCGCTGGTACTGGTCCACCATCCGGCGCAAAGGCAAGATCCTGGTCAGCCTCAACAAGGTGCCGATCGAGTTCGGCAAAGAAGACGACCACAGCATCGTGCTGAAGCCGGCCGGTAAGGACGAAGGCACCTCGCCCGGCAAGGGCCTGTCCGAGACCACCGTGGAAGTTCCGAACGAGTACCAGATCGTGATCCAAGATTCGAAGCAGGGCCGCATGGTGTTCGACGCCAAGATCGGCTTGACGGAGAACTGAGCGCGTTCGTGCGTTCGGGATCGAGGTGCGGCGTTGGAACCCAAAGATCTAGTGATCAACGCGGCGCTGTCGATCCCGAGCGCGGAGCTCGAATGGCGCGCGGTGCGCTCGGGCGGACCCGGCGGGCAGAACGTGAACAAGGTCGCCACGAAGGTTCTGCTGCTCTTCGATCCGGACAGTTCCAGCCTGTCGCCGTCCGTGCGTGAACGGCTCCGACGTTTGGCCGCCAATCGACTCGCGGCTGACGGGCGCATTGCCATCAGCTGCGAAACTACGCGCTCTCAGGCCAAAAACCTCAGCCTTGCCCGCGAGTTGCTGGCGGAGCTGATCCGCAGCTCGCTCGTGGTCCCCAAGCGCCGCAAAAAGACGCGCCCCTCCGCCGCCGTGAAGCGCGCCCGCGTGGACCAGAAGCGAAAAACCGCAGCGAAAAAACAGACCCGCGCCAAACCCAATTGGGACTGACGCCGATCGCTCGATGCACGAGCCGCAGGCCTACGGCGTATGCAGGCTGTAGTCGAAGAGATTGCCCGAGAGCATGAGTAGTGAGAACACTTCCCAGCTCAAGTTGAAGTAGTAACTCTTCGGGCGCATGTCCTTCGACGCCAGCAAGCCGTAGCTTGCGTCCACGAAGGGTTGATAGCCCGCATCACTCATCGCCCCGACGGCGGCCGCGCCCACGAACAACGCGGACTGCTTGTCCGGATTCTCCGGCTTGGGCGTGCCGTTCAACTCGTAACCATCGACGATGTTGGAAGCGCCCACGCCGGAGAAGAACGTGCTCGTCTTGGCCAGGTAGGCCTTGGCGCGCGGCTCACCGAACTCGCAGAAATCCATGCCGATGCGGAAGGGGATGCGCGCGGAGTCGTATTGATAGTGGAGGGGCGCGCCGTCGAAGGGTGCTGCGGGCGCGCCTTGGTCGTTGGTCCACGCGGCGATCAGCCCATTGTCCTGGTTTCCGCTGGAGGAGGTCAGCGTTTTCGTGAGCAGCTCGTAGCCGCGATCGATCACCTGGCTCCAGCCGGCTTCGTTGTCCGTCAGCTTGCCGAACAGTCGATACTGATTCGGCGCAAAATACGAGGGATTGAAGGGAACGATGCCGCCCCAAGAGTCGCCAGCCAGCAGTAACTCACCCCGGCCGTGATCGACCTCGTGATCCCAGATTTTCTTGATCTGACCCTTGGCGAGCTCCAAGTAGTCCTTGTCGAGCGAGCCTTTGCCGCCCCACTTCTTGTCGGCTTGCGCCAATGCCCACGCGATATCTTCGTCGGCGTCCGTAGCTGCGCCGCTCCCCATCACCGAACCATCTTCGCCGATCAGCCAGTGCATCAGGCCGCGTTCGTTCAGGTGCTGTTGCGAGTACTTCCAGAAGTCGTCGAACAGCGCTTGGTCGTCCATGACTACGGCCAAGATCATGCCGTAGCCGATGCCTTCGGACACCGTGGTGTTGGCCGCGTTGTTCTCCACGTCGGGGCGAATCACACGACGGAAGCCGGTCTTGCCGTCCATTCGCACGAGGTCCGTCTTCCAGCGCTCGTAGGCGACGCGCGCGGCTTGAGAGCTGACGCCCGCCGGATAGACGCAGTGGCTGCTGCGATGGTTCTGCGGGAACGTGAAGGGGGCAGCTGCTTTGCCCGGCACGTCCGGCGGGAACCCGGCCGCGCCCGCGGCGCCGCCTTGCGCGGTGAGCGTGCCGCCGCTCGAGTTGCCTCCGCCGGTCGCGCCGCCGCCTGCGCCGCCCTGGGGCAGGGGGGCTTGTCCGCCGGATGCGCCGCCACCACCCGCGTTGAGGGACCCGCCCGCAGGGCCCGCAGTGGTCGAACCTCCGCTCGAGATGCCCGCAGCGCCAGACGCGGCCTGACCGCCCGCGCCACCAAAACACGGCTCGTTGCTCAGGGGGCTCTGCGAACTGCAGGCGAAGGACAGAGCAAGGCCTATAAGCCCTGCGGTGCGCTCCAGCATGGGCTTCGCATATGCCACAGCGCTGGGTGATGTCACGCTAATCTGGCGTAAGGTCTGCGCGAGAATGTTCAATATTCTCGCGCCAGCGCAGCGTAGGGACCGGTTCCAGACGAGCGGGTGTTTCCCCAGCGTGGCTGCGGAAAAGAGCGAAGGGGGTCCAATCCCCGCGGGCATTCGTCCACGTTCAGCGCTTGCCGGGGCCAGCACTTTCTTCAAGGGATTCGCGCAGGCGGGGGCGATTTATCTGCTCAGATTCGAAGAGCTTGGAGTAGTTGTTGACGGCAGCGAGCGGTGAGCGCGGGCCGTCCCGACCCACGGATCGCGGCCAGAACGTCATCACCTATCGGGCTTATGAATGGCAGCATCACCCTCGCGCCTCGGTCGCTTGAACTTGCTCGACGCAGAATGGCGCCGCGGCGTTTGGAAACGCTGGATGCGCAGCCTGGCCGAGCAACAGCCAGCGGTGCCGCCGCACCCCCCAGGAGCACCGCCTGCGGTGGAGGTGGCGCCGCAGCCGGCAGCAGCGGCGACCGCGTCGGTGCAGCCACCTCCGCAGGTACCGACGATCGCCAACACGAACGCGGGCGTAGAGGTGCGACGCCTGGACGTCCGAGCGCGCTTCGACGCGCTATTCGATCGCTTGCTGGCAGTGGAAGATACTCTTGACGCTCTCGGCAAGCGCGTCCAGCTGCGCTCGGCGCACGATCGCCGTCAAGATCAACGGTTGCTCGAACGCTTGGAGACGACCGCCGAGGTCGTAGAACGTCAGGCTCTCACGCTGGAGGCGCTAGTGTCGACGCTCGAGCGCATCGAGCAGCGGGTGGAGCGCGTCGAGCGCTGGCTCCGCACGGACGGCTCCGGGCGTGAACCGAGCACGCGCGAGTCGCGTACCGTGGCGCCGCGTTCGGAGCTCGACACCTTCGACGAGCTCGAGCAAGGCTTCGTCAGCGAACACACCGGATCGCGCAGCGTGCCTCCGGATGCGCTGGAGGCGTGGGATGCCGCGCCGTTCTCGAACTCTTCTTTCCGCGGCAATTTAGCCGAAATGTCGCTGCCGACGGTGTTAGCCATGCTGGAGCTCGAGCGTCGCACCGGCGTGCTCAAAGTCTCGGCGGAGGACGGCAGCGTGGTCAGCGCCACGTTGCGTGACGGCGCCGTCGTGGGCGCACGGGTGCGCGAAGTCGAGAGCGACGCGGTCGAGGCAATTCGCGAGGCGATGCGCTTCAACCACGGACACTTCTGGTTCCGTCAGTCAGGTGTCGAAGTCGTCTCTGGCCCCCCGCGTTCGGTCGGCTCCGTGTTGCTGGAGGCGAGCCGGCGCAACGACGAAGCCGTTCGCTCCGCCTGAGCTCGAGCTTCGAAGCGCTCCGCGAGGATCGGGGTGGGGGTGCCGGCGGCAATCAGCCACAGTTGGTGCGCGGCGCGCGTCACCGCGACGTGCAGTCGACGGCGCGCATCCGCCGTGTTCGGATACGCGCTGAGCGTAGCGTCCGGCACGATCACGTAGTCGAACTCCAAGCCTTTCACGGCGTCGACGCAGGTGACATCCACACCTGCCTCGAATGAAAATTCTCCATCGAGGACCAGCCGTGTGTCGGGTACACGGCTCAGCGCAACGAACAGCGCTTCCGCGGCGGCGGCATCGTGCGCGATCACGGCGATACAAGCGTACGGCTCGCGTGCGAGCAACCCGCCGAGGGCGTCGGCCAAGAACAACGTAGCTTGTGCCAGCGTCGGCAAGCGGTAATACCCGACCGGCGCACCGTCGTGTGCGGCACGCGCTGGCCGTTCCGGTGCGAGGTCACCCAGCACGTACTGGGCGAGCTCGACTACGGCCCGTGGACACCGATACGAAATGGCCAGGCGACAGACCGCTGGTCGTTGCAGGCCCAGCGTGCTCAGCACCGCGTCCCATCCCGCGAAGCTCGAGGCCGTCTGTTGAGCCTCGTCACCCGCAAGTGTGACGCTGTGGTCGTCGTTCAATTGGCGCCCCAGCACCGAAAGCTCGAACAACGAGAAGTCTTCCGCTTCGTCGAGCACGAGTTGCGCGACACGCGGGCTCGGCAGCGCGCCTTCCAGCGCCTTCAGATGAAGCAGGATCGGCAGGTCCTCGATGTCCACGCTGCCGGCCAAGGCTTCGGGCGTGCCTTCGGCAATGCCGCGACCGTCCAGGGCGCGCCGCAACGTCGGATCGGTGATGGTCGCGAGCTCGCGCTCGAACGGCTCCCGCAGCAAGTTCAGAGTGTGCCGGATGGTCTCCGCGACGGCGGATTGCGGCAGGTCCGGGCCAGCGGCGCGCACAACCTCCGTCAAAAATTCGTGATCGGTGAGCAATTCTCCAAGTCGGCGCCGCCACTGCCGCAGACTTCTGGGTTTGAGTTTCCGCCCGGAAAAGCGCGTGGTCAACGCACGATACAAGGCAGGATGCCGCTTCAGACTGACCACGACGCCGGGGGCCTCGCTGGACAGACGCAGCTTTTGTTTCGAGAACACCAGCCGGGCCAAGTGTTCGGCCCAAGCGTCCAGCGTCCGAACCAAACCCTGCTGCGGATCATCACCAAGCAGCAGCGGCTGCAGTAGTCGCTGGGTCAGACGCATCAATCCAGGCTCGGGCACCACGACCTGGGAACCATTCAGTGGGAAGCGTTGTCGATGTACGGTGTGCAGCCGCGCCAGCCGATGCAACGCAACCGTCGTCTTACCGCTGCCGGCGCTACCCAACACCAGCAGGGGCGTTTCTGCCGGCGCGCTGATCGCGTCAAACTGGGTGGCATCGAGCAGCGCCGAGATGTCCGGGACGCCCGAACGCTCCCGTGCCCCGGCTCCGGTTCCGAGAGCCATCGACTGCGCGGCGACCCCAGCGCCTCCCACGGCGAGCTCGGCGCGCTCGACACGGTACCAGCCTCGCTCCGGGTCGCATTGCAGCGTCTCGTGGTCGGTCGAAATGCGAGTCAAGCGGCCGCGCTCGAACACGACGATACGACGCGCCCGCACGACTCCCTCAGCGATCCTGCCGGGCAACTCCTGCTCGTAGTCGTCGCCTTCGCGATACCCATAAAAAATCTTGGCCACCGGGGCCACGCGCCAATCCACGATGCGGACCGAAAGTTCCAGATCTACGAACGTGTGCGAGCCGAGCAGGTAGTGCCGCTCCCGCCCGCCTTCGTGCACGCACAAATGCGCGAGATAGGGCGTGAGCGCGTCGGGCAGCGGAGCTTTGGGTTCGCGCTGCAACAGCTGCTCGGCCACGCTCATCTGCAGCAGCAGCTCAGGCAAGTCCTCGGCAGCGGCGGATGCGGTCAGCTCCTGCAACTCCCGCAAGCGTCGAGCTGCCTGCTCGGCCACGTCCGGCGGCCGTTGCTCGCGCGCTCTGCTGAGCGCCTGCTGCACTCGGGTTGCTATTTCCTGCTCCTGCTCGACGAGCTCCAGCTGATCGTCATTCAATGCCGACATCGACGCCTCATTTGTGCCGCTCGAGGCTTGCAAACTCGAGCCTCGCTGCCCTCAAGCGTGTCGGGTCGTATGGCAGCGCGTCAAGGCTGCGCGGCCGTGGCGGTTCCGCGCTGGTTGCTGCGCCAAGAGCCGCGCACGGAGCCGCCGAACTGCCAGAAATCGTGCTGAATTCGCGCGTAGAGAGCAAATACCCAGTTGTCGAATTCAGCGATCCAAGCGAAAGTAGTGGAGCGTCTGTCGAATGCCTCTCTTTGCAGATCTCTTGCATTCTGAAGCGCGGCTCTCGGTCGATCCGGCCGCGCTCGGTCAAGCGCTCACCTTCGCTTTCGCGGCGGGCAGCTCGTCGGACGACTTCGATCGTCTCCTGAACTCCGCGCGGATAGAGACCGGAAAGTTCCGTCCGGAATGCTTTGCGAAGGACCTCTTCCTCACCGACTTGGTGGGCCGCTGCATCACGCTGCGGATCAAGAATCGCGAGCGGTCCTTCCACCGCGCGCAGTTGGTGCGCGTGCTGTCGCAGCCGCCCACGGAGCTTTCGGAGGTGCAGTTCCGCCAGGCCATCCTGGCTGAGCTCGACGCCAACGCGGAGCTTCGCAAGAGTTTGGAAAAGGCCTGGCTCCAGATCGCCGAAGTCACCAATCGGCTAGAAACGACGGAGCGCGGTAAGCGTTACGATCCTGCCGCCCGCCGCATCGACATCTTACGCGACATCAAATACGCGCTCGATCTTCTGGATAGCGGGTTCTCTGGAGCAAACTCGGGACTATCCCGCGTCGCCGTGTTCGGTCGCAGCGTGCGCGCCAGCAAGGCTTACCGGGATCTCGCCGCGCTACTCGATCACGAAGAGCACTTGGCCACGGTGGATCTGCGCGTGCGACTCGGACAAGATGGTCGCTTACGCGGCTTCGAGATCACGGAGGCGCGGGAGAACGCCGACAATCCTTTTCACATCGCGCCGCTGCAGCGTTGGATTTCACGAGTCAGGATGTGGTTCAGCGGCTACCGCGTGCGCGAAGGCGAGCTGGTGGGGCGCATCGCCAATCACGTGTTCGATCAGCTGCAGGCGACCGTGGTCGCGCTGCTCGAGCTTGGTTTGCACTTCGAGTTCTATCTCGCTGCTTTGGCGCTGCGCGACCGCGCGCTGGCAGCGGGCCTGGTCATGTGTTTGCCCGAGTTCGTGGACGCCTCGCACCAAGAGCCTGGGCACATCACTGGCCTGTTCAATCCCTTGCTCCTGCTCGAAGGTAAGACGCCGGTGCCCTGTGATCTGACGCCCGGCACCAGCTCCTTGGTAGTGATCACCGGTCCCAACTCGGGCGGCAAGACGCGATTGCTGGAGGCGATCGGCCTCACACAACTGCTGGGCCAGGCCGGCATGTTCGTACCGGCACAGAGCGCTCGGCTCAGCATTCGGGATGGGCTGTTCGTCTCGCTGCTGCAGGAGACCACGGCGGATCAGCCGGAGGGGCGCTTGGGTATGGAACTCTTGCGCATCCGGCGCATGTTCGAACGGCTAGAGTTCAACAGCTTGGTGATTTTGGATGAGCTGTGCTCGGGCACCAATCCCTCTGAAGGTGAAGGGATTTTTCAGCTGGTCGTGGGCCTGTTGGCAGAGCTGGAGCCGCAAGCTTATATCACCACGCATTTCTTGGAGTTTGCGGCTCGCCTGGCGCGCGAACGGCCAGTCGCCGGCTTGGAGTTTTTGCAGGTCGAGCTCGATGCGAACAACGATCCGACCTATGGCTTCGTGAACGGCGTCGCCCCGACCTCGCTGGCAGGCAGAACGGCCGAGCGCCTCGGCGTCACGCGGGAAGCGTTGGAAGGCTTGGTTCGCCAGAAAAAACGTCAGCAGCGCGCGTCTACGCCGCCCAGGGCCGAGGCATCGTCGGGCAGCGTCAAAGCTAGCTTGAAGCCATCGCTCGAGTGAAAGTACGCTCGCCGCGTTGTCGCAAGAGCCACCTCCATCCGCCGCGCGTGGCACAGCCACTGCGACAGAGGAGTCTGCCAGCCGGGCCGATGAAGCCATGGGGCGTTATGCGGAGGGAGACGACTCCGCGTTCTCGCTCTTGTTCGCGGAGCTTTCTCCACGCTTGCTGCGTTTTTTGCGGCGTTTGTCGGGTTCGGAAGAGCGAGCGCACGACTTGCTGCAAGAGGCGCTGCTGCGTATGCATCAGGGACGGGGCGCCTTTCGCCCGGGCATGCCGGTGTTGCCCTGGGCCTACACCATCGCTCGCAATGTATTTCTCGACGCGGCGCGCGCGGCCAAGCGTCGGCCCAAGCTCTCCGCGCCAATCGAGACGGTGGAGGAGCGAGCAGCCGAGGGGGGGGATGCCGAACAGAGCTTGGCGGCGCGGGAAGCCGCGGTCATCGTCGAGCGCACGCTGGCCGGGATGACGGCGGCGCGGCGCGAGGCGTTCATCTTGATTCGCTATGAGGGCTTCAGCGTGGCGGAGGCGGCCGCGATGCTGGGCGTCAGCGAAAACGCGGTCAAGTTACGCGCTTTCCAAGCGTACGAGCTGCTTCGCGAAGCGCTCGCGCGCAAGTAGGAGCGCTATTTGAACGGGTTGTCCTGTGACAAGCCGTGTTGCCCTGCGCGCGTGGGCGTGCCGCCCGGGCGCTTGGCGGACCCCAGCGGAACGACCGGTGCTGACAGTCGCGGCTTCTCCACCGAGGTCGCAGCGCTCACGCTGGCGGCTGGGCTTGCGCTTGGGCTCGCCACTGCCGGAAGGGGGACGGGCGTGACTTCAGGGGGGCGGGGCGACTCCACCAAAGCTGGGCTGGATTGCGAGAGCCCTGGTTGTTCCGGGTTGGCGGTGGGGGCGGCGCCGCGTTGCGTCCACCAGATGCCGACGCCACCCGCGAGTCCCAGCACGGCCAGCGCGGCGATCCAGATGCCTTTGCCTGACTTCGCCTGGGGTACGGAGGAAGCCGGTTGTTGGCTGGTGAACACCGCGGGGGTCATTGCGGAAATCCCGCGACGTTGGCCCTCGCTGGCCTGGGTAACGTCGGAGATGGCAACGGGGATCACGCCCGGAACGGCTGCCTTGACCTCCAGGGTGGCTGGCGGTGGCTGCGATCTCACGTGCGTCTGCAGCGCTTCTTGCACCGCTGCGCTGAGCTCCAGGGCGGTGGAGAAGCGTGCTTGGCGCTCATTGGCCATGGCGCGCGCAACGAGGTTATCCACGTCCGGCGTGATGCCGGGACGCAGCTGACTCGGCGGATCGCACTTGCCCTCGTAAATCAACACGGCAAGGTGCGGCAGGGTCTCCGCCACGAACGGCTTCCGCCCTGTCAGGCATTCGTAAAACAACACACCGAGCGCATACACGTCCGCGCGCGCGTCGATGCTCTTCTCGCCGCGTACTTGTTCCGGCGACATGTAGTACGGCGTCCCAATCGGCGAGCCTTCCATGGTGAGGCCCTGCACGCCGGTGGCCTCCTCGCTGAATTTGGAGACGCCGAAGTCCAAGATCTTGACGAAATCCAGGTTGGGTCCGCAGAGAAACAGGTTCTCTGGCTTCAAGTCGCGATGCACGATGCCAGCCTTGTGTGCGGCGTTGACCGCGTCGCAGGCCTGCGCCATCAGCTTGCACGCTGTCTGGAACTCCAGCGGTCCGTCCTGCTCCAGCAGCTCTGCCAAGGTCTTGCCCCTGAGCAGCTCCATCACGATGTAAGGCTCGCCCGTCTCGAGCCTGCCGGCGTCGAACGTCTCCACGATGTGCGGGTTGCCGATACGGCCCGCGGCAGATGCCTCGCGCAGGAAGCGCTCCACCACACTAGGCACGCGCGCCATCTGGGCGTGCAGCAACTTGAGAGCGCGGCGATGCCGCGTCAGCTCGTGTTCGACTTCGAAAACCGCGCCCATCCCGCCTTCGCCTAGCTGGCGAACGATACGGAGCTTGCCGGCGACGACCGCACCGGGTGCGAAGCGCTCAGAACCTTCCATGGACACTCTACCCTCTACGCTATCACATTGCGCAGGCCCGCCTCAGCGCGAAGGGCCAGGACAGCCGGAAGGCATGGGAATTTCGTGAATCCGTCCGCGATTTCGGGTTTTCAGCGGCCGCCCGCGGCAAACCGAAACGCTGCGCTCACGCTGCGGGTGACCAGGGTACCGTGCTGCTCGTCCCGTTCCAAGCGCGCGGCCTGGAGCTCACCGAGTGGGCTATCCAGCAGCACCGCAGAGCGCTGAAAGTGCGAGGTCAGGGCCTGACGCAGCCGCGCCATGGTCTGCTCGAAGTCCTTGTCATTGCGCATGGGCGCCTGCCGGGTGTCCACCACCAAGCCGAACTGCGTGTGCTCGTCGCGTAGCGTGCCCAGCAGCGCCTCGTTGTCTGCCGCGAGCGCCGCAAGCGAGGGGGCAGGCAGCGGAGTCCTCACCAGGACCGCGAGCTGCTGTTCTGGAAACTCCTCGAGCACCCAAAATTCGCTGTCGTGCAGCCGCCGTACGTTGGCTACCGGCCATTGTGAGGAGGCGCCGGCGCCCGCGACGGAGGGATTGCGGCAAACCTGGCGCAGACGCAGGTCGAGGCGCCGATAGTACTCGTCGATGCGACGCGGCAGCGTCTGGCAGGCTGCGATCAGCTGCTCGGCTGCATCCTGCCGCACGCGCGCCTCGTGCTGTTCGAACAGCCGGATCCCACCCAGGAGTGCTTGCTTGAGCTCGAACAACAACCGGACATCTTCCTCGCGGAACGCCTGGGCGATGGGACCGAGCTGGATCGCGCGGCTGCGCCAACGCGAAGAATCGTCGACCAGGCTGGCTGAGATCTCCTTGACGTAGGTGGCTTGTGGGGTGCGGCCCGCTTGGCGCACGTGCTCCACCAACCAGTCGGCTGGCAGCTCGGGTGCGAACAGCGCGCGGCTCGCATTCCATACCACCGGGAACGGTTCGCGCGTCAGCGGCTTCAGGCAACTCTGCAAGAAGCGCAGATGCGTCTCGAACGCGCGCGACAACTTGTATGGCGTTTCGTCGGTCGCCTGCTCGCCGAGCGTGGTGGTCGACTCTTGCAGTGACCAGTCGACGTGCTGGGCGTTTTGCATCTCCACCAGCAGGCCCAGTGCGTTCACCCAGGCTTGGTAGCCCGACTTGCAGCTGATGCGCTCGACGCCCGTCGCGGACAGGCTCTTGGCGGTGAAGGCCTCCAGCGCAAGCGGTCGGATGCGGCCGATGGCGTACATCTCGCGCATGGCGTCCACGTCGGGTTGACGATCGTGCGCTCGAGCAAAGCCGTGCGTCGCATCGATGCCCGCGTATGCCTGGATCACGCGGCGCCCGCCAGGATGCAGCTCGGCAAACTCCGTCAAATCGTAGACCGTTTGATCGATGGCCATCCAGTAACCGCGGGTGGAGTC
>Ga0247764_1000392_pt1 | contig 15491 bp, 10 predicted proteins | sample UWRJL051202B4_FD_179932 | JGI IMG/M metagenome (GOLD analysis project Ga0247764, IMG submission 179932) | Plant litter microbial communities from Arlington Agricultural Research Station in Wisconsin, United States - UWRJ-L051-202B-4 | ecosystem: Environmental > Terrestrial > Plant litter >...
CACGCCGCTACGTTGGATATTACCATTGACCACAAAGCTAGTGAGCTGAAAATTGTTCTGATAATTAGCATTGAGGTTCAATTGGGGGAGCCAGTCGGCGAGCCGGCTGCGGATCTGTCTGTCGGTGATCTGTTCGTCCAGGAGGGCCTGCTGGATCAGCGGATAATGCTTCAACGCATACTCCACTATTTGCGGCAAGGTAGCCTGCTGCAGCACCGTATCAGGAGCTTTTTGGGCGTTGACCGCCAGTGAGAGCATGCTTAATCCACTGCTGACGAATACTGCATATAATACTTTCTTCATAATATGGAGGCTATAGATTAATTGATCTTCTTTCGATGCAAAGACGTTCCTTCGGGTCGGCAAATGATGGCAGGCAAGCAGTACGGGTCGGCAAAAATCGTTACAAATTACTGGTTCTCAAAAACCACTGGTGTATTTGTACAATAGATACGGTATATAATACATAATGAGCTGCAAATTTAAACAAACGTTTAAATTAAACAAACGTTTAATCAATTTTTAATAGAATATCTATCTTTGTCATTCAAATTCAGTACCATGCCTCTCCACACTATCCTCGGCGCCGGCGGCATTATTGCCGACAACCTGGCAAAGCACCTGATCCGGCAGTCCATACCCGTCCGTCTTGTGTCCCGGCATCCGGCGCCCCATCCCGGCGCCGATACGATGCCCGCCGACATCACCGATGCCGGACAGGCCCTGGAAGCCATCCGGGGTTCCGATGTCGTCTATTGCTGTATAGGTTTGAAATATGACTTCTCTGTCTGGCGGCAGGCCTGGCCTCTCATCATGAACAATATCATCGACGCCTGCCGGCAGACGAAGGCAAAGCTGCTCTTCTTCGATAATGTTTATATGTATGGCAGGGTTGACGGCGGCATGACGGAGGAGACGCCCTATGATCCCTGCAGCCGGAAGGGTGATCTCAGGGCCCGCATCGCCACGCAGCTGATGAGCGAGGTACGAAAAGGCAATATCATAGCCAGCATAGCCCGGGCGGCGGACTTCTACGGTCCCGGCGCCGACAGGACCAGCGTGCCCAACCTGCTGGTGTTCCGACGCCTCATAAAGGACCAGAAGGCGCAATGGATGGTGAACCTGCATGCCCGTCATTCCTTTACCTATACAGAAGACGCTGCCAGGGCCCTGTACCTGCTGGGTACGGATGACGGCTCCTGGAACCAGGCCTGGCATCTTCCCACTGCCGACGGGCCTCTTACGGGCTCCGAGTTCATCTCGCAGGCCGCCGCGGCGCTGGGCAAGCCGTCCCGCAGCATGGTGCTTCCCAAATGGATGATCCGTATGGGAGGGCTTTTCGACAGGACGACTGCCGAGCTGTATGAGATGTTGTATCAATATGAATATGCGTATTTGTTCGACTCTTCAAAATTTGAAAAAGCGTATAACTTTCAGCCAACCTCCTACGCTGAGGGCATAAAAGCGACAGCCAATGCATATATCGGCAGCACTGGCTTGTGAAGAGGCATATAAGGGTCCTGAGTATATTTCAACGGTAAGAGATCGGGAAGGCGACGGAGTAAAAACAGGTCAGGTAAATAAATAATTCTTCTGAAAAGCTACCAAAATAAAATGACCGGAACAAAAAATTATGGCTAACCGCCCATCAGGTCTTCCCGGTCCTGCTGTCCATTGCGTATCATCTGGCCATAGTCCCATTTTTTTGTCATGGCATGGACGACCCTTACGATGCGCTTTGCGCGCGTCTCATCCGTCTTTGCGCTGCGGATCCAATTACCAAAATAGTTCTGATGTGATCTTGTCAGCTGCTGAAAATATTCCAGCGCGCTGGGTTCGTCGGCGAGACATTCCAGCAGCTCGGATGGCGGCTCTATCTTGGCATTGTCCACTTCGAGCTGTACGCTGACCTTATCCCCTTTCTGCTTCCTGATGACCTTTCGGATACCAGCTTTTAGCGGGATGATAAATTCGCCCTCTCCCATCGGCAGCAGCGCTACTTTTTTGATGGGATGCGCGTCCAGCTTTCCTTTTACCCGGAAGGACCTCTTGTTGCCGGGCTTCAGCTTCTGCGCCTGCGCCGCCGTGATCCGGATATAGGACCAGCCCGTTTTTTCACCCTGCGCGGCAAATTGCAATATCGTGGTGGTAAACCGGATCATACGTTTAGTAGAACCGTCCCTGTCCTTTTATTTCCCGGTAGGGCTGTGTAAAGAAATCGTCCACCGTCTTATTGAAGAGATCGCTATACGTCACCGGGGTGCTATGTCCCGAGTTCGGTAAGATCCACAGGTAGCTGCGCGGGATCGCATGTGCGATCTGCATGGTATGTTCAGGCTTGATGACATCGTGATCGCCTCCTATGACCAGCGTGGGGCAACGCACAGCCTGCAGCGCCTTCAGCGGGATATGCGGCTGATCACATAACAATCGCAGCAGCTTGAAATTATTCTTTTCCTCCGCGCTTAGCTGCGTCTTCTTCTTTAGCGATTCATAATCCGGCCGCACCATATCCCAGACCTCTCCATAGACGGCTACCGTATCCGGCCACAGGTTGGCGCCTGTAACGGCCAGCTTTTTTACTTTTTCGGGATGCCGCATGGCCAGGAGCAGACCGTTGATACCTCCGTCGCTCCACCCGATGACATCGGCAGAATCCACGTGCAGCTGATCCAGCAGGGCGGAAAGATCGTCCGCCATCATTTCGTAGCTCAGGGAATCACCCGGATCGGCGGATTGTCCCTGTGACCTGCTGTCGGCAATGATCACCTTGTACTTGGCTGAAAAGAAGGGGATGTTCTTAACGAAGTTACCGATAGACCCGCCGTTGCCATGGATGATCAGCACCGGCTGGCCCTGGCCATAAACCTCGCAGTACATTTTAAACCCACGAATGGTATAGAACTTTCCGGCGTCCTTGTTGCCGCCGTAAGGGATGACGTTCTGAGCGATACAAAGGCTCGTCAGCAGGCCGCAAAGGGCTGAAAGCAGCAGTTTTTTCATAGGCCTGAAGATAATAAAAAAGCCCCTCCTATGAGGGGCCAGGCTGAACATGTATGTAAGAAATTTTATTTTTTGTCTATGCCTTGACTGCTGCCGGCTTTTTCTTCTTCTTTCCCTGGCTGAGCGCCGCTTCGATGCCTTTGCTCAGGTTATCCAGGGTCGGCTTGCCGGTGAACAGCTCTCCATTGATGAAAAAGGCCGGAACGTCCCGGACACCTTTATCCAGTCCTTCTAACAGGTCACTTCGTACCGACCATCCGTAGATGCAGTTGACCAGATTTTCCAGGAACTTTTTATTATTTACTCCCACGTCCTTGGCGTACTCGCGCAGGCTGATAGCGCCCAGGCGGCGCCGGTGGGCGAATAACGTATTATGCATCTCCCAGAACTTGCCCTCCTGGGCAGCGCCGAGAGAGGCTTCCGCCGCCTTCATTGCATGCTGATGGATCTTGGTGAGTGGGAAATGGCGAAAATTGAAGCGCATCTGGCCGTCGTATTTCTTCAACAGCTTGTCTACCACTTCATTTACTTTTGCACAGGCTTCACTTTCATAATCTCCATACTCTGTGAGTGTTACAGGAGCTTTGAGGTCTCCAACAAAGATGTCCCTAGTCGGGATGATCTCTATTTCTTTTGCTTTTAGTGCCATAGTCTTCTATTTAACAATTCCTATTCTGTTTGGTTCAGCCGTATCCGCAATATACATAAAAAAAGGAGGCCGTCCCAGCTTTTAAGACCGGGGCGACCATATATTTAACATTTGCGGGCCGGGGTGTACTTACACTTCGTGCGTATGATGGGTCTCGTTACGAAAGACCACTACCCCGTCGAACACGTCGACCAGCACCGGTTGCGTCTTGTCTACGTCACCTGCTAATATCTTCTTACTCAACTTATTAACAATTTCCTTCTGGATAAGCCTTTTGAGCGGACGGGCTCCGAACTGGGGATCGAACCCATTTTCCGCCAGGTAATCAAGGGCATAGTCGCTGAACTGGAGGTTGATGCCGTTCTTTGCCACCAGTTTCTGCAGGCCGGCCAGCTGTATGCGGATGATACCCTTGATCTCGCTTTTCAGCAGCGGCTGGAACAGGATGGTTTCATCGATACGGTTGAGGAATTCAGGCCGGATGGTCTGCCTTAACAGGTCCGTTACCTCCCTCCTCGTCCTTTCCATTACATCTTCCCTGTTCTTCTCCGTTACATCCTCAAAATTGGCCTGGATGATCTGGCTGCCCATATTGCTGGTCATGATGATAATGGTGTTCTTGAAGTTCACCACCCTACCCTTGTTATCGGTGAGCCTACCGTCATCCAGCACCTGTAACAGGATGTTGAAGACATCAGGATGTGCTTTCTCGATCTCATCCAGCAGGATGACGCTATAGGGTTTCCGGCGTACGGCCTCCGTCAGCTGACCGCCTTCATCATATCCCACATATCCCGGAGGCGCACCTACCAGTCTGCTTACCGCATGTTTTTCCTGGTATTCACTCATATCGATACGCGTCATCATTCCTTCGTCATCGAAGAGATATTCGGCCAGGGCCTTTGCCAGCTCCGTCTTACCGACACCGGTAGTTCCTAAAAAGATGAACGATCCGATGGGACGACGGGGATCCTGCAGACCCGCCCGGCTTCTCCGGATGGCGTCCGCCACGGCGGTGATGGCTTCTTCCTGTCCGACGACGCGCTTGTGCAGCTCATCTTCCAGGTTCAGCAATTTATCTTTTTCGCTTTGCAGCATCTTCGACACCGGTATGCCCGTCGATTTCGCCACGGCTTCCGCGATGTCTTCCGCGTCCACTTCTTCTTTCATCAGGCGTGATGTCGCGCTGATGCCTGCCAGCTCGCGGGAATATTTTTCGATGATGCTTTCCTGCTCCTTTATCTTTCCGTAGCGGATCTCGGCCACCAATCCATACTGTCCTTCCCTTTCCGCCTTTTCAGCGGCCTGCTTCAGGTTCTCTATTTCAGATTTTGCGCTCTGCACCTTCTCCAGAAGCTCTTTCTCCTGTTTCCATTTTGCACGAAGGGTATCCCGGCTCACGGAGAGATTGCCTATTTCGGCGCTGAGCTCTTTAAGCTTTTCCTTGTCGTTCTCCCTTTTAATCGCTTCTCTTTCTATCTCCAGCTGGCGGATCTGTCTTTCCAGCCTGTCCAGCTCTTCGGGCATGGAGTTCATTTCCAGCCGGAGCTTGGCGGCGCTTTCATCCACCAGGTCGATGGCCTTGTCGGGCAGGAACCTGTCCGTAACGTACCGATGGGAAAGCTCCACAGCGGCGATGATGGCTTCGTCCTTGATGCGCACGTGATGGTGCGTTTCATAACGGTCCTTAAGTCCACGGAGGATGGAAATAGCGTCCTCTACATTGGGTTCGTCGATCAATACTTTCTGGAAGCGACGTTCCAGCGCTTTATCTTTCTCGAAAAATTTCTGGTATTCATTCAATGTTGTGGCGCCGATGGCACGGAGCTCACCTCGGGCTAGCGCCGGCTTGAGGATGTTAGCGGCATCCATGGCCCCTTCTCCCCCACCTGCGCCGACCAACGTGTGTATTTCATCAATAAACAGGATGATCTCTCCGTCGCTGCCGGCGACCTCCTTTACGACGCTTTTCAGCCTTTCTTCAAATTCGCCCTTGTATTTGGCGCCTGCGATCAGCTGGCCCATATCCAGGGCATAAATGATCTTTGAACGGAGGTTCTCAGGCACGTCGCCATTGACGATGCGATGCGCCAACCCTTCCGCGATGGCCGTCTTGCCCACACCGGGCTCACCGACGAGGATGGGGTTGTTCTTGCTCCGGCGGGAAAGGATATGCAGGGTCCTGCGGATCTCCTCATCTCTGCCGATGACGGGGTCGAGCTTACCCTGGCGGGCAAGTTCGTTCAGGTTCTTGGCATATTTATTCAGTGCATTGAAAGACGTCTCCTGCGTCTGCGAATTGACGGTGGAACCTTTCCGCAGATCCTTAATGGCTGCGATAAGGCCTTTTTCCGACAGGCCAGCATCTTTCAATAATTTGGAAGTATTATCGCTGCCCTGCAGAAGAGCGAGCAGGATATGCTCTACGCTCACGAACTCATCGCCGAACTGTTTCAGGTCGGAGCCTGCGCGCAGCATGACGTTGTTCATATCCCTGCTGATGGTCTGGGCGGGTTCGCCGCTGCCGGTCTTTGGTAGCTTATTGATACTCTCATCGAGCTTACTCTCGACGAAGTTGACATTTACGTTGTTCTTCTTCATCAGGAATTCTACCAAAGAATCTTCTTCGCTTAGCAACGATTTGAGCAAATGCTCCGTTTCGATGACAGGATTGCCCTGGTCAAAAGCTAATTGCTGTGACCTGGAAATGGCTTCCTGCGCTTTGATGGTAAAATTGTTTAAGTTCATATTAAGCTGTTTTCCTAAAAATTAACTTGTTAACTTAGGCGACAAAATCTAATCCAAAAGGCGAAACCCGGCAACTATGTCATATAAATTAAAAGCCGCATGTCTACAATGCGGTTTATTTCTTCTCTTCCTGCTATTTTGTCGGCCCCTGGTGGCCCAATCTGATTTTGGCGCAGTGGATCAATTGATTAAGCAGAATCAAAAGGCCCTGGGAAATAATTTTGTCGCCCTGGTCTGGAAGGAGGGGAAGATCCTTTACCAGAAGCAGGGGGGTACCGATTTTACGGCCAAATCCCCCGCTCCTATCGCGGCTTCCGGCAACTGGCTGACGGCTGCCCTGGTGATGACCTTTGTGGACGAAGGCAAGCTTTCGCTTGACGACCGGATCACCCAGTTCATTCCTCTTTTTGGCAAGTACTCAAAGAGCTATATCACCATCCGCCACTGTCTTACCCATACCACGGGCATCCGGGCGGAAGGAAAAACAAAGTTCGAAAGTCTGGAGGAGGAAATAAATTCCTATGCCTCCAAACGGGACATCGTCGCCAACCCGGGGACTGAGTTCTATTACAGTTCCGTAGGTCCCAAGATCGTCGCCCGGGTGCTGGAGATCATTTCAAAAAAGAGCTTCGAGCGGCTGATGCAGGAAAGGATCACCCGGCCGTTGAAAATGCGGAGCACCAGCTTTACGAACGAAGAGGGCGGCCCCGTCGATCCCGGCGGCGCCCGGTCCAGCGCCAATGACTATATCAGTTTCCTTTCCATGCTTTTGGATAAGGGGGTTTTCGAAGGGCGCCGCATACTGAGCGAAAAAGCGGTGGAAGAGCTGGAATCCCCCCAATTCGGCGCCATCCCGGTGAAAAGCGCCCCAAAGGGATTACAAGGGGTACATTTTACCCTGGGTTCTTATATCATGGAATCTTCCGCTGCCGGTAAATCCAATGTACTGGCCTGTCCCAATATGGAAGGTACGATACCTTATATCGACAAATGCAGGAATTATGCCGCCATCCTCATCGTGGAGAAACGGGAAGACGAGAAAAAGCCCCTCTACCAAAGCCTGAAGGGCCTGATAGACGGCGCCGTCGGCGGCGGTGGATGCCAGTAAGCTTATTCTTTCTTTACCAGCACGACGCGGGTATGGTCGGCCTTGTACATCTGCTCATAAAATTTTACAAGGGCGGCATAGTCCGAGGGAGGGAACCGGGCTACCGTCTCTTCCCAGCGGCGGTAATAGATGATCTTGTCGGCCAGCACCTTTACCGAAGCGCTGTATTTTCCAAATTTGTTATCTATGTTGACGTCCGAAGGCACCGCCTCGGGCTGGAAGCCTGCCGGGATATTGATCGTAATGCTATCGATGTCCCTGAATGCCCTGTCATCTACAAAATCATACCGCCGCACCGAGTCCTGGGGCAGTCGATAATTGCTTTTATCAAAGAGATTGGGAGCGATGAACATGCGCTTGCCTGTAATGTTGGCGTAGTTCGGGCTGAGGACATGCAGATATTCCTTTATGACGGGCATGGCTCCTTTCTGCTCTTCATACCTGCTCTTCTCTACTTTGTAGGTAGGCAGATGGAAGAGGTCGTTCAGGTATTTTTCCCGTTCGTCATTGGACGTTTCGTATATGAGGTCATGGGGCAGCTCCTGTTTTGTTCCCTTATAGGTAGTGACCACTTCCGCATCCAGGGAGCCTTCCGCGTTGATGCTGGCGCTGACCACCCGGCTTTGCACGTTGTCAGACGATGAATAGGATGGCGTATTGACGATGTGCCCGCCTGTCTCGTCTATGAGGATGGCTTTCCTGTCACCGGTGAAGCTGCCCATAAAGCCCGCGGATTCCGTCTGGCTGGTGCATTCCAGCCAGATAGTGTCTTTTGACAGGGGTACGCAGGCAATCACATGATTACCCTGCAGGGACGGGAAATCATCCACCAGCGGCGGCTCATCCCTCCCGCCGTAGATCACTACATATTTACCGCTGATGCCCGCTTCTTTTAACAAGGCGATCATATAATTCGAGAGCGCTTTACAATCCCCGTATCTTTTTGCCGCCACATATTCGGCCGGGAATGGCTGCCAACCGCCGATGCCCAGCTGGACGCTGATGTAGTGGGTATTCTTTTGCAGGAAATCATACAGGACGTATACCTTCTGATGGGGATCGGCCAGGTTGTCCGTCAGCTCATGCACCTTCTTTTTTATATCCGCCGGCAATACATCCCTGCCTGTACGGAGCTGATCGATAAATTTTCCAAAACTTTCCCAGCTCGTCATGTTGCCTTTATATCCTTCGGCCTCAAAGTCGGATGGCGCCATCAGTACGTGGGGAGCTATCTCCTTCCAGCGGGGTCCTGCTGTCTCCCTGGTACGGGCGGGGAGATTGGCTGTCTCCCAGGTATAGACCTTTTTATCCCCCTGCGTGGTGATCACGGGTTTTATATCGCAGTTTACCGGTTTGTAGCGGACCACATAATCCTTTGGGGCGATGATGACATATTTGCTATGCTGGGTGGAGATGCCCGAGTTCAGCAGCGGTCGCCAGGGAGAGAAGGCCAACAATCCGTTGTGTTCATCCTCCTCGTCGCATGTCACCGTATAGGGGTAGACCTTATAATAAAAGTTATAGAATTTGTAGCGGCTATCATCCATGAGCGTGCCTTCGCTGACATAGCTACGGTCCTCCATTTCCTTTTTCTTTACCCGCTTCAGCTCCTTGCCCGCTGCATCGTATAAACCCAGCGTAACGGAATTGATGGATTTGAACCTGTCGTAATCGCAAGCGAAGCCACCCAGGTTGTCCGCGTTCTCACCCAGAATGGTGTATACGGTATGCTGCCGTTCGATGGCCTTAGACGGGCTTTTTATCTCCAGGATCGTCTCGTCCTCCCGTATCACGGCCCTGGCATTCTTCTTCAACGAATCGGGCACCAGCCCGACGGCATACGACTGCGCATGCAGGCAGCAGGGAACGATCATGGGGAGCAATGCGCCAAATATCCTTTTCATAGTTATCTTTTCTTTTTAAATACGATCTGCTCGCTTTCCTTTTTGACGACGAAACCGAAGAAGTCACGCAACGTGGCATAGTCTTCCGGCTTGAAATTGGCTTTGTTGATCTTTACGCGGCAACGGAACTGGATGCCATTGTCATCTTTGGCAGTAAGATATTCAAAAAAACCTTCATCGTCGTTGAATGTCACTTTTGCGGATTTCGGTATTTCATCCACCACGTATCCTTCCGGTATATCCATGTTAAGGACATAGGTTTCGTCGAAGGCGTAAGGCATTTCAACGGGGTATACCCGTTCGGCGGCCCGGAATGGGTTTTCCTTATATGCTTCGCTCATCATAGGGGTGAAATAGATGAGGTCTTCTGTCGTGTCGTTCTTTATTTTTAGCTCATAGTTAATACCAACGGGCATTTCCGTCAGCTTTAAGCTGTCGATACCGGGGTTGAGCAGCTCGGCCTCTGCCTGATATCCCGCCTGCACCGTCTTAAAGAATTCTTTTTCGCTTTTGTCATGTATGGCCTCCCTGACCAGGCTCGACTCAATATAGCCAGGCGTGGTGCGTACCTGGGCGTCCATCACGCCCTTGCCTTCATTGGTGATAAAAACGGTGGTTACCTTGGTTTCCATAACGGAGTCCGCATCGAGGTAGATGGGAAGCGGTAATTCCCTGCCGATCACACGGGCGTGGCCATTGTAGCAGCGCGACGGCAGGTGGCCAAAACCGATCCAGGGTTCGCTGGCGTCCAGGTACCAGACAGCCGAGTCGATGACCAGGCGGCCAACGACATAATTGAAGCGGGTAAGCAGCGGGTACACTTCGTGGGTAAACCCATGACCGCGGGTGCTGAGGATGACGGGATCGGCGGACAGGTGCTCATGGTTCAGCATGGCCACCAGCAGCAGGTTCAGCTCCGCCTCATTGCCGTTGCGGTTCCTGAACACCGTCTTTATGGGGTGATCGCATTCCAGGCTGGAATGATCCGTGCAGGTGAAATTGTCCCGCACGTACGCGTAGATGCTCTTTGCCTTTTCCAGCTTGCCGGCGGCGCCTTTTGTGACCTTTTTCATCTCTTCATCCAGCCATCCGTTGTTGCTGTAGATATCGGCGCCAAAATACTCCGACTTCAGCAGTCCCTGGGACACCGACAGCCAGTTACCCATCATGTCTTTTGGCATGGAGTTGGGGAATTGATAGCGGGCCAGCTGAAATTCGAGTTTGGAAGTATAGTTTTTGATCGTGGTCGTAAACCGTTCCTCTTTCAGGGAAGGGATGTTCTTCATCACCCATTTGTGATCCATCACCTCATCGTCGAAGTTATATGTCTCGTCCCTGTCGGTGCCGCCCGGAACCGTCACGCGAAAATTGACGTTGCGCGGGGTGGCCGTATTGGAAGCAAAAGGAAGATAGCCCTGGGCCAGCGTAACATACTGGAAGAAATTGGGCATATTGACCTCGTACTCGCTGTAAAGGCAGGGATAGCCGCCCTGGAAGGTCCAGGGCTGGAGGTTGCGCAGATATTGAGAATGTTGGGTGTAGGAGTATTCGATGATCGAGCCTTCCTTGAGAGCGGGGAAGGTGAACTTCTTTATCGAGATCTCTTTATTGAACTTGTCGGTAAAGACGGACTTGTCGTCGAGTCGGGTCTCGACCACCTTGCCGCCTTCCAGGTTATACGTGGCAGCCTTGAGCCCGTCGAGGGTTTCACCATCCGTATACAGCAGGATCTCTTCTTTGGCGGCGTCAAAGGCTTTTTTGTTCAGGATCTTCATCCGTTTAAAATGTCTGAAGTCCAGGGTGAACCATCCCTTGGAATTGCCGACGAAATCGGAGCTGCCGATGTCGGCGATGACAACCGCATCGGCGGAAGAATCGAAATCGGGGGCCTTGACGTTGAAGTCGGCAGGTGTGATCTTACCAAATTTTGGTTTGTCCTGGGCTTTTAAAAGTGCATGACTCATGAGCAGGCAGCAGCATGCTGCTACGATGTTTTTTCGCGCGGTCATAGGAGGGCGTTTAGGAGGTTATTCGGTTATTGTTTTTTTAATACGATCTGTTCGTTGCCCTTTTTGACGACAAAGGCAAAGAAGTCCCTCAAGCTCGCGTAATCATCCGCGGAGAAAGAGGCCTTGTTCAGTTTGAGCCGGCATCGCAGCTGGATCATATCATCCTGTTTGGCGATGAGATATTCAAAAAGGCCCTGATCGCCATTCAGCGCGACCTTCGCAGACTTAGGGATCTCTTCCACCTTGTATCCTTTTGGTATCTCAAGGTTCAGGACATAGACATCATCCGACGTATAGGGCATCTCCACCGGGTATTGTCTTTCCACGGCCCTGAATGGATTTTCCCTGACCCCGCCGTCGCCGAAGAACGGGTTCAGGTAGAGCATGGACTCTTCGCCCCCCTGCTTCATATTGAATGTATACCGGACCGTTACCGGGTCCTCTTTTCTATCCAGGGAGTCGATGTGCGTATCGCTGATGACGACGTCATCGCCATAGGCGGTCTGGATCCTCTTGAAGTATTCCTGCATCCCCGACTGATTAACCCGTTGGCGGATGTGATAGGAAGACTGACCGTCCATGCTGGATTGATAAGATCCTTCCATTCCTTTTTCACCGTTGGAGACAAATACGATGGTGGTCTTTTTTTCGTGCAGGGAATCCGCCTCGAAAAATACGGACCCTGAATCTTTCATGCTGATGATCCGGGCGTGTCCATTGTAGCAGTTGCCGTCCAGCTGACCGAAACCCAGCTGAGGATGTGCAACATCCAGGAAATACACATGTCCGGCGATGGAAAGTCTGGCGATGACATAGTTCAGCCTGTCCATGATGGGATATTTGGCAAGATTAAAGCCATATTCCCGGGTGCTGAGCAGGACGGGGTCGGCATTGAACCCTTTTTGCCGGAGCATCGCTACCAGGAGCAGGTTGAGGTCCCCTACGGTGCCGCTGTTCTTTTTCAGGACATCCCGCAGGTTGGTGCGAATAAATTTATCATAATGATTGGTGCAGGTGAGGTGCTCCTGCAGATAATAGTAAATGGCTTTTGCCTGTAAGAGCGGGTCGGTGATACCGGCGACGATCCTGCCCAGGTAATCTTCCAGCCAGAAATTGTCCTCGGACAGCGGCAGGCCAAAATCCTCTCTTTTGAGCAGGTCTTCTGTAGCTGCCTGCCAGGTGTTCATCACATCGCGGGTATCCTCGCCGTTGTAGGTTTTCGAAAGCTGCAGCTCTACCCTGTCGATGTAATTATTGGGGTTGGAGATATAATTTTCTTCGCGCAGGGCGGGTACATCCTTCATCACCCATCGATGTTTTACGGTAGTGGCGGAGACCAGGAGGCTCTGGTCGGTCATAGCGATACCAGTCGACTCCTTGCGCTTTATGCTGTAATTGGCGTGTCCTTCGCTGCCTTTATCCACTGCGTAGCTATGTATACCCTGCTTGACCACAACATAGAAAAGGGCCTGGGGGATCTCCACTTCATATTCGCTGTTCAGGCAAGGGTGACGCGTGGATTGAAAATCCCAGTCGGGCAGGGTGAAATTATAATCGGAAGTGATGGTGTATGTATATTCGATGATGGAGCCTTCCCGTATGGCAGGCAGGGTGAATTTGAGGGCTATGTGGTTCTTGTCCTGTCTGTCCTCGAATATATCTTTTTTATCGAGGTGGGATTCCACTACGGCGCCATTTTCCAGGTTATAGGTGACGGCGGCTATATTGTCGGCCTTCTCCGCATCGTCGTCCCGTGAAAAAAGCCGTACGCCTACCGTGGCCAGGTCAAAGGCCTTCTTATCGAGGACCCTGATACGTGTGCGGCGTTGATATACGTGAGAGAACCAACCTTTCTGGTTACCGACAAAACTGATGGAGCCGTGGTCGTAAAGAATGACGGCGGACGTGCCGCTGTCGACGATGGGGTTTTTGAAGGGTCTGAAGTCGTCCGGCCCTACTTTTGGAAATTGAATTTTTTTGTCCTGGGCAGCACAATACCTTTGCGGTGCGCATAGGAATAAGACTATAGCGATAAGGGTCATCGACCTTAGGGGTATTATCATACGACGAATTGCGACGGTAAATTAATGAAATTGCTGAATCCCAGGTACTCCGACAGGATTAAATAATACACTTGAACAAAAATCTTTATACAAGCTGGATAAAAGGATGGACCCGTGATCTAGGATTTGACCATTGCGGGATCGCGCGGGCGGAGCGGCTGGATGAGGATGCCTGGCGGCTGGAGCAATGGCTCCATAAAGGCATGCAGGGGTCGATGCAGTATATGGAGAATCATTTCGATCTCCGGATCGATCCGACGCGATTGGTTCCAGGCGCCAAGTCCGTCATAACGCTGCTGCTGAATTATTTTCCGGGGAGGGAAACGTTGCCGGAGCCGGAGGCGGATGGCTTTACGCCCCGGGTCGCCAAATATGCCTACGGAAAAGATTATCACGAAGTTATCCGCGATAAGCTCAACCAATTATTGAGGCGGGTACGTGAAAATATAGGAGAGGTGGAGGGACGGGGGTTTGTCGACAGCGCTCCCGTGCTGGAGCGCAGCTGGGCGGTGCGCAGCGGGCTGGGCTGGGTAGGAAAGAACGGGAATCTATTGCATAAGCAGGCCGGGTCCTTTTTCTTTATCGCCACCCTGATCGTCGACCTGGAGCTGGAATACGATGTTCCTTTTGTCGGGGATTTTTGCGGCAGCTGCCGGAAATGTATCGATGCGTGTCCGACAGACGCCATTTCCGAGGACAGGGTGGTCAATGGCAGTCAATGCATTTCCTATTTTACGATAGAGCTGAAGGATCTGCTGATCCCGGATAATATGAAAGGAAAGTTCCAGGATTGGCTTTTTGGGTGTGACACTTGCCAGGATGTGTGTCCATGGAACCGATTTTCCAAACCCGCCACCGAGATCGACTTCACTCCCCTGCCGGCCATTTTGCATTTCGGCACAACGGAGTGGGAAGAGCTGACGGAGGAAAAATTCAAGGAGATCTTCCGGCACTCCCCTCTGAAACGGGCCCGTTATGCCGGTATTCGCCGTAATCTTCAATTTATTTCCCCGGGGTCAGATGGGTGACTACTTCTTCCCTTTTCCAGGCAGCACGATCACCCGCAGGCCTCCGTAGAACAGGTGCTGTCCGGTGGAGCCTTCGTTCTGCAGGCTGGTGACGCCGTATTGGATCTGGGGTCCGGCCTGTAATCTTATGCCGCGTACGGGCAATCCCACCAGTAAAGCCGTCGCCAGGTTGGCCTGGAACTTATTGGCCATGCCGCCGTCCTTAAAGAAGGCGGATGATTTGGAATTATAGTAGAGCGCGGTCGAGCTGACAAGATAAGAAAAGGATACGCCTCCTTCCCAGAAGATGGGCAGGGTGCGGCTGTGATTGATCTGCCAGAGGACGGAAGCCGGTAATTCCAGGAAATAGTAACGGTTGGTGAACGCATCGGTATTACCCACGGAATAATAGGGATAGGCTGCTGCCTGAGCCTGGTTGTTATATGGCGTGAACAGCGACTGTGCCGCATAATTGTTCTGGGGAGGATTTACTACTTTTTCTCCCGTCTGGATCTTTGCGGAATAATAGTGTAAGCTCAGTCCCAGCGCCAGGGTAAGCCGTTTATTTAGCTGTCGTTCGGCGACGATGCCGGCCCACCAGGACAGATCGGGCTTGACCTGGGAGCTGAATGCCTTTGGCGCCCCGTTGATGACCACACCATTGGGCCGCAGGTCGGACATGACCACCGGCTGCTGGAACAGGGTCTTGTTGATGGAGGACATGCCGATGCCGCCGCCGAAACCAGTCTCCCAGCTATGTTTTGGTTCGAGCTGGATCGTTGTTTTGGCAGCTGTAGCAGCGGCCAGGCTCCGGGAGGACGGGCGGGCAGCCCCGGGGGATGCGTATTGCCTGTTCAGTGTCTTCAATGCGGGCAGGGACACGGCGCCGGTGTGGGCGGCAGTAGTGTTTGTCCCAAGGGTATGTGTCGCAGTGTTGTTTGCGGTGGTGGAGGAGAAAGGGGGTTCGGTGTTGACAATATTTTCGGTTTGATCTTCTTTA
>Ga0247764_1000393_pt1 | contig 15482 bp, 16 predicted proteins | sample UWRJL051202B4_FD_179932 | JGI IMG/M metagenome (GOLD analysis project Ga0247764, IMG submission 179932) | Plant litter microbial communities from Arlington Agricultural Research Station in Wisconsin, United States - UWRJ-L051-202B-4 | ecosystem: Environmental > Terrestrial > Plant litter >...
TGCGGCATCGCGTTGATATAGGTTTCGCCGTTTACTTCTATCGTACCTTCCAGGCCCTTTAAGAGAATACCGATAAGCCGTTGTTTATCGCCCGTTACCCAATCAGTGCCCGCCAGCGGAGGAAAGCGGCCCGAAGCACCCTTACCATCTTTCTGGTGGCAGGCAGCACAATAGATATTGAAAGTCTTTTCGCCACCAACGATCCTGCCCTTATCGAGATTGTCGTTAACCTCGTCGGGAGTGCGGATGTGCGACAGCTTTTTATGCTCTTCCATTTTCGCGAGCTGCGCTGTACCGAAGGTAGCAGCGTCGCCTTTATACATCACGCGCCAGATCCTGCCCTTCTCCGTGTCGGCCATATATAACGAACCGTCGGGTCCGGTCGATAATCCCATCGGACGATATGCCGCATCGCTCACATTCACGATCGGATCCACGCCGGCAAAGCCGTCTGCAAACACTTCCCACTGGCCAGTAGGGGCACCGTTTTCAAAAGGTAAAAAGCAGATGAAGTATCCTGACTGCGGGTAGGGTGCACGGTTAGTTGCGCCGTGAAAAGCGATGAAGGCACCATGACGGTAGCGTTCAGGAAACTGGTTGCCCTGGTAGAACAGCAGATCGTTCGGAGCCCAGTGACCCGGAAAGCCTGTGAGAGGCTTCTGAAACTGATCGCACCGGCCGACCGTCTTACCATCGCCACCATACTCGGGCGCCAGTACTTTCTTTTCCTGTAATTGATCGTAATAACAATATGGCCAACCGAAGTCGGCGCCGTCTGTGATCTTGAGAAACTCTTCTGCGGGCAGCATAGCACTCTGCCACGGCGTGAACAGTTGCGCCCACAAACGCAACAGGTCATCACGGCCGTGCATAACTAGATAGAGTGATTCGTCCCCGGGGTTCCAGTCGATCGCCACCACACTGCGTATACCCGTCGCCATGCGATGGCCATCCTTCTGTGTCTGCCCCAGCTTGTTGGCGTCAAACCGCCATACTCCGCCATGGTCTTCGAGCTGTGGACATGGGTCCTGACCCGGGTTGGACGGCGTACGGTTTATTTGCTGGCAGGCGTTGGAGGGCGCTCCATAAGGAACATAAATATGCCCCTTGTTGTCGAAGGCGATAGGCTTGGCAATGTGCTCGTGCCAGCGGTGAGCATGGTCGTCTATAACAACCGCCTCCACTGTCGCGTCGGGTATAAGCTTGCCGGGGATAAGCTTTTGACGGTATACCGCCAATTCGGAACTGAAATATAAATAACCGTTGTATACGCGCATGGCCGTACCATAGCTGTGCTCGTCTTTGTAGATGCCGAACTTCTCTATGATGTCCGCTTTGCCATCACCGTTGGTATCGCGTAGGGCTACATTGCGGCCGGTGGTGTCCGAGAAGCGTGACTTGACATAGATGTCGCCGTTGTCATTCACAGCGATGTGCCGTGCCCGACCCGGCAGGCTATCGACTACAACGACTGCTTCAAAGCCTTCCGGAAGCGCAAGGCCACCGTTATCGGCATCACCTTCAGGAAGCTCTGCAGTTCGATTACACCGCGAAAGCAACAAAGCGAAGATGACTACAACAATAGCTCCTTGCAGGCCACGGCGCAGGGAAACCCGCGCATGCTCAAAAACTTGTTCGGGATGTCTCATAAGAGTATGGTATAAGTTAGCGGAACACGAGGGTCCCGAATTTTTGATAGGTATGAAAACTCGGGCCGGTCTTCTTCCATGTCCATGTTGTATATCCCTGGTCGTAATCCAGGCGATAGAAGTTGCCGCGCCATTGGGTACCGGCTTGTGGTGGTTTATTTATAAGCGGATGCAGTACGCGATAAGGTATAAAGAACTCGCCCCGCCAGCGCGTCACGGCAGCCATGCTTTTCTTTGCGCCGCCCTCCACACTGGTGGCATGTTGTACTCTCTTTTCACCCTCATAGCGCATCGGTGACCAGCCGCCGCTACGGCCGTTGATGTGCACCATCAGCAGCGGCCACTCGTAGTTGAGCGGCGACAATTCGTATTCAAAGTATATGGTTTGCGATGTATCCGGCCATAGAAAAACTTCAATGGCATCCTGTTTAAAGAGCGGCTGAAAATCTTCGTCGTAGGTAGTGCTCAGCTTTCGGTCGGCGCAGTCAAATAGAAAATACAGGCCCTTATCCGAATAAAGAGCTTTGATGCGCGTAACCGGTGGCTCACCCGACACTTCCTGTACCGGCAGCGTAACCCAGTCTGTCTTACTCCAGGCCGCGTCGCGCCCATCGCCGGTAACGATAAAGTCGGCGGTTTTACCAATGAACAAACGTGATGTGTCCTGTATCGGCACAGGCTGTTGCGCCACCAGCCGGAAAGATCCGGCGAAGAGCAGTATGATGAGGTAGTGTCTGATAACAGTAGTGGTTTGGTTAACTGGCAAATGATAGCATGTTGAGTATAGATAAAAATCCTGTCGTTTCGAATAGAAATTGTGATAAAATGCACAGAACTTATATAAACGCGCGATCTACTCATAAACACGAGTGTGTGTATTAAAGCACATACATATCTCCAGCCTGAATGCACCGGATCGCCTCCTTTGTTTCAACCCCTACCTTTCATTTATGGTGCGACCTGCTATCCGCAGGAGCCTCTTTTCTATCGAACATACCATAGTCTCTGACAACTTGCGCTATTCGCAGGTGGTAATCCTTAAATATATATTGTCTGCCTTTTGATTGCGCATTCCGATGCATTTCCAGGTTCCGCCATTCCTGGATGGCTTCTTCGCTTTCCCAAAAAGACAAAGACAGGATCTTCTCGGGATGATAGATGCTTTGAAATCTTTCAATGGAAATAAAGCCCCTGATCTTTTCCAGCTCCGGCTTAAGGCTCAGCGCAATGTTCAGGTATTCCTCTTTACGTCCATCAGCCGGTATTACTTCAAAAATTACAGCAATAGCATGTTTGTTAGTCGCTTTGTGATCTGTTCCTGATTTCAAAAAACGAAGCGCTTCATCATACACCTGGTAACGGTTCTTCTCAAGATGTATAACATGCGTGCCCTTCTCTATCAGAACATACTTCTTATAAGGAGCATTTTCTAACGACACAAACAACCTTTCGGCATCATTATTATCCGGATACTTATCCCATTCGCCTCTTATTATCAAAACAGGCACCTTTATATCAGCGGGATTGTAATATGATTTACCGTGCAACATCTCTTCCATATCCTGCGATGGCCCCGATGGAAAACGAACCTGATTTGATTTGAATTTCACGGCCAATGTATCAGAACGTAACCACGTATCACCCCACGTATCAAATATTTCCGGTTCTAACTGGCAAACCTCCGCTTCGGGTGTTAAACTTTTCATTGCCGTTATTCTTTGTTGGGGCGTCATCAACTCAAAAGCAGCCGCCGTTTTTTCAACAGCAGAAACACTCTCCCGCGAAGTAATAGCAGCCAATAAAATCAATTTACAAACCTTGTCGAAAAATACCGACGCGTATAAAGCAGCAACAGAGCCACCCCAGGAGTGACCGACCAGGTAGACTTTCGTCTTGCCCGATCTTTTGATAATCAGGTCAACGGCTTTATCTACATCGTTATAAACATCCATAGCCCTGCCAACCGGGTTACTGTTATTCACACCCGATTCCATGTCCGGATAACGATCCGAATATCCATAGCCTAAAAAATCAAGCGCATAAACATCGTATCCATTTTTGGCCATGTTATCCATCCATGAATAACCATTCATTTTAAAATCAAACGACAAAGCAGAAGGAAATGAAGAGCCATGCAAAAAAAGAACCGCATAATCATTAGAAAGAACAGCCGGCTCTTTATGCATTAAGGCTATCTGCAAACCAAAAATATGACTCTCTGTTCGTATTATTTCATAATCATTCATAGTCCTGAGGTTTAAGCTTCCTGTTTTATCCTGCGAATGGGCAATCATTGTAAACACTATCAGTGCCCCAATCGTAATGATCAGATATTTCATTTAGTCCCTTGTGTTATAGAGGCAAAGTTCAAAAAACCTTATCTTTAACACTTCATTTCACACTTAACTATAAATGCAGTTAAATGGAAAAAGAGATCGGATACATCACCTCCCTTATCGGGGATCCCATACGCGCAAATGTTCTGTGGACACTCCTCGACGGCAGAGCATATACCGCCATCGAGTTGGCCACAAACGCTGATACTTCGCCGCAGAACATCAGCATGCACCTTAAGAAATTAGTACAGGCAGATCTGTTGACGGTCGAAACCCAAGGCAGACATAAATATTACAGGTTCTCAAAACCAGAAGTAGCGTATGCCATGGAAGCCCTTGGTAATCTCATCCCGCCTCAAAAACACAAAGCGATTGTTAGCCGCCAGGACAACAGCGCCGTAAGGTACTGCAGAACGTGCTATGACCACCTGGCAGGCAAGGTCGGTGTATTGGTTACAGAGGCTCTTTTAAAACAACGGATACTTGAGCTTGATAAAAATGCATACTCTGTAACAAAAAAAGGCTATAGATTTTTTACCGAGCTTGAGATAGACCTTGAAAGTTTAAAAAGTCATCGCAGAGCATTTGCCAAACCCTGTCTCGATTGGAGCGAACGAAAGAATCACCTCGCAGGCTCACTCGGAGCTGCTCTGTTAAACAAAATGATATCGCTCGACTATGTTCGCAAAACAAAGGACTCCAGGGCAATGGTCATAACCGCGAAAGGACAATCGCATTTGTATGACCTGCTTAAAATTTCCGTGTAATCGTTCGGGTATTTCGAAGTCGAAGATTCTTCGCTCATACACTGCCTTAGCATTCTCTACCCGAAGAACAGCGTCTCGTTTCGAGAAATTGTAACTCATCATTGCGGGGTCTTTCTAACCTGATCAATCAGGCAACCTTTAAAATGCACTGAAAGTCAGATTATTGTACAAAGGCATTCGGGAGATCAAAAGAATTTCCAGACACGTTGCACGATATTTCGTAAATAGCGTGATTGATTTTCTCTAAATGTCTACTACTGCCCCCGTTCCCAAAAAAGAGTATTTCGAAAATCTTGATGGCCTCCGGTTCATCATGGCCATGGTTGTCGTACTCTCTCATTCTGACTTTGGCAAAGCCGTTCAAAAAGTAGTTCCCGGCGACTTTCTGAAGCACCTCGTCTGGGCAGCAATCAATGGCGGTTTTGCTGTTTCCGTCTTCTTCGTACTGAGTGGGTTTCTGATAACCTACCTCATGTTTGAAGAACAGCAGGCGACATCGAACTTTAGCATACGCAACTTTTATGTACGGCGGATTCTCCGTATCTGGCCCGTTTACTATGCCTCGTTGCTATTCTCTTTTGTTATCTACCCTGTAATCAAAGCGCAAATCGGACATGCCGATCTGAATCCGCACAACGCCCTGTATCAAATACTGTTCCTCGGCAACTTCGATAATATACGAGTAGACCATGCCGGCCTCTATGAATATTCTCCGATGATGATTGCCATCAATTGGTCCGTGTCTGTAGAAGAGCAATTTTACATCTTCTGGCCGTTGCTCTTCCTCTTGTTCAGGGGAAGAAAAATTATATACGTCGCCCTGACGATCGTGCTTGCAAGCTGGGTTTTCAGATATGTAAATACAGATCACTCCAAACATATCGTACATACATTTTCAGTTATCACAGACCTGGCCGTGGGCGCCGCAATGGCCTATCTTGCCTTTTACCAGCGTGAAAAAGTAATGCGGTTTTTCAAAAATCTTCCCCGACGCGCCATTGTCATGATATATTGTGCAGGCGCTATCCTGCTGATGTATAATAATCTTTTATATAATGATAAGTTTTTAGATTCCTGTTCTCGTCTGATCGACTCTCTTTTCTTTGCGTTTATCATCATGGAGCAGAATTACGCCGCAAATTCCTTTTTCAAATTCTCACATGCCAAACGCATATCGTCCTTTGGAAAATATACGTACGCGCTCTACATGTTCCATCCAATCGGCCTTCAGGCGGCCGTCCTCACCTTCCGCTACGCAGGCATGCAACACGACACAAGCTTCGGAAATGCCATGCTTTATGTGCTCATCACACTCGTCATATCATTCGCCCTTGCTGTCGCCAGCTATCACCTTATGGAATCCAAGATCCTGAAACTCCGGAAGTATTTCTATAAAGAACCTGCAATCTCGCCAGGAGTAGGTGCGTAGGCGCCCTCACGCGGCTGACAGTCAAAAGTAAAATCGGGTGCCTTGCTATTCAGACAGTTCGTGAAAATCAGGCGCCGACATGTCGCGTTTCTGCGACAATGCGATACGCTGTCTCATCAGGTCAATAGCCTTATCTACAAAGAAAGTAATGATCGGCGTAGATAACGAGTCTTTTTCCGAGTCGATAAGGGCCTGAAAATAATTTCTACGTTCTTCTTCCTTGATAATAATAGGAGGTAACTGATGCTTCAAGAGAAGAAGCGTTGTTAGCAGCCTCGTCAGCCTTCCGTTTCCATCGGAAAAGGGATGAATCTGCAAAAACCGATAATGAAAAACAGCAATGGACGCGAGAGGATGCTTCAAATAATCCTGCCCTTGTTTCCACGTCTGACCTTCGTTTAATTGTTGCTGTGTTTCCTCCACCAACTTGTGAACAGCTTGTGGTACCTTATAGTACTCCAGGTACATGTAATATTCACCGTTAGGTCGTAATGTGTAATTATCTTCAGTTTTATAGTGACCGGCTGGGGCAAGCAGGGCATCCTGTACTTCCCATTGCGCATCATCTTTCATCAGTTCCCCATGAAGAAGTTTGATTGTCTGTTCGGTCAGACTTGTTTCTTCAAAGGCGGAAAAAATCTTATCAAGAACATCGCGATGATTTTGAGATCGTAAATATCCTTCATCCTCATTCCGGTTCTTACGATATTGTCCTTTAAAAATTTTATTGTCTGTCCATAGGTAAGGGTAAGACCTTCAATTTTTGTCGAATGGTAGGTAAGGTTATTTCTGATGGCCTCCTTCTCCTTTTCATCCCAACGTGAAAAGGTGCCGGCAGCAAGATAAACTTGATGAAGTTCAACGAGCAGTTGGAATCTGGCAAGCAGTTCCAAATCCATATTAAGATATGATCATAGAAGAAAATTCTACACCAATGTTCCGCAGCTTATTAAGCCATGCCTTAAAATCGGCTGGATAGGCAACAAATTCTCCGTTTTTACGCGCAATAGCCCTACCTGTCATGAAGTGCTGAAAGTCTTCTTTCAGAGGCTCGGGAATAGCCGAAAAGGGTACCGCCGCGTGTGTTCGGCCAAGTGCGAAAACTATATCGAAAATAGCCAGATCCATTTTGCCTTGATTCAGCTTTAAAATTATCGAATTTACTGGTTTATTAAAAAAATGGCACCGTTAAAGTATTTAGTAACTCCACATAAAACACCTATTTTAGATCGTCCATCTGCTTGAAAATGAAAAACAAAGAAAACTTTCGCATTGCGGTTTTAATAGATGCTGATAATGTCAGCTCGACCAACATAAAGGGGATGATGGAAGAAGTGGCCAAGTATGGAACGCCTACTATAAGACGGATATATGGCGATTGGACAAATCCGCGGCTGGCGGGTTGGAAAAATATGCTTCACGAGCATGCTATCACTCCGATTCAACAATACAGCTATACCACAGGTAAGAACGCTACGGACTCTGCGATGATTATCGACGCCATGGATATCCTTTACGCCGAGAAGGTTGATGGATTCTCCCTTGTTTCGAGCGATAGCGACTTTACGAGACTGGCTACCCGGCTAAAGGAATCAGGGATGCTCGTTATAGGGATCGGAGAAAAGAAGACGCCGAAACCATTCATTGTAGCGTGTGACAGGTTTATCTACTATGAGATACTGACTTCCCCTAGCGTACCCGAGAGCAGCGCCGCGCGAAAAAAGAAAACGGCAACAAAAAGCAAGACCGTTACAGAACCCGGCAAACCGACGCTGGAAAAAATAGATCGGGACACCGTCAGCCTCATCAACTCGGCGATAGCCGCAGTGGCAGATGACACCGGCTGGGCAAACCTTGCCAGCGTTGGGCACCAGCTTTCCAAGATAAAGCCAGATTTTGACCCCCGAAATTTCGGGTATAATAAAATGGGGCAGCTTGTAAAAGTGGTCCGGGATTTTATGGTAGAGGAACGCGAAAATGAAAGAAAGATGAAAGTAATCTATGTAAAGGTCAAAGACCATTAAACATAGTTTTTACGTCTATCTATTCATTTTGACTTAGCATTTGCACAAGCTCGGCAACTGACTCCTCTGAAGGAGAAGCAAAACCTTTTATCCCGTCAAGTGCCTCTTTCCCCAGCACAACCGCTCTTGCGCGCATGCGCTGTTCGTAGGCCGCAATTGCCGTCTGCAGATCATGATATTCACTATTGTTAAGACACGCGCATAAATCTAAAGCATCCAGCATCGCCGTATTAACGCCTTCACCGGATGGCGGCATCAAATGAGCGGCATCGCCAATGAGTGTGATGTTTGGCTTTGCATCCCAGTGTTGGTCTAACGGAAAGTAATTCAGCGGACGGGGAACAAAATTGGTACAGGCTTTAAAGAGCGTATAAAAAACAGGATTCCATTCTTTATAATAATCAATTAAATAAGCGCACACCTCTTCACTGTTGCTAAAATCCACTCCACCGGTCTCTATCCAGTTTTCCGGATAGAGAGACGCCGCATAAAACGTCAACCCGCCATCGCCCCTCGGTTGCGCCGCGATGGTTTTTCCGATACCCATCGCTATAAGGTTTGCCTTGTCAAGCAGGGCATACATATCAGGACAATCTTTTTCAGGATCGTCTATCTCTCCCTGAATTATCGTTGCCCCGGAATATAGTGCTTCGATGCTTGTTACATACGGACGGATCTTAGATCGGTGGCCATCCGAACCGATCACTATATCCGCAGTGGCAGTCGTACCATTTTTAAACCTCAGTGTCCAGACAGTATTTACCTCCTCCATACTCACAAACTGACTATCCCAAACAACAGTACCCGGCAAAAGAGCATCTAACAAAACGTTTCTCAGCGCTCCCCTGTCGATCTCCGGCCTGAAGTGTTCATCGCCAAAATCTGCAACAACACTTTGATCATGTTCATCGATGTAGACATTCCCGTCCTTGTCTACCATGCGGTATTTATCAGCGCCTGGCATATAGCTGGCTTTAAAGGCATCCATCAATCCCGCTTCTTCTATAACTTTCAGTCCCGAGTCGAAGTGCAGATCCACAATCGCGCCCTGCACGCGTGCCTCCTTACTAAAGTCCCGCTCATAAACTTTCACATCTGCTCCTTTACGTTGTAAAAGCCTGGCCAGTGTCAAGCCCCCAGGACCACCGCCAACGATGGCGATCTTTTTATTGCGTAGCAGGTTATTTGATTCTGATGTTCCCATTTTTATATCCTTTTTGATGGTACAAAGGAACATCGTATGCGTCGTGCAAAAAACACGAATACGAAGTGAGTATAGGATTATTCGTGGTTTTTACCCCTGAATACTAACGGGGTCATTCCAGTAACTTTTACAAACAGCCGCGTAAAATAAGAGTAATCATCATAACCCAGATCACCGGCGATCTCCTTCACGAATTTATCCGAATGATAAAGCATTCGTTTAGCTTCCAAAACAACACGCTGCTGTATATGATGCGATACGGAGTAACCGGTTGTATTCTTAACACACTCGTTCAGATAAGGCGTGGATACGTTCAGCCTACCCGCATACTCCGTCGGGCTTTTAACTGTTGTAAAATTATGTTCCAGAACTGTTTTGAATGCTTTCGTAAGCACTTCAAACCGGGAATGCTTGTCCATCGGCCTGGATTGTGCCAGGTACTGTGAGGCAACCAGGGCAACCAGTGTATTGCAACTTCCTTTCAGGATAGCTTCATACAGCTTCTCTCCTTTTCTTTCAGAAAGTCTGACGCACATCGAAGCAGTCTCCGAGATTACAGACAGCACATCTGTTTTTAAAGGTAACGCACTGACCGGCGTAAGGGCTTCCAGTACTTTTAACATTTCCGGATGAAGATTCTCAGCGCTGATCATCAGGCTGCAGATCGCTGCCTTTTTAAACGTTATCACACGATGTACCTGGTTAGGGTGAATATAGATAAGCGACGGCGCTTTTATTATATGCTTCTGAAAGTCGATCTCAATATGAGTCGTTCCTTCCACCTGCAAAATGAATGAATATCCCCCATCCCTGTGAGAGCGTTCTACTTCCTTAAAATTGGGTGAGCCGTCAAACGACATTCTCCCGATAATTATTCCTTCGCTTATTCCAGCGGGCAGAGCGTTAACCGGGATATTTCCGCTTATTCTTTTCATTATCCGAATATACTAACCCATTTAAACCCGAACAAAAAAGGCGATCCTTCCGAATCGCCTCTCTTAGACTGTAGACTTAATTTCGCTCCTTCCTTATTGATACGCCGTCACCGTCTGAATAGTACCGTCACTGTTATACTTCAGCTCGGTTACTTTAACATTCCGCAAATGAGTCTTGCCAGACAACTGGACATCGTGATAAAATAAATACCACTTCCCATTCACTTCTACGATCGAGTGGTGGTTTGTCCATCCGTCAACCGGGTTAAGCACAACGCCTTTATACGTGAAAGGACCATACGGAGAGTCGCCTATAGCATAGTTGATATAGTGGGTATCGCCCGTTGAGTACGAAAAATAGTATTTGCCATTGTACTTGTGCATCCAGGCCGCTTCGAAGAACCGCTTATCATTTTGACCCTCTGTAAAGGTCTTGCCCTGCTCGTCTACAACTTTGATCTCTTTCACATCTCCCACAAAGCTCTTCATGTCTTTTGAGAGTTTCGCAACACGGGGAAGCACAGCCTGTTCTTCTGGTTTATGCAGAGCCCCGTTTTCGTTGTATTTATTGCCATCCCATCGCTGCAATTGTCCTCCCCAGATACCACCGAAATACAAGTAATACGTTCCATCATCGTCTTTGAATGCAGCGGGGTCTATACTGTAGCTTCCCTTGATCGGCTCCTTCTCCGCAACAAAAGGCCCTTCAGGATTTTTACTTGTGGCTACGCCAATCCTGAATACATCCTTTTTATCCTTCACCGGGAAATACAAATAATACGTGCCGTTAGCAAAAGCAACATCCGGTGCCCATAGCTGGCGGCCCGCCCAGGGAATATTCTTTATATCCAGGGCCACACCATGATCTGTCACTTTTCCACCGATGGAATCCATCGACAGGATATGATAGTCGCGCATATCGAAGTGATCACCGTTGTCGTTCTCCGCTACACCGGCCTCGATATCATGCGACGGATAGATATAAATTTTGCCATTGAACACATGAGCAGAAGGGTCTGCCGTGTAAATCTCACTCACCAGCGGTTGAGATATAGGCTGCGGCTTTTTAGTCTCAACCGAGTCAACCTTATTCTCAGGAGCCTGAACCGCCTGATCTTTATTGGTTTTTGTACAGCTAAACAGGAATATTCCGGCCATAAGCAATGGCGATGCCATACGGACTGACTTTCTAATTTTCATTATCTACTGAAGTTTGGGTTACGTATAATCATAAAAATAACGATGAGAATCGATACTTAATACAATTTAAGACCCATTCAAAAAATTTAGTCGAATATATCAGCCTATAAGCTGCCGTTCCGGGTCCATCCTTAAAATCTTGCCATAGAAATTTAAAAATTACCGACCCTGACTATCCAGGATAAATACCTTACTCCATTCGTCCCAATCCGGCCAGCCGCGAAAGGCAATGATAGCTGGATTCTTCGTTGGCATTCCAAAAAGGGTAAGACCAGGATCTTTGAATAACTTACAAACCCCCCTCTAACCGCAAGTGTGCACTAATATCTCCCTGAAAATCGAATAATGTAAAATCGCGATAAGAAAAACGCCACCGGCCATCTACACATTCAAAACGATCATCGTAACGCCCTCCGGCAACAACCTGGAAAGGAAATCCGTCTGTCGCCTGAAAAACTGTGTATTGAGAACGAGCCGTAGCGCTCCCTTTCTCCTCGTCGATTTCAATTATCGGATTGGTTACAATGTGTTTTGTTTTAGGAGTTCCATCAGCATAGATCCAGATCACCTTCCGAAGCATATCAAGAAATGCCTGATCATTCTGCAATTCATCAGAAGTAACAAGTTTAAGCTTCGCATATCTGAATAAAGTGGAAGCACCTTCGAGATCGCCACCATCTATCAGCTCATTATAACGGTACATTAAATTTGAGATTTCAAGAGCACTCTTGCTAAATGCATTCACCATAGTATATTTTGTTTAATTAATATTTGCCGTTTAAAGAAGTAAATACGACTTATTAGCACAACGCAAACTTACTTACCTTTACAACAGGTTATACAACACTATATCGTTGTATAGCGCTATCATCGATTATAGTAGAATTCAGAGCCTATGAGTCAAACAGAAGATCAGCATAGATTAAAAGAAACAATACAGCCGGTCACGGATGCGCTTGAAGTACTTTATGGTAAGTGGAAGCTGCCTATACTTATCGTACTCTCGCTAGGCCCCAAACGATTTGGAGAGATCTCCACGGAAATTCCAAAAATTACAGACCGGATGCTCTCCAGAGAATTGCAGCACCTGGAAATTAATCTATTGGTTAAAAGAACTGTGATCGATGAAATGTCCACCAAAGTAATCTACTCTATTACAGACCATGGAAAATCCCTACACAACGTAATAATCGAATTAAAAAAATGGGGAATTTTGCACCGCAAAACTATTATCCAACCCTGAACAAAATGTCCGCACACTATTTCTCACAGCCTATATTTTATAAAACTCCAATCCAACGAACCACAAATACAATGAAGGTATTTATTAGTTTTGCCTGAAAACCAAAAAATATCCACATGGAGGCCGGCAAACTATTTTCAGAACAAGACGCTGCTCTCCTGGAAGAGATCATCCTGAACCGGAGAGATGTACGCGGCAATCGTTTCTGTACAGATAAGCCCGTAGCAGATGAGGTTATCGACAAATTGATCACCGCAGCGCTGAACGCGCCCTCCGTAGGTTTTTCCCAACCCTGGGAGTTTGTGATTATAAAAGACGAAGCCGTTAAACTAAAGGTAAAACAAAGCTTTACGGAAGAGAATCAGAAGGCCGTCAACCTGTTTGAAGATAGCCGTCAGGCAGAATATAACCGGCTAAAGCTCGAGGGGATCATCGAAGCGCCCGTTAACATGGCCGTTTTTTACAAACCTTCCGCCGGGCCAGTGCTGGGCCAGACCAGCATGAGCGAAGTTGGGCAATATAGCGTGGTGTGCGCCATCCAAAACATGTGGCTTATGGCTCGCGCGCTCAATATCGGCATGGGCTGGGTCAGCATTCTGGATCCGCACAAAGTAAAAAACATTCTCCGCGCCCCACAGCAAAACCAACTCATTGCCTATCTCTGTATCGGCTACGTTGACAAATTCTTAACACGACCCGAGCTCGATATTCTTCAATGGGAAAAGCGTAAAGTCAGAGACTCCGTTATCTTTCACGATCAGTATGGTGGGCAGTAGGCCGCGCCGAAGCCTCAACCATTCCCATCCGTTAGAGGTCTGGCAAGAGATTTTAGTAATAGTGGGGCTAACGCCACTATTCTCTACCCATATATTTTATGATATCCATTCATGATCAGATCCTCTGGCTTTTTTTACTGGCTATACCCGTGGCCTGTGTGGCATGGACGGTAACGCACGAAGAGGTATTTCGGGAACCTCACGATTTCTGTGTAAAAAGAAGCCAGCAATGCAAAACATTACTGGCCAGAAAATTCTTCTACCTCTTTACGTGCGAATATTGCTTCAGTCACTACGTAAGTATCGTCTTTATTTTTCTTACAGACTACAAGCTCCTGCTAAACGACTGGCGTGGCTATATTCTGGCTGGCTTCTCACTGGTGTGGATCGCAAACGTGTATATAAGCCTATTCGGCCTTATCCGCATGGACATTAAGAAGGAACGCACCGTTATCAAAAGCCTGGAGAAAAAATCGGGTACCGCGCATGTTAGCGATTAAACGCTCATTCTACTTATCAAAATTCCAACGCGGCCCCGTCGCAGCTTTTACGTATGAATCAAACTGTTTTTTTTAGTATCTCCTCCGGCTCGTACAGGAGCGACAATCACTTCAAAAAACCATCCAGATAATCTGATATCGTTTTCGTCTGCATCATCAGGCTGACATGTCCTTGAGACGGAACAATGGCCAATTGCGATTTCGGCATCGGCATAAAATCTGCAACTACGGCGCCACCCAATAATTGATATGTTTTTATCAGCTCAATTTTATCCAGGCCATCATTATCGCCGGCAATCAACAATACAGGCGAGGTTATTTTTGCAATATTGGCTTCGCCCAGGTCGAACGGCACACCGGCAAAAGCAATCATCTGCTCCAGGAACTTTGTCCATTTTGTCTTGTCGGGCGCTACTGCATTGTAACCCGCTTGCAGAGGAGTATTCGTAAAAAACTCAGGCTTCATAGCTTTAAACCCGTTCGTTACCTGGGGCATCCAGCCACTACTTTTATATGTAGAAGATATGATCACTAATTTCTTCACGCGCCTGGGGCTTTGTATGGCCAGCTTGTAAGCCACTTCGCCACCCATGCTGTATCCAACAACATCCGCACTATCAACTTTTAAATGATTCATCACACCCTCTACATCGCCTGCCAGGGTGCCGAGATCTAACTTCCTGTCTGAAAACGGCGTATGTCCATGCCCTTGCAATTCGATGGCAATTACTTTCCGTGTTTTTGATAATTCGGGTATCAATTGTCCCCAGTTCATCTCGATGGTCATGAAAGCACCATGCAGCAACACGACAGGCTTACCCTCACCGTATACTTCGTAGTAAACTTTAACACCATTGACAGGCACGTAGCCACTGCCGGCAGGCTTATTCTGTTGCGCGCGGGACTGAAACACTATTAACAGACACATAGCAATCAGTAATGCGGGTCTCAGGACGTAAGATCCTTTAAATGCTCTTTTCATATAATGCTCTTTAATTTGTTTTGTGCTTTATTGACCATACAAAACTAGAAGGCATTTAAGGATTTTACGCTGCGTGAATACGACAATCTTAATGGCTGATCGCGACAAAAGGTTACTCTCAGGTTTTTACGGTCTGCTGCTTCCGAACCATTCTGTATTGCCTGAAACCAACGGAAGCCGTTATATTGATCGTCACATATACAACAGTATAGAACTGTGAGCAAAAATCGTAGAACGCATTAACTTGATCACAAAAGCAGGGTACTCGTGACGAAGCACCTCTACTAAAAAAGGCGCTCCAGAATACCCGGAGCGCCTTTTCAATATCAAGTCTCTACAGACTAATTAATTCCCTTGATCTGCTCCACGATCTTCGTCATGGTCTTTAGCGTGAAGTTACGTGTACCGGCCTTACCGGTAACACCGCTGCCGAGCAT
>Ga0247764_1000395_pt1 | contig 15454 bp, 14 predicted proteins | sample UWRJL051202B4_FD_179932 | JGI IMG/M metagenome (GOLD analysis project Ga0247764, IMG submission 179932) | Plant litter microbial communities from Arlington Agricultural Research Station in Wisconsin, United States - UWRJ-L051-202B-4 | ecosystem: Environmental > Terrestrial > Plant litter >...
AGGCCGAGCAGGGGTGCGACGCCCTGGATGAGCGCGGGGCGCAGCTTTCTGCTGTCACTGAGCAGCAGCACCAGTGCCGCGGCGAGCATGCTGCCCGCCGCGAGGAAGATCAGCGCGAGGCCCGCGGGCTCGATGCTCGGCAGCAGGATCAGGCCGACCCCCGCGCCGATCGCAAGGAACAGGTTGTAGAACCCCTGGTTGTAGGCCATCGGGGCGAGGATGTCCGCGTCGGACTGATCGCGGATGCCGAAGGTCTTCCAGGTGCCCGGCCGCCGCCAGCGCAGGCTCTCCAACACGAAGATGTAGACGTGGATGAGCGCGGCCAGCGCGACGAAGACCGCGCCGATGATCAGCAGAACTGTTCCCATCGCCTCAGTGTGCCAGCATCCGTCTGCCCGACCCGGTGAGTTGCACGTTTGAGTGGTTATTCGAGTCCCGATGACCACGCGAACATGCAACTCACCGAACGAGCAGGGCTCAGGCGCGCACGTCGACGACGGTGCGACCACGCACCCGGCCGGCCAGGATGTCCTCCGCCCGCGCCGGCGCATCCTGCAGGCCGATCGTGGTGCTCATCCCGTCGAGCAGCCCTAGATCGAGGTCGGTGGCGAGGCGTCGCCAGGCCTCCTCGCGCAGCGCGGTCGGAGCGAAGACAGAGTTGATGCCGGCGAGGGTGACCCCACGCAGGATGAACGGCAGCACCGTCGTGGGCAGGTCGGCGCTGGCGGCAAGCCCGCACGCCGCGACGGTGCCGCCGTAGTTCGTCTGGGCGATCACGTTGGCGAGGGTCTCGCCGCCGACCGAGTCGATCGCCCCGCTCCAGCGCTGGCCCTGCAACGGCTTGCCGTGATCATCGAACTGGTGCCGGTCGACCACATCCACTGCGCCGAGCGAGCGCAGGTAGTCTGCCTGATCGGGGCGACCGGTGGAGGCGATCGGACGATGCCCGAGCGCCGCGAGCAGGGTGATGGCGACGGAGCCGACACCCCCCGCCGACCCGGTCACGAGGACATCGCCGTCCAGCGCACCTGCCCTCTCGAGCGCGAGCACGGCGAGCATCGCCGTGAAACCGGCGGTGCCGATCGCGGCGGCCTGCTGCGGGGAGATGCCGGCGGGCAGCGCGACCAGCCAGTCGCCGCTGACGCGAGCCCGCTCCGCGAGCCCACCGTGGTGCGTCTCGCCGATGCCCCAGCCGTTGACCAGCACCTCGTCGCCGGGACTCCAGCGCGGGTCATCCGATGCCCTGACGGTGCCGACCAGGTCGATGCCGGCGATGAGCGGATCGATCTTGGCGACGCCGGGACGGCCGGACAGGGCGAGGCCGTCTTTGAAGTTGAGGCTCGAATACGCCACGTCGATGGTGACGTCCCCGTCGCCGAGCTCCTCCTCCGGAACATCGGTGAGGGTGGCGGCGGATGCGGAGACGACGAGAGCGCGGACCATGCCGGTCACGCTACTCCCGCGGTCACTCAGCGTGGATCCGTGCCACCACCCATCACCCATCACCACTTCCGAAATGCAGGCATTTATCGGTGACGCGCCGTTCGGAGGCGCATTCCCGCGGCGTGGCGCCCGAATCGCCTGCATTTCGGAAGGGACGAGCGCGGAAACGGGCGAACGGGACGGGCAGGGGCGAATCTCGCTCAGCCGAACAGGATGGCGGCCTCGTCGTACCGGGCCTGGGGCACCGTGTTGAGGCGCCCGAGCGCGTCTTCGAAGGCGACGTGGGTGATGGATGTCCCGCTCAGCGACACCATGCGACCCCAGCGGGCGTGGATGACCGAGTCGACCGCGGCCATGCCGTAGCGGGTGGCGAGCACGCGGTCGTAGGCGGTCGGCGTGCCGCCGCGCTGGATGTGGCCGAGCGTCGTGGCGCGCGTCTCGATGCCGGTGCGGGCCTCGATCTCGGGCGCCAGCATCTCGCCGATGCCGCCGAGGCGCGGGCGGCCGAAGGCGTCCAGTCCTCGTTCGGAGTGGGCGTCGTCCATGCTGTCGAGGTGGAAGCCCTCCGCGACGACCACCAGGGGCGCGCGACCGCGCTCGCGGGCGGAGGCCACCCACTCGCAGATCTGCTCCATGCTGGTCTTCTGCTCGGGGATGAGGATGGCGTGCGCCCCGGCAGCCATGCCGGAGTGCAGCGCGATCCAGCCGACGTGGCGGCCCATCACCTCGGCGACCATGCAGCGGCCGTGCGAGTCGCCGGTGGTGCGGAGGCGATCCATGGCATCGGTGGCGATCTGGGTGGCGGTGTCGAAGCCGAACGTGTAGTCGGTGGCGGAGAGGTCGTTGTCGACTGTCTTGGGCACGCCCACGATCTTGATGCCGGCATCCGTCAGCCGCTTGGCGGCCGCCAGGGTGCCCTCACCGCCGATCGCGATGAGGGAGTCGACGCCGAGACGCTCCATGTTCTCGCGCACGACCTCTGCGCCGCCCTCCCCTGCGAACGGATTGGTGCGCGAGGTGCCGAGGATGGTGCCGCCCTGCTTGCCGATGCCCTGGATCTCCTTGCGCCCGAGCGGGATCGCGTCGCCCTCGACCACCCCGCGCCAGCCGTCGCGGAAGCCGACGAACTCCTTCTCGTAGATCTGCGTTCCCTTGAGGACTGCGCCGCGGATGACCGCGTTCAGGCCGGGGCAGTCGCCGCCGGAGGTGAGGATGCCGATGCTCATCGCACCATCATGGCGCACGAGACGGAGAACCTGCTCAGGCGGCGTGAACCGCGCAGGTGACCCCGACCGCGTGCTCGTCGCAGACCACGAACTGCTCGCGGCACGACAGGTCGTGGCAGTTTTCGATGCGCGTCGTTGGCGCGGCACAGACGGTGCAGGTGCTGATGACGGCGGCATCCGGGGTGAACGGCACGGACATCCGCTGGTCGAAGACATACAGCGATCCCTGCCACAGCCCCGTGTCGCCGAAGGTCTCGCCGTAGCGGACGATGCCGCCGTCGAGCTGGTAGACCTCACCGAAACCGCGGCTGCGCATGAGACTACTCAGCACCTCACAACGGATGCCGCCGGTGCAGTACGTGACGATCGGCCGGTCTTTGAGGTGGTCGTACTTGCCGCTGTCGAGCTCGGCCACGAACTCGCGGGTGGTGTCGACGTCGGGAACCACGGCATCCTGAAACCTGCCGATGGCGGCCTCGATGCGGTTGCGTCCGTCGAAGAACGTGACCTCTTTCGTTGCGACGAGCTCGTGCAGCTGCTCGGGGCTGAGGTGCTGCCCGCCACCCACCACGCCGTGCTCGTCCACCTGCAGCTCGCCGGGAGCGCCGAAGCTCACCAGCTCGTCGCGCACCTTCACGCTCAGCCGCGGGAAGTCGTCGCCCGTGCCCTCGCTCCACTTCACGTCGAGGTCGCGGAACGGCGCGAACTCCCGGGTCTTGCGCAGGTACTTCTTCACGTCGGCGAGCTCGCCGCCGACGGTCGCGTTGATGCCGTCCGGGGACAGGATGATGCGTCCCCTGAGGTTCAGCGACTCACACAGGTCGCGCTGCCACAACCGCACGGCCTCCGGGTCTGCGAGGGGGGTGAAGCGGTAGAACAGCAGGATCTTGGGAACGGGCACCGCGCAATTCTATGGAGGCACTACTGGGTTACAGCTCGACGACCTTGTTGTCCCCGGCGTCCGGCTGGCCTCCCGTCACGTACGCCTTCGCAATCTTGAACAGCACGACCGGCGTGGCGTGATCCATCGACCAGTACTCGGCCGTCTCCGCGTGCACCTTGATCAGCGCGATGGTCGGGTCTTCCCGTCCGTCGGGAAACCAGGCCTCCGCGCTCTTCGACCAGAGTTCTTCGGCCTTTGCCTTGTCGAGCACGAGCTCTGCCGTGCCGGCGATCGACACGTACCCCTTGCCCGACTCGAAGGCGACGTTCACCTGAGGGTGCGCGGCGATCTCGGCGGTCTTGTCGGTCGGATGCTGGGTGAAGAACCACAGGTCCCCGTCGAACTCCACCTCCTGCACGCCGAGTGGGCGGCTCACCAACTGACCGTGGCCGTTGACCGTAGTGAACAGGGCGATCTTGGCCGCCTTCACCAGCTCGGCGACCTTCGCGCGTTCCTCCGTCGTAGCTTCCATGCCGGCGACGGTACGCCGGGCGAGAGCCGAGCGCGAGAGTCAGACGACTGGTGTGCGGGCTGCGTTCAGCATGTCGCGAATAAGCGGAGTCATGTCGATCGGTTGGGTCGGCGGTAGCTCAATGGCTGCGGGGTCGATGTCGGTCACCGCGGCACTCCCGCTTCGCTCGGCTGTTCGGGGTTGCGCTCGATGCGGTGGATGTGGCCGAGAATCAGCGCGAAGGCGACGACGAGAAGAGGGCCGGGGAGGAAGATCGAGTAGATGGCGATATTCATGAATGGCCCTGAGATCTGATAGATCGAGAGTGCGATGAAGCGCGACAGTTGGAAGCTCACGGCGTTGAGGCTCGTTACGCAGACAAAATTCATGACAAGAGCGGATATCGAGAGCACGACCACACCGAGCGAGCGGGTCGCACTGTTGATGAGAAGTGAGATCGCCCCGAGGGTCAATATCACCGCCGCGAATATGGGAACTGCCTGCCACGATTCGCCGTATGGACCCGGCGCATGCCCCGGTGTTCCGAAGTTGGTCGTAATCGCCACTCGCACCGCGACGATGAATCCGGGAACGGCGATGAAACCCGCAGCGATATACAGCAGGTGCTGAAGCCGGCTTGTTGCCCGCAGTTCCCTCGGCGTCATCGTCGTCAGCCGCGCCGCGCGAAAGCGACGCATCTCGCGGTCGCGCCAGAGCAGGTCTGCAGCAACGCCGCGCAGCGCTCGGCCATCGATCTCGCGTGCCAGCGCTGACGGACTCAGCCCGTCTCGACGGGCGACCGCGTGTTCATGCAGGTCGGACTCGAGCTCGGCACGGCGCTCTGCTGCCACTGGGAGGGGTAGCCCCTTCGAGTACCGATCGACCCAGCGCAACACGCGCCGCTGAGCGCGCTCCACCGGCGTCATGCCTGGGCCGTCTTCGCGTTGGTGACCGGCGCATCCGCGCGTCGTGACAGGGCGAGAGCGCCGGCCCCCGAAACCGTGTACAGCCTGCGCCGGGGGCGTCCGGCCGATTCTGCGAAGGACGGATCCTCCCACTCGGCGGTCAGTAGTCCGGCCTCGGTCATCCGCGACAGTGCCTTGTAGAGCGTGCCGTGGGAGGTGAGCGAATGGCCGCCCTCGGCGAGTGCCTGGGCAAGGGCAAAGCCATAGAACGAGCCCGCCGCCGACTGTGCATCGAGGCCGGCGGCGAGGATGTCGTATTCGATCGGGAGGATTGCTCCCTTTTTTCTCCGAGGCATGTCGAAAGAATAGGAAGATAGCTTCCTTAAGTCAACACGCGGCCAAGTCCCCTTCGGAAACTCAGGCAAGTGGTGCGACTTGCACGGTGATCGAGCGCACGCGCGCGGTCCCCGGCGCACCAGTCCTGAGTTTCCGAAGGGGGATGACGATCGACGTATGCCGCGTGGCCGCGTGGCCGCGTGGGGCACGGTCAGCCGCGCGACGTATGCTCGCCGGGTGAGTACGGCGGCAGCGGGCGGGACGGCGCAGGATGACCTCCCCCTGCGCAGCACGTATACCCCGCGACATCCGCTCGACCTGCGGCTCACGCTCTCGCCGCTCAGCCGCGGGCGCCAGGACCCGACGATGGTGACCGAGCCGGGCGCGGTCTGGCGCACCCTGCCGACCCCGCACGGCGACGCGACTCTCCGGCTCGCCGAGCGCGGCGGCGCCGTGGAGGCCATGGCATGGGGCCCGGGTGCCGAGTGGGCGATCGCCGCGGTGCCCGAATTGCTGGGGGACGGCGACGACCTCGACGGCTTCGATGCCTCCGGCCACGCACTGCTGCGCGACTCCCATCGGCGCAATCCGGGCCTGCGCATGCTGCGCACCGGCATCGTGCTGGAGGTGATGGTGGCGGCGATCCTCGAGCAGAAGGTCACCACCCTGGAGGCCCGACGTGCCTGGTCGTACCTGCTGCGGCGGCATGGAGCACCCGCCCCGGGGCCGGCCCCGGAGGGTATGCGGGTGTTTCCGTCTGCCGCGGTGCTGCGACTCATCCCGTCATGGGAGTGGCACCGGGCGGGCGTGGATCCGAGCCGTTCGCGCGCGGCGCTCGCCGCGGCATCCGTCGCGCAGGGGCTGGAGCGCACCGTCGCCCTCGGTCGCGGCGGACCCGAGGTCGAGCGCCGGATGCGCAGCGTGCCGGGTGTCGGCGTCTGGACGGCGGCGGAGACCATGCAGCGCTCCCACGGCGACCCCGACACGGTGAGTGTGGGCGACTACCACCTGCCATCGATCGTCGGGCACGCCCTGATCGGCCGGGCCGTCGACGACGACGGTATGCTCGAACTGCTCGCACCCTGGGCCGGTCACCGGCAGCGCGTGATGCGGCTGATCGGTGCGAGCGGCTTTCGGAAACCCCGCCACGGACCGCGGATGACCATCCAAGATCACCGATTCCACTAGCGAACGCGCGCCCGACTTTGTCGCCCGCCCACAACCGTCGCCACCGAGCACGCATCGCGCACTAACGTGACCGCGTGCACCTCATCTTCAGAACCCTGCTCGTGATGCTCCGCCGCCCCCTCACTCTCATCGACATCCTCGATGTGGGTCGCCTGCAGTTCCGCGTGCTTCCCACCGATCTCGACGTGATGGGTCATATGAACAACGGGGTATATCTCTCCATCATGGATCTGGGCCGCATGGACCTGATGCGAAAGGCCGGCGCCTGGACCCGCCTGGTGAAGGCGGGAGTGCTCCCCGTGATGGCCAGCGAGACCATCACCTTCCGGCGCTCGCTCCTGCCGTGGCAGCGCTTCACCGTGGAGACTCGGCTGGTCGGCTGGGACGAGCGCGCGATCTTCACCGAGCAGCAGATCGTGGTCGGAGGCGAGGTGTTCGCGCGCGCGACGATGCGCGGACGATTCGTGAAGAAGTCCGGCGGGGTGGCGACCACCGCCGAGGTGTTCGCGATCGCCGGTGTGCACCCCGAGCCGATCGACCCGCCGGAATGGGTGCAGCGCTGGGCGGGCGAGGTCGCCCTGCCCCCCACGAAGGCGTCAGCGCCCAGCGACTGGTGACGCCGCCCGCGAGGGGTGCTACTCGTCTTTGAGGTCGAGGCCGAACTCGTTGTCGTCGTGCAGCTCGAGGAACTCGTCCTCGGGCGAGGCATTCTCTGCCGCGTCATCCTCGGGGTGTGAGCCCAGCGGGCCGGTGCCGAAGTCGGCGGCGTCGGCGTCGGGGGCGGACTGCAGCAGCAGTTCCGCAGCGGCCTCGCGGGCCGCGGCAGCCTCCTCCGAGGTACCCGCAGCGGCGCCGCCCTGATTGGCGAACTGGTCGAAAGTCGACATGCGAAGCGCTCCCTTGATCGTCGTGCCCCCTTCGTGCGAGCTTAGCCAGCACTGTCGGACCAGGCAAAGACTCCGGCAGGGTCATGCTCGGTGGCCACACGCTGCAGGCGGTCGAAGATCGCGGGCTCCCAGCTGTGCGGATACTCGGCGGCGGTGGGATGTCCGGCGAAGTTGATCGTCGTGACCGGCGAGACGCGGGGGGCGATGGCCGCCCGCAACCCCGCCCAGAAGTCCTCGATGACCGGCACCGGCAGGTCGGGCACCAGGATGGCGACCGCGCCGAGGGTGAACTCCGCTCCGCGCCCGCCCACGGCGCTGCCCTCCGCAACGTCGACCGCCGTGCGATTACCGAGGTGACGCAGCTCCAGCGACACCACCGGCGCCCGCACACCCGCGCCCGCCGCCGCGAGCAGCGCCGTTGCCAGCGCCGTGTTGTCGGGATCGGGGGTGATCATCAGCCCCGCAACCCAGCTCGGCGCGGGATCGACCGGATCATTGTGGATGAGGGCGATCTTCGTGGTCGGCATCGCCCCGATGGTGTCGATCACAGCGGGCGCGAGGGCGCGCAACGGTGCGGCCAGTGCGGCACCGGCTTTCGGGTCGGGGTGGGCGAAGCGGAGGGTGAGCATGGTCTTGCCGCGGAAGATCTCCGGCACGGCATCGAAAGGCGGGAACCGCACGATGGCGGCGGATGTCGTGGCATCGGCCGGGGCATCCGTCGTCCAGTCGAGCCAGCCGCGCAGGGCGGTCTCGATGTTCTCCTCCGCGAAGAACAGTGCACCCCCGGTGATCTCGGGCAGCGCGACCAGGTCGAACTCCATCGCGGTCACCACCCCGAAACCGGACTTGCCCCCGCGCAGCGCCCAGAACAGGTCGGGGTGGTGCGCCTCGTCGGCGACCACCAGATCACCGAGGCCGGTCACCACGCGGAAGGCACGTGCGTAGTCGGAGCTGAAGCCGTGACTGCGGGCGAGCGGGCCAAGGCCACCGCCGAGCGTGTAGCCGATCGCCCCGACAGCGGTGGACGATCCGGTGACCGGGGCGAGGCCGAACTGTCCCGCCACGGCGACGACCGGTTCCCAGCGCGCACCCGCGCCGATGGTCGCCCACAACATTCCCGGGTCGACGGAGACCGAATCGAGCCGGTCGGTGATGAGGAGCAGGCCGCCGAGAATGGTTCCGGATGCCCCGTGGCCGGTCGCCTGCACACGCACGGGTAGGTCGTGGTCGAGAGCGAACCGCACCGCCTCGATCACGTCGTCCTCGGAGGTCACACCGATGGCGGCATCCGGTGCGTAGATCGCGGCGAGCTGGGATCCGGTGACGAGCTCGGTGAATCCTTCGTCGGTCGGGGTGAGGACCACGCCGGAGACGCGTTCGCGCAGTTCGGACAGGTCGGCAGGGGTGAAAGTCGGGTCAGTCATGCGGGCACGCTACCCCCGCCCGGTGACCCCAGGGAAGAGTCGACTGGCGGAAGACCATGCCGTTTCCCGTCGCGGGCGGTGCACAATGGGCAGGCACGCCCCGATGAAGGAGCCCCATGACCATCGCCGTCACCGCTGCAACCGGAAAGCTCGGGCGGCTCGTCGTCGCCGATCTGCTCACCACCGAGAGGGCCGAATCGATCGTCGCCATCGTGCGGGACCCGCACAAGGCGGCCGCGCTCGTCGAGGCGGGCGTGCAGGTTCGCGTGGCCGACTATGACCACCCGCACGCGCTGGACTCCGCCCTGCAGGGTGTCGATCGGGTGCTGCTCATCTCCGGACTCGACCTCGGGCGCCGGGTGCGGCAGCACGGCAACGTCATCAGCGCGGCGCGCGGCGCTGGCGTGGACTTCCTCGCATACACCAGTGCCCCGCATGCCGACGAGACCCCGCTGCCCATCGCTGCCGAGCATGCGGCAACGGAGCGATCGGTGCGCGAGTCCGGGCTGCATTTCAGCCTGCTGCGCAACAACTGGTACAACGAGAACTACATTCCGCTGATAGATCGGGTGCGCGAGAGCGGCGAGATCGTGGGTAATGCGGGAACCGGTCGCATCGCCAGCGCGGCGCATGCCGACTATGCCGCGGCAGCCGCAGCGGTGCTGCGCGGGGGTCACGACGACACCGTGTACGAGCTCGCCGGTGACCAGGCGTGGGATTTCGCCGAGCTCGCGCAGATGCTCGCCGGAATCGTCGGTCGCGAGGTCGTCTACCGGGCCATCAGCGCCGACCAGCACATCGAGGAGCTGATCGCGAACTGCGTGCCGACCGATCGTGCCGCCTTCAGCGCCGCCATGGACACGGCGATCGAGGACGGTGCGCTGTCGGATGCGAGCGGTGATCTGCGCCGACTCATCGGCCGCCCGACGACGCCGATCGCGGAGACTCTCCGCGCGGCGTCCACGCGCGTCCCCGCGAACTGAGCTCTCGCGTCAGGCAGCCGGGGCGGAGTCGGCCGGTGGGGCGGCATCCTCTTCCGAGGCGCAGCCGATTGCATCGATGACGCGGGGAGACAGCTCGGCGATGGCGGCGATCTCCTGCGGGGTGAGCACGTCGAAGAAGTAGCGGCGGATCGCGTCGGTGTGGCCGCGCGTCGCGCCGATGATGGTGCGCCTGCCCACGGTGGTGAGCCCGATCCAGCTGCCACGACCATCCACCTCGCAGTCGGCGCGATTCAGCAGCCCGCGCCGCTCCATGCGGGTGACCAGGTGTGACACCCGGCTCTTCTCCCAGCCGATCGCGCCGGCGATGTCCTTGATGCGCAGGCGGCGCTGGGGTGCCTCGTTGAGGCTGAGCAGAATCTCGTATTCCGATGCGGAGACGCCGGACTCCCGCTGCAACTGCAGGTCGAGAGCACGGTCGAGCTTGCGTCGCATGGCGTAGAACGAGCGCCAGAGTTCGACCTGATCGCCGGACAGCGATCCCGCCTGCTTCGCGAACTCCGACATGCCGCAATTCTACGTTTCCGGTGACGCGTCACCGACAGTTCCGGGCACATTCGTCGGTGGCGGCCCGACCCGCCGTCCTGCGGCCACAGGGCGGTGCCGCATGGGGGAGCGTCGGATGCCGCAGACTGGATGCATCACCCCGCCACCGAGAGGTACCGTCCGTGAGCTCCCCCGACTTCGCGCCGTCCGCCGCTGAGCTGCCCAACACCCCGCAGACGGGCCACCAGCAGACCAGCGCCGAGCAGACCAGCACAGAGCAGACCAGCGCAGAGCAGCCCAGCACCGATCTGGCAGCGCAGACCGTCGCGACAGTGCGCCGCTGGCTCGCCGAGAGCGCCGATGTTGCCCCGGACAGGTCCGCGGAGCGGCTCGCCGGCGTGCTCAAAGACCCGCGCGGCCTCGACTTCACCATCGGGTTCGTCGACCGGGTGGTGCGCCCCGAAGACCTGAAGGTCGCCGGCCGCAACCTCGAGAAGCTCTCGCACAGCGTGCCGGCCTTCCTTCCCTGGTACATGCGGGCGGCGATCCAGATCGGCGGCCAGTTCGCGCTGATCGCGCCCTGGCCGGTGGTGCCGATCTCGCGCGCCGTGCTGCGACGGATGGTTGGTCACCTCATCCTCGACGCGACGCCGAAGCACCTCGACAAGAGCATCGACGCCCTGCGGCAGTCGGGGATCCGGCTCAACCTCAACCTGCTCGGTGAGGCCGTGCTCGGCGACCAGGAGGCGGATCGCCGCCTGGGCGGCACGCGCGAGCTGCTGGAGCGCGACGACGTCGACTACGTGTCGATCAAGGTCTCGTCGGTGTCGAGCCAGCTGTCGATGTGGTCGTTCGACGAGACCGTCACCCGCGTGGTCGAGCGGCTCACCCCGCTGTACGAGCTGGCCGCGGTCTCCGCGACGCCCAAGTTCATCAACCTCGACATGGAGGAGTTCCGCGACCTCGATCTCACCATCGCGGTCTTCCAGCGGATGCTCGAGCAGCCACGGCTGCGCGGACTCGAGGCTGGAATCGTGCTGCAGGCCTACCTGCCGGATGCCCTGGGCGCCCTGCAGGGACTCACCGCCTGGGCGCGTGCCCGCCGTGCCGCCGGCGGCGCGGGCATCAAGGTGCGCGTGGTCAAGGGCGCCAACCTCGCCATGGAGCACGTCGACTCCGCCGTGCACGGTTGGCCGCTCGCCACCTACGGCAGCAAGGTCGACACCGACACCAACTACAAGCGCGTGCTCGACTGGGCGTTCCGCCCGGAGAATACGGATGCCGTGCGCATCGGTGTCGCCGGACACAATCTGTTCGACATCGCCTACGCCTGGCTTCTCGCGAAACAGCGCCGGGTCGACACCCGCATCGAGTTCGAGATGCTGCTCGGCATGGCGACCGGCCAGGCGGATGCCGTGCGTCGCGACGTGGGCGGGCTGCTGCTCTACACACCCGTGGTGCGTCCGACCGAGTTCGACTCGGCGATCTCGTACCTCATCCGTCGTCTCGAAGAGAACGCGAGTACCGAGAACTTCATGTCCGGAGTCTTCGAGCTCGACGACGCGGAGATCTTCGGGCGTGAGCAGGGTCGCTTCCTCGCCTCGCTCGACAGGATGGATCACGTCGTTCCGACATCGAACCGGGTGCAGGACCGCACCACTCCCGTTGTGGGCGAACCGATCGACACCGCCCCACGGACCTTCGAGAACGAGGCCGACACCGACCCAGCGATCGGGGCGAATCGGGCCTGGGGCCGCGACATCCTGAGCCGGATCGAGGCATCGCAGCTCGGGGTCGACACGATCGCCGCCGCGCTGGTCGAGGACGCTGTCACGCTGGACAACATCATCATGGGCGCAGAGCGCGCCGGTGCGGAGTGGGGCGAGCGTCGGGCGGACACCCGCGCCGCGGTGCTTCACGCCGCAGCCGAATCGCTCGCCGCGCATCGCGCCGACCTGATCGAGGTCATGGCCAGCGAGACCGGCAAGACCATCGCCGAGGGCGACGTGGAGGTGAGCGAGGCCATCGACTTCGCGAATTTCTACGCCGAGAGCGCGCGCGAGCTCGACCGGGTGGAGAACGCACGGTTCGTGCCGTCGCGGCTGATCGTGGTCACCCCGCCGTGGAACTTCCCGGTCGCGATCCCGGCCGGCTCAGTGCTCGCGGCGCTCGCCAGCGGTGCCGCCGTGATCATCAAGCCGGCACCGCAGGCGAAGCGCAGCGCGGCGGTCATGGTGAACGCGCTGTGGGAGGCCGGCGTGCCGCGCGAGCTGCTGCGTCTCGTCGACGTCGAGGAGGGCGAGCTCGGGCAGCGCCTGATCGCGCATCCCGCCGTCGGCCGCGTCATCCTCACCGGCGCCTGGGAGACCGCGGAACTGTTCCGCTCCTGGCGCCCTGACCTGCCGCTGCTCGCCGAGACCAGCGGCAAGAACGCCATCGTCGTCACCCCGAGCGCCGACCTCGATCTCGCCGTGGCGGATGTCGTGAAGAGCGCGTTCGGACACGCGGGTCAGAAGTGCTCGGCCGCCTCGCTCGTGATCCTGGTCGGCTCGGTGGCGCGCTCGGAGCGCTTCCGCCGCCAGCTCGTCGACTCGGTGAAGACGCTGCGCGTCGGGTACCCGCAGGACCCGACCACGATCGTCGGTCCGATCATCGAACCGGCTCACGGAAAGCTCGCGACCGCTCTCACCACGCTGAACGACGGCGAGAGTTGGCTGGTCGCCCCGACGCCGCTCGACGACAGCAACCGACTGTGGAGTCCGGGTGTGAAGGACGGCGTGACCGCCGGCTCGCCGTTCCACCTCACCGAGTACTTCGGTCCGGTGCTCGGCATCATGCGCGCCGACACTCTCGAGGAGGCGATCGCCCTGCAGAACGCGCCGGCCTACGGTCTGACCGCGGGCATCCATTCGCTCGACCCCGAGGAGATCTCGCTCTGGACCGAGACGGTCGAGGCCGGAAACCTCTACATCAACCGCGGCATCACCGGCGCGATCGTGCGGCGGCAGCCGTTCGGTGGTTGGAAGCGGTCCAGCGTCGGTGCGAGCGCCAAGGCCGGCGGCCCGAACTACCTGCTCACCCTGGGCGAATGGCAGCCGGAATTCGCCGCCCCGCAGTCCGCGGTCGTGCTGAAGGGCGTCGACACCGCGGTGACCCGCGTGATCGAGGCCGCGCAGCCGGGAATGGAGTTCCTCGAGTTCGACCTCGTCCGGGCCGGCGCACAGAGCGACGAGCGTGCGTGGCAGGCGGAGTACGGCGTCTCGCGCGATGTCTCCGACCTCGGCGTGGAGCGCAATGTGTTCCGCTACCGGCCGGTTCCCGTGACCATCCGCCTCGCGGAGCAGGCCTCGCCGGCGCAGCTGGTGCGGGTGATCGCGGCGGCAACCCGGGCCGGATCCCCGATCACCGTGTCCTCCGCAGTGCCGGTCGCTGCAGGGCTGCTGCGGCTGTTCCGCGACGACCTGTCGCCGGTGACGGTGCGCGACGTGGTGGTGGAGACGGATGCCGCGTGGCACAGCCGCCTACGCTCCGAGTCATCGCTGCCGTCTCGTATCCGGCTCATCGGTGGGGATGCCCTGGCGCTCGCCGAGGTCGTCGGTGGCAGCCCGGACGTCGCGATCTATGCGGGCGTCGTGACCACCTCGGGGCGGCTCGAACTGCTGCCGTTCCTTCACGAGCAGGCGATCAGCATGACCGCGCACCGCTTCGGCAATCCCGATCCGACGACGGCGGTCGTGCGGCTGTGAGAATCACGCTGATTGAGTAGCGCCCGAGGAACGAGGACGCGTATCGAAATTCTTTGCGTGGTGGGTTTCGATACGGCTGCTCCTTCGTCGCGGCCTACTCAACCAGCGCGTTCAGCGCTACCCGACCAGGTCGGCGTGGAACTTCGCCGCGACATCCGGATGGGCGCGCAGGCGGCTCTTCAGCGCGTTCTCACCGAAGATGCCGAAGATCGGGTTGCTCGGGTCGGCGGTGACTCCCCCGGCCTCGGCCTTCAGATCCTCGGGCAGGTCGAGCAGCGGGATCGCGGTGTCGAGTGCCGGGTTGAAGAAGAACGGGATCGAGATGCGGTCGTCTCCGATCAGCGGGGAGATCACGCGGTGGACGGTGGCCTTGAGGTAGCCGTTGGTCGCCACCTCGAGCGCCTCTCCGATGTTCACCACGAACGCGCCGGGGATCGGCGGTGCATCGATCCAGCCATCCTCGCTCTCGACCTGGAGGCCGCCCTTTCCGGGCTCGACGTAGAGCAGGGTCAGCACCCCCGCATCCTTGTGCGAGCCGACGCCCTGGCGCGGGGTCGGGTCTGACTTTCCGGGGTAGCGCACGATCTTGATCAGCGTGGCGGGACGCTCGGCGAATGCCGCGTCGAAGACGTGCTCGTCGGCCCCGAGCGAGAGAGCCCAGGCCTGCAGCAGCTTGAGTCCGACGGCCGACAGCTCGTCATCCCACTCGACGGCAAGGTCGCGCAGCTCGGGCAGGGCATCCGGCCACAGGTTCGGGCCTTCGAGGCGCCAGTAGTCGGCGACGCCCTCCGCGCGCTCGACGGCGGGGCGCTCCGGGCCGATGTCGATCTGCTCGCGCCAGTCGACCTTGCCCTGGGTCAGTTCGCCGCCGACGCGGGTGTACCCACGGAAATGCGGGCTGTTCACGTTTTCGATCGCCAGCTTGTCGGCATCCTCGAGGGCGAAGAAGTCGCGGGATGCCCGCATGATCTTCTCCTGCAGTTCCGTGCTGATGCCGTGCCCGACGAGGTAGAAGAAACCGACGTCGTGGGTGGCCTGGCGCAGGTCCGCGCGGAACGCGGCGGCTTCGTCCTCACCCTGGTCGAGTCGGGAGAGGTCGAGGATGGGGAGGGTCTTCGGCGAGCTCATGGTGACATCCTCCCCCGCGACCGACGCCGGTGGAACCAATCGGTCGCAGTATTACGGCACGACTAGCCGAAAGCGCGGTGCAGCGTGCTGTGGCACGCTTGCCGGGTGCTCGCCGCGACCCTTCTCCTGCTTGCGGGTCTCCTCGCCGGCATCATCGGCACGGCCGGCGGGGTGACGTCGCTGGTGGCGTACCCCGCCCTGCTGGCCACCGGGATGTCGCCGTTCGCCGCGAACGTCACCAACTCGGTGGCACTTCTCGGCAGCGGCTTCGGTTCGGCGCTCCGCTCCGG
>Ga0247764_1000398_pt1 | contig 15414 bp, 9 predicted proteins | sample UWRJL051202B4_FD_179932 | JGI IMG/M metagenome (GOLD analysis project Ga0247764, IMG submission 179932) | Plant litter microbial communities from Arlington Agricultural Research Station in Wisconsin, United States - UWRJ-L051-202B-4 | ecosystem: Environmental > Terrestrial > Plant litter >...
ACTGACGCCAGAAACGCTGGTGTGGCGCGACGGCATGGAAGGCTGGTTGCCGATCGCGCAGGTGACGGAACTCTCGCGGCACATCAAGAAGAAGCCCGCGCCAAAACCAGCTGTTCAGCCCAGGACGGGCGGCTTCCGCTCGACGCAAGCCACCATCCCGATGGGCGTGCTGCCGAACGTGCTCGGTAAGCAACAGCCCGGTCCGCCGCTGTCGCCAGGCAAAGTTCCCTCGACGCTCTCACCAGACGCCCCGACACCCGCACCGCCAGGCCGCAGCTCCTCACCGCCCGCCGCGGTGGCCGCCCTGGCCGAAGCGCGTGAGCAGGCCTCACAAAAGACGCCCATCGTCGGCTTGGTGATGGGCGACGAAGAGCCGACCGTGATGCGCGTCGCTCCACTCGGAGACCTACAAGCGCTGCGCGCTGCCGCGGCCGCAGCCATCAGCGGCAACGCGATGGCCCCCGCCGCCGCGCCAGCCGCGGTCGAAGCGCCCCCCACCGAAGTGCCTGTGGTCGAGGAAGAGGACGAAACGCGGGTTGCCTTCAACGCCAAGGATCTCGTCCCGGCGGTCACCACCGCCAAGACTCCGTTGCCCGAAGGGCGACCCAAGGTCGAGTTCGATACGTTCCGCGCTACTCCGGAAGCCAAGAAGAACTGGTTCCCGGAAGAGGTGCCGGAACCAAAGCGTTCGCAACCAAGCTCGCCGTTCCCAGTAGGCAGTGCGCTGCCGTTCGCTTCGAGTCCGGAGCACCCTGCGCTCGGCTCCGCGCCATCGCTCGGCGCGCCGGTGGTCGCGAAGAGCGCTCCCTACGCGGCGCCTGCTGCGGGAGCACCTTCTGGTCCGCTCTCCAGTCGCTCCGCCGACGACGTCGCCGCGCTGCGACCGAAGAGCTCGCGCACGCTGCTGTTCGTATTGCTGTTGCTGCTGATCGCCGGCACCGCCGCGGCCGTGTTCTTTTTCACGCAGAACAAGCGCTCCAGCGCCGTTCCGGCGGTGCCCACCCCTGCCCCCGTCGCGGCCGAGACGCAGACGCCCGGCGAAGCGGCCACTGCCGCAACCCCGGCCAATGAGGAGCCCGGCACGGCAGCTGTCAGTCAAGCGCCGACTGCCGACGGTACGGCAGCTCCGGCCGGCTCCACCGCGAAACCCGGGGGCTTCGCCGACCTATTCGCCAACGGCGCCAAACGAGCCAACACGGACACCACCGCCACCTTCGACGCCAACGCCGCCAAAGCTGCGCTGGATGCGCGACTTGGCATCGCGGCGCGTTGCCGCGAAGTGGGTGGGCCGCTCGGCATCACGCGCGTGAACGTCACCTTCGCGCTCGACGGTACCGTGAACAGCGCCACCATTAGCGATGCGCCCTTCGCCGGCACGACCGTCGGCGCCTGCATCTGCGACGCCTTCAAGAAGGCGCGCGTCAAGCCGTTCAGCGGCTTGCCAGGCCAAGTCAGTCAACGCATCAGCATTCAGTGACGCGGCTCACGCCGCGCTGCGGCTGGCTCACACACGCAACAGCAGGGAGCCCCAGTGAAAGCCCGCGCCGAGCGCGGCCAAACACACGAGCTGACCCTGACGGAGCCGTCCGTCGCGCCACATCTCGTCGAGCAAGATCGGGATGGTGGCGGCTGAGGTGTTGCCGTAACGATCGATGTTGGAAGGCATGCGTTCGGCGGGTACGCCCAGGCGCTCACAGACGGATTCGTTGATGCGCTGGTTGGCTTGATGCGCCACGAACCAGTCCACGTCGGAGACGGGTACCTTGGCCTTCTCGCACACGGCCTGAATCGAACGCGGCAGCTTGGTCACGGCGTGTTTGAACACGTCACGCCCGTCCATGTGGATCGCGAACGGATCGATCACGCGACGATCGCCCGAGCCCTCCGGTAAGCGACGAAACCCCGAGGGGATACACAACAGGTCGGCGTAGCGGCCGTCGCTGTGCAAATCCACGCCGAGGATGCCGGAGTCACCGGTCTCGCCGCGCTCCACCACGACTGCGCCGGCGCCATCCCCGAAGATGATGGCCCAGCCGCGCTCCGCGGTGGCATGGGCGAAGTCTTCGTCGCTGGGTCGCCCCTCGCGGGTGCCGTCCAGGATGTCCCAATCCTTCCACGGCATCAGCGACGCGTGGGCTTCGGCGCCGACGATCAGGATGCGCCGCGCCGCGCCTGCATTCAGCAGCGCCTCCGCGCTCTGAAAGGCGAACAGCATCGCGGCACATTGCGTGCGCAAGTCCAACGCGGGGATGCCCGGACAGCCCAGGCGCGCGCCCAGCACCGCACCCGATCCCGGAAACAGATAATCCGGGGTCATGGTGTTGAACAAAATGTAGTCGATGTCCTGCGGACCGAGCCGAGCCGCCTCGAGCGCAGCCTGACAGGCGGGCAACGCAAGATCGGCCGCGCCGACGCCAGGCGGGCTGAAGTGTCGCTGCGCGATGCCCGTGCGCTGTTGGATCCAGGCGTCGTTCGTGTCGAGCACGCGCGCCAGATCGTGATTGGTGTAGGGGCGGCCGGGCAGATACCGCCCAGTTCCAAGAATGCTCAGGCCCGGCATGAAACTATCGCTGTGCTCTTTTCGGCCAAGTCGGGGGAAGGTTGGCTGCTGTCAGCCGAGCGTCCTCTAATCCAGGTCGCGCGATTCGTCACCGACGCCGCGCGCCAGCGCTACAGTGCCAGCGCAATGAAGCCGGATCAGAGCGCGTAAGGTGCTCAGAATAATTAATGAAATCGTCAGGCATGGTCACATTTCGGTCATGGCCGGCCTGACTTCGGTGACCATTCTTTCGAGCTTATAGCCACGGAATCCGAGAACCGGCCGCCCGGTATAGGAGTGCTAGGTCATCGAAAAAATTCGGATAGGTCTTGCTGACGCAACCCGGATCTTCGATCTGCACGCCCGAGCGCACCGCGCCTAATACGGCGAAGCTCATGGCCATCCGGTGGTCCTTATAAGTCTGGATGACCGCCGGGCGGAGTGGCTGAGGCTCGATCGCGAGCCAGTCCTCGCCGGTTGTCACCCGCTGACCCAATCGCGAAAGTTCCGCTGCCGTCGCAGCGAGGCGATCGGTTTCTTTGATGCGGATGTTGGCCACGTTGCGGATGCGAGTCGGGCCCTGACACAGCGGCGCCAACGCCGCGAGCGTCATCACGGTGTCCGAGATGTGGTGCATGTCCACGTCCAAACCGAGCAGCTTGTCGGTGCCCTGCACCAACGTACTGGCCGCGCGACGCTCTACCTGCGCGCCCGCCCGCTCCAGCAAATCGACGAAGCCGTAATCTCCCTGCAGCGCACCCTGCGTGAGCCCGGGCACCTCGATGCGTCCGCCACTGGCCGCTGCCAGGGCAAACGGGTAGCTCGCCGTCGAGGCGTCTGGTTCGATCGCGTAACTTTGCGCGCTGTAACCTCGACCGGCGCGCACGCTGTACGCGCCTTCGCTCTGCAGCACCTGCCCGCCGAAGTCCTGCAACATGCGGCAGGTGATGTCGACGTAGGGGCGACTCACCAGCTCGCCTTCGATCGCCACCTCGACGTCGCCATCTGCCAACCCTGCCGCCATCAACACGGCCGAGAAGTATTGGCTGGAGCGATCTCCACGCATACTCATGCGTCCACCGCGCAAGCCGCCGCCACGGATGGTCAAGGGAGGGCAGCCACTCTCACACACGATATCGGCGCCGAGCTGGCGCAGGCCATCCACCAGCACCTGGATCGGGCGTTTCGCCATGGCTTCGTCACCGACCAGCGTCGTCTCGCCCTCGACCAAGCAGCAGAGTGCGGCCAAGAAGCGCACGGTCGTACCGCTATTGCCGACGAACAGCGGCGCTTTCGCAGCACGTAAGCGTGAGCGCCCGCCGCGCACGAGCAACGTGTCTCCCGTGCCGCGAATCTCGATGCCGAGCTGCTCGAGCGCGGCGCGCATGTGCTGTGTGTCGTCGCTCTCGAGCACACCTTCGAGTCTGCTCTCACCCTCTGCGAGCGCTGCCAGGACTAGCGCGCGGTTCGTGATGCTCTTCGAACCGGGGATGCGCCAAACCAGATCCGGCGGGGCAGGCAACGGTGACAGCGGAAGCGGGCTGGGGAGCGGCATGACGGTCGCGTTTAGCACTGATTGTCTAGGATGGAAGCGACTGCGACATCCCCGAAACAACTCGGCAGCGCGAAAACCGGCACAGCTCGGTGTGCGAGCGTCTCGGGACGCTGGCTGCGCGATGCCGGACCGCCAGGATCATCTGACTTTTCGCGGGAACTTGAAGAGTACCCGCTACGGTTGGTTGCGCCTGACGCCAGCGTATTCCGTGCACTTGGTGCGCGATCTGTTGGTCCATGCTTCTACGGACACCTTCGTGCTCGATCCGTTTTGCGGGACGGGAACGACCGCGTTGGTGTGCGCAGAGCGCGGCGTTGCCTGCCAGACCAGCGACATCAATCCGTTCTTGTTGTGGCTTGCTTCGACCAAGTCACGTCCGTATTCCGAGGCGCAGCTCCGCGAAAGCGCGGAGCTGCACCGCTTGGTGGAAGCGAGCTTCGTGGACCCCGAGGCCGCGCGCTGGCTGCCGCCGCTGTCCAACATCGAAAAGTGGTGGGCGCCGCAGACACTGCTTTCGTTGTCGCGGGGTATCGCGCGTGTGCGTTCGCTCGAGCATAGCGCCGCGCCGGAAGCGCTGGACCTGGTGAAGGTGAGCTTCTGCCGCGCCTTGATCGCATGCGCCAACGTGAGCTTCAGTCATCAATCCATGTCGTTCACCCGCTCGACCACCGTCGCTGACGCGCGCGAGCCCACACCGCTGTTTCGCGCCGCCACGCTGAACGTGCTCGAAAGCGCACGCTCACCGATCGCTGCAACGCCGCGCGTCGCGCGATGTGATGCTCGTAGCGCGGACGCGTGCTTCGAACCCGACTCGTTCACCCAGGTGATCACCTCGCCGCCGTATCCGAACCGCATGAGCTACGTTCGCGAGCTGCGACCCTATCTCTATTTCTTGGGTTACCTGAGCGACGCGCCGTCCGCAGGGGACTTGGATTGGAGCGCCATCGGAGGAACTTGGGGCTCGGCGACCAGCCGCGTGGCGCGCTGGCGGCCGGCCGCCGACGACGACGTGCCGTACCCAGACTTCACGTCGCTCATAGGTCAGATCCAAGAGCGGAGTCCCGTGCTTGCACGCTACGTGCATAAATACTTCTGCGACATGAACCGGCACATCCGCTCGCTGACGCCGCTGCTGAAGAAGCACGGCAGCGTGCACTACATCGTCGGTAACTCGAAGTTTTACGAGGTGATGGTGCCGGTCGAGCGCATCTTCGCCGCGCTGTTCGAGGCTTCCGGGCTCACGGACGCGCGCGTGGCCCAGATCCGTAAGCGCACCTCGAAAAAGGAGCTGTTCGAATTCGTGGTGTCCGCACGCAGGGCGTAAGTCTCGGTTTTTGGTCGACAAACCGCGAAGGTTTGCGTGAAATTCGACCGCTGTTGCCCGCGGCGTCAGAGTACCGCCCCCCATGACTCTCCTCGGCGACCACCCCTACGCGCGCCTGCTCGCTCGCGTTGCCAAACCTACGCGCTACACGGGCTCGGAATTCGGCGCCAGGAAGAAGGAGTGGGGCAGCGTCGACGCGCGGATTTGTCTGGCGTTCCCGGACATCTACGACATCGGCATGAGCCACTTGGGTTTCCGGATCCTGTATCGGATCCTGAACGACGACCCACGCACGCTCGCCGAACGCGTGTACACGCCGTGGGTCGACATGCAGGCCGAGCTGCGCGCGCACGGTAAGCTGCTGGTCTCGCTCGAGAGCGCGCGCCCACTCAGCGACTTCGACGTCGTCGGCTTCTCGCTGCAGTACGAGCTCACCTACACGAACATCCTGGGCATGCTGGATCTGGGCGGTATCCCGCTGCGCGCAGAACACCGCAGCGATGCCGATCCACTCGTGATCGCTGGCGGTCCGGTCGCCACCCACTGTGAACCGATGGCGCCGTTCTTCGACGCCGTCCTGATCGGCGACGGCGAAGAGGCAGCGACCGAGATCGCGCTGAGTTGGGTGGCTGGCAAACGCGCCGGCTTGTCACGCAGCGAGCGCCTGGAGCGCCTCGCCCAAATTCGCGGCGTGTACGTGCCCTCGTTGTACGAGACCAAGCTGAGCGAAGAAGGCTTCGAGCTCGTCGTCGCCGGAAAAACGCCGAACGTGCCGTACCCGATCGAGCGGCGTTTGGTCGCGGATCTCAGCAAATTCCCCTTCCCCGACGACGGCCCGGTGGGCGGCCCCGAAGCCATCTTCGATCGCATGAGCATCGAGGTGGCGCGCGGTTGTACGGAGGGCTGTCGCTTCTGTCAGGCGGGCATGATTTACCGGCCCGTGCGCGAGCGCGATCCCGAAGAGGTCGTGCGCACCGTGGAGAGCGCCCTGGCGAAGTCGGGCCAGGACGAAGTGAGCTTGACGGCGCTGTCGACGGCGGACGTCAGCTGCATCTCCCCGATGATCAAGCGCCTGGTGGAGCGCACCGCGCCGGAGCGCGTGAGCTTGAGCGTAGCGTCGCTGCGCGCCTACGGCTTGAGCGAGGACTTGCTCGACGACATGCGTAAAGTGCGCGCGGCGGGCCTCACGTTCGCGCCCGAAGCCGGCACGCAGCGCATGCGTGACGTGATCAACAAGAACGTGACCGAAGCGCAGCTCATGGAGACCGCCCAGCGCGTGTTCTCGCGTGGCTTCGACAAGATGAAGTTGTACTTCATCATCGGTTTGCCGACGGAGGAGGACGACGACGTCGCCGGCATCGTGGAGGTCGGCAAGAACGCGCTGCAGGTCGGCAAGCGCCTGGGCAAACACCCGAAGGTGACGGTCAGCGTGTCCACGCACGTGCCGAAACCGCACACGCCCTTTCAATGGTGCGCGCAGGATTCGCTCGACGAAGTGCGGCGCAAACAGACGATTTTGCGCGGCGCGGCGCGCCCGTACAAGGGCATCACGCTGCGCATGCACGACAGCACCACCAGCGTGCTGGAAGGCGTGCTCGCACGCGGCGACCGGCGTTTGGCCAACGTGATCGAAGACGTCTACCTGCGCGGAGCGCGCTTCGACTCCTGGGAAGAAGAGCTCAAGATCGATCTGTGGCGCGACTCGTTCGAGCGGCACGCCATCCCGGTAGAGCTGTTCTTGGGCACGATCCCGGTGAGCGCGCGTTTGCCCTGGGACCACTTCGACATCGGCTTGGAAGAAGGCTTCCTGCTGCGAGAGTACCGGAAGGCGTTGCTCGGGCGCGCCAGTCCGCCTTGCGGTAAAGTCGCTGGCAGCTTCATTCACGCCACCAACGTGCAAGACGCGGAGGCCGAAAAGCGCCGCCTGGTCTGTTACGACTGCGGTGTCGCCTGCGATCTCGGCAAGATGCGCACGGATCGGGTGGATTTTCTGCGCAGCATGGGCGCGCTGGAGCCGAACCAACGCGCGCGGCTGCCGCTGTTCGCGCCCAAGACCAACGACGACGCAGACGAACCCGTGGCGGTCGCCAAACGCGGTCGACCCGAAGATCTGCGCCCCGAGCGCAAGGGTGACGTGCAGCGCTTCCGTCTGCGCTTCGAGAAGGCAGGCGCGGCCGCGCTCTTGGGACATCTGGATTTGATCCGCGAGCTGCCGCGCGCGCTGCGTCGCGCTGGGCTACGCACCGCATATACCCAAGGTTTTCACCCCAAGCCCAACATGACGTTTGGCCCGGCGTTGTCGCTCGGCGTGGCCAGCTTGGACGAATACATGGACGTCGCGTTGGTGGAGCCGCCGCCCGTGGACGAACTTTTGTCACGCCTGGCCAGGGCGACGCCGCCGGGGCTCAAGTTCACCGCCGCCCTGCAGCTGAGCAACGGCGATCCGGGCGTAGCCGCGCTGATCAACGGTTCGCGTTATCTGATTGCGTTCGCGGCCAAGGCGCTCGCACAGCTGGGCGGCGTCGCGGGCCTGAACGATCGCGTAACGGAGTTCATGGCGTGCTCCGAACACAAGCTTCGCCGCGACATCGAGGGCATCGGCAAAGTGGTCGACGTGCGCTCCTACGTGCGTTCGGTTTCGCTGGCCGCCGATCCGGCGACGCTCTTGGAGCGCGCGGGCATGCTGGGCGACTTGGTGGCGCTCGAAGCGGAGCTCTCCATCACGCAGACCGGCACGGCCAAGGTGACCGAGGTAGTGGAGGCCATCGTCGGCGAACGCGGCTTCCCGCACCAAGCCGTACGCATCGCGTTGCTCGCAGCCAACACCACCCCGCTCGATCTACTCCCCTTCCGCAAAGCAAAGCCCGCCCCCCGCGTCGAAGAAGCCGTCGCCGTCGCCGGCGAATAGGCTTTCAGCTTCTGTTCCGTGAGGCTTCAGCACGCCCGCCCGCAAAGAGGCCGGGCTCTGCGGGCGTCAATCCAGAAATCCAAGACCTAAAAGCTAACTAACTCGCGCGGAGGCGGCAGCGATCTACTACCTCCGACAGCGGCACCTGCTCCGTGCAGATCAGCCACTCGCAGACGCGCGGGAACAAGCGCGTCAGCTCCGTGGTCGGTTCGAGCAAACCACCCCACACGACGATGCGCGTCTCCGTCGGTAGATCCTCCTGAATCGCGGCCAACGCCGCCGCACGCATCACCGGCGCGAACGCGTCAAACAACAACACCAGCTGCGCTACCGGATGTTGCGTCACCTGTAGCAACAGCTCCGTGAGGCTGCTCACCTGAATCACGGCGGCTTGTTCGTCCAACCAGGTGTTGAAACGCCGGGAGAAATCCAAGTCGCGCGTCACCACGAGCACGATGGCGGGACCCGCATTGCCGGCCGCTGCCACCGTGGGCGGCGCCGAGGTCATGCCCAAGGTTTGCGCGGTGCCACGCGGAAAGTCATCGGAGATGGGCTGCTTGGTGTGGGGGCGCGCCGGGATGGTGGGTTGGCGCGTGCGCTCCAGCTCCGGACGCTGCATGTTGGGTTGAGTCGTCGCCTCCCCCTCACCGAAGCTCTCTTTCGCGCGCGGCGTGTCGGCCCGCGTCGGCATAGAAGAGGTCTTCTTGCGCGGACGTGCGCCCCGCGCGTGCGGAGCCTTGGAGCTCGAGCGCGGCGACAACGTCTCCTCCCTGCGCGGCAACTGCTGCACGAGCGGCTCGAGCTCGGCCGCCACTGCGCGCCCCAACCGATCACCGAGCGCGCGTTCGAGCGCGGTCAGCAACGGACCGCGCAAGAACACTTGAAACCCTTGGCTGTCCGTCGGAACGGCGTCGCAGTGCCCGAGCTCCAACGCTTCCGCGATCAAGGTGTCGCGCAACGCAGCGCTGACGATGCTGTCTAGGATGTCCCGGAGAGCCAGCATTACGTTGTCCGCAGCACGATCCATCTAGAAATCCGCCCCGAGCTGCCGCTAAGCGTAACGCCGCGCGTTCAGCAACGCCACCTAACAACGCTGTTCGAGTTCACGCAGAGTCGCTGTTGCGCTGTACGTGAAAAACCCAAAGTAGCGCCTACACGTCGGCACAGCGATTTTATTACCAAGACGTATTGAATTCGCGGACACGCTGCTACATCGCGCTAATCGCACCTACCTGGATCGGCGATGCTGGTCGCGATCGTGAAGTGTGACTCGTTGGTGTGGCGCTCGGCGAAGAACAAGTCGAGCGCGTAGACGTTGCCTATCTGGAGCCGCGCGGTCCGCGCAATTTCGTCGAGCGCCACCTCGTCTCGCAGCTTGGTGTGAATGCCGCCCAGATCCATCACCAACCGACCATTGATGAAGACCCACAGGTCGTCGTCGCCCTCGAATCGGAACAGCTCCCCGCCAACGTAGCGGAAGGTGAGCCGGGTCTGCAGCGTGAAGTGGAAGTTGTGGATGTTCCCTTCGTTGCCGAACAGCTGCCGGTCGATCGGAAAGAAGGAGTCGTCGCTGTACACGAACAACCCTGGATCTTGGCTCGAGGGCTGAAGCTGAAGTTCTATCGGGGTGCTGAGGTTGACGCCTGGCACGTCGTGAAACCAAACGTCGAAATTCGCGCGGCCCGAAGTGGTCGGGGTAAAGGATCGGCTGGCGTACTGCGGCGTTCCGTCGGCGCCCAACTCCGGCTGCACGATGCCCTTGTCCAGATGATCGCCCATCAGCGGAAGTTCGAAATCCTGTTGGGTGCGACGAAAATCCCGCACGATGGTGTGCAGCAACGGCGGCTTGGGCCTGGGCGCGGTGCAGGCGAACCACACGTCGCCGTCACACACGCGCACGCCTTCGCCGCAGGCACTGGAGCAGGGCAACTCCAAGCGCGAGACCTCGCACGCGCTCCACGCGCCGCGCTCACAGGCTTGCTGACCGTCGCCGCAGCTGTTGCGACAGCCTCGGAGCGCCACGGGCACCTCGCAGGCGCTCCAGCGCGCGTCTGCGCAAGTCTCCAGGCCTTCGCCGCAAACATTGCTGCACGTTCGGGTAACGGGCGGCACCGCACAGGCTTGCCACCGTCCCGCTTCGCAGCTCTGCGTGCCGCTTCCGCAGAAAGCCTGGCAACTGCGCTGCACACCTTCCTCGGGACACGCGTCCGTGGGCAGCAAGTCGGAGCGCGATCCGCAACCGCTAGCCAAAGCCACCAGCCACAACCAGCGCGCGGCGGACGTTTTGCCGCGCCAAGCAAGCCAACACCAACGACCGCCAGCAAAGACCGCGGGAAGCGAGGTCCCCAGCCGGGTGAGGACCCCGTTTCCCGCGGTCCTTGTGTCCAGGTCTGTCATGTCGGCGTCTTGTTTGGTCCATTTCACCCAAGCGAGCTTGGGTGCAGTCACGCGCGCAGCATACGCTAAAGGCCGCATCGCGGCCAAAGCGCACCCGTATTGGACAGCGCGCGCAAGCTTTGCAACTATTTGTGAGTTTCATGAGGATTTTTCAGGCGATCGCCGTGTGCCTACTGCTGTTGTTGCTGCCGGGGAGGCTGCGAGCGGAACCGGTTCCAGTTCCATTGCGGATTTCCGTACTGACGATGGGGCCGGGCAGCGACGCCTTCGCCCGCTTCGGTCACAACGCGCTCTTGGTAGAGCTGGAGGGCAACGCGCGCGACCCGGTCTACAACTTCGGGACGTTTGCGTTCGACGGCCTGAACGGGGTCAAAGACTTCATGGCCGGTCGCTTCCGCTACTGGCTGAGCGTCTCCTCCTTGGGCCGCACGGCGCGCTTTTACAACTCGCGCAACCGCACGTTGGTCGCTCAAGAGCTCAACCTGACGCCGGAGGAGCGCGTCCGCCTGTATCAGGCGCTGGAAGAGAACGCGATCCCCGAGAACAGCTTCTACGACTACGATTACTACCGCGACAACTGTTCGACGCGTGTGCGCGATGCCGTCGACAAGGTCCTGGGTGGAGAGCTGACGCGCGGCATTCACGGCCCCGGCCGCCTCTCCTTTCGCGGGCACACCAATCGCTTGGTCGGCGAAGATCTGTGGCTCTCTCTCGGGCTGGATATCGCGCTGGGGCCGCTCACCGACAAGCCGACCACGCGCTGGGAAGAGACCTTCATTCCCAGCGAGCTGCACGACGCCCTAGCATCCGCCACTCGCATTCAAGACGGCAAGCGCGTCCCTGTCGTGCGCGCCGAACGCACGCTGCTCACGGCTGATCGCGAAGCGATACAAGCCGATCCGCCGCAACGTATCCCAGCGTTCCTGGCAGTGGGCACGCTCCTCGGCGGCGTCTTTTTCTTGTTGGGTCGTGCAGCGAAAAAAGTCGCGGCGGCCCGCATCGCCTTCGGCGCGCTCAGCGCCGTTCTCGGCTTGGTGCTGGGTCTGCTCGGCACCGTCTTCGTGGTGTTCTGGGCCTTCACCAAGCACTGGTCCGCCTACCGCAACGAAAACATCTTGGTCTGTCCGCCGTTCGCGCTGGTGTTCGTCGCCCTGGGCATCGCCGTGGCATTGAACCGCCCTGGCTCAATCCAGAAAGCGCACCGCTGGTTCACCTACTGCGCAGTGAGCGCGGTGCTGGCCGTGCTACTCGCGCTGATTCCGCACTTCGGCCAAGACAACACCCGCATCGCCGCGCTGCTGGCTCCCATCTGGCTCGGGCTGTTCGCCGGCAGCACTGTCCTCAGTGGCCGCAGCCTCGCGCGTCCCTTCGCGCTCCCAAGTTCCCACCCCCTTACCAGCGATCCCAAGGTCCCCTAGCACCCCCCGTACCCGCCGCCCCCGCTGCTGCCGCTGCCGCGGCTGCTGCCGACACCGCTGCCGCTGCCGCTGCCGACACTGCTGCCGCTGCCGACACTGCTGCCGCTGCCGACACTGCTGCCGCTGCCGCTGCCGCTGCCGCTGCCGTAAAGGCCGGGACCCACCCAAACTTCAGCTAGCCGATTTTTAGCTTCTTGTACCGGACGCGCTGGGGACGATCGGCATCGGTGCCCATGCGGCGGCGACGGTCTTCTTCATAGGCTTGGTAGTTGCCCTCGAACCAGACGACCTTGCTGTCGCCTTCGAAGGCGAGCATGTGCGTGGCGACGCGATCCAGGAACCAGCGATCGTGGCTGATCACGACGGCGCAACCAGCAAAAGAGAGCAGCGCTTCTTCGAGGGCGCGCAACGTGTCGACGTCGAGGTCGTTGGTGGGCTCGTCGAGCAGCAGCAGGTTGCCGCCCTCTTTCAGGAGCTTGGCGAGGTGTACGCGGTTGCGTTCGCCGCCGGAGAGGCTGCCGACGCGCTTTTGTTGATCGCTGCCGCGGAAACCGAACCAGGAGCAATAGGCGCGCGAGGCGACTTCGCGCGCGCCGAGCGGGATTTTCTCCGAGCCGCCAGAGATGACCTGCCACACGGATTGATCGGGCGCGAGCGCGGAGCGCGACTGGTCCACGTACGCGATCTTCACCGTCTCGCCGATTTTGAGCTGGCCGCCGTCCGGATTCTGTTCGTGAACGAGCAGGCGGAACAGCGTGGTTTTGCCGGCGCCGTTCGGACCGATGATGCCGACGATGCCGTTGCGGGGCAGCTTGAAGCTGAGTGTATCGATCAACAGCCGATCGCCAAAGCCCTTCACCAGTTTGTCGGCTTCGATCACCAGGTCGCCCAGCCGCGGACCGGGTGGGATGCTGATTTCGGTGGTGTCGGAGGGGCCCTTGTTGGCTTGATTCAGCAGGTCATCGTAGGCGGCCAAACGCGCTTTGCTCTTGGCTTGGCGCGCGCGCGGAGAGGCTTGCACCCACTCGAGCTCTTGCTTGAGCTTGCGTTGACGCGCGCTCTCTTGCTTTTCCTCGATCGCTAGCCGCGCGGACTTTTGCTGCAACCAGCCGGAGTAGTTGCCTTTGAACGGGTAACCGCGGCCGCGATCCAGCTCCAGGATCCACTCGGCGACGTCATCCAAGAAGTAGCGATCGTGGGTGACGGCGATGACGGTACCGGGGAAATCCTTCAGAAAGCGCTCGAGCCACGCCACGGATTCGGCGTCCAAATGGTTCGTGGGCTCGTCGAGCAGCAGCATGTCCGGACGGCTCAACAGCACGCGGCACAGCGCGACGCGGCGCTTCTCTCCTCCGGACAAGTGCGCGATTTCGGCGTCCGCGGCGGGCAAGCGCAGCGCATCCATCGCAAGCTCCACTTGTTGATCCAAGCTCCAGGCGTCGATCGCGTCGATGCGATCTTGCAGCGCGGATTGGCGCTCCAACAGCTTGTTCATCTCCGCGTCGGACATCGGCTCGCCCAGCTTCATGCTGAGCGTTTCGAACTCGTTGGTCAGCGCGCGAATGTCAGAGACGGCATCTGAAACAGCTTCGGCCACGGTTTTGAAGTCACCGAGCTCCGGCTCCTGCGCGAAGTAACCGATCTTCGTGCCGGGGTGCGGACGCGCCTCGCCCAAGAACTCTTTGTCGACGCCCGCCATGATGCGCAGGAGCGAGCTCTTGCCGGAGCCGTTACCGCCGATCACGCCGATCTTTGCGCCGGGATAGAAGGCGAGCGTGATGTTCTCCAGGACTTTCTTGTCCGGGGGGTGAACGCGCGTCACCTCCTGCATCGTGAAAATGAATTCAGGCATGTCGTAAGTTCCTTTATCACCGAGCGCGGATCAGCCGGAGCAGAGACTAAACTTTGTGCCAAACCCCGACACCTCGATTGGCACACTGACGAAACGCGGTCGCGCAGAAATCCGCGCAGAACGCCAAGTCGGCAGCCTAGGAGTGGTGGCATGTAGCTTGCTCCTCAAGGCATCATGGATGTGGTGCAAACGTCAGGGGTTGACGGGGAAGCGCCGGTTGGGCCGCGCGTCCTCGTATTAGGTCGTAACCGTTGGACCGTGGGAACGTGGGGCCCGACGCTGCTCGCCGTCGGGATCGGCGCGCTGCTGGGTGTCGCGACGATCGCGCTGCTGAGAATACTCAACCTGTCGTGAGCGGGTCGGCCCTCCCCGCCCTTTGGCGGCCCCGACCCCAAAGTACTGAACGTAGAACCTAGTTCGGAGATTTGCGGCGCGATACGGCGGCTTTGGACGGAGGCTCCGTCTTCATCATGCCGACGACGACGCGCGTCTCGGTTCCGTCGACGACGACTCGGCGCGTGGTGTAACCGCGCCGCCGGACCGTGAGTGTCTGCGTCTGGCCGCGCGGGATGGTGATGGAGACCGGCATCGGGCCCAAATCTTCCTCACCGCGAAACAGGCGCGCGTCGATGGGCGACAACACGAAGTGCACCTCTACCGGATCGTTTTTATCGGCGGCGGGCACGGGAGCGCTGCGCGTCGCAGAGTCCGCGACGGCCGTGAGCGCAGACGCCGCGACCGGCTCTTGCGCTTGTCCTCCGGCGTTTCCAAAGTGCATCGCGCCCCAGATCGAAGCGCTGAAGGCGACCACGGAGGTGACCACGATCGCGAACAGCCGACGGCGTTTCTGTCGGGCTTGCGGCAGTGCCGGCACGACGTGCGCGTGCAGCGTCTCGCCGCGCGGGATCATGGGCGGCGGCGGGCTTCGCAACACCGGCGCGGGAATTTCGACGGGTTGCAGCGGGCTCTCCGCGGCGTCCGGATCGGCCTCCAGCGTGCTCAGATCCGCGACGATCTGCGTAGCGTTGGCGTAACGGTGAGCCGGATCCTTCGCCAGGCACCGCGACACCAGCACTTCCAAGCCGGGCGGGACCGGAAAGCCGGTCACGCTGGCGAGCCGGGGCGGCGCGCGATCCACGTGCTGAGACATCACGGCGAGCGGGTCTTCGCCGTCGAACGGGACCGCACCCGTCACCATTTCGAACAGCATCACCCCGAGCGCGTAGAGATCGGAGCGCGCGTCGACGGCTTCACCGCGCGCCTGCTCCGGAGACATGTAATGCGGTGTGCCAAAGACCGCGCCGGCATAGGTCAAGCGCTTGCGGGCGCGCGCGACCTTCGCGATGCCAAAATCGAAGATCTTGGCGAACAGCTCTCCGTCCGTTTGTTGGGCGAGAAATACGTTCTCTGGCTTCAGGTCG
>Ga0247764_1000399_pt1 | contig 15379 bp, 15 predicted proteins | sample UWRJL051202B4_FD_179932 | JGI IMG/M metagenome (GOLD analysis project Ga0247764, IMG submission 179932) | Plant litter microbial communities from Arlington Agricultural Research Station in Wisconsin, United States - UWRJ-L051-202B-4 | ecosystem: Environmental > Terrestrial > Plant litter >...
CACTACCGAAGAAGACGACCTGGCCGGTGTATCCAGCCTGATGAAGGCACTGCCCTCTAAAGATAAAGAGCGCAGCCAGCCAAAGTCCACCAAAAAGAAGCCGGCTAAGTCGAAGGCCCGCCGCCCCCGGAGTAAGAAAGCATGAGTATGATGGTTCGCGGTAATGTCCGCATGGCGCTCAGCAGCGTACGCGGCTCCAAGTGGCGCAGCATCCTGACGATGACCGGTGTGATCGTGGGCATTGTTGCCGTGGTAACGGTTGTCGGTATTGGCGAAGGCGTCAAACGCCAGGTGTCGCAGCAGCTAAGCAACTTCGGTAATGACCTGATTACGGTTCGCCCCGGCAAGCCAGCCAGAGAAATGAACATTTCGTCGGCCAGTAATACCGACGCTATCTTTGGCATGGGTTCAACAGTCGGCCTGGCAAACAACGACGTCGATATTATTCAAAAAAGTGGCGAAGCCAAGTCGGTTGCCCCATTGGGTCTGGTGCCTGGCGAAGTCCAGGTGAACGACAAGGTGTTTGTGAATACGCCGGTCATCGCTACTAGCCCGGATTTGCCCGCTGTGCTGAGCCATAAGGTAGAGTTTGGTGACTTCTGGGACGACCGCAATGACGACGGCAACACCTATGCTGCGGTTATCGGTAAAAATGTCGCCGCTAATTTGTTTGAAGAAAATGTGCCGTTGGGCCGGACATTTAACTTCCGCGGCCAGGCGTTTGTGGTGCGCGGTGTGCTATCAGATTTCGCAAATGTGCCATTCTCGCCAACGGCTAGCTTTGACAATGCTATATTTATCCCCTACCGTACGGCAGCCAGTCTCACCAATAACAACGCCTCATTGTATGCAATCCTCGTTAAACCGGTTGATGCGAAGGACGTAGAAGATGGTGTCGCCGGGATTACCCAGCACCTGCGTGACGCACATGGCGGCCAGCAGGACTTTGCTGTATTGGGCCCGCACGAAACAGCGGACAGCGGTAATGGCGTTGTAAAATTGTTAACAACGTGGATCATCGCCGTGGCGGTTATTGCGCTGATTATCGGTGGCGTGGGCATTATGAATATCATGCTGCTGACAGTGACTGAGCGTATGCACGAAATTGGTGTGCGCAAGGCCATCGGTGCGACGAGCCGCCAGATACTCACGCAGTTCATCACTGAGGCGGCTGTACTGAGCGTACTGGGTGGTGTTGTCGGTATTGCGCTCTCGTTGATTGTAGACGGCCTGCTGTACGTCTACAGCGACCTAAAGCCAGTCATATCCTGGCAGGCCATTACTATTGCTACGGGTGTGAGTCTGGCGACCGGTATTATATTTGGTACGATTCCTGCCGTGAAAGCAGCACGCAAGGATCCTATCGAAGCCTTGCGCCACGAATAGGCGGGCTTATATCCCCTTGCCTTCAACTGACACTTGGAGCGTTGCCCATGTGTACGGCGAATATTGCTTGGCCAAGTGCTGTGCAGCACCGCCTAAAATGTGAAGCGGCCGCGTAAGGCGATGCAGCGTGGCGGGATCTTGCGAGCGGCTTGCTACGAGCCCGTTCCATCGCGTGGACCAGCCCTGGCCCGTATATATATTGCCGCGTACGGCTAAGTCTTCATGCCATAGTTGTCGCGGGGTGTAGACGTACTGCCTGCCTGGTCGCGTAAAGGTCGCGCCCGCTTTGTAGGTTTGCATGTTGCGCGTGGCCATAGTGATAGTATTATCCGTGGCGGTGAGCGACATAGCCCAGTCCCCGGCTTCAGGGTCAGCTTCTTCAGGTCTAATTAACTGCGTGGTTGCGCCTGGTTTGCTGGGCGCTTCTAAATCTGGGTGGCGGGGGATGTTGTCGTACACGCTAATGCCGATGGCTAGTTGCCCGCTGGCGAGCGCGTCAGCGACGCGCACGTGGTCCTGATCGGCGCGCAGCAGCGCTTCGGCGCCGATTGCCAACACAGTATTGGCGAACTGTTGGCCGCCTTCATTTGCAATAAGCATAGCCGGCGACAGCTCGCTAGGGAATTCAGCAAAGAACGGTGCCTCAACTGTCGGAAGCTCATGAGATGGTACTTGTAGGTGCATGGCACGAGTGGGGTAAGAATAACTCATCGACCTATCATACCGTATGTGCCCATTTGGCAACAACGTGATTTACGAGGCGTTTGGCAGGTTGGTATGGGTGCTTGCGGCAAAGGCCTTGTTTTGGCCGAGCACGGTGGCGAAACGCGTTTGCAGTATGGCACGCAGTTCATCTTGTGTGTAGCGGCGTACCGGGTCTTCATCGGCCAGGTAGCGCGCTAATCCTATGTACACGTGCGCTAGCCTGATTTGCTCTTGTTCGCTGAACGGGCCGGGGTCACGGGTTGCGGTCATAATACGCATATCGTCCAGGATAGGGTCGATTGCCCTGGCATCAGAGGCGAATCCAGCAAGGTAGGTAATAACATCTGCTACGCTTTTTTCGTGGGACTGCGGGGCGAATGGCTTGCCGAAGAATGTTTGTTCGTCTGGCGGTAGCAAAGTGTCACGGCCGTATTTGATTTTATTGAACTCTACGGCTGCCTTCAGCAGTATGACGCTATTGACCACGTAGGCGCTGTACACCAGACCGTTTATAAATAACGGGTTATTCCCCGGCTGTATAAACCGGACGATAAAGCCGCCGATACCTGATGCCGCATCCACTACCAGGCACAAAAATAGCCACGCAAGGGCTGGAATATACGCAGACCCGGCGCGTTGGCGCGCTTTGTAGCACAGCACACAGCTGGCGACGACGAGTACGAGCGGAATGGTATTCGTAAATTTAGAGGCTTGTAGGACGGTCTGTGCCACGGGTATGTTGGGGGCGCCGTTGGGTACGAGCATGCTTAAAGTGCTTACCGCTAGGACGATGGCCGCGGTCGCCCATAATGACATAAATATCGAGCGTACCTGGAACAATTTAGCAAAGCCGCGGATGCTGAGGTACACACAAGCAACGCCCGCAAAGAACGGTATGGCGATTCCTCCATACATCACCCACGGTGTGTCTTCCCCGTTAAGGAGCGGTATGAGCGGCAGCTGTGTGTAACCGATGGCGAGCAGCAAGAAGCCGGCCACAAACAAGCGGTAGGCACGCTGGAGTTGCTCGGTAAATTCGCGCAATTCAACAAAAAACAGCAGCGCGGCGCCAATGTATTCGGCTATCATGAACGCTAATATGCAGCACAAGCTGTGAAACGGGCCGCTGGCATAGCCGTTGGGCGTTGGTATTAGCAGCGTGAGCAGTGATATGCCTGCCGATATGCCAAAACTGGTGTACGCCAAATGATTGATGCCAGCAGTGTGTTTGTAGCTCACTGATTCACCATACCGTACATGCCCACGTGGCGGCAATGTGTTTTATGAAGCATTTGGTATCTCCGTATGGGTGCTGATGGCAAAGGCTTTATTCTCGGCAAGCACGGCCGCAAAACGCGTACGCAGTAGGGCCTGCAGCTCGTCCCGGCTATAGCGCCGTACGGGGTCGGTCTCTGACAGATAATATTCAAGCTGTAAGTACGTTTTGGCAAGCTGCCGCTGCTCCTGCTCGGTAAATGGCCCGGGATCACGGGTGGATGTCATGATGCGCATGGTATCAAGTATGGGGTCGATGGCGGTCGCATCGGACGCGAAGCCGGCAAGATAGGTTATAACGCCGGCCACGGTGTCGGTACTGACCGCGTTATCAAATGGCTTGCCGAAGAATGTCTGTTCATCTGGCGGTAAGCTGTTGTCGCGCCCGTATCGTATCTTGTTGAATTCAATAGCCGATTTTATAAGTGCAATACTACTTACCACGTACAGGCTATACGCCAGTCCGCTGTCGAGAATGATATTATTGCCCGGCTGCATGAGCCGTATCACTATGCCGGCAGCGCAGCCGATAGCGTCAAGCAGCAGGAAGATATACAGCCATGCTAACGCCGGTATGTACGCCGAACCGGCACGCCGCCGCGACTGGTAGCACAATACAGCGGCAGCTGCGGTGACTACCAGGGGTACGGTCTGGCCCAGTTGAGCTGTGTGCAGCGTGATGGTGTCTATCGGGATGTTCGGCGTAGCCGTCGGCGCAAAGATGCTTGCGATGCCGGCGGCCAGGGTAATGCCGGCGGTCGCCCAAATGGATACGAATATGCTGCGCACCTGGAACAGCTTGGCGTAGCCTCGTATGCCCATGTACAAGCAGGCCATGCCGGCAAAAAACGGTATGCCAATAAAGCCGTATTTAACCCACCACGAGTCGTATTGATGTATCAACGGTAAAATCGTTAACTGCATGTACCCTATGCCAATAAGGCAAAATCCCGTAACGAATAAGCCGTAGGCATGTTTGAGTTCCTGGGTAAAACCGTCTAGCCCGCGAATGAAAAGCGCAGCCGCGGTCAGGTAAGCCACGATAATAAACGTCGTTATAAAAAACAAGCTATGGAATACGCCAGGCCGGTAGCCTGATGGCGCTGGTACCAACAGTGTTGCAAGCGGCACTGCCAACAGCGCTGCTGTGCACCAGCGCATCAAGACGGTTACTGCTGGGGGGTTACTGGGTTGCGAGTGCATATACGGCTGCAACCGCTGAAGCCAACATAAGCGCGAATACCGCCCAACCGACGGCGGTAGTGACCTTCTTGTTGGCAAACGGTCCCATAAACTTTTTACTGCTGCTGATGCGTACGATGGCAAAAATAATCACTGGCGCTACCACGGCGTTGGCGACGGCTGAGTAGATTAACGCCTTAATGGGGTCGAGGCCAATAAAGTTCATGCCTAGCCCTACGAGCATAGAGATAATAATGATGCCGTAGAAGGCTTTTGCCTGGTCGAGGTTGCGGTAGAGGCCTTCCTTCCAGCGCATGCTTTCCGACAGTGCGTACGAGCTGGAGCCAGCCAACACCGGTATGGCTAATAAGCCAGTGCCGATCAGACCAATCGCAAATAAGAAGTACGTGGCATTGCCGGCGAAGGGACGCAGCGCTTCGGCGGCTTGGGCAGCTGTTTCTATGTGGGTAATGCCGTGCGGGAACAGTATGCCGCCGCTGGCCGCAATAATAAAGAACATTACTAGGTTAGACAGCAGCATACCGGTCCAGACATCAATACGCATTGATTTGATCATGCCGCGAATCGTCTGGTGCTCGGCGTGCGAACGGTCGTGGACGGTGAGCTGTCCACGCTGTACGGCCTCTTCGACCTCTTGGCTGGTTTGCCAAAAGAATAGGTACGGCGATATCGTCGTACCTAAGATGGCGCAGATAAGAATGATCTGCTCTTTGTTGAAGCTGATGTGTGGAATGATACTGGCCTTCAGCACTTCGCCCCAGTTCAGGTGTGCCAAGATGGCCGAGAGTATATATGATAACAAGATAAGTGCCAGCCACTTCAGGTAGCGGGCGTACTTAGCATAGGGCGTAAATATCTGTAGTAATAAGCTAAATATTGTAAAACCTACAACAAGCCAGCCATATTGTAGTTGTGGCATCAACAATTGTACGGCTTTGGCCATGGCACCCAGGTCGGCGCCGATGTTAAAGGCATTGGCCGCAAATAATAATGCCGTACATACGTATAACAGCCGCTTTGAGAAAAATACGCGAATGTTGCCGGCCAGTCCCCTGCCCGTTACGAGCCCGATACGGGCGCACATTTCTTGCACAGTAGCCATGAGCGGGAATGTCCACGGCGCGAGCCACAACAGCCCAAAACCGTACTGGGCGCCTGTCTGCGAATAGGTGGCGATGCCCGACGGGTCGTCGTCGGATGCGCCGGTGGTCAGGCCGGGGCCCAGCATCAGCCAGTAGTCTTTTGTCTTTTTGAGCACGGGGTTATGAGAGCTTGCTTCGCGCATGACCTGCGTCATTAACACTGCCCGGCCAAGCATTACGGCGGGGGCTTCTGCTGTTTTCGTGAAAATTTTATGTTGTGGGCTAGCCATCTTCTAAAATCATTGTATCAGAAAAATCAAGAGAAAACCGTAAGCGGACTCCAGCTCGCTGCTCGATAGCCTAAAGATGAAAATACTGGCCGTAGTAATACCAGAAATGCTTCAGTATAAGGCCGAGAATGACCAGCACCCATACGCCGGCAATATCCAGATGGTGCCGCCGGGCAAAGGAGCCGGCTTTTTGCAGGCCGCCGCGCAGTTTTATAACACCGGTCTGGATGTTATAGAGCGTGGTGTACCAGAACAGCGACATAGTCATTAGCCAGACGACCATACAATACGGGCAGAGGGCATGGATGCGATATACGCTTTGAAAGAACAGCCAATGGATAAAAATGACTGCCAGTACAGTGCCCGCCTGCAGCCCTAGCCAATACCAGCGCTTGAGCTTGCAGCCCATTGCCAATATAACACCGGTGGTGATGATCACCGGGAAGGCTACCATCCCGATGAACGGATTAGGAAAGCCAAAGATGTGCGACTGCCCTGATTGCATGACCGAGCCGCAGCTAATGGTCGGGTTGAGGTTGCAGCTGGGGACGAATTGCGGGTTTTGCAGCAGCTCTACTTTTTCGTACATGATAATAAGGGCGCACAGCAGGCCGATGGTGCCGCAGACGATCATAATCCATGGCATGGCTTTGGCAAGTGATACAGAACGGTTGAATAGCTTCATCAGGCTCCTTTATGGGTTATTCGGCACAGCTGCCGGTGCTGACGGCGGTGGTACGTTGGGTGGCTTGGTTTACGTCGTGGATGACGTCGTGCATGGTCAACGCGTAGCCGATTTTATCGTACGTCGTCGACCGGGCAAAGATAACGCCAATAACAGCACCATCTTTGTTTACCAGTGGCCCGCCGGAGTTACCTTCCACGATCTGGGCTTTTATGCCGTATATTTCACGGTCCGTCTGCCCTTCGTTATAGATGTTGCGGCCGGTGGCCGTGAAATGGTCCAGAATCGCTGCTGGGCTGACGGTGAAGTCACCGCCGCCCGGGAACCCTAACGCCGCTGCGCTGGTGCCGTTCGCGGCAGTGTCGTCCAGCAGGGTGAGCGGCTTGCCCGCCAAGCCACTGGTACGTAATACCGCAATGTCGAGGTCGGCGTCAAATGAAACGACCGCCGCGCGGTGGGCACCGAGGCTGTCCATAACCACCGGATTGGTAACGCCGGCCACAACGTGTGCATTGGTGACCACGTATTGCCCCGCCGCCACGAAGCCGGAACCCTCAACGATGCCGCCGCAACCCTTACCTTCAATCTTTACCACTGAGGCGCGGGAGGCCTGTACGGCCGGGTTCAGCTCGCCTACATCAGGCAGTGGCGTGTCGTTCTTGATGAACGGCTCCAGGCCGGTAAAGACCTGCGGGAACCCGTTCGGGTCTATTAAGCGCCCGACTTTCGTCAGGACGTCTGGTGCGGACGGCAGTATGGCTTCCAGCCGTGACACGATGTGCGACGTGCGGACGACTTTTTGCAGCTCTTGGTTGGGGAACGTGCGGAACACGGCAGCGCCCATCCAAATGGCGCCCAGCAGTGCCACGGCCGCCAGCAGCGTGCCGCAGTAGCGGTCGATACGGTTAGCCCACCGTGTGTCGCTGACCTTGAATTTCAATACCCAACCCACGTATTCACCCACGCCCATTAGCAGCAATGCGCTGGAAATAGTAAAGGCCAGTGCAATAAACGCCCGCATGTCGGCGGTGTGCGCCAGGTGGATAAATTTGCCCTGTATCCATGCGCCCAAGAACAGGCCGCCGAAGAAACCTGCCGTAGAAAAGAATTGCCGGATGAACCCAACTTCAAACCCGCGAATCACCGCCGCTATCAGGAAGACGACGATACTGATGTCGAGGATGTTCATATATACAAACTATATCATTTCACAGCCCGATATGGGCTGGACTGCATGCAGATTTATGATTGTTTTTGTGACAAGTCCAAGCTTTTGATAGACAGTTTGTCGCGGGCGTGCAGGCTGAGCACTAAGAGGAATAACAAGCCCAAGAATACGATGTACGCGGCGCGGTCGACGATGTTGGCGGCCACGATGGTGCTGGTATCGATGTGGTGCAAGTGCTGGCTGAAGGTCAGGAACGCCTCGCGGATACCGATAGCGCCCGGCGTTAACGAGACGAACAATGCCATGTTAGCGACGCCAGTGTACGCCATGACTTGCCCGATTGATGCCCCGGCCCCGGCGTTGTGCAGCTCCACGCCATAAATAACCGTCTGTACAGCCAGCTGCAACACGGTGGCGGCGAACACCCAGCCCAGGTTCGGGATATTTAACAAGGGTTTGTCGGTCAGCTTGGCGCGGTTTTTATTCTTGTACCAGCGCAGCACTACGAAACTTCCCGCCGAAGCACCAACTATGAGGATGGTCGTCTGCCACCACGGCCGTGTGCCAATGAACATCAGCATGACGCTGATCACCCCGTAGAATGCGTAATACAGCAGCAAGGTGAACATGTACGGTTTAATGCCGAGGTTATGTTTCTTTTTAAGGTAGGCACCGCGGAAAATCGGGCCACTCTGCCCTGGCCCGAAGAAGTTAATCAGGCTGGAATACGCATTAAATAAGAAGTTTTCCTGCAAGCCCATGCGCTTGCCATAGATGTGCAACGAGCCCCGGGTCACGAGCGCGTAGGCGGTAAACCACACGGCATACAATGCCAGCAAGATTACTAGCGTGACCGGCGGCATGTGTTTGATCTGGTCGACGGTCTCTTGGTGCTTTGTTAAATAGTATGCAAAGGCGGCGATGGTAGCAATTAATATAAGGGCAGCAAGGATAGGTTTAAGGTGTTTTTTCATTGCTTTTCAGTATATCACTTGTGTAGTATCGGGTATAGTTTTACCGATAGAGATAGCCACCGTCGCGGCTCAGATGGAGAAACAGTATGGAAACAACTGAAACAAGTGTCATGGCCTTGCACGTGCAGGATGCCTTCAGCCAGCAACAATCTGCGGAACGTGTCATGCGGCTTATTAAGCATCACAAACCGGCTGCCGCGATATTTACCGAGGCCTGGGCTGAGGGTGAAGAAGCCCTGCTGGACGATGTCACGACTGCATTCCATGACATGGGATACCAGGTTGAACGTACTCTGAACGATGATGATGGTGAAGAACCACCGCGCGTAGACCGGCATGGCATGATGGGCATCGTACGCAATCCTCGTCTGACCGAGGGGCAATCGGGCGACGTGCGGCTCGGCACGCGCAACGCATTGGTATTACCACTTGTTGACCGGCGCACCGATACTGAACTGAAATTGTACGGTCTACACCTTGATGATGATAATGAAGCGCGCCGGCTGGCGCAGGCAAAGGAGCTTATCAGGATCACTGATGATGACGAAGCACTACTGATAGGCGGTAAGTTCAACGCCATGTACCGCAGCGACGTTAAGACGAACGTCATACGTACGCTAGGTGTGGCGGCACGTATACTACCGGCAGTCCACCCCCGGGAGGGCGCCGACCCGACAAAGCTGCAGCGATTCGCCAGTTTGTCGGTCCGCTCCGGCGACATGGCGCAAGGTGGCACAATGCGTGCCTTTCAGGCAGCTGATTTTATTGATGCCGATCCGCGCCACCAGCCCACCAAAGGACCGTTTTCGTTAGACCGTTTTGTGTCCCGTGGTCTTGCGCGGCAAGTGCGCCTGTCGCGCTCCAAGCCGTTATTCAAAGACCAGCGCGGGATTTGCGTGGTTCTCTAGCCTCCGTTCAGCGCCCTTTCAGGTAGATATGTATAATGGGACGCAGGTGATACGTACTATTACAGACAAAATAACGGCCTTTTTAGGGTCACGCCGGTTTTTTTATGGCGTGCTGGTCTTTCTGGCCGTAGAGAGTGTGTGGGTGGCAGTATCTGCTCGCTACCCTATGGCCTTTGACGAAGACTTCCATGTGGGAATCATAAAGATATACAGCCACCACTGGCTGCCCTTCTTGGCGGCGCAGCCGGATAATGCCAACCAATTCGGTGGCTTGGCGCGCGACCCATCGTATCTCTATCACTATCTTATGAGTTTCCCGTATCGGCTGGTTGCAGCCATGACCGACAACCAAATGGCGCAGATTATCGTGCTGCGGCTGCTGAATATACCGCTCGTCGTGTGGGCGATGGTGCTGTTTCGCCGTGTATTGCGGCGGGCGGGCACGTCCCAGCCGTTGGCGCAGACGGCAATTGCCCTATTCGTGCTGATACCGATTGTCCCGCTCCTGGCCGGGCAAATTAATTATGATAATCTCTTGTTGCCCTTAGTAGCCTGGATGTGTCTGCTGACATTTGATGTGTATACCGCGGCGCGTGAACGGCGGATTCCGTTGGCGACCTGGGCTTTGCTGGCTGTGGTGTGCTTGCTGACGTCGCTGGTAAAGTACGCCTTCTTGCCGATGGCCGCTGCCATGCTGGCCTTTGTGGCGGTCGGCTTGTGGCGAGGCTTTTACGGCCACGGTAGGGCGTTTTTGGCAGCCTGCCGGCAAGGCTTTGCGGGTACGTCCCTGCGGCTGCGTTGGTTATTAGTGGTGGCGGTCATACTGAGCGCCGGGTTATTTGTGCAGCGGTATGGGGTAAACACCGTGCAATACCACACCCCCATTCCGGCCTGTGACGCCGTGCTCGATGAAACGGCCTGCCGGGCGTATGGGCCGTGGCTCCGCAACTACGAGTTAGAAGCGGCCAAAGCGAACGCTGGCCAAGTGGCTGAAACGCACCCCTCGCCCATTGCCTATACGTGGCAGTGGCTGCAATCGTTGCATTACCGCCTGTTCTTTTCGGTGAACGGGCCATATGACGATTTCCGTAATTTCCCGCCGATGCCGATACCGTCCGCAACGGCAATATTGCTTGCGGTCAGCGGTTTGGTTGCTGTGGTATTGTGCTGCCGCCAGCTGTTTGCCGGCTACCCCCTGATTGCCTTTTTGGCCAGCCTGGCGTTCGTGTATGCGGCCGCCTTATGGTTGGAAGATTATTCGCAATTCGTGGAGACCGGACAGCCGGTAGCTATTAACGGTCGTTACCTGCTGCCAATACTATTGCCATTGGCGGCGGTTTTTGGCCGCGCATTCCATATTGTTTTGGCCCAGCTGCCACGCGTGAAGGTCTACGCTGCTGCAATTGCCTTGGTGCTCTTCTTGCAAGGCGGTGGCGTGTCGTCATTCATTTTGCGCTCAGATGCGCTGTGGTACTGGGAGCAGCCGGGCATCGTCCATATGAACGAAGCCGCCCAACGCGTCCTCAGCCCCCTCATTATCGAAGGCCCCAAGTACTACCAGTAGGTTATTTTTTGTCGAAGCGGGTGTGCTTGATGTGTTCGAGGGTTTCTTCTTCGAGGACGCGGTTGATGCGGATCAGGTCGGCAACGACACCGAGCGTAAAAGCGATGAACGAGGCAATTAGTAGTACACTACCGCCGATTAGCGACTGCAAGTGCCGTGCGCCGTGCGTGCTGTCGGCAATCGTGAAGTACAGGAAGCGCGAGTACGGGATTAGGCCCAGAACCAGCAATGTGACGCCCAAAGTTACGAACAGTGCCAGCGGCCGGTACATCACAAATGCCCGGAGGATAGCAGCGCCAGACTTACGCACGTGCTCCCATTGTGATTTGAACAGCCGTGAGTCACGCGTTTTGGCGTTGGTGATAATCGGCACGCTGACGATGTGCAAGCGCTTATGGGCCGCTTGTATGATGGTCTCCATGGTATAGCTGAAGCTGGTCACGACATTCAACCGGATGATGGACTCGCGCGAGTAGGCGCGGAAGCCGCTGGGGGCGTCTGGGACGTTGCTGCCGGCAGCTTGGTTCAATACCCACGTGCCAAAGCGCTGCAATATTTTTTTCGTTGGCGAGAAGTGCTCGATCGTTTGTACCTGGCGGTTGGCGATAACGATATCGGCCTTGCCTTCAAGGATTGGTTTGACCAAATCGGGGATCGATTTACCGGGGTACTGGTTGTCGCCGTCGGTGTTGACGACAATATCAGCACCCAGTTCGAGCGCCATGGTGACGCCGTCGCGGAAGCTGCGGGCCAAGCCTTGCTTGTAGGCGTGGTGTACGATGTGCCTAACGCCGTACTTTTTAGCGACCTCGACGGTCTTGTCGGTACAGCCGTCATCGATGATAATAACTTCGATACTGCTGATGCCAGGGATTTTCTTTGGCAGGTCTTTAAACACGAGTGGCAGGGTCTGTTCTTCGTTCAGGCACGGGATTTGAATAACTAATTTCACAATTTTCGTCTCTTTCTGCAGTTATTATACCGCATCTAACCTGTTAAACACCTGAAATACCCACTATGTGCAGATGGGCGCAGATAGATAATTGTATGGTACCCTACATTATGATGCACTACATACCGCGCTATCTTGGATTATCTCATACTGCGTCGCCTGCCCGCCGGAGCCAGACCCATGCTGAAAGTGGCTTTACCCTTCTTGAGCTGGTGACGACCATTGTAGTTGCCGGCGCCTTGATTGGCCTCGTATTTTTAGTCGCTCACCCCAAAGACTACGCGCCGCAGCAGCACAACGGTTCGCGCTGGACTGACGTTGCCCAGATTATGCAGGCGATGCGCGCTTATTACGCCGACAACGGTTCCCTGCCTGCCGGCCTGACCGACAAAGCGACGCCTATTGGCAATGCCAAAGATATGCTTAACCTCTGTCCTGCGTTCGTACCGAAATATATGCGTGACGTGCCGCTTGACCCGGTAGACGGCGGCCAATACGCCGTAGATGACTGCCGGGGGACGTCTGCCGAACCAGGCAAATACGTGACCGGCTATACCGTTATGCTGGCGAAAGATGGCACGCTGACCGTTGACGCGCCGTCTGCCGAAAAAGGCCAGGCCGTTCGCATGTCGCAGAAATTTTAGCGTCGTTTTAGCGGCTACCTAGGAAACGCTGTAGTTATCGCCGGGGTTGGTAACGAATAAATCGTGCGGGTGGCTCTCTGTCAGCGACGCTTGGGTGATGCGCATGAATTCTGCCGTTTCCCACAATTCAGGGATAGTGCGGCTGCCTACGTAATACATGCCCGACGTGATGCCGCCAACGATTTGGGCGACTAGGCTTTCGACGGTGCCGGTGCATGGCACCATACCCTCCACGCCTTCGGCGATGAGTACGTCGCTTTTAAAGTCTTTACCGTGGAATTCATCCTCCGAGCTTATGGCTAGGCCACGGCGCATGGCGGCCACTGAGCCCATACCGCGGTATTCTTTGAATATGTACGACTGAGCGTCGTCGTGGACGATACTGCGAAAGCGTGCGGGCACGTCGTCGGCTTTGAATGTGGCGGTCCGGCCAGGTGCTTCGGTGGTGGCGGCAAATAACCGGCCGAACATAACCGCCGATGCGCCGGCAGCCAGCGCCTTTACGACGTCGCCGGAGTACGTAATGCCCCCGTCGGCGATGACCGGTATGTTATGCCGGCTTGCGACTTTGGCCGTGTCCATAATGGCCGTTAGTTGCGGTACCCCCATACCCGAAACAATACGGGTAGTGCATATGGCACCGGGTCCCATGCCAACGCGCAAAGCGTCGGCACCGGCGCTAATCAACGCTTTGGCGCCTTCGCTGGTGGCGACATTACCGGCAATAACATCTACGTCAAAATGCTGCTTTATGTAGGTTACGGTAGTAATGACCTTCAAGGCGTGGCCGTGGGCGGAGTCGACCACGATAACATCGGCACCGGCGTGTACCAGTGCCTCGACCCGTTCTTCAAATCCGGCGCTCGACCCCACGGCGGCACCGACCTGCAGCCCCTCATCTTTTACGCGGCGGACTTCATCAGCTTGCTGGGCAATGCTGAGATTACGGTGGATAATGCCGAACCCGCCCTGCTGTGCAAGCGCAATGGCCAGCTCACTTTCGGTTACGGTGTCCATCGGTGCTGATATGAGTGGTGTCGCTAACCGTATGCGCGGCGTTAGCTGGCAACTAAGGTTAATCTCAGAACGCAAAAACCCCGCGTAGCGGGGTTTGAGCAGTACATCATCAAACGTGAGTGCAATTGTAAGTCTTTCCATACTTTATTGTATGGGGCTTATGCTTGGTTTGTCAAAATTTATACGTTAGTCGTCGAAGTCGTCGTCTTCAACGCGCCGGCCGTCGATTATAATACCGTCACCGGTGATGGAAATATTCCGGCCGCGAAGGTTTCGGCCTTCGGCAGTACGGTCAGGGGTAAATGGGGCTTCGCCTTCAAATGGCCAACCTTTAAAGTTCTCTTCAAAATTACCCCAGTCATTATCTGTGCCGCGACCTCTCGGCGCATCGTGGGCGTTGCTTTGAGGGGCGGAGCCGACTATATCACCATCAAAGACTATGCTATCGGATGTGAGCGTGCCGATATAGAATGTAGCACCGCTACTGGTGGTACCGCGCACATTGTAGATGGTGCGTGTGCCGTCGTCTTCGGGTGCTGGCGGACTCCACGGTTCGCTTGCCTCGTCGGTTTCAGGGGTCCACGGTTCTTGTTCGCCGGCAGCCGGCAACATGCTGCCGTCGTAGTCGCTTTCGGTCATGTTACTGCTCAGATCGTCGATACCATCTTCGCCCGCTACAAAACGCGGTACGTCGTCAAATTCTGCCATGTGTTACCTCTTTCGTTTATTGTTATTATCGTCTCTAAGCTGAGCCAGCAGCCGCCCGAGTGCATTTTCGCCATAGCTATCTTGCATAGCTATCTCTATTGCTTGTTGGCGTAGGCTCGGGGTGTCTAGGTAGACGGCCCCCGGCGCAATATCATCTGCTGCTTCTTGTTCAGGGTCGAACGGATCTTGGTCGTCCTTACCGGCTACGAGATAATCGCCATCAGGCGGCTCGCCGCGTTGGCCTGCCTGGGTTTCGGGCATATCTGTAGGACTGTCGGTGAATGCTGGAGCTTCCGGTCCAGATGGCAGTATTTCGGGCTGCCCTGGCTGTTCATTGTTTGTCATTATGTATTTTCCTTGCGATACGGATACGGCTTTCGCTCGCGGTTAAGCGTCTAGTTTACCGATCCTTACTGGTGGTGTTTAGGCGTTCGGGTTGTCGGGGTTTTCGTCGGGTGTGGTCGTTTCTGGAGCCTCAGCCTGACCGGCCTGGTTGAGCTCAGCTTGCGTTGGACGGTATCTAAGACCGCCGACAAACCTCGTGCGGCTGTCTCTGTTCAGTCTGTAGTATGAGCGGAAGTCGTAAGGGTCATGACTAGTAGGAGCGTCTCTACTGGTCAGGCTCTCCTTAAAAATGCTGTTCGTATATGGCGCTTGATCACTTGGCAGTATACGTGGTTCTGGGCCGATTATTTTGGGCTGTTGCGGTTCAAGTGGTGCCACAGTTTCAAAACGATCATAGAGTGGCGGGGACTCCTCGCGCGGGTAGCGGTCAATAAATATGCCGGGCACTTCGTCGATGATGAGGTAGTTCAAAT
>Ga0247764_1000400_pt1 | contig 15336 bp, 12 predicted proteins | sample UWRJL051202B4_FD_179932 | JGI IMG/M metagenome (GOLD analysis project Ga0247764, IMG submission 179932) | Plant litter microbial communities from Arlington Agricultural Research Station in Wisconsin, United States - UWRJ-L051-202B-4 | ecosystem: Environmental > Terrestrial > Plant litter >...
CGTGTACTGGATAATGCCTGGACGCCGGAAAATCATAACGCAGAGCTGCCTGTACTGGCACCTGGCGCGGCTAACGGTTATACATCGTTCACGACTACCACATCGAACAGCTACTACGTTGAGACTGGCTCATACCTGAGACTGCGTAACCTCCAGATCGGCTATACTATGCCGAAGTCGCTCAGCTCACGCTTCAAGATCGATAACCTGCGTATCTATGTTCAGGGTCAGAACCTGTTCACAGTTACCAAGTACAGCGGTCCGGATCCTGACATCAGCATTCAGTCTGGTAACGGTCTGGATACCTATATGGGTGTAGACCGAAGCGGTTTCCCTAATACACGTCAATATCTCGTAGGTTTGAACATCACTTTATAGTCTAAACCTGTAAAGAAGAAAATTTATGAAAAAGAGAAAGTTAATAACATATACACTAGTAGGCGCCATGACCCTGGGTATGGGCATTTCGTGCAGCGACAGCTTCCTCGATCAGCAGCCTCCGGGGCTTTACCCGGAATCCGCTGTCAATACGAAGAGCGGAATTGAAGGTATGCTTATCAATGCCTATGCAGGCTTACATGGTCAGGCCGGTACCTGGTATGTTACGCCGATAAACTGGGTTTGGGGCAGCGTGGGTTCTGACGATGCTTATAAAGGCAGCGAGCTCAATGACCAGTCTGACGTAAACTTTGTTCAGCGTTACTCCATCCTTCCCAGTAACCCGATCCTGAGAAACAAGTGGGATGCCATCTACGATGGTATCGATCGGGCCAACCAGGTATTGAGAAAGCTTGCTGATCCCGAGCTGGCAAAGCTTTTCACAGCGGACGAGATCAAGAATCTTACCGGTCAGGCGCGTTTCCTCCGCGGGTTCCATCACTTTGAAGGTGCTAAAGTGTTCAAGAAGGTGGTTTATGTAGACGAGAAGGTAACGGACTATGTGATTCCTAACACCACGCCGATATGGGATAAGATCGAAGCTGATTTACAGTTTGCTTACGATAATTTGCCCGCGACACAAAATGAGGTTGGTCGTGCCAATAAATGGGCGGCAGGCGCATTCCTGGCCAAAGTGTATATGTTTGAAGGAAAGACTAAATATGCTGCGGCAAAGGATCTTTTGAAAACCGTTATCGACAATGGGGTTACCAGTACAGGTTTGAAATACGGCCTGGTGGACCTCTTCAACGATAATTTCAATGTAAAGACAGAGAACAATAAAGAATCTGTTTTCTCGATGCAGTTCTCCATGAACGACGGTTCGACTACCAATGGTAATTACGAGATGGCGCTGGCTTATCCGCACAACTCGGGTTCTCCTGGTGCCGGTTGCTGCGGTTTCTACCAGCCTTCTCAAAACCTGGTGAACTCCTTTGCAACGGTTAACGGTCTTCCTAACTTCGATCACTTCAACGACAAGACACAACTGAGTGACGAGGCTATCATCTCAACAGCCAACTGGGATGGGACAAAGGCTTATAAAGTAAAGGACAGCGTTTATGTGACTCGTGTAGACGCGCTAAAGCCCAATGCAGATCGTGTTTATAAAGCGCTTACCGATAACACCAACAAAGATCCTCTGACCAGCGCTTCCGACTGGAAGTTGGTATGGGAAGAAAATACAGACATCGAGCTGGATCCCCGTATTGACTGGACTGTTGGCCGTCGTGGTATTCCTTATCTTGACTGGGGAGTGCACCCTGGCCGTAACTGGGTCCGTAAGGTTGATTATGGTGGTCCCTACAGTCCTAAAAAGCACGTATATTCCAAGGCTGATAAAGATGCCGGTCTCGGCGGTTCAGTGGGTTGGGGTTACAACAGCTCGGCTGAAAATTTCACCTTGTTACGTGTAGCGGACCTATACCTGTGGTATGCCGAGGTGCTTGCCGATGCCGGACAGTTGGATGATGGAACAGGCGCAGCGCATTATGTAAATCTTGTGCGTGCCCGCGCAGCCAACACCGATGGTTATGTGAAAGATGCCGACGGTAGTGATGCCGCAAACTATGTTATTAACCTTTACCCTTCATTCCCGGATCAGGCGTATGCCCTGAAGGCAATTCAGTGGGAACGCCGTCTTGAGTTTGCTATGGAAGGCCACCGCTTCTTCGACCTGGTACGTTGGGGTGTTGCGCAGCAAACGATAAACGACTACCTCACGGTTGAAGCAAAGATCCGCGTAGAAGCGCTGGGTAATGGCGCGACATTCCGTCCACGGAACGTATACTATCCTATTCCGGAGTATGCTATTAACCAAAGCTATCTGAATGGCCAGCCTACGCTGGAGCAGAATGATAATTATTAATAGTTAGATCATTATTTTTGGTCAAATATGAAAAGGCAGGGGCAACCCTGCCTTTTCTTTTTGGCGGTCTTTTCTTATCTTTCTTTACCTACCTACCCCTACTATACAATGACGCGCGGCTTCCTGCTTTTTGCGATAGTCGCTTCGTATCTTTCGGCATGCCGGAACCGCGAAGCCACTTTGTTTCACCTGGTACCTCCTGAGGAAAGCGGCGTCACCTTCGCCAATCGCATTCAGGAGTATGATACCTTCAATATTCTCACGCACGAATATATCTACAACGGCGGTGGCGTGGCGATCAGCGATTTCAACGGCGACGGTCTTCAGGATATTTTCTTTACGGGCAATATGGTTGGCAACCGTCTGTATATCAATCGCGGTAATTTCCGGTTTGACGATGTGACCGAGGCTGCCGGAGTGGGGAACCTGAATTCGTGGAACCAGGGTGTAGCCATAGCCGATGTGAATCATGATGACCGGCCCGATATATACGTATGCACGACGTTTTATTCCGACTCTACACGGCGCGGCAACCGGCTGTATATTAACAACGGCTGGGATGCTGATGGAATCCCGGTATTTAGGGATTCGGCCGCTGCTTACGGAGTTGCCGACGGTGGATATGCCACACATGCCGCTTTTCTGGATTATGACCTTGACGGCGATCTCGATCTGTATGTGATGATCAATGTTCTGAACAACCGCATCCCTACCTTATACCGCCCGAAGATCGACGACGGTTCAGCGCCGAACAACGACCATCTTTATCGCAACAATGGAAACGGTACATTTACCGATGTCAGTATCGCCGCGGGCATTGTACACGAGGGTTACGGCCTCGGCCTCGCGGTGTCCGATGTAAACAACGACGGATGGCCCGATCTGTACGTCAGTAACGATTACCTGGCGAACGATATATTATATATCAACCGTCAGGATGGAACGTTTGTCAATGCCGTGGCCGGCAGTACGACACACCAGAGCATGTTCTCGATGGGTAACGATGCCGCGGATTTCAACAACGACGGCTTTGTAGATCTTATAACCCTGGACATGCTGGGCGAGACGAGTTACCGGCAAAAGACCACGATGGGTAACAAGAGTTATCAATCCTATCTGAATAACGAACACTACGGCTATGAATTCCAGTACATGAGAAACATGCTGTATGTCAATCAGGGTGTGGACTCTGTCGGTAGCGTGCGCTTCAGTGAGGTGGGTCTGATGAGCGGAGTTTATCGTACCGACTGGAGCTGGTCGCCGCTATTCGCCGACTTCGATAACGATGGTTTGAAAGACCTTATCGTTACGAATGGCTTTCCAAAGGATCTTACGGACCGGGATTTCGCGAACTTCCGGACCGGCTCGATGCGAAACGTGGCCAGCGTTACCTTTATGCTGGACCTGATGCCCGTTGCTAAGGTTCCTAATTATGTATTCCGTAATACAGGCGATCTTATGTTCACGGATGTAACAAAAGCCTGGGGGATGTCTGTGCCTACATTTTCCAATGGCGCGGCATTCGCAGATCTCGATAACGACGGCGACCTCGATTATGTGATCAATAACCTTAACGACCCGGCATTCCTGTACGAGAACAGGCTGTACTCGTCGAAGGGCAGGCAGGATGTGGCCCATTATATTCGTATCCGGTTGGATGGTCCCGCCGGTAATCGCAACGGTCTTGGTGCCAAGGTAACGCTCTATGCCGACAGCGGGTCTTTGCAATTTCATGATCATTCTGTATACCGCGGATATGTTTCGACTGTCGAGGATATTATACATTTTGGAATGGGCAATTCGGTTATTGCCGATTCGGTTCGTATACGTTGGCCAGACGGCCGGCAGCAGGTGCTAAGAAACGTTAAGGCGGACCAGGTTGTTTCGGTTCATCATGCGGAGGCGTCTGCGGCAGCCGTACCGTTGCGGCGGGCCGGGAATGCTAAGATATTGTTCAGGGACGTTCATAAGAAATGTGACGTTCGTTTTAAACACCACGAAAAGGACCATATCGATTTCAATACCCAACGTACCCTACCACACAAGTTTTCGCAATCAGGTCCTGCGCTGGCTGTTGGAGACATAAACGGTGATGGTCTTGAGGATCTGATGATCGGCGGATCCGCGGGTGAGGCGCGTACGGTCTTTATGCAACAACGGGGCGGCGTATTCCGTGAGGCATTGCTCGCTGCCGGCAAGCCTGAAGAAGATCTGGGTTTGCTCTTGTTCGACGCCGATGCGGACAACGATCTCGATCTGTATTGCGCCACGGGAAGCGTTGAACACGGTATCGGCAGCATGGAATACAGAGATCTGTTTTATCGCAATGACGGTCATGGGAACTTCTCTCAGGATACTCAGGCCATTCCTGATGTCCGTGCCAGCGGCTCCTGCGTACGTGCGGCTGATTTTGACGGCGATGGAGATCTGGATCTTTTTGTTGGCGGCCGGACAGTTCCAGGGGCCTATCCCCGCGCAGGGCGCAGTACGCTTCTTCGTAACGAGCAGGGACGCTTTACCGACGTCACATCGCTTTGCCCGGGCCTGGATAGTATCGGGATGGTGATGGATGCCCTTTGGTCTGACTTTGATAACGATGGAAAGACAGACCTTATCGTGGCCGGTGAGTTTATGCCGCTTGCCTTTTATCGCAATACGGGCACGGAGTTAGAAAAGATAAGCAGTGGCCTGGAAGATTACCGCGGATGGTGGACCAGCCTGGCTGCCGGTGACTTCGATCATGACGGTGATATAGATTATGTAGCCGGGAACCTCGGCTTGAATAATGCCTTTCATGTATCGGCAGAATACCCGCTGCATTTATATGCAAAAGACTTTGATCGGAACGGATCGATCGATCCTGTGCTGGCGTGCTACTACAAGGTTTCGCAAGAGAGTGACAAACGTATATTGTATCCGTTTCACTTCTGGGACGAGTTGTTCTCGCAAAGCCCGCGGTTTCGTCAGCAGTTCGAAAACTATAAGCACTATGCCCGTACGCCGCTGGAAGGTGTGTTGAGCCCGGAAGACCGTGAAACTGCGGTGACACTGAATGCAAACTGGATGGCCTCCAGTTATATCGAGAACACCGGCAACGGCCGCTTCAACATAAAGATGCTTCCGTTCCAGGCACAGGTTGCCCCGGTCAATGGTATGGTGGTTATGGACGTCAACAACGATGGGCATGCTGATGTTGTTCTTGTCGGCAACGATTATGGTAACGAAGTCTTTATAGGCCGCTACGACGCCTTTACCGGGCTTGTGCTTCAGGGTAATGGGCATGGTGGTTTTACGGCTATACAATCTTCAGAAAGTGGATTCTCCGTGTGCGGTGATGCCAAAGCGCTGGTAAGGCTTCATACCGATACCGGTGATTTGTTGATAGCCTCTCAGAATCGTGATAGCCTGACCGTATTTGCATCAGTGGATAGGCAGAAGGCGGACAGCCGTGTGTTTGTTCCCGAGCAACAGGATTGTCGTGCGGAGTTGATTCATGACGATGGCCGCAGGACGCGGATAGAATTTTACCACGGCTCGGGATACCTGTCTCAATCTTCCCGTAGGTTGCGTATACCCGACGATGCGAGCAGCCTGATCGTGTATACCTATCAGGGCAAGCTGCGACAGGTAGCGGTGCGGTGATGTTGAGCCGGTACTTTACTTAGCTTTTTTCTTTGCTGGTCGTTTAGGGGCGGCTTCTTTGGCTTTCTTTACTGCGGTTGTCGTCTTCTTGGCAACCGCAGCTTTCTTCGGGGCCGCAGCGGTTTTCTTTGCCGCTGCTTTGGGTTTCTTCGCGGCAGTCCTGGCGACTTTAGGCGTATCGAAAAGCTCCGGCTCCGATTCTACAAACACGGGCTCCGGAATCGTGGTGCCGCAATGTTTGTTGAGTTCCTGAATAAGATATTTAATAAGCTCGGGCGAGTGCAGCTCTTCGTGCTGATGCATGAAGAAATATACCTTTTCGATACCCTGTCCCATCCATTGTTTGATACGTTGTACCCAATCGTCTATACGCATATAGTCGCTGGGGTGGAGCCCGTTGCCAACGAAGCGGATGAATGCTTCGGGTGTGGTAAGACGCATGTGCGCGCAATCACGCCGGCCGGCAGCGTCGGTTATCACCATGCCGGTCTCCAGTTTGGTTAGGCGTTGTGACAGATCGTTAAAGGCGGCCTCATTTGTAAACCATTCGGGATGGCGCAGCTCTACAAACAACTCAACGTCGTCTGGCAGCGACTCGATAAAGGCCTGTATATTGTCAATAGTCTTTGGGGCCATGCCCGGATGTGGCATAAGAAACAGCGGGCCGAGTGTATTACCGAAACCGGATACACCTTCCAGAAAACGATCCGTAAGCTCCTTTACATCTTTCAGACGCCGGAGGTGCGTGATCTGGTCTGTGAACTTGGGGCAGAACTTGAAATCATCGCCAACTTTTTGTCGCCATCCCTGTGTCTGGCTGAGGGTAGGCATTCTATAGAACGTGGCATTCAGCTCGATACAGTTGAAGTGTTTGGCGTACAGACTGAGGAAGTCGGCTTCCTTCGTGCCCTTCGGATAGATCTTGCCGATCCAATCCTTGCGACCCCACTTGGCGCAGCCGGTAAAGATCTGCGGCTTACCTGTGTATGCGTTGTCTTTCAGCAACCGTGTGGTTTCGGGCCTATCGGCAGGCAGTTTGAAGCTTACGGTTTCGAGTTCTTCCGGGGTTACGCGTCCAAATTCCATATGGGAAAGATAACGAATCAGTGCGAGTGCGGAGTGCGGAGCGAGGAAAAAATAGTTCCTCGCTCTCACACTCACACTCACGCTCACTCTGTTTTCGTGAGGGTCATGTCGATGTATTTGTGCCAGGTTTTGCCATCGGGAGAAAACTCGCCGGTTTCTGTCCAGGTTTTTTTATCAGGATCTATGGTGATCATGTACCGGTTTTTGCCCTGCTGATGGTCGAAGCCCCATTGATATTGTGTAGGGGAGAGGACGTTGAACCAGGCATCGGTGCTTCTGCCGTTGTTGAGATACGAGCGGAAGGTGTATTGCTGTGACGTCTGATCATAGGATAGAATAGCCATAGCATGGTGTACGATTGTTTCCTGCTTTGTGGTGGGGTCGACGCTTTTGCCGATTCCTTCGATCAACAATACAGCACCTTCGAGCCGGGATTCTATTCGTTCATCAACCGTTGAACGTTTGGGTTCTCCCGGGCCCATGCGCGTAAAGCTTTCGCCTTTCCAATGGCCGATCCATGGCGTGAGCATGGCTATCTTTTCGTTGCCCGTGGTTGTTGCCGCGGTTTGTTTGGCGGGTGTTTGTGCGGCGAGCCGGCCGCAGAGAAGCACAACCATAAAGGTTGAAAGGAGAGTTGTCTTTATCATATAAAAGGGGGTTATGTGTCTTTAATAGATAGCGTTGTTCTATTTGTTGATATATTGTTTCAGCGCGGCAACGTATTCTTCAAAGGCCTTGATGCCTTTCTTTGTTATCTTACAGGTAGTGAGGGGGCGCTTGCCCTTGTAGGATTTTTCGACGGTGATATAAGCCGCTTCTGCCAGCTTGTCCAACTGTATGCTGAGGTTACCGGCCGTGCTGTTTGTCTTTTCTTTCAGGAATGTAAACTCGGCAGACTCGGCGCTGATGAGTATGGACACAACAGCAAGACGCAGTTGGGAATGGAGAAGCGGATCGAGGTCTTTGAACATAGTCAATCTTCTTTTTTACTCTGCAGCATGTATCCGGGTATAAGATAACCGCCTGCAATAGCTACCGTGCCCACGAGCGGCTGATAAGCCGCTCCGACCAGGAAGCAGGCAATGCCGCATAGCCAGAACAATATACCCCCGATCAGCAGCGGCCTGAATCGAAACACGACGCCGGATACTACCGTGGGTATAGCGCTGACGAGCAGGATCACCGGGCTTATCTGATAATTTATCTTGTAACCGAAGCCGATCACGGTGAATATGCATACGGCAAACGAGAACCAGAGGGCAATGCTGATGCTGTCCAGGTGCGTGTGAATCTGGTCCTGCCGGTTTTGACGGAAGCCTTTGTATAAACTCAGTATCCAGGCGGGTATAGTGATAAGCCATACTATATATGGCCTTGAATAATCGAGTTGCGTAAGCAGGAACATACCCAGGTTTGCGATGGCAACTACCCAGCCCCAAAGAAGAAAATAGAAGCTGTTCCTCCGGGCATTGCCTTTTGCCTGGTGGATCATGGTGGTGATTATATCGAGGCTTTGCTCGGCTGAAAGGTTAGGTGACTCGGATTTCATAGGGGGTGTTTTTAGGGTTTTATTCGTTTTTATAACGTTTATACGTATTAAATGTAAACTGGTTTATTTTATAAACCAAATTTATGCTTTGGCGGGCAGCTGTTCTTTGTAATTTTGAGACCGTCCGGGAAACGGGCGTTTTTATCGCAAAGACATTATAAAACAGGCAGAATCTATGTTTACGGGTATCATTGAAGCAACGGGTGTTGTAGAGGGATTGCAGGATGAGGGTACGAACCGTCATTTTAAAGTTAAGAGCGCGTTGGGGCGTGAGCTGAAGATCGATCAGAGTCTTTCGCACGATGGGGTTTGCCTGACGGTGACTAAGACGGATGGCGACTACCATTGGGTTACCGCTATTCAGGAGACTTTACAAAAATCAAATCTTGGCGGGCTGAAAACGGGCGATGCCGTGAACCTGGAGCGCTGTATGCTGAGCAATGGCCGCTTTGATGGGCACGTTGTGCAGGGGCACGTTGATCAGACGGCTGTCGTGCGTTCTGTTCGCGATGTGGATGGAAGCTGGTTGTTTGATTTTGAATATGATCCGTCTGTGGGTAACGTTACTGTAGAGAAGGGTTCTGTTGCTGTAAACGGCGTTAGTCTGACTTGCTTTAACTCGCGGGAGAATGGGTTTACGGTGGCGATCATTCCGTATACGTATGAGCATACGGGGTTTCATCAGTTGAAGGAAGGAGATACTGTGAATCTGGAGTTCGATATTATTGGGAAGTATGTGAAGCGGTTGATGGGGAAGGGTTGAGGTATTGTGTGGTACGGTAACCGATGTAGCCGGTGAGGATGCCGATGAGGGCGCCGGTGAGGATATCTGCGGGATAGTGTACGCCGAGATAGATGCGGGTATAGGTTACCAGGGCTGCCCAGGCGAATATGGCGGCCATGCCTTTGTAGGTGTGGCGGAAGAGCATGAAGAAGAACATAGCCACGGCAAATGTGTCGGACGCATGACTGGAGGCGAAACCGTACTGTCCGCCAGCGTATCCGTTGACCAGGTGTATGACGCCTTCGAACTCCGGGTTATGTGAGGGGCGAAGGCGCGCGAACCAGGGCTTCATAAGCGTGCTGGTGAACTGGTCAGCCAGGGTGACGGCCAGGATTATTCCGATGACTACTTTCCAGCTCTGGACGCGGTAGTTTTTGAATATGAGATACAGAAGGGCGGCATAGAACGGGATCCAGACAAAGGTCTTCGACATGTAGTACATAACGGTGTCGAGCGCCGGTGTATGAAGGCCGTTCAGAAAGAGGAATAGTTCTTTGTCGAGTCGGATCAGTTCGTCGGTCATACTTTGGGTTTCGACAGGGAAGCCTTCTGGTTTTCTTCCAGGATCCAGTCGAAAGCTTTCTCAAAGGTAGGGAAAGATTTGTATTGCATGCCCAACGTTTCTCCAAGCGCTTTTATCTGGTGTACATACGCGCTTTCACTGGCGCTTTCGTTTTGATTTATGATGACGATGCGTTTGAGGCCGTTGCGGGCGGCTTCCGGAATGATGGTTGTAAACAGCCACTCGCGGGCGTCGTTCTCGATATAGCCTTGCAGCGACATGTCGGCCATCCAGTTAGGGGTATTATAGGCCTTGTGGAACTCGATACATTTGCTGAAGACGTCTTTGTATTGCTTGGTGGTTACGGGGCCGTGCCAGATCACTCCGGTGGCGTTTACGGTGGCGTCGTAGAATATCCGGGCGTTCTCGTTGTCTTCGAGGATCTGCATCTTTACGTTGACCGGTTTACGCAGGAATATCCGGAACTTTGTGAATTTGTTGAGCTCGCTGTCTACCTCTATGTGCCCGCCGAGCGCTTCGCACTGGAGCTTTACAAGATAAAGGCCCAGGCCCTTTCCTTCGGTGTGCTGGTGGAAGCGCTTATAAAGCTTGAACAGGTTGTTCTGGTGTGTTTTGAGATCGATACCGAGTCCGTTGTCTTCGATCTCGAGCATGTAGAACTTTTCTGTTTCTCCTGCGCGTATCGAGATCGTTGGCGTGCGTTCTGGAGAGCGGTATTTGATGCTGTTGCTGATGATGTTGTAGAGTATACTCTGTACCATCGGTTTTACAGAATAGATATCGGGGCAATACGACAGGTTCTCGTGTATTTCCGCGTGATGCGTGGTAAGCTCCTTTTCGAGCATGAGGCGGATAAACCGTATCTCTTCATGCAGGTTTATCTTCTGGCGTATCTGGAATATATCGTGTCGTATGTCGACGATTTTGTTGAGATCCCTGATGATGCTGTCGAGGCGGTCTACGGAGATGCGTATATGCCCCATGATCTCGTGGTGCTCGGGGCCGAGCGAATCGATATCGATCAGGTTTATAAGGCCAAGCAAACTTGCTACCGGTCCGCGCAGGTTGTGCGATACGGTATAGGAGAACTGGCGAAGCTCGTTATTGTGTTTGATCAGTTCGTTGTTGGTTTCAACCAGCGTCGTATTCTTTTCTACCAGTTCTGAAGAAAGATTCTGGTTTTGCTTCAGCAGGAGATCCTTTTGTTGCTCGATCACCAGGAAGGCGTCACGGAGGCGGATCTGGTTTTGATTGAGATTTTCAGCCTGGGCCTGGATCTCCTGGTTTTGGGCGGCGATCTCGTTATTTTTTTCGACGCGCTCTTCGTTGATGAACCGCAGATTTTCGATAAGCTTTTCGGCGCGCTCCTCGTTGATCTCGGATATCCACTTGAGAAAGGATATGGCCCCGTAGATGATACACCAGCTTATTGCCAGTACAATATTGGTGAATGCATAATAGTTTGTACGTCCCGGCATACCTGGCTTATGCGGTACATGAAATGCGGCGTGAATGGGATCATGCAGCATGAGAACGGCAAGGCAGGTAAAGCTGAGTACTATCAGCGGGACCCGTTCGCGAAAGGAAAACAGCACAGCGGGCAGAACTCCGCCGGCCAGTATGATAAAGCGAAATGTATAATAATCCAGCTCGATGCCCGGATTGTTATAGTATGTTACCTTGGAATAGACGGACAGCCCTGTTGTTGCAATCGGAATAAAGACACACAGCAGGCCACGACTTAACAGCGAGCTGCCCATGGTATTCAGAACAACAGGGCTGAAAGACAAAATGGACATAACGAAGATAACCGACGTGTTGCTGTTCATTCCGAACCACACCAGGTAGAGAAAGGCGAGTATAAGGCTTGTGCCGGCGATGATAACGCTGATGCTATTGCAAAGTAAAATGCTGCGTTTTTCGGCAGGATGTTTCGCAAAGCGAACCCCGGAGTTGATGATGGGATGAAATAAAGTTATGAGGTATCGTTTCACGGATTGCTGGAAACCTAGACAAATTTAAGTAATTATGCGCTAATAGTCAGTACTGTAACCGAATTGTGGAATATGAGTAAGCAGGCGCCGCATACGTTGCTGTTGGTCAGACCGGCAGCTTTTGGATTCAACGAGGAGACCTCGGCAACCAATGTTTTCCAGCAAACGGATGCGCACGATAGGATAGAGGTCGCTAACGCCGCCCGGCAGGAGTTTGATACGGTAATCAGCCAACTGGATGGTTATGGGATCCGCACGCTTGTTTTGGACGACACGGCCACGCCTGTCAAGCCGGACGCCGTTTTTCCGAACAACTGGATATCCTTCCATGAATCCGGGCAGGTCGTACTTTACCCGATGTATGCACCGAGCCGCCGGGCAGAGCGCCGTCAGGATATTGTGGACGTTGTACGCGGGAAGTTCAAGGTAAGCGAGATAATCGATCTGCACGACACTGAAAACCGGGGTATATTCCTGGAAGGCACCGGAAGCATGGTCTTTGACCACCTCAACCGGGTGATTTACGCATGCCGCTCGCCCCGTACCGATGAGGTTCTGCTACGGCAGCTTGCCGCGCGCCTGGGGCATACGGTAGTTATATTCGATGCCGTGGATGAACGCGGCCTGCCCGTTTATCATACCAACGTGGCGCTTTGCCTGGGGAGCCGTTTTGCCTTGGTCTGCCTGGATGCCATACGTTCTGAAGCCGACCAGGATGTTCTGCTGGATAACTTTGCCGCTACGGGCCGCACCGTTGTGGCCATCAGCTATGAGCAGATGCATCTGTTTGCGGGAAATATGCTGGAGGTTGCCCTGGGCAATGGCGATTCCGGTATTTTAGTGTCTGAGCGTGCTTTCAATAGCCTTTTGCCGGGGCAGATCCATGCGCTTACCCGGTTTGCCGAGATGATCCCGCTTCATGTGAATACCATAGAAACGTATGGCGGCGGCAGTATACGCTGCATGGTTGCGGGTATTCATCTCCCCTTGTAAAAAATACCCGTCTGTACGCCTGCCAGCTTTTGGTGTTCCGCCGTAAATTGTACCTTGTTACAATAAATCGTATTTGTTTGCTCTGTCTATGAAGAAATATGACCTGGTTGTGATCGGGGCCGGACCATCGGGCTATGCCGCAGCTATGCGGGCGATAGATTTCAGAAAAAAGACTTTACTTATTGAAAAAGGCGAGGTAGGCGGTGCCGGCGTTACGAACGGCGCGCTGTCGTCCAAGACTTGGTGGGAGCTCTCTCGCGAGACCGCGTCATTCCGGAAGAACCTTCGTCGTTTCAATATAGAAGTTCCCAGCATCAACTATAAAGAGATACAAGGCGAGGTTGTGCGTGCTGTTGAAGAAAGGAGAGCTTTGCTGGACGAACATCTTCACCGGTTGACGGAATCTCTACCCGATAACATACTCACTTTTACCCGTGCTACCGCGCGCCTGATCAGTCAGAACGAGGTCGAGATAGATCGCGGTGGTTTTGATAAGGAGGTTGTATGGGCCGAGCACATCGTTCTGGCCACAGGTAGCCGTCCGCGCCACCTGCCCGAGCTTCCGATCGACGAAAAGGTGGTTATGACAAGCGATGGGATAGAGCGTATGGAGGACTTTCCCGATAGTATGGTAATTGTCGGTGCCGGGGTTATCGGTTGTGAATATGCCACGATCTTCTCGGGGTTTGGCAAAACAAAGGTACACCTCATCGATAAAGGCGATCGTATCCTGCCCTTTGAAGACGAAGATATCGTATCCGTAATCGAGCGCAATATGGAGAACAGCGGGGTGCTTATCCACCGTAACTCCCGCCTCATACGCATGGAGATCAAGCACGGGCGCGTGGAGTACGAGCTGGAATATACGGATGGTGGCAAAGAGATCTTCAACGTAGCAAAGGCCCTGGTTTCGGTTGGTCGTATTCCCAATTATGAAGACCTATGGGATGATCACGTAGACATCAGTATTTCCAAGCGCGGTATAGAAGGAGAAGATACACAAACCAATATATCGAACATCTACGCGGTCGGCGATATAACGGCAGATATATCGCTGGTGAATGTTGGAGAGCTCGAAGGCCGTCACGCGGTTGAGAAGATCTTCGGCCACCCCGAACGGAAGCTTGTATACGAAAATATCAGTACGATCATGTTCCTTAACCCTGAAGTAGCCGGCGTGGGGATGAATGAGACCACTGCCCGTGAAAGGGGAATAGACTATAAGGTAGTGACGCTGGATTATAGCTGTATAGCACGGGCCGTGGCCAAGCGTAATACACAGGGCTTTATCAAGTTACTCGTTACGAATGATGCCGATATGCGGATACTCGGTCTGAAGATCGTCGGTAATCACGCATCGAGCGCGATCCAGGCGGTAGCCTTGTTGATCTCGATGGATAAAGGCATTGAAGAGCTGGCAGAATGTGTACATCCTCACCCTTCTATAACAGAAGGTATCCAGGAATGCGTGCGGATGCTGCTGGGTAAGTCGCTCCTGAAGCCGGAAGCCCTACGTGGCAAGTTGTCTTGCCGCACCAGCACAGGCGGCATTTACCATGACATCCGCTTTTAAGTTTCTGGCAACGATGGCCTTTTGGCAATGGTGGGATATTAAATTTGTCGAACGGTAGATAATCGGGAATAGGATTTGCGGATTACGTATTTATAAAATCACTGCCTATGCGATTCAGGTCTTTACTTCTTGGTTTTACGCTTGTTTTCGTGGTTTATGGCATGGCTGATGCGCAATCGCATTCCCGGCGACCCGCGAAAAAGATCCCGTATCCGGAAATCAGCATCGAAGACATGCTGCGCCGGTATCTCGATAAGGATTCCGGACAGGATGACGTTGAAGGTATTTACTCTGTATCCTGTGTTATCACCAAACGCTCCACTCCGTTTTTATCACGCCGTGAGCGCGAAAAGGTTGTAGAGCGCAAGGACAATTATGCGCGTGTGGCCATTATGCGCGATAAACCCGGCGCCGTAAGCGATTATATCGAGGTGTCTATGAGCTATCGCGATCCGAGTCGCTACCCGATTGTGGGAGAGGTGAGCCGTCTGTCCGAAGGACGCGGATTTATCTACAAACACGTAGAGCCCAATTCTGCCACCGTGACATTTTCCATGACATCAGAATCTGCCGAGCTTATCGAAGGCGAGTATTCGGTAATGGATGGCAGGAAGACAATAACGTACAGATTGTCATACCTGAAGATCTATCCGAAAGCCGGGGGTAATGGCGTACTGCTTGTGGGCGACGCAAATTAACGGGTATACGTTTACTGAATTATGATGAGGCCATTTCCCGTTTCAACGCTCGAAGGGTAATGGCGTTGAAACGAGGTTGATATGGCGGTAGCAGATCAATTAGCTGCCGGCAGAGCCTGAGTCAGTGATGGCAATGTTATGTTGAACTCCGAGGGCGTAGGCGAGATGATATTCGACGTGTCGCCAAGG
>Ga0247764_1000401_pt1 | contig 15321 bp, 8 predicted proteins | sample UWRJL051202B4_FD_179932 | JGI IMG/M metagenome (GOLD analysis project Ga0247764, IMG submission 179932) | Plant litter microbial communities from Arlington Agricultural Research Station in Wisconsin, United States - UWRJ-L051-202B-4 | ecosystem: Environmental > Terrestrial > Plant litter >...
ATCGGCCGCTGCGTGTATCCCTACATATCCGCCACCGGCCTGGATAAAGCGTTCGAAGTCGTTTTGTTGTTGCTGATTCAGTACATCGCCGGTAGTGCTGAGGAAGATCACGGCGCTATAGCGGCGCAGGTTCTCTTCGTTGAATTGTGAGGCGTTTTCGGTAGTGTCTACCAGGAAGTGATGTTTTTGTCCGAGCTTGCGTATTGCGTCGATACCGACTTCAATTGATTCGTGTCGGAATGCTGCGGTTTTAGAGAATACCAGGACGCGCGTCTCTTTGTTTTTGTCGTTCTGGCACGATCCTCCGGCTACCAAGAGGATGACCAGGGCGCAAAGCAGCGCTTTGGCTGATGGGAATTCAACGTTCATATAAGGAATAGTTGGGTTAATAGACTGCTCTGCGATTGGTTTTGCCACAGTACAGCTATACAATGTACCGAAAATCCTATTATGTACAAGTGACACAATGGAGTTGCAAACGTTTTTTTGGGACGGCAGGCCCTTTTTGGGGACTGAGCGAGGTTTTTGAAAAAAGGTCAATGTTTTTTACGGATACACTTTGACCGTTTCCTATACGTTACGTATCAGTGTTAAATTGCCACGAATGCAGTCCTTACCCGAACCCGAAATTATTCTACTGGCGCAACGCGGCGATACGCGCGCTTTCCGCTGGCTGGTGGAGCGTTACCAGGGATTCGCCTATTCGCTTGCATTCCGGTTTACACGCGAGGCAGGCAGCGCAGAAGATATTGTGCAGGAATCGTTTATCCGCGTATGGAAGAATCTGTCTCGGTACCGAGCGGAGGTAAAGTTCTCTACGTGGTTATATACGATTGTTACGAACTGCTGCCTGGACTACCTGCGCTCGCGGCAGGGCAGGAGCCGCAGGCACACGGTAGACGAACAACATCTGCGTGTCATAGCGAGCACACAGGACACAGACAGCGAAGTGAACCGCCAGGAGCTTATGGCTGCCGTCCTGCAACTTGCCGATGCGCTCTCGCCCCGGCAACGCGCTGTGTTTATCCTGCGGGACCTCGAGGGGCTTTCGGCTGAAGAAGTGTGCGATATATTGTCGATGTCGACCGGCAATGTAAAAAGCACGCTGCATCATGCCCGGAGCTTTATACGAAGCAAACTTATGCATTACTATCGCGAACCAATAAAGAAGGAGGAATTATGAGGTGTTCTGATAATCAGAAGAAACTGGATATATACGATCTTCTTAGCGCACGTGAGCGTAAGGAAGTCGATATACATATTGCTACGTGTCCTGAGTGCGCTGCTGCGTTCGAACGGATAAAGCAAGTGCAAGCGCTGATCCGGAAAGCCGGGTCTGTGAAGCCGGAGCCTGATGATCCGCTGGACTTAACGGGGCGTATTATGTATCGTGTGGAGCAAGAGCGGTCCAGGAAGAGAGATTCGTTGCCCTTGATTTCCATCACGTGGTTTCGGATACAACCGTTGCGATATGCTTATGGGATTGTCTCGCTATTGCTGATCGCCGGGTTTGTATATGAGACGATGAGGCCGGTACAACCGATGGATAAGCCAGTTGCTGTGGCATCTGTGCCAGCGGAGGTTCCGTTGAACACAGCAGAGTTTCTAAAGAAACTGGAAAAATCGCGCGGCAGTGCATCGGACCTGACGATGCTGCAATGCATAAGGGCCTGCCGGGCGGAAAATGGCAGCATGGTCTGCTATGATTGTAAAAAACAGTATACTAAACTTTACTCCAAGCTATGAAGATCATCAATATTTTATGGATACCCGTTGCCTGTTTGCTGCTCTCGTGTGAGCATGATGTGGCTATGGAAACAGTAGTGCATGAAGACGGTTCACTTGACCGTTCGATCGTTGTGCAAAGTTCAACTTCATCACCTGAGAAATCTCCCGAGCATATGTTTGCGCCTGGGATATTGCGTACCTGGCGACATGAAAAACTCGATTTACCGACCAAAGATACCGGAGCGCGGCCGGCCGTCGAAGAGGGTTCACCGGACACTGCCGTCAATACAGATTACATGGAACGTCTTACGCAACATTTCGAATCTGCTGAGGCGGCTAACCGGGAGATGAATACGGACGACGATTTCTTTCATGTCGAATCCCACTTTGAAAAGAAGTTTCGTTGGTTTTACACCTACATGGTCTATTCGGATACCTATAAGGCCCTGTGGCGTTATAAGCGTGTGCCCCTGTCGGACTACTTTACCGCGGAAGACTATGCCTTTGTTCAGCGTCTGCCGGCCGAATCGAAAAAGATCTCGAAGGCCGATAGCATTTACCTGGACCAGTTGATGGCTAAATGTGAGGATAAATTTATGGCCCGCGCTTATTTTGAGGAGTATTATGCTAATCTCGAGGATATTGTGCGGCGTGAAATACCGGACAAACGTGCGATGGATAGTCTTACGGTCAACAAGGAACGATTATTCAACTTCGCCAAGAACGAAGATCCGGGTGACTCCAGTATGCTGGCCGCTCTGGATAGTATAGGTGTCCATTTATCCGGCGAGGCGCGTGAGCAATATGTGCAGTGGACCAAGGCGCAGGAGCGAAAGCTGGAAATTATGACGCAGGGATACGCCGGTAAATATGTGCACCATATTCAGATGCCCTGGCCGGTTGTCTCCAATAATGCCGATTCTATTGTAGGCAATTCACTGTTCTGGAAGCCGCCTGTGCTCAAGTTCCTGCTTACCGACTATACGATGCGGGCCGAATCACGCAGGCTTAACTATTGGGCTGTGGTTGTGTCGGGGCTTTTTATAGTGGTTGCCGGTGTGCTGGTGTTTCGCCGGCGGGGTTTATCCTGAGTAGGCCCGGCTTTCTCCGGGGCAGTGTCGCGACCGTATTGTATGGTCCACTGCTTTAGTTGCTTCTGTAGTTCGGGAGAGAATGCCTTGGGTAGCATGCGCCATTCCCAGTTGTTTTTGGATGTGGACGGCGTGTTTATGCGTCCCTTTTCGTTCAGGCCCAGCAGGTCCTGGAATGGGAGAATGACAATGTTGGCCACGGAGGCATAGGCCATGCGGCTAAGTATAGTGTGGACGTTGCGCTCCGTTATCTTTTGGCCAGTATAGTCGGACAGTGCCTTGCGTTCCTGGGAGGAAGTGTTCTGGCGGTACCAGCCTCGCGTGGTGTTGTTATCGTGTGTGCCAGTGTATACCAGGTTGTTCGGGGTGTGGTTGTGCAGGCTGTGTGTGTTGGTGGGCATGTCTTTGCCAAAGGCGAATTGCAGAACTTTCATTCCCGGTAGATGCAGCTCATCACGGAGGCGGTATACGTCGTCGTCTACATCGCCAAGATCTTCGGCTACAAACGGGAGGGGGCCGAGCGCTTCGTGCAGGGCCTCAAACACATCTGCGCCCGGGCCTTTCTGCCACTGTCCTTTCACGGCTGTTTTATTGCCGGAAGGCACTTCCCAATAGGTGGAGAACGCACGGAAGTGATCGAGGCGGACGGCGTCGTATAATATGCGGTTGTTGCGGATGCGCTCTACCCACCAGCTGTAGTTTTGCTTCTTCAGAACGTCCCACCGGAAGACGGGCATTCCCCATAGCTGACCGTTCCTGTTGAAGTAGTCTGGCGGCACACCAGCTACACCGATCATTGCGCCCTGCTTGTCGATACTGAATATTTCGGGATGTGCCCATACATCGGCAGAGTCATAGCTTATGTAGAAGGGCAGGTCACCGAAGAGATATATTCCGAGGTCGTTGCAATATTGTTTCAGGGCGGTCCACTGCCGGCGGAAGATGTATTGGAGCCACTTTGTTTTGTCGATGGCCCGCTCGTTGTCACGGGCAAATTGAGCGAGGGCCTGCTCATCGCGGCGCCTGAATGGCTCGGGCCAGGTGTACCAGGGTTTTTCCCTGTGGTGTTGGCGAAGTACGGTATACAGGGCAAAGTCGTGTAGCCAGGGCGTGCTGTTTACGAACTGGAGGAAGTCGGTCTTTAGTGCATCGTCGTTGTCATTGGAAAAAGCCGTGTATGCTTTTTCGAACAGTATGCCTTTGTTGTTGCCGGTCTCTTTATACTTAATAACCGCGGTTGACGGCATTGTATATTTTGTAAGCTCTGCGCGTGTGAGCAATCCATCGGCCATCAGCTCTTCGGGGCTTATCAGCAGTGGATTGCCGGCCATGGCGGATATAGCGCTATACGGTGAGTGATCCTTTCCTGGCTCGATGGGATTCAATGGAAGTATCTGCCAGAAGCGTTGGCGGCTTTGGCCCAGGGAGCGTGCGAATGTTTTCGCTTCCGGGCCAAAGTCGCCGATGCCAAAGCGACCTGGCAGCGACGGTACGGGTAATAGTATACCGGCCGCGCGGTGCTTTAAAAGATCGGCTGCCATCAGTGCAATGAATATTGTTGAGTTACCTCGCGCACCACGGTGCCTTTGCGTTCGGCGGGGGCATCGTCCTGCATTATGGTGTGTTGTAACAGAATGATCGATCGGCCGCCAGCGGTAACCTTATCGCCTGCCTTGATCTTTTTGATATCATTTTTACCCGAACCTTTAACCGGTTCGTCCTGGCTGGTGTCGAGCAGTACCACCCATTCTTTTCCATATTTCACTTCGGGTAATGCATAGTCCAGCGATTCGTGATGCGCGTTGAAGATCACGTAGAAGCTGTCATCTATGATGTGCTCACCCTTTACGCCTACAGAGTGGAGACCTCTTCCGTTCAGGAATACGCCGAGCGATTTGGCGAAGTCGGTAGTCCAGTGCTCTTCCGTCATCTCGGTTCCTTCGGGCAGGAACCAGGCTATATCTTCCACGCCGACGCCCTTAATAGGCTGGCCCTGGAACCAGCGGCGGCGACAGAATGCGGGATGCGATTTTCTTAGAGCGATCAGTTTTTGGGTAAACGTAAGCAACGGCTGGTCTGCCTGTTCCCAGTCGACCCATGATATTTCGTTGTCCTGGCAGTAAGCATTGTTGTTGCCTTGCTGCGTGCGGCCCAGCTCATCTCCAGCGACCAGCATGGGCACTCCTTGCGAGAGGAATAGTGTTGCGAGTAAATTTCGTTTCTGGCGGTTGCGAAGGGCAATTACCTGCGGGTCTTTGGTGGGGCCTTCCTCGCCACAGTTCCAGGAGCGGTTGTGCGATTCGCCATCGTTGTTATTCTCGCCATTGGCTTCGTTATGCTTTTCGTTGTAGGACACGAGATCGTGCAGCGTGAAGCCGTCGTGCGCTGTAATGAAATTGATGCTGGCTGTTGGGCGGCGGTAATCGCCCTGATACAGGTCTGAGCTTCCTGTAAAGCGTTCGGCGAACTCACCGAGCATACTGTCGGCGCCGCGCCAGTAGTCGCGTATACAGTCGCGGTACTTGCCGTTCCATTCGGCCCAATCGGGCGGGAACTTGCCTACCTGGTATCCGCCTTCACCAATGTCCCAGGGTTCAGCAATGAGCTTAACCTGCGAGATGGTCGGATCCTGGTGTATGATATCGAAGAATGCACTGAGGCGGTTTACTTCGTGAAGCTCACGTGCCAGGGTGGAGGCAAGGTCGAAACGGAAGCCGTCTACGTGCATATCCACGATCCAATAGCGCAGGCTGTCCATCATGAGGCGAAGCACGTGTGGCAGGTTGGCGTTTAGTGTATTGCCGGTGCCGGTGTAATCCATGTAATAACGCTTGTCGTCCGTCAGGCGATAGTAGGAAGCATTATCGATGCCTTTGAAAGAAAGGGTTGGTCCTTTTTCATTGCCCTCGGCGGTGTGATTGTAGACCACATCGAGTATCACTTCAATACCGGCCTTGTGTAACTCCTTCACCATATTTTTGAACTCGATCACCTGCTCGCCGAGTACGCCACTGCTGGAGTAACGCGCATCCGGTGCGAAGAAGCCAATAGTGTTATAGCCCCAGTAGTTGGTAAGTCCTCTTTCTTTCAGGTGACGGTCGGCGACGAAGTGATGCACCGGCATGAGCTCGATGGCGGTTATGCCCAGGTCTTTCAGATATTTTATCGTTACCGGGTGTCCGATCGCGGCGTATGAGCCGCGGATATTTTCGGGAATATCGGGATGAAGCTTTGTAAAGCCTTTTACATGAGTTTCATAAATAATCGTTTGGTGATACGGTATCTTTGGCGCGCGATCATTTCCCCAATCGAACGAATTATCCACCACCACGCTTTTAGGAAGAAACGCAGCGCTATCCAGCTCACTGAAGCTGAGGTCTTCGTCCTGGTTCCCGATCTCGTATCCGAACAGCGCGTCGTTCCAGTCGATAGTGCCTGCAATCGCTTTTGCATATGGATCTATGAGTACTTTATTGGCATTGAACCGGTGGCCATTCTCGGGTTCGTAAGGTCCATCTACCCGGTAGCCATACAGCTGGCCGGGGCGCGTACCCGGTACGTAAACGTGCCACACATTATGCGTGCGTTCGGTCATTTTTATCTTGGCGGATTCCGCTTCGTCGGTCGGTGTATTGAACAGACTCAGAGTTACACCCGTGGCGCTGTCGGCATAAAGGGCGAAATTGACGCCGTTGCCGTCCCATGTGGCACCGAGGGGAAACGGATTACCGGGGTATATCTTGGTATTCGTATTCATTGGTTAATAAGTTTGGGTAAAGAGCGAAACGTAATGGTTACAGAAGTTTAGCCGGAGATTTTTAGAAGCCTGTGATCGGGCTCTTTTTCTTGTGTTCATATTGCCTCAACCGGTTTTTTATACCTCAGTCTAAAAAGACATGCCCGCCGCATTACGGTTTGGACTGGCACGTGTTTTTCATTAACGGGAGTGATCTGGCAATACGATCCACACATGTCATACATTCCACCCGCCGTTGGGGCACACTTTGCAGGCAACGGAAAATGCACCTTTACTGTCTGGGCGCCGCAGCGGCATCAGATGGAAGTGATTTTCAAAGAACGCGGCCATGTTATGAATCGCGATGAGGGCGGCTATTGGTCGGTCACGCTGGACAACGTACGTCCCGGTGACCGTTACTTATACCGGCTTGACAATGAGATGATCTTTCCCGATCCGGCTTCGCGCTGGCAACCCGATGGCGTGCACGGATCTTCCGCTGTAGCCGATCCGGCTTTTGCGTGGACGGATGATGACTGGAAAGGCCTGTCGCTGGGCGAAATGATTATCTATGAGTTGCACGCCGGTACTTTTACGGCGCAGGGCAACTTTGATGGTATTGTATCGCGGCTGCCGTATCTCAAAAGCCTTGGCGTCAACACTATCGAGATCATGCCTATTGCGCAGTTTCCGGGTAGGCGAAACTGGGGATACGATGGCGTATATCCGTTTGCTGCCCATCATGATTATGGTGGTGTCGAGGGGTTTAAGAGGCTTGTTAATGAAGCGCACCGTCATGGTATTGCCGTAATACTGGACGTGGTATATAATCACCAGGGGCCGGAGGGGAATTATCTGCAGGAATATGGTCCATACTTTACGGATAAATATAAAACTCCCTGGGGTGCTGCTCTCAATTTCGACGATGCCTGGTGCGATGGCGTACGCCAGTATTATTTACAGAATGCCCTGATGTGGCTGGACGAGTTTCATGTCGATGGTTTGCGGCTCGATGCAGTTCACGCGATATGGGATTTCAGCGCGCGTCATGTTATGCAGGATATTACATGTGCCGTTGAGGCGTTGGAGAGCGACCTGGGTCGCAAGAAGGTATTGATCGCTGAGACCGATCTGAACAATCCCCGCTACATAAATCCGGCGGACAAAGGTGGCTATGGGATGGACGGGCAGTGGATAGACGAGTTTCATCACGCTTTGCATTCGCTGATAACCGGCGAGACCGACGGTTATTACGAAGACTTCGGTAAAGTCTCTCATCTCGTGAAGTCATTGCGCGAGTCATACGTTTATACCGGGCAGTTTTCTGCGCATCGTAAGAAACTTTTCGGGGTTCCTCCACGGAATAATGCCTACAGCCAGTTCGTTGTATTCTCCCAGAACCATGACCAGATCGGCAACAGGTTACTGGGCGACCGGCTTACGACCCAGCTCTCGTTTGAAGCGCTGAAGCTGCTGGCGGGCACCGTACTGCTTTCGCCCCACGTGCCGATGCTGTTTATGGGTGAAGAGTATGGTGCAAAGAACCCTTTTCAATATTTTATAAGCCATACTGACGATAAGCTGGTGGAACTCGTGCGCAAGGGCCGCAAAGAAGAGTTTCGTTATTTTAACTGGAAGGGAGAAGTTCCGGATCCACAGTCCGAGGATGTGTTCCGTCAATGCATACTTAGCGGCCCTGATCAGAACGATGCTTCGCAGGCCGTCTTATTATCGTGGTACCAGTTCCTTATCCAGTTTCGCAAAGAGCGTCTGGCTATGCGGTGCTTTGAACGCCATGCATTACAGGTGTTCGAGCCTGGTGATGATAATGTCGTAAGTTTTATTCGCTCGTATGGGCCGGACCGCGTGCTGGTGGTGTTGAATTTCAATAAGCAGCAGGCTTTGTATACACCACCACTTTTTCCGGTTATGCGTAAGGTGTTCGACTCGTCCTCCCAGGAGTGGCAGGGTGCAGGGTCGGTAACGCCTGATGTTCCTACGCCATCTGAACCTTTTTATATAAACCCTGAGTCCGTCGTGCTCTTTGAACTTTAAATGCGCTATGCAAATACCCGCTTCAACCTATCGTATTCAATTCAATCGTGAATTCACCTTCCAGGATCTGGATAAAATATTAGCCTATCTTCATGCGCTTGGCGTTTCTACTGTCTATGCATCGCCGATCGTTACAGCCGTTCCGGGCAGTATGCACGGCTACGATGTTACGGATCCACACAGAATAAATCCTGAGATAGGGTCTATAGAACAACTAAATACGCTTGCGGCGAGGCTGCGGCAATACAATATGGTATGGCTGCAAGATATAGTGCCGAATCACATGGCTTTTGACGGGCACAACTTCAGGCTGATGGATGTACTGGAACGCGGTGAGCACTCTCCCTACTATAACTATTTCGATATCGATTGGGACCACCCCTCGACCACGCTGAACGGCAAGGTAATGGTTCCTTTTCTGGGAGATGACGCGCAGGTGTGTATAGAACGAGGTGAGTTGAAGCTGATGTTCTCCTCCGTAGGGTTCTGTATCGCTTATATGGAGAGCTACTATCCGTTGTCGCTGTCGGCCTATTCGCAGTTGCACGCGCTGTCGGTGGAGCATGCCGGTGGCGAAAGCATTCAGCCGGATTTCGCGGTACTTATTCGCGACGCTGAGTTGCCACATACAGAATGGCAGGCTTCGAAGCGGGCAGTTATGGAGGGGATATTGAAAGATAAAACAAAACAAGCAGTAGCCACGGCATTGGTAAATCAGATCAATGAAGACGCCGATATGCTTGCCAGGCTGTTACAGCAGCAATACTATGTACTGACCAACTGGCGGGTTACTACACGCATGATAAACTACCGCCGTTTCTTTACCGTTAACTCGCTCATTTGTCTCCGTATGGAAGACGAGGCAGTGTTTAACGAATACCATACATTTTTGCGTGAGCTGTATGATAAGGATCTGCTGCAAGGGCTTCGCATCGATCACATCGACGGGCTGAACGATCCGCTGGCCTATATACAACGGCTGCGGGAGACTTTTGGGACGAACTGTTATATCATTGCCGAAAAGATCCTTGAAGCGCGCGAAGATATGCCTGCATACTGGCCGTTGGAAGGCTCAAGCGGCTATGAGTTCCTGTCGTATGTAAGCCGTTTGTTTACAGACCGTGAGGGCGTGCCCAGGCTTACATCCATCTATCATTCCCTTGTGCCGGGTGTGCGACCGTATGACAACATGGTGGCGGATAACAAGAAGCTTATCCTGGAGGAGCACATGGGGGGCGAGTGGGATAATCTTGTAGATTACTTCTTCATGCTCGGGCTTGGAGATCAGTTCAGCAGGGCGGCGATGAAGCAGGGCCTTGCGGCTATCATGCAGGCGTTGCCCGTATATCGTATCTACCCGGAAGCTATACCGGTTACGGGTCGTAACCTCCAGAGGCTGCGAGAAGCCTTTAGCCGGGCGCCACGCCTGCATCCTGAGACACACGATGTGCTGGACCATCTGCGTACATTGTTTACTACCGCGCCTGCTGATGCCGAGCGGGGTGATATTATACTCCGGTTTCTGCGTCGTATGATGCAGTTTACCGGTCCGCTCACGGCGAAGGGTGTCGAAGACACTACGTTCTATGTATATAACGCGCTTATCTCGCACGATGAGGTAGGGGATGCTCCTTCAACGCTGGCCATTACTATAGAAGAATTTCACAGTAAAATGCAGAACCGGCAGCGTCTCAGCCCGCTGTCGCTCAACGCCACCGCTACCCACGATACCAAACGGGGAGAAGATGCACGTGTGCGCCTCAACGTACTGAGCGAGCTGCCCGATAAATGGCAGGAGCATGTGAGTCGCTGGTATACCTTAAACCAGGTATTCAGACAGGACCTGGACGGCCGTATGGCTCCGGATGCCAATGATGAATACTTTATCTACCAATCCATCGTAGGCGGTTTTCCCGAGGACCTGATCGTATCCGCGCAATGGGTGGAGCGACTGCAGGCATATATGTTAAAGGCCATGCGGGAGGCGAAGGTAAACAGCAGCTGGGACAAGCCTGACGAGCGCTACGAAACTGCCTGCACGGAGTTTATAACGCATATATTAACGGAGCAGAGCCCGTTCCTGAACGACCTGATGCCGTTTCTCAAGCTGATCCTCCTGTACAGCCAGCAGTATGCGTTAGGCCAGGCCATGATCAAGATGACGGCTCCGGGTATTCCCGATATCTACCAGGGGTGTGAGTTGTGGGATCTGAGCTATGTAGATCCTGACAACCGTCGGCCCGTTGATTATATCAAACGTATTGAATACCTGCAGGAGATCATGACCAAAGAGCAGGAGGGACCTGAATCGTTGTTCCTGTACCTGCGCGACCGTCGCCAGGAGGGCTTCGAGAAGCTGTTCGTTACCTGGAAGACGCTGAACTTCCGCAAGGCTTATCCCGACGTGTTTATTCATGGTTCTTATCTGCCGCTCTCTACATACGATGCCGACAGTAATGTAGTAGCTTATGCTCGACATTATCAGGATCAATGGGTTATCATCGTGGTACCGTTGGGACTTGCTAAACGCGATGCTTCAGGCTTCGGGCGGGAGTGGGAACATGATCATGTTATTCTGCCGGAGCATGCGCCTCGTACATGGGAGAATCGTCTGACGGGCGAGGTTATTACCGGAGAGGGTCGGCTGTGTCTTTCTGTATTGTTCAAGACACTGCCGGTGGCCCTGCTGCGGGGTTGAGGGGTTCTTTCTAGCGACGGTCCACCGGTAAGGATACTATGAAGGTAGCTCCCTCGTTGTTCCGGCTGCGGGCTGAGATAAAACCGTTGTGTTGTTCTACTATCTTTTTGCAGAGGGCCAACCCGATACCCGTGCCTTCGAACTCGGTGTTACGGTGCAGGCGTTTGAACATGCCGAATATCTCTTCCGCATACTTCTGATCAAAGCCTATGCCGTTGTCTTCTACATATATGCGGCAATACTTGGAGATCAGGTTACCCCGGTTCTTGCCATTGATGTCAGTACTGAGCTCGGCGCGTATCTTTACCACGGGCGGGGTATCTTTTTTACTGTACTTAAGCGCGTTGTTGATCAGGTTCTGGAAGAGCGGCTTCATGAGCCCCGGGTTTACGTGAAGGCTCGGTAAGGAGTCGATCTCTACCTGGGCATTCTTCTCACGCACTTCTTCGGCCAGTTCCAGCATTACGTCCTCAAGCAAGGAGTTCAGGTTGCATTCTGTAAAAGGCACCTTTTCGGCCGAGAGCTTGGAGAAGTCGAGTATATCGGTGATAAGGGCCTGCATGCGCTCGGCCGCTTTCTGAATACGCAGCAGATTGTTTTTGCCATCGTCGTCCAGTACGTTCTGGTATTTGAAGAACAGCCGGTCTGTAAATACGCAGATCTTACGCAGCGGCTCCTGCAGGTCGTGTGAGGCCATGAAGGCAAAGCGGTCCAGGTCTTTGTTAGCCGATTCGAGACTGGCGATGTTTTCGAGCAACTGGTGGTTTAGGCGTTTGATCTTTTCTTCGGACGCCTTGCGCTCCTTGATCTCCAACTCGAGACTGCGGTTGATCGCCACAAGTTTCTGTTCCTGCTGGATCAGCTGCCGGTTCTTACGATACAGCTCGACCAACACGGATACCTTCGCGCGCAGGATGTTGGCGTTTATTGGTTTGTAGATATAATCTACAGCACCTGCCTGGTAGCCTCTGAAGGCGATGTCTTCATCGTACGTATTGGCTGTGATGAAGATAATTGGAATATGTTTGAGCTTATCACGCTCGTAGATGAGGGATGCTGTTTCGAATCCGTTCAGGTTCGGCATCTGCACATCCATGAGTATCATGGCAAAATCGTACTCGTTCAGTAATATCTTGAGGGCCTGGCGCCCGGAGTTAGCTTTTACAAAGCGATAGCCTCCGGGTTCCAGAATGGTCTCTATAGCGAGTAAGTTATCTTCGCGGTCATCAACTAATAAAATCTTCGGCTGCATGCGGGCTAAAGTTTACTATTTGCAAAACCAAAGGCGCATAAGCGAGAGTAGCTGATCGATCTTGAGAGGCTTGGTTATATAATCCGAAGCTCCTGCTTCGATACATTTCTGCCGGTCTCCCTTCATCGCCTTGGCGGTTACCGCAATGATAGGCAGTGAGCTGTTCTTGTGCTCACGGCGTATCTTCTGCGTGGTCTCATAACCGTCCATCTCAGGCATCATGATATCCATGAGTACCATGTCGATCTGGGGATTCTCGTTCAGGATCTGGATAGCTTCCTTACCGCTTTCTGCTGTTATGGCATTTATATTGAAACGTTCGAATACTGTTGTCAGGGCAAACAGGTTACGCACGTCGTCGTCTACTACAAGTATATTCTTGCCGCTCAGGATGTCTTCCTTGCTGCGTATATTCTCGATGATCCTGCGCTTGGCCGGCTCCAACTCTTTGTGATTGACGTGCAGGTGTGACACCGTTTCTTCCAGCAACTGCTCGATGGAGTTCACGCCCTTGGTAAGGACGGCATACGAGTGGTTGCTGATCTGCTGCATCTCGCTCTTGTTGAAGTCGCGTGCCGAGTATACTATCACCGGCGTGAGCTTTTTCTTGGCCTTGCTTACTTTGCTGATAAGCTCGGCGCCCGAAATATCCGGCAGTGTGTAATCGAGAATGATGCAGTCGAAATCTTTGGCCTCAATAAACTCCAGTCCCTGCTGGGCGGTAGAGGCTATATCGATGGACATGTTGTCATCCTGCAGCATCTTGACAATCTGAGATGAGTCCAGCTCGTTATCTTCTATAACCAGGATATCGCGTTTCTCTTTCAGTGTGTTGACCCTGATGTCGTCGAACAGGTCGTTCAGCGAATCGTTATCGAGTGGCTTGAGCAGGAAGTCGCGCGCGCCGCGGCGCATGGCCAGCATACGGTTCTCTTCGCCCGAGATCACATAGATAGGAATGTGACGGTAGGTGAGGTCGTTGCGCAGCAGGTCTATCACCTTCCAGCCGCTGGTTTCGGGCAGGCGTACATCCAGAGTGATAGCGACCGGTGTAAATCGTGAGATAAAGTCGAATACTTCCAGGTAGTTTGTAGCGACCACTGCTTTGAAGCCGACGCCGTGTGCTTTTTCGATGATGATCTTGCCGAAGCGCAAGTCGTCTTCCACGATCAGCACTACCTTATCCATAGATTGTATGTGTGTGCGGTCGTCGCCGGTGTCGTTGATCATTTCGCTTACGATCTCGAGGTTCCGGTTTTCGATGCCTTCGTTGGTTATACGCAAGGTATTCAGCAGCGAGCTCATCTCGCCTTCCACGGTATCGATATGCATCTGCTGGATGACCTTGATACTTTCCGCGGTGCCGCGGTTGCCGCTCTGAATGGGGATAATGTCCAGTGGCAGGAAGAGTGTAAACGTGCTTCCCTGGCCGGGTATACTTTCAAGCTCGATGGAACCGTTGAGCAGTTCGGCCAGTCCACGGCTGATGGACAGACCGAGACCTGTTCCACCATATTTACGGCTGGTAGAACCTTCTGCCTGCTGGAAGGCTTCGAAGATGATCGACTGCTTGTCTGCCGGTATACCGATACCGGTATCGCTGATGGAGAACGCCACTACTTTCGACGCGTTGTTCAACACCATGTTGCCTTGTTTCCATGTATTCTTTGCCTCGAAGATGCGCAGCTTCACCTCACCCTTCTCGGTAAACTTGAAGGCGTTCGACAGCAGGTTCTTGAGGATCTGGTTGAGGCGTTGTATATCGGTCTCGATCATGTTCGGCAGCTCCGGATCGGTCTCTATCTTGAAGCGCAGGCTGCGTGCTTCGGAGATGGGCTTGAATGTGGTTTCCACAAAGCCTGTGATCTCGGAGATCGCTACCGGGGAGATGTTTGTCGAGATAAAGCCTGACTCGATCTTCGACAGGTCGAGAATATCGTTGATAAGCTGGATCAAATCGTCACCACACGAGTGGATCGTCTTGGCATAGCGTATCTGTTTCTCCGTAAGGTTGCCCTCCACGTTCTCATACAGCTGCTGCGCGAGGATAAGCAGCGAGTTCAGCGGCGTACGCAACTCGTGCGACATGTTTGCGAGGAACTCAGATTTATATTTCGAAGTCAGCGTGAGCTGCTCGGCTTTTTCTTCGAGCGAGAGACGCGCTTCTTCCACTTCCTTGTTCTTGGCTTCCACCTCGTTCTTCTGTTTCACCAGCAGCAGCGCCTTGTCCTGGAGCTCGTCGTTTGTACGGCGAAGCTCTTCCTGCTGTACTTTAAGCTCGCTCGCCAGTGACTGTGACTGGGCAAGAAGCTCTTCCGTACGTGTACTGGCTTCGATGGTGTTCAATACGATACCGATACTTTCGGTAAGCTGGCCGAGGAAGTCAAGGTGGGTCTCGCTAAAGGTTTCCAGCGACGCGAGCTCGATTACGGCCTTCACGTTTGTTTCGAACAACACGGGCAGGATGATCAGGTTCGAGGGTCTTGCATATCCCAACCCTGATGCTATGCGGATGTAGCCCTGCGGCACGTTGGTCAGGAGGATCCGCTCTTTCTCGAACGCGCACTGTCCTACCAGTCCTTCGCCGATGGCAAATTCTCTCGGTATATTTTTGTCTTCGTTATAGGCATAGGCCGAGTAGAGCTTGAGCGTAACGTTCTGGGTTTCGTCGTCCTGCTTCAGGATGTAGAATGCTCCGTAGTGGGCGTTTACCACCTGCGCAAGCTCGGAGAGGATCCGCTTTGTTACCGTGTTAAGGTCT
>Ga0247764_1000402_pt1 | contig 15302 bp, 12 predicted proteins | sample UWRJL051202B4_FD_179932 | JGI IMG/M metagenome (GOLD analysis project Ga0247764, IMG submission 179932) | Plant litter microbial communities from Arlington Agricultural Research Station in Wisconsin, United States - UWRJ-L051-202B-4 | ecosystem: Environmental > Terrestrial > Plant litter >...
GCTAGGTGGCGGTGAAGCCGCGGAGCCCAAGCCGTCGTGGGAGCCAGAGCAACAATTCGATGCCAGAGCACACTCGACGTAAGCCGGAACCCCTGTGCTCGGCCGGGCCCGCGTTGATCAACGTCGACTATCCCTCCACTTTGCGCTCGAGGTCGCCCTTCCTCCGAGACCAGTACTCTTCGAAGTCACGCTGACTGTGCAAGTAGCTGTCGGGGTCGTCTTTTAGGTCGACCCCCATTAGGAACTCGAGCGCGTCCCAAATCGCGCTTGCCGCTGACGGCGGCTCGTACAGGATTCCCTCTGCGTCGTCGGACATTCGTGCATGAGACGCCCAGTCCGCCAGCTGCTCGCGGGACCGAGGGCCGCTCAATAGATCTTCGAATGCGGCGACGACGTCGTTGGAGGACACCTGCATCAGAACGTTCCTGTGAAGTTGCCGAGCGCGTCAAACACGTCGTGCACCTTTGGCCCACCGGTCTCGGGACACACGATGCGGACCCTGCCGGCATGATCTAGCGTTTCATGCCACGTACGCGTCGTGTTGGTTAGGGGGTTCCACTCGTCGCACGACGGCGTCAGGAATGCGCAAGTCGACCGATCCGTCGGTGTAACGAGCGCTGGCCAAGTTACCGAGCGGGTCGTGGCTGTAGTCGGCGGGCCCGACATTGCGTCGATGGCGCGTTTCAGCGGCGTTCGATTGGGGACGGGACGTCCATGAGCTCGGCGCAGCTGGCGCGCGGATGCGTCTACATCCTTCACGGCTCCACGGCTTCGACGAGCCAATCCGTAATCGCAGAGAGCGGATTGAGTCTGCGGGCGCGCGCAACGTTCGTTGCGTCTGGTGGCATGACTTCTACGTTGAGCACGATTTTGGTCACGTTTTGCGCCGTGTCCGAAAATCCCGTCTGCGTCGGCTCGGGCCATAGCGCGTTCCATCGCCCGAAGCCTCAGGTCGCGTTCGCGTTCCCAGGCAACGGGATCGGCAAAGTCAGGCTGCGGACGAGCATCGAACAGAGCGCGAACGCGATCGAAGTAGTTGTGTCCGACAGGGTAGAACGGCGAGTCAGAGTAGGACCACTTGAGTTCTCGTTCGACGTCCGGTCCGCGCCCCGCATTTTGTACTGCATCGGCCAACCCTTCCTTCGATGACACAGCTAAACCCGGCGCGACGCCATCGCCACTCGTGATCAAGGCACAATAGTAGAAGTGATGACCCGGATGTGTTGCAAGCAACTCGTCCAACGCGTTCCGAAGCGCGTGATATGTCGCGTCGGTCAACTCGGCTTCACTGGGAATTGCCATCAGGGTTCCTCCTTATGACTAGCCGCATGCTCTGCGTCTCGCACGAAGCTCTCTGCGCTTGCTAGGCTCCCCCCGCCGACCACGCGGACAATCTGTCACTAGCGCCGAATGGGAGCGCGGCGCCGCTAGCGTTCCGGGACGAGCCGGGCGCCCCGTTTCGCCCTCAACAGACGCCAAGAAACACCCCCAAGTCCCCTCCCCCGCCCTCAGCGAAAAATCGCAATCGTAAGTCTTCCAACGCCCGCCGCAATCCAAAAAGGACCTCCGGCCGTCCCCAACTCGCTCTTCCTCCGCGTTTTCGTGCCTGCTGGCCCGGCTCTTCCGCGCCTGACGACGGGCGCGAACCCGGTACCCTCTTGGCGCGTTCGGTTGTGTGAAACGACTCCGAACGAGAGCCCCATCAACACCGACCGCCTGCATGCTCAGCACCAACTTACACTACATCGAGAGAGTGCTGGCAAGCTCACCCGGCTCGAGCGAGTCGAGACCTTCGCATTGGTGAACCGGGGCTAACGGGCGCAATTCTCGAACGTGAATTCACCCGAAATGTCCCAGCAGTTGACGAGCGGGTCGCCAGTGAGCGCCGGGCACTTGAATGAGGCCCAAATCGCGCCGTCCTCAACGGCCAGCTTGTCATCACGCAGGATGACGCTCACGCTACAGGGTAGGTCGGCTGGCGTTCTCAGCAGCGAAGTGGACGAGGTAAAGGCCGTATAAAACGCGAGGGAAACCTGACCTTCCCCGCTGGCGTCGACAAAGCCATGGTCAAGCTGGAACTGCATCGTGGTCTCCGGCGGCCGCGACTGCACATCCGCTTCAAACGCAAAGCCGCCGGAGCTGCTCGCCACGCGACAGGAGGCTCGGAGCGTGGGATCTCCATCGAAGGCTCGACGGTCTTGTTTTGGGTTGCCTACCTTCGGCGGAACGACGTTGACTGTGCAAGGACCCAGCCGCGATGGGTCGGACGAGTTGAAAGCTATCGCGACGCCCACGGCGGTAGCAGGAGGCGAGCACTCATTCGAACCTGCAGTACAGGCTTCATCGCCGGCGCAGGCATTCATCAGGATGCTCACGCCAATCATCGCCATCTTGAAAGTGTAGTCCACCACGGTCTCCATACCACGAGGGTGGATGTCGTTACGATGTTCGTCTACCAAAGCCTGTTCGAAGAGGACTCGATCTTGATCCAACTCAGAACGAAGCCGCTCCGCGGCGGCTGTGACGAGGTTGGGACGCGTTCTCACTAACAGAAGCGTCTGGTCCTAAACCTCCCGGATTTCCAAGACACCCCGCGAGGAGGGTATCCTCCCGACTGCGTCGCTTCGCTCCGATCACCATCAGGTGAAACGCGTGATCACGATGCTGAAATGGCTGATCACGATGGGTGAAACCCGCACCGCAGGTACCAGTGCACTCCGAGCACTGCGTTCCTACGCGGTCTGCCCGGCTCCCAACGCCTGCGCGCGCTCGTCATCTTCGACGAGGTCTACGGCTTCTTGCCCCCTCACCCCGCCAATCCACCCACCAAACGCCCGCTGGTAGCGCTGATGAAGCAAGCCCGCGCCTGCGGCGTCGGCGTCGTGGTCGCCACGCAAAACCCCATGGACCTCGACTACCGCGCGCTCTCGAACGCGGGACTGTGGTTCATTGGGCGGCTACAGACGGATGCCGATCGCGAGCGCGTCCTCGATGGGCTCGCCGGCTCACAGGATGTGAAGGAGCTTTCCGCCAAGGAGCTCGAGCGCATCGTGCAGCGCCTGTCGAATCGATGGTTCTTGGTGCGCAACGCGCATGCGAGCTCGGGACCCATTCTGATGCAACCGCGACAGACCTATTCGTGGCTACGCGGGCCGATGACGCGGCATGAGTTCAGAAGGGCGCGGGAAGGGAGTGGCGTGTTCGAGGTGGCGGCGTTCAGGCGGGGTGTGGGGGAAGCGGGCGGTGATTCGTGTTTGCCGAGGGGGGAGAAGTGACTGGCGGCACGCGGCACAGCAATCATCCCTGGATGACGATTCCGCGTTTGGTGGCAATTCTTCTGACTCGACCGCGCCATTACTATGCGGAAGTGCGCTCCGACTAGCGACGATGATTCGCGCCATCCCCCTCTCCTGGTCGAGACACGAGGACGCGTTTCGACCGGGTCCGTAACCAAACGCGGGCGATGGCCAGGCTCGATAACACCCACGCACCGTAGCGAGCGTTCCAGCGCTAGGTCCCGCGGTGATGGCGCGCGCCCGGATCACGCGCTGAGCCCGGTGCCGTTGCGAATGTCGCTGAGACGCTTGTAGAGCTCACCGCCCGGACATTCGGTGTCGGGCTTGATGTCGCGGTGACCCACCAGCCGCTTGATCGAGGGAAACTCTGCGGCGAGTGTGGTGGCCAGCGCATTGGCCGACGTGATCTGCGCCGGCGTCGAATCGTCGTCGCTGAAGTCCAAAACGTCGTGTTCGAAGTCACCGAGCACGAGGATCGCCAGCTTGCCGGTGTTCTGCGCCGCGTTGGCAGCGCCTTTCACGTCGATCGCTATTCGACAACGCGACGACACTGGGGACAACGGCAGCGGGCGGCGCAGTCTCCGCGGAACCCGCGGCCTTGCTATGCATGTCCGCCCGCCGGCAAGCGGTTGAGCACGCTCAACAGATCTATCGTTGGTGGACACGTGCATCAGACGTTCCTGTAAAGTTGCCGAGCGCCCTGCGTCCCGGCGTCGCTATGAGTCGCCTTGAGGCGATGTTGCGCCATGGAACCCATGCGTGAAAAAGCCACCCCGAGCAGGCGACTGACAGCAAATCCTCACGCCGACTCAACGTTGACGCGGAACTCAGCGCGCGACGTACAGAGCGCGCTGTGTCGCAAGCCACACGCTGCCATCTTCGCCGATCGCCGGCGGCGTCGTGATGCTCTCACCGTCGCGCACCTTGAAGGTTTCTCGGATAGCCCCGTCCCGGGTGACGATCTGGAGCTCCGCGCCGCAGGCGAGCGCGAAGGTGCCCCCAGCGCTGGCGGTGGCTAAGCAGCGACGCTCAGACCGGTGAGTGAACACGACTCGGTTGCCTTCCACCGCCGCGAAACCGAGGCCGACGAGCAGCACGCGGCCTTGGTCCAGGTCGACCGGTGGCTGCAAAACCGGAAACGGTACGGCGACGTGCGCCGTTTCGGTGCCGGACAGCTCGAGCCAGTGCAAACTGGTGGTCCAGCGCGCATGGTTTGCGGCGTCTGTCACCGCAAGCTCTTCTTGCTCGGAGAAGGCGTTGGCGGCGTCCGAGCCCAACGCTTGAATCAGCGTGACTTTTCCGCCGATCAGGGCGATGTCGTAGGGTGTGAAGGGCAACGGCTTGCGCACGCTCGCGGACAGCTCGGACGGACCCTGACGATTCGCGGGTAGAGGGAATACGAGCAGCTGCCGGTCCCGAGTCGCGACGACGAAGTCACCATTAGCCGAGATCGCGCCGACGCCCTCTGTGTTCTTGAGCTGCTGGGCAGCCAGGAATTCACCGATGTAGCGTCCAGCCTTCGGCACCTTCTCGGCAACGGCCGTGAGGGACGGCGGCAGGACGGAGTCGTGGTTGCCGCTCAGCGGCCGCTGGGCGAGCACCGCGAAGTGTGTGTCAGTTAAACTCGCCGCCCAAACGCGTCCGCCCGTCGGGCGAAACGGGTCAAACGGGGCACGTTCCGTGCGCACCCCGTCGAAGCCGAACTCCGCGTAAGCGCTAAACACCCCCTGGGCACTCAGCAGCGGAAAACCCGACGAGCTCAGCGTCCCGTCCGAGTGCGCGCGCAGCGCGTGCGTCTGGGCGTCGAATACGGAGAACCCGCCGCGATGCACGACCACGACGTGCCCAAACCCTGCCAGCACGAAATCGTGCGGAGTCTGCGGGAGCTCCGCGACCGGAGTGAGCGAATTGAAGCTCGGCAGACGGATGCCCACGTGCGACGAGCGCGCGCCGGAGGCCCATGGACTGAAGGTGCCAACTTGCGAGGATGTCATGGGGGGAACTGCCTTTGGCGGGGAAAGGACGGGAGGCCTGGCGGCTCTGCTGCTGGGCGCCGTCGCGACCGACTGGACGGGCTGAGGGGCGCTGGTCGACGAACGCGAGCAGGCGATGGCCGCAAAAATTATCAGAGCACGCACGCAGCCGGTCGTCACAGCGGCTTTACCTGGCGCTTGAATCCGGCCGGATCCTTGAGCAACTTGCCCACCTGGCTCGCGAGCTTCGAAAAATCCGCGGCCGTGATCGTCGTCTTCACGCTCGTCGTGGTGCCGCTCGTGACGGTCGGGGTCGCGCCGAGCGCATAACACAACAACGAGTCGTCGATTTCGGCAAAGGTGAGCGGCAGCGGCGTGGGTGGCGTGGCCGAAAGCAGCGGGTGCGGCCCAGGGCGAGAGCCCACGAAGCGGATGGAGATGTGCTCACGGTTGGGCGGAGGTGTCGCCGGCGACGTGTAGCGGGCCACGACGTCGAACTGCGCGGCCACAGCGATGGCGATGCGTCGCAACACCGGCGGCTGCTTCGGATCGGCGGGCGGTGCCGGATCCGGCGCGAGAAAAAACCGCGTTCCGAACACCTTGGTCGTCCCTGTCGGGGTACTGAGCGTGAGCCCCTCAAGCTGGGCCAATGCGATAGAATGAAATACGGGCGTGTTGAGCGCTGGCTCGAAGTCGCACAAATAACGAATCAGGATTAGCGCCATACCGTCGAAACGATCGGCTGCTGCCAACGTCCCAGTCGTCCCGCCGGGGCCGAAGAACATCTTGCGCACGGTTCCCTCATCCCGGGGCAAGCGATACAGAATGAGCTCCGAGCGGCGCGTCGAGGGATCCACGAACGAAAACGGCGCAACGGGCGTGTAAGGCCCCTTGTTGCTCTCGTCGCCCAGCACCGCTGCGGTCACGAACGGCAGCTCGGAATCGAGCCCGCCTGCCACGCCCGCGTCCACGGCCACGTAGTCCTTGCCGTCCAGGAGCTTTTTGAAGTCCGCCTCGGCACGCAAGCGATTGTGGTAGTTCCACAGGTGCCGTAGCCGCGGCTGATTGTTACCGCACATCATGGCGGGCGCATCGAGCGAATAGGGACGCCCTGGCACACCCTCGACCGTGTACTGGTCCCATTTGGGAAATCCGTCCACGTCCTCGTTATACTCGTCGGGCTGCCCCATGATGTGGCCGAGCTCGTGCGCCAACGTGGCCCTGGTCGTGTTGGCTGCCTGGGCCGGCTCTTCCTGCACGCCACCATTGCGAACATCGATGTCGCCCACGAACACGGTGAGCTCCTTGTTCTTCGGGCTCGCGAAACCGCGATCGTTGCTGTTTCTTACGTGCAGCGTGATGACGTCGGGGTGCGTGGCGCTCTCGCCGAAATAGTGCCGAACTAACACCACCTTGTCTTGAGCCTTCGCCCCCCCGACCGGAACGAGACCCAATGTGCGTGGAATGGTGTTGGCAGCCGGCTCGCCCGGGTGGCCGGGGTGGCTCTGATCCCAGCGCTCCGCGGAGTGAGTTAGTGCGGGCAACATCGCATCGATCGCGGCCTTGGTGACCTTGGCCCCGTCGATCTTCAGGGGAATGTGCACGAGCAAGTGCATCAACTTCATGCTGAGCGCGCCGCTGCTCGTCGTGAAGTTGTGGTTCAGGTAGGAAGCGTCAATCAGCAAGAACTCGCTCCGGCCAGTACCTGTCGCCGACTTTTGGCCCGCAAAATCGGGCATCGTCGGGTGGCCGCTCATGTACGAGATGAACTTGTGACGGCCATCGTTTTGATTGGCAATGAAGGCACGCGCGCCGACTGCCGTCACGGAACCGAGCTTCTCCGCTGCGATGACGCCCAGTCGCCCGTCAAGCAAATGATAAAATATGCCGTCCAAGTAGGCGAGCCGCGTGAGACGTTCCACACCTTGTTGGTTCACGTACACCGCGTCCTCGGCGGGCAGGTAGTTCTTCTTGAGCGTCGTCTTCCACAGGTGCGGCTTCCTTGGATCGACGTCGCGCAAGTGCAGCAAATGATCGAATAGCGCGATGCGCGCGTCCTTGGGAAGCTGGACGAGGTCGACGTCTCCGGCGGCCAACACCGCGTCGTCCAGGTGAAAACACAATGGCTTTTGTTGCGTCGTGTCGCTCACACGCAGCTCCTTGAAGCCCTTCCGCTTTGGGAAGCCATTGGCGTCCTCCTCCACCCATGCCTGCATGCCGTGTGAGTGCCACTCCACGGGCAACACATACCGCGCGTCCGGGCGAGGGTTGGCGTCGGTGGAAACGACTTGGATGCGCGTGTCCTCGGCGCCGGCCGCGGGTGCCGGAATGCTGAAGTCGACGATCCCGTGGGTCGTGCCCCCGCGGATCCCCGTCGCGAAGTAATAATGCACCGCCGCCGAGCCCGCCTTGCTCCGCTCGTGGAGCAGATACACCGTGCCCTGATCGTCCAGCGCGGTCCCTGCCGCGACGCGCGCGCGCGGATCGGCGCCAGTCGGCCCGATGCTGCTCGCGCGCACACCGAGCGCCGTCACCAGCACGCCGCGCGGCAGCGGCTGCCGTTGCTTTGCCTTCACATCGTAGTAGTGGAAACGCACGAAGCTGCGAAAGTAGTTGTGATCGATCTGGATCAACCATTGCTTCTTCTGATCGCCAAAGGCCTTCAGCTCGTTCTTCGCGGTGCGCAGCACCCCGCTGGTGGCGAAGTTGGTGCCGGGGGGCGCTTCCTTGAACCCGCCTTGTTTGGCTTTTAGAAAGCTTGCCCACAGCGGTAAGCGCAGCAACTTCCGGCGGTCGACGAAGCCGACTTTCTCGGGCGAAACCCAGGTATTCTGCTCGAGGTCGATGAACACCTCCGCCAGCTTCTGAGTCGCGCCATCCGGCTTCATTGACCCGTCTGCTTGTTTGAACAGCGGGCGATAGGTGAACGCCCACTCGCTCTCCGGCGTATCCACCCGCAAGTCATCCTCGAACAAGATCCAGGACACACCATCGGCCTGGCTGGGCTCACCGAGCACCGGCGGAACGCGCGCGGAGGACAGATCAAACATCAAGAACGCGTGATCCGGCAGCGGCATGTCCGCCTTCTTGAGCGGATTGAAATATTGCGCCTTTATCACGAAGCGCGCCTTGGCCAGCGGGATCACGTACGCCGTCTGCGATGGCGCCGTCTTGCCACCAGGTGCAAAGTGAGTCGGAATCGCGCTCACGCTGATGCCTCCTCTTCATTGTCCTGCTCGAGCTCGATGTCCTTTTCCTTGAGCGCGATCCAAGTCTCGTGGATCTCGTCGGGAGCGACCGCTTCGCTCTGGTTCGATTGTACGCGCGCTTGCAGCTCCGGCAGCGTACCGTAGTCGAGCAAGGTATAGGTCTCGTCACCTTCGCGGCATTGCAGGCGGTACAAGTGCGTCTCCGGCAAGTGGCTAAAAAAGAGCTCTGCACGCTGCTTTTCCCCGGCGCGAGCGTCCGTGGCGAGCGCCTGCTCGCGAACGATCGTGACATCTTCACTCTCCAAGATGAACACGTGCGACAGCTCGTTCGCTTCCGAGAGCGGAATCGGGAAGCGCAACAACAGATCGTGACTCAGGTCTGGCCCGCCCTGGCACGGGCAGGAGCTCGCGACGTCCACGTAGACCTTACAACGATAGGGCGGTTTGGCCTGGGGATCCGGCGCGCTTGGCACTGGCCGCAGGTTGGCCTGACAGGGACCAAGCGAACGCAATTTGCACGGCAAGGCTTGTGGCTCCGCCGCCGGAGCGAACACGAACACTACGGCACGTCGAGACTCTTGATCCTGCGCTGACAAACTCAACGGATTGAACTCGCCACAACCCATGAACGGGCTGCCGCCGATGCTCGAGAAGCGCGCGCGTTCGATCGGCTTTCGCGACACGCGCTTGGCGTAGGCCAGGAACAGCTCGCGCCGACCATCTTGCCCCAGCACGCTGTCCGGGCTCAGCTCCACCTGCTCGGCGGGCTTGTTCGGATAGTCGCCCAGCCGAAAACGGCGGATAGCTTGTTGAGTCGAGGCGTCCCGCACGCCGGACTCTTTGAGCGGTTGTCCTTGGTCGTCCAACACCCCGAGCGTGTTCAGCATGTGCTGGGCTTCGAGCACGTCCCACTTCTCTTTCCAGAGGGCGCCGTCTGCGCTGCCCGAGAACAGCTCCTCCCACGCGTCCGCGTCGTGCACGAACAGGGCGTAGATGGCTTTGGCGCGCCGCTCGCTCAGCTCCTTGTTCAAGCCGATCGAGCCGGCAAGATCTGTGTGGCCGAAAATCATCGCTTTTCTGCCGTCGTCGGCGCTGAGCGCCTGCGCGATTTGAGCGAGCCGCAGAATGCCCTCCCGCCGTACGAAGCTGCGACCGAACTCGAAGTGCGCCCCAGGCACCTCGTGACATTTGAAGTACGGCTTGATGATCACCGTGTGGGGAAGCGCAGCGGTGATCGGAAACTTCCTGAGCGGCTCGCCCTCGAACACCACCTCGAACGAGTTCGACGGCTTGGTCGAGGAAGGCTTGCGCGGCCTTTGCCAGCGCGGCTTCAGGAGCTCCGTCAAGGTATCGAGCTTCGTCACCGTCACCGTGGCGCTCGTGGCGGTCACCCCCTCGAGCAGCGCCACACCGGCCGCGTTCGTTGTCACGTCCGAAGGTCCGGACGTCAGCTGGAATGTGACGGGTAAGCCCGAGATAGCCTGCCCCACCTCGTCGACTAAGCGCACCTCGAAAAACGTGGTCTTGTCCTCGACGGGCTGTGGAGGTCGCGGAACTTTGCTCGGCGGCCGCTCCAAATGGTGACTCAGTGACTCGACCCGCAGCAGCTCGACGGCGATTTCTCCCCGCCGCAACGCCTCGGTCAGACGTGCTGCCATCGCCGTCAGCGCGAGCTGGTCGTCGCCCAACCGCTCAGCGCCGTTCAGCCGAGGGAAGATCGAACCGGGGAGTGCTCCGTCCAATTCCAGTGCCGAGCGCAACGCGTCGCGGTCACCCCACTCGAGCCCAGTACGCAGAGTAAAACCGGCCTGCTCGGCAAGCGTTGCCTGTACACCGCTCGGCGGAGCGACCTCAGACGCTACTCGCAACACCATCTCGCCGAATGGCGTGCGCAGGACCACTCCTCTTCCGTCTGCCACCTCTCGTCATCCTAGTCCCGATGGCCTTCTCATCGCCACAAACTTCGCGTTCTCTCGTACCGCGCGCGCCTGTTGATGGGATCAGCTGTTTTCGCACTGGCTTCGTGATGGAGATGCGGCAGGAGCCCGCGTTCGGTCACGGATAAATCAGGCAGCTCCGATCCGCACAAGCGTTTCGGTCGGCGCGGACGCGGCCACACCGAGCAGGGAAGTGAACCCCGACACCGCACCCTCCGCCGCTGCACAATCGCGAGTTCCGAGCGGGAGCGCTGCTACGACTGGTGTGGACTCGGCGCCCAGCGTCGATAGCCGAGACGGCTTGCAGGGTCTGCTGCGGGCAGTTGGCCATGTTCATGACGTTGAGCTCGTGCGGTGGGATCGCGACGGTGCACGGGAAGCGGTTCCCAGCGCCGCGCGCCAACGCTTGCTCCGGCTAATCCGAACCGCCCGGCCCGATGACGCGCGCAGCGTGACGCACCCGCCGTGGCCGGCGTCGTTGCTGGTGCACACGCGGGCTCACGGCGACTATGCCATCACCCTCGTCGGCGACCGTCGACTGCGCCTGGACCCCGGAAACCTTGCTCGTCGCTTTACGGGTCCGAGCGCGGTCTGGAACGATGCTCCGCCCGAAATGGAAGTCTATGACCCGGACAACTGGCTTTGGCAGTACTTGGAAGCGCGTCTGGGGAAGACACTTGCCAAGGAGTACCAAACGCCGCCGTGCCCCAACTTTCCGATAGAGCCGCCGTAGCGCCTGCCGTAGGGCAAGAAGGGAAAGTTCAAGTTTGCTACCACCACGATTCGGCGCTGCACATGTTGTCGCCGCTGGAGGGCGCTTGTGGCGCTGGGATAGCTCAATACGTTGCTCGCCTCCCCGGCCTTCGCAAGTTGGCGTCAAGGCGCACCACTGGACGTTGCCGAGTCGACCACGCCGCGTAATGGTCGCACACCCGCCGTCATCGTCAGCGTGGCGCGCCTGGACGACGAGGAGCGCGCACCGGCGCCGATCGCCACGAGAAACGTATTCGTAGCTCCTGCGACGCGAGAGTGCCACGGCAAGCCGCGTTTGCGGCGAAGCGTTGAATCTGGGATTCGCGCATGCCGTCAGAGGCGGCCGAGTACCCTTTCGGAGCCTCAAGAAGAATTTGACGCAACCGGAGCCCGAACCGCCCGACTGAGCGGGGAAGAGGTGCTTCCAGCCACATGATCTCATCAGACTCGCGACGATGGTCGTTTATCGATGAATTCGGTGAGAACTGGACGGTGGTGCGCCGCCAGTATGCGGATGCAGCAGAACTGCAGGCCGCTATTCCGATCCCAGCGAACTCACGGCGCGCGACTCCATGCCAGCGTTTGGCAGTCAGGTCGTGAACCGGCATTGAACGCCAACGCTCGCTGACGCCCGCGCCCCACGGAAACATGTCGGAAATTGCTGCGGCAGAGCAGCAGCGACGGCAACGTCTGTCCGGGCGCTCCCGTTTCGGGTAATCTGCAAGATCGTCGTGGCTTCTCTTCGCAGTCTTGTGCAGGGTCAGATCTTCGCCGGAAAGTATCGGGTGATACGGCTGGTCAAGGAAGGGGGGATGGGCGCCGTCTACGAGGTGCGCCACACCGCCAACGACAAGCGCTGGGCGCTCAAGTTGATGCACCCGGAGTTTGCGCGCAACGCGGAGGCGCGCGAACGTTTTGCTCGCGAGGCCAAGATCGACGCGCTGATCGAGAGCGCGTTCGTGGTCAGCGTGATCGACGCTGGGATCGACGAAGGTAGTTCCTCGCCTTACCTGGTGATGGAGTTTTTGGTAGGTGAGGAGCTGGGTGAACACCTAGAGCGCGTCGGGCGTTGCTCGCCGGAGGCCACCGCGCGTTACCTCACGCAGGTTTCGCGTGGCCTGGACAAAGCGCACGCGAAGAAGATCGTTCATCGCGACCTGAAGCCCGAAAACTTGTTCTTGTGCCAGAGCGACGAGGAGGGTGAACGCGTCAAGATCTTGGATTTCGGCATCGCCAAGTTGATGCAAACCGCCGCTCCGCAGACCACGCAGGGCGGCGGTACCCCGCTCTACATGGCGCCGGAACAAACGCGGCGTGGTCGCGAGATCGGACCGTGGACGGACATCTGGGCGTTCGGGCTTCTAGCGTACACCTTGTTGGTCGGCCGATCCTACTGGGAGGCGGAGACGGTGGGTGAACTGTTCGGTGAGCTGCTGAGCCCGGAACCGCGGGATCTACCGAGTCGACGAGCTGCGCAGTCGGGTGTGAGCTTGCCTCAAGCCTTCGACGATTGGTTCTTTCTCTGCGTTCAAAACGATCCAGCTCAACGTTTCGCCAGCGCGGGTGCTGCCGCGGCGGCGCTGGCTAACGCGCTGCGCTCGCCCGTTTCAGGTGCCTCCCCCGTCATCCCGACCGTTCCAGCCGTGAGCCGTCCGAAGTTACCTGTCGTCGTGTCTGCCCACACCCTCGACCGCACGCAACAGGTCGACGAGACGGATTTGATCTTTGACACGGTGGTTGGGCAGCCGCCTGGGGTTCACACCACGGTCAAGCCGGTCATCGCGCAACCGCCTCCCCTGCCTTCAAAACGACCGCCCGCAGGGATGCGTCGCACTCTCGTGCTCGCCGCCGCGGCGCTCGGAGTCAGCGGGATTGGCAGCACCTATTATTTCAGCACCAACACGGGCGAACTGGAGCTCATGGTGACGGGCCCGAATCAGCGTGCCGTGAGCGGCCTCGAGATCTGGATCGACGGCGCCAAGCGTTGCACCGCCTCTCCCTGTCGCGTGAGAGACTTGGCGGACGGCGGGCACCTGCTGCGTGTGACCGGCTTCAATCATGAACCGGCCCCAGACGAATACGTTCGAATAGCGCGAGGACAAGTATTCAGGAAGCAGCTAGTCTTGAGCGAAAAGATGGGCGCTCTGCGCGTCCAGGCCACGACGTGGGGGACGGTGTGGTTGTCGTTGGATGGCAAGCGAATCGGACCGCTGCCGCAGGAGCTCATCGAGCTTGGTGCGGGCGAACACTCGGTGTCGCTGGATGGCGGTGAGCGCTACTTCCGGACTGAGCAGCGCGTGACGGTGGAAGCGGGGCAAGCGACCGTGGTCGAGCCCAAACTCAAAGTGAAGAAGGGGCTCGCTACCATCAAGGCGGGCAGCAACGCCGAGGGCGCGTACATGGTGCTGGTCAAAGGCACCGAACGGCGACCGATCCCGCAGCTGCCATTGCGTGTCGACTTGCAGGCAGACGCCGGGTATCGGCTCGTCGCTACCAAGGCGGGATTTCGTGATCTGGAAACGCCCCTCGTATTCGAGGACGGCCAAGCGGAGCGCACCTTTGTGATCGCTCTGGAACGCGCCGCGCCGAATCCGAATGTCGATGCTGCGTCGGGCGAGGGCAAGCCAACGCTTCGGCGTTCGGCATGTGGTTGCTCTCCAGGCGATCTGCAGTGTGCGATGCGTTGCGCAGCCGACTGAGGCTGGTGCTAGTTCGTTTGCTCGGTGGCCCGAGCCTGGTCCCTGAGACGGTGGCAGCGATCGAGGCGGAGCTCGCAGGTGTCCGCGTTACGAACCTATGCGCGTCCGCGCCGGCGAACAGCACGGGGGACGGGGCTGACTTTTGATATTGGTGCATTGCTCGCGCTCGGGCGCCGACGCCAGCGTCTGCTCCACGTCTGGAATGTGACGTCGCGCGGTCCACGCGACTGCTTCAGTAGAGCTCGTCAACAGATACAAGCAGAGCGATGGCGGCGATCTCAATCGATTGCCCGGGACCCGCGGTCCGCGGCGCCCAGTCGTTGCGGCGCGAGAAGACTTCGATCCTTCGCTCGCGCTGGTGGACGAGGACGTATTCCTCGAGTGAGCGAATGGTCTTGTAGTTCTCGAACTTCTCGCCGCGGTCGTACTCTTCCGTGCTGTCAGAGAGCACCTCGACGAGCACGATCGGATTGGTTGCGGCACGTTGTGGATCCGCGGGGTCGCCTTGAATCTCTCCGCAGAACACCATGATGTCCGGATACGCTCCGAGGCCGCTGGGGGTTCGAACGAGGAAGTTCCCCGAGTAGGGTCGGCACCGGCGACCTTGGAGCCCCTGCCGCAGTGTTACGAGCACGTTGTCGACTAGGCGACCGTGCTCGAACGTTCCTCCAGGCATCATGTACACGAGGCCACGGAGCCATTCGTGTTTCGATGCATTGAGCTCCTCCAAGCGGAGGAACTCTTCGAAGGAGATGCGCGGGATTTGCTCGGCGGCACCCATGCTTCGAATCTGTAGCACATGTCTTCACTTCGGTCGGCGGGTGCGTGCCGAGTCCTGGAATCGTTCTGAGACGTGTGACCGCTTCACCCAATTCGATGGCGAAGAGGTCGGGCGCAAGCGGACGGTTCTCGCGCCACCATTTGTTGCTCTGCTCGGCGCGAAGGCTGGCTCGTCGAGTGAATCGGACTTTCAAGCGGGTGCTCGGAGCTTTGCCAACACATCGTCAGCATCAATGAGCTCGCCGGCGTCAGCTTCCGCGTACCCTGCTGCAAGCTCCGTCTCGAACTCTGCGCGCTCCTTGGGGGTCATGCCCGCACACGGATCAGCGACGTTCACCAGCTGCAGCTCCACCTCCGTGCCCTCGGGCAGATCGGTGGGTTCGTCGCTGACGAAGTGACCGTTTCGGACGTGCGCTTTCAACGCCTGCATTCCGTTAATCATAACGTTTTCCGCAGCTGATGCCCGAGTGACGCAACGCGCGGCAAATTTGCCGGCATCACCCAACCCCGCGGGCTCCTCCTCGCAACCGTTCCGCCAGATCCGGCGGCGCGGCGGTGCTTGCTGGGGCGCGATCCGGCGCGAAGAGCAAGGGAGCACCAGCGCGCGCTCCTCGTCGTCTCGGTGCGCCACGCTCTGCTGGCGTTTCCACCCAGG
>Ga0247764_1000404_pt1 | contig 15251 bp, 7 predicted proteins | sample UWRJL051202B4_FD_179932 | JGI IMG/M metagenome (GOLD analysis project Ga0247764, IMG submission 179932) | Plant litter microbial communities from Arlington Agricultural Research Station in Wisconsin, United States - UWRJ-L051-202B-4 | ecosystem: Environmental > Terrestrial > Plant litter >...
GCAGGAAATCCAGCCGGCTGCACATGTAAAATGTGCTTCACCTCATCACTATACCCATCAACCGATAAGCGTAACACAATAGGAAAATCACCCTCCACACCTTCGGACCGTAAAGTATAATGTATCGTTTGTGTTGAACGCGCTGACACAGCTACCGATACCGATTTTCCCTCTTTAACGGTTAGCCCGGCAGGCAGATCCAGCCTAAGCTCGCCGGTCTTCGATAATGTATCCGCGTTGCTAACCCGAACAGCAATCCTCACCTCATCTTCATAACCCATATACTCAGGAAGTTTTGCATCCAGCGAAACAGGTAGCATCGTAGAAAATACATGCTCGCCCCTGCCCACAAGCGATACATTTGAAATACCTTCGGCTATAATTCGGAACGCGCTCACAGCATCGTTGCCATGAAAAGAAATAGTCGCTGTTCCCGATTTATCAGTCTTTACCAATGGATTCCAGTAAACCGTCGATCGAAAGTTATCCCGCCGCACTTTCGATGCCGCGGGAGGAGCAACATAAAATTCACGAACGGGCGAGAACTTCCTCGCCGACACCGCAGTACCGGTATAGCGATACTTTCTTTTACGCATAGCTGGACGATTCGACGGCAACCTCTTGCGCGTAGAGATCATAACAACGCCATTAGCAGCACGACTCCCGAAAAGAGTTGTCGCCTCAGGAGTACGCATAACAGAAATCGACTCGATAGATTCTGAACCGATAAAACTGTCCGGAGAAAAATTCGAATTCAAACCCTCGGATATCGGAACACCATCAATAATATACAAAGGTTCGCCCTGACCACGACCTAACGAACTTATACCACCGATACTGATTCTTGTTGCAGCTCCGGGAGCCCCACTGTTAGATTGAATCGCAATACCGGCAACACGCCCCTGTAACGCAAGAAGAGGTGAGAATACCGGTAACGTTATGTCGACAGGAGCAACACGCACAACGCTCCCGGTAATCTCACGTCTTCCCACAGACCAGCCGGCAGCAGTTACAATAACCTCACTTAATTCGGCAACATCTTCATCCATCGTAACGAATTGACTGGCTGCGTCGCCGGAAAATAACACATTGCTCCCAGCTTCCTCTGGTCGTACTATACCGAGACTCACCGGCACAGCACCATTCCGGCCATGCAATGATGACCCGATAACATTCTGACGCTGTAATACTAAAATCCCGGGATTGCGTGTCACCAGTAATATCGGTACGGCAGGATCTATATTACGGAATACAAAATGCCCCTCCTGAGTTGTACGTACACGCTCGATCCGATGACGGTTACCCATTTCCAGCAAAGTAACCTCGGAGCTTATCCCCACACCATCATTGTTTACAACAGTACCCGCAAGGTTTCTTATCCTCTCTGGAACATAAGTAATAAGGCGATCTCCACGCTGTACATCCGCCCACGTAAAACGACGCCATCCCTGGGTCATCAGCAGATAATCCAAAGCCTCTGCTGCCTTCGTTTCCTTTTCGTCGAAGTAAAACGACGGCTCCTGTATCTCACCACGAACGTCGGACGACAACAACAGCGACGATAGAATATTATCTTGTTTATCATCGGCAAAAGAAAGCACTTGATCGTCAACTACAGCCAGCGATAGTTGTGCCGGCACAGCCTTGCCCGCCGCATCGGTTGTTTCAACAGTAACGTTTACCCGCTCCCCTGGGCTATATTGCTTCTTATCCATAGTTAGCTTCACCCGAAGCTGCTTATGGTTGTTTAAAAAGACCAAACGCTCCGCCTGCTCCTTGCCTCCGCTATTAAATAAGGTAAACACTGCTATACCCATGGGAAACTTATCGGTATTTATGTGCAGGCTATTTTCACCGGCATTGAGCCGCAATGTCTCTGAATAAAAAAGCTCACCACGCATCTGCCCCGTCAATAAGGCCGTGGTACGTTCTGCCGACCATATCTTCCACGTCACATCGTGATCAACCGCACCTGACAGGTTCATCACAAAAGATTCCCGCCCTGGAACAGGCAACGGAGCCTGTGTTGTAATACCCCGCGGTATCTCAACCCTCGCAAAATAGGATCTACCCGGCGCAGCCATAATCGTAAAAGCCCCCATGCCCATATGAAAACTTTCAAACGAAGTAACAACAGTCCCCTTATCGTCAACAATACTGCCCGAAACATCGGCACCCTTTCCATATTCGTTCAATGCCTTAAAAGCTATACGACATGGCACGCCCGCTTGCCATGAACCGCCTTCCGGAAAGAACTGCAGGCTTATAGCATTAAGAACCACGGGCACCGATCTGGAAATAGACTCCTGCACGCCATAAACAGATACTACAGCATTCAGTAAGACATCAGCACTTTTCAGATCGCCCGGTAACGAAAATCCCAATATGGCCTTGCCTGCTCCGTCGGTTCTTGTTTCAAGATTGATCGTCCTCCCCCCGGTAATACGTATAGTGTATGCAACAACCGCATCTGCTGCCGGTCGGTCCGCCAGGTCTCGTACACTGAGCGTTGCGTCCACATGATCGCCAGGCCCGTAGGATTCACGTATAAAATCGAGCTTCAGCAACAGTCTCGGCGTAATGATATGTTGAACCATGACCTCCTTCCGAAATGATGCTTCCTCGCCAAAGTTTTTTGTCCAGAGCGTATAAGCCTCTAAATGATATAGACCACCGGCAGCCGAGGAATCCAGCTTGAAGTCCCCACGCGCCATCCCTTCATTGATCAACAGCTCGCGCTTGATAACCACATTACCTTTGGGATCTACAAGATTCACATACACTACATCGCTCGGGCTGCCGGGGTTTAAAGTCGTTCCGTTTACCACGAAGGCATTGAACCAGATGTCCTCACCAGGTTTATAAAACGGCTTATCACATTGCACATACACTTTCTCATCCGGGTAAGCCTCTGTATAAACAGTTAACAGACGTCTCAGCTTTTCAAGCGGGCCTTCCACGGTAGCAAACCCGGCAAGTAATAGCACGGCAAGCAGGCACGCCGATATAGAAAGGGTACGAATCATAGATCAGATCTTTAAAGTTAGTTGGGCATTATAGCTGCGTACAGCAGGTGTATTGAAGAGATCCAGACCTTTGCCGGTACTGTAGCCGAACAGGGCCGAAGCCGGATCTACGCCGCTGTAAGGAGTAATCAGAAATAGATTATGCGCGCTTAGCGTAAATTTGATCTGCCGCAGCAAATGCTCTTCCTTCCCGTCTATAGTATATGAAAGGTTGAGCTCGCTCATCCGTATCCAGGAAGAATCTTCAATGTAATCCTCGCCGACACCGCTCCAGCCATAGCGCACCCAGCGATTGTTTTCAATAGGCTGACCCGCATCTGCAAAGTTCACGGCCGTAGTATTGCGTACACCTTCCGCTGTAACCCCTTCGAATATATATCCCGTAGTGTTTCGGGCACTCCCCGTAGCACTCGAGCGACCCAGGTAGTCGAGCGCAGCACGAGTACCATTCCAGATGTCACCACCCTTCTTGAAATCGAAAACAAAGCTCAGACAAATCCGGTCGCGTTTAATATGTCCTGTGCACCCCAACATCCAATCAGGTAATGGATTACCGATCATTCGCAAAGAAGTATCATGCACCGGAAAACCGTCGATACCGATAATTTTCTCGCCCGCCGCATTTCGCAGATACGCTGAGCCGTAAATAGCCCCCAACGGCTTTCCAGGAGCAAGCACAGTCTGAATGTCGCTGAACCCCGCCAGCGGAATAAAGTCCTTTTCCACATAGATCCGGTCAGTCTCGTTTATATACTTACTCCAGCCCAACCGGATGCCCCAGTTATAATCACCGGACCAGCGATCGTAAGACGTTGTAATGGTCACACCTCGGTTCACGACCGAGGCAGCATTGATAAGCCTGTAGATCCCGTTGTCGTCTACAGGCGCCACAAAATCGTCGGTCTTATTCTTATAAAAGTATATATCAACTAAAACATTATTGGCATTGACCCTTACGCCGCCTTCCATTTTACCCACGATCTCGGGCCGAAGTCCCCGCCACATATAAAGCTCCGATCCCTCATAAGCAGAAGAATAGTGTTCGGCGTGGGTATTCAGCGTAGTATATGACCAGTTGCCATAAACAAGCGGCGCTTCGCGCGGCAACCGCGAGACTACACCATAGAATTCCAGGAGATGGACTGGATACAACGCTAGCACGCCAGCCAGGTCGATCTTCATGGCAGCCGAAGGAAAGAAATTGGTATAGGATCCGGGAATCAGGGTATTGGAAAAATAAACCTGGTCACCCACGCGTAAGCGAAGCCAGCTATCACGTTCGTATGTAGCGCTTAAAACGACTTCATGTGTCGTACGATGAAATCTTCGGCTGTTGAAAGTAGTTGCGCGACCGTTATCGATATCATAGTGCGACTCAGCATCGAACCGGGATGCGTCGGTTCGTTGCAACTCACGCTCGGCAAGCTGCAATTGGTACGACCCGTTAACGGTAAAGCTGTTGGGATAATTTAAATAAGATTTGAATTGGGAAGACAATATAGCATGCAGATCACGCTGATCTTCCTGTCGTTCAGTAAGACGCCCGGGCGTAAATCCAGAATAACCCGGAGGCGTTCCGAACCGATTTTTGCTGCGCTGTAGCTCCGCATTGCCGCCAACCATAACATTGAAGCGCTCCGAAGGATAACTGGTAATCGCTATAGCACCCGTAGCGCGGTCTAACACATCACGGTCCGGAAATTCACGCACAATACCCCAGGGGTTGTCTGAAACTCCTGGAGCATAAGAGCGCACTGTACCATCGGCCATTCGATAGCCTTCCTGGTTACTGAAAGTAGCCGGGGTAGTCAACAGGCCTCCCATGACCGCCGCCAGATTCCCGCCGTGTATCGGCAGGTCTGCCATAGCGCGGTTGTAAGACATAGACATGTCCGCATCGATAGTATTGAAGACCCGGTGATCGCTCGTCGTAAACGGCGCATAGTCATTCATCCGAATCATGGCATTGAGTTTGTCGTAATGTGTCCCGGGGATAATTCCCTTACGGTCCCGCTGTTCGATATCGACGATCGTTCGCCCCCTGCCACGTCCAAATTGTACAATAACCTCATTGGCAGAAGTCACCGCCGTCTTGAAAAAAGGTTGCATACCGTAGCTCGCCGCGGCCTGCCCGTTGCCTGTCCCACGTGCCACCAGCTTACCCTGGCGCCCGTAAGCATAAGTGGAGCCATCGTATTCTAGGGCATCCACACGCGGCCCCCAGGAAAACAACTCCAGCTGGTCCGAACCACGCCAGGAGAGTTGGCCATTCATCGGTCGCCCTTGTGCGTAGGTGTCTTGCAACGCAGGCAACTGTGTTACATATTCCAGCGCAAACGCAGTAGTGAACTGCAACTCAAAAGGCAGCCTCGGCATATTAGCATCAGTCCGTATATGAAAGCGACGACTGCCAGCTCTTCGTATTGACCGTATCGCCGAAGGAGAAGTACCGTATAGCTTGTCGTGTACAGCCGTCGAATCGGTAAGTACCGCTATTCCCCTACCCATAGCGGAATTCAGTAATAGCTCACGCGGAACAGGTGCCAGATTTGCTCGGAATAAGGCAGACCCGCTTTCTGGAGTAAAGTCATCAGTCGTAACTAACATCTCCCGCGTCCTCATACCGATAAATGAAAAAACCAGGGTAGAGCCAATAGGCGCCGCAATGCTGTAGTGGCCATTGGCATCGGTTGTTGTCCCCGTAGTCGTACCCTTAATGACTACATTTATACCGGGTAGAGGCGAACCATCAGAGGCATTTAGCCAACCTTCTACAACCCGATCCTGTGCGTGCAGCGCCAGAACGGACAAAACAATCAGGAGTATTGTATACCATATCCTCATAGGCGTTCGATTTAGTCGGTTGAGAAAAAGATGCAGCAGGCTGGCAAAATCCATAGCTACTGAATATTTTTTTTTTACGACCTGAAATCAAAGCACGTCGTCACGCAAATACCTTATAGATAATCCCCGGTCTCCACAACAAACCAACTTCGGACTCCACAACAAACCTCCCTCCCAACCCACACACCGAAATTTGTCGCCATCAACAAAATAAAGTGTCATGGAAAACGAATCTAATAATACCACACACACCCAGCTCGTACTGGTAACCGGCGGAACCGGCTTTGTCGGAGCGCATTGCATAGCCCAGTTGTTGGAAGCCGGATACCACGTACGTACAACCGTAAGATCACTCAAACGCGAAACCGAGGTACGAGCAATGATAAACGCCGCAGGCATAAACGCGGGTGACAAGCTTACCTTTGCCGCCGCCGATCTCACGGCCGACGCAGGTTGGTCCCAAGCCGTTGCAGGCTGTACATATGTACTGCATGTAGCGTCACCATTCCCCGGCGTCCAGCCAAAAAACGAAGACGAGCTGATCATACCCGCACGGGAAGGCGCCCTGCGCGTGTTAAGGGCAGCGCGAAATGCAGGAGTGAAACGTGTAGTACTTACATCATCGTTCGCGGCAGTTGGATATGGCGTAAAAGACAGCAACACCGTATACAATGAAGAGCACTGGTCAAACCCCGACGGCCCCGGAATGCGCGGCTACCTGAGATCGAAAACGCTTGCTGAACGCGCAGCATGGGATTTTATAAATCGCGAAGGCGGAAACCTCGAGCTCGCCGTTATCGCCCCGGTGGCTATATTCGGACCAGCGCTTGGAGCTGACTTCTCCACATCCATCCAGCTTATACAAAGTATGCTCACAGGCGCAATGCCGGGAACGCCACGCCTGTCTTTTGGTGTTGTTGATGTGCGAGACGTGGCGCTTCTGCACCTGCGTGCCATGACAAGCCCGCAAGCCAAAGGCCAACGCTTCCTCGCAGTAGCCGGCGAACCCGTAAGCCTGAAGGAAGTAGCAACATTGCTTCGCGCACGCCTCGGGCAGGCAGCCGGCAAGGTGCCCGTAAAAGAATTACCGGATTGGAAGGTCCGCCTGGGAGCTCTGTTCAACGCCGGTGCCCGCCAGATGATACCACAGCTCGGCAAGGTAAAGCGTATAAGCAACGAAAAAGCACGCCGCTTGCTCGATTGGACACCTCGCTCTAACGACGAGGCTATCCTGGCAGCCGCGCAAAGCCTGTTGACATTGAAGGAGACAGTACGATAAAATCATAAAAAAAATAACACTAAAGTCCGCCGCGTATGCCCGACATGGAACTCGAATGCCACATAAATCCCACGATCTCATCGGAACAGTTCGTGGCGGACCATATATTCTTCGTATTATTGAACGGAGGCATGACGTTATACGATGTAAACCACCAATATCCCATACAACCCGGAGACTACCACTTTATACACCGCAACCAGCTCGCCCGCTATACCAAAACGCCACCGAAGCAAGGCGAGTTTGAATCCATCAGCGTATTCCTCAGACAGGACTTCTTGCGTAGTATTAGCCAGGAATATGATCTTATCGCTGAACCCTCTGCGATAAAAGAAACCATGATCAGTATAGAGCCCGACCTGCTGCTTAAAAACTTTGTGCAATCATACCCACCATACGCTACGCTTACAGGCCAGGATGCTGCCACGCTGATAAAGCTTAAACAAAAGGAGCTCGTCCTGATATTATTAAGACTTCACCCGGAACTGAAAAACATCCTCTTCGACTTCAGCGAGCCCGAGAAGATCGACCTCGAAGCATTTATGACCCGGAACTTTAAATTCAACGTTAGCATACAACGTTTCAGCTACCTTACAGGACGAAGTATTACCACCTTCAAACGCGACTTCGAAAAGATCTTCAACATGCCGCCGGGCCGCTGGCTGATCGAACGTCGCCTGAAAGAAGCTCACTACCTCATCCAGACCAAAGGCATGCTGCCCTCACTCGCCTATCTCGAAGTAGGCTTTGAGGATCTGTCACATTTTTCGTTTGCTTTTAAAAAAATGTTCGGAATGTCACCCGCCCAGGTAAAAAAAGCCCTGCCTTTGTAATCGGTAAAATCGTCTTGATCCAGATCAAGATTCTTCTTATTTCATATCAATGTTTACCCCTTCACGCCGCCATAGCTTTGTATCGACAAAACAAAAAAACGTCAATACACTATGTCAAAAACAATATTTATTACCGGAACCAGCAGCGGTTTTGGTAAACTTACAGCAATCACGCTGGCAAACGCCGGCTTTACAGTACTCGCAGGAATGCGCAACACCACCGGTAAAAACGCAGAAGCAGCCCGCGAGCTTGGAGCAGTGCCTAACATCGAGGTAGTAGAGATCGATATAACAAGCGATAAGTCAGTAAACCAGGCTGTCGAATCGGTCCTGGCTAAACATGGACACATCGATGTCCTCGTTAACAACGCCGCCGTATCCGGATTCGGCCTGCTCGAATCATATTCACTGGACCAGGTACGCAAAATGTTCGATGTGAACTTCTTTAGCGTCCTCCGAACCTACCAGGCAGTGCTCCCCGCCATGCGCAAAGCACACACCGGGCTTATCATTAACATAACGTCCGGCGCCAGCGGCCATACACTGCCGTTCATGGTTCCGTATCTCGCATCGAAGTTCGGAGTGGAGAGTATAACAGAAGGCATGCAGGACGAGCTGGTAGACTTCGGCATCGATAACGTAAGCATACAGCCCGGCGTATATCCCACAGAGATGAACAACGGAAGCAAAGCAGGTATAAATAGCGACAAGGCTGAGATAGCCGCTGCCTATGGCGATAATGCCACTCAACGTTTCAATGCCCTCGGCGGCGCGCTCTTTGGCAAGATGGCACAGTTCAATATGGATCCGCAGGTAATTGCAGACGGAATACTCAAGCTTATCAATATGCCCCAGGGTAAACGGCCATTGCGCTTACCGCTCGATGCCATCGCGCAAGGTACCGACGTGGAGTTTATAAACGCACGCGCCGACATCAAAGCAAAATGGCTGCGTAAATACAGCGAATAAGAACAATACGCAACTTTTGTGGGGTGTGAGATCCATCGTATCTTTGGAACTCACACCCCACAATATGTTCGACATCTTCAAAGCCTATATCGCCGGCAGGACAACGCTCACAGAAGACGAGTACGCACGCATCGGGTCCGTAAGCATACTGAAGACACTGCGTAAACATCAATACCTTCTGCAGGCGGGCGACGTGTGGCGTTATCATGCATTTGTATGCCACGGCTGTCTTCGCGCGTATCGCGTAGATAACAAAGGAACCGAGCACATCCTTCACTTTGCAACCGAAAACTGGTGGACAGGCGATCGCGAAAGCCTTCTTACCGGAAACCCCGCCGCATCCAACATCGACGCCCTCGAGAATAGCGAGGTTATCCTCATAGGCAAAGAAAACTTTGATCAGCTCTGCCAGCAGATCCCCGCCTTCAATGCGATGATACAGGCCATACTCGAAAAGAGTTTTATCGTAAATCAGAACCGCCTGCACGCCGCCATGAGCTTTACCGCCGAGCAGAAGTACCTGAACTTTCTTGAAAAGTATCCAAACCTCGTATTGCGTATACCTCAGCACATGATCGCCTCTTATCTCGGCATTACACCCGAAACCCTGAGCCGTATCCGAAAAGATACCCAGAAGCACTCCAGGAACGAATAACACAAGCCGTCATGCCCATTTCCACCCACTAATGGGGCAATACCGTCAGGAACTGCGATCGTAAATAAATTTTTGCCAATACTGAACACGCGGAACTTTCACACAGATCTGCCGGTTCAATATTTCGGCGACAGGATAGTAGCTCGCAGGGAAGCTTCGTTAACACGTGTGCGAAGAAAATCCCGGCGAGCTACTTTTCCGCTTTTACCAATCCCCTAAACCCCGTAGTTTAACGCTTTACTTTACCACCTTTCAATGAAAGTATTATTTCGCTATCTCCGGCAATACCGGTCCGTTGTGTTTGGAACACTGATCCTGGCGGCGATAAACCAGATCTTCTCCCTCCTCGATCCCTACATCTTTCGCAAGATTATCGACAACGTGGCCACCGTATACCGGTCGGACAACCACACAGTCAACGAATTCCTGGCCGCCATCATACCCCTCGCCGGCGCCTCAATAGGCGTAGCCTTCGTAAGCCGGGTAGCCAAGAACTTCCAGGACTATTATATCAACACCGTAACCCAGCGTGTAGGCGCACAGATCTACTCCGACGGCATCAGGCATTCCCTCGAATTGCCTTACGAATCGTTTGAAGACCAACGCTCCGGCGAAACACTGGGAATACTCCAAAAGGTCCGTGTGGACGTCGAGAAAATGATAACCTCCGGAGTCAACATCTTCTTCCAGTCGCTCATCGCGCTGATTTTCATTTCAATCTACGCCTGGTCGGTACATTGGGTAGTGCTGCCGTTGTTCCTGGCTACAGGTCCGCTCATCGCCTGGATCAGCTCGGTACTCAGCCGCAAGATCAAAACAATTCAGGTACAGATCGTAAAAGAATCCACCGGCCTCGCAGGATCTACAACAGAATCCCTGCGCAACATAGAGCTGGTAAAATCACTGGGCCTTGCCAAGCAGGAAATAGCCCAGCTTAACGCCACAACACAGAAAATACTCAAGCTCGAGCTTAAAAAAGTCCGCTATGTACGATCGATGTCGTTCGTACAGGGCACGTGCGTAAACCTCCTGCGCACGATGATCATCATCGTATTGATATACCTGATCTACCAGGGAAAGATTACCATCGGACAGTTCTATTCGCTTAACATCTATTCCTTCTTCCTCTTCGGACCCCTTCAGGAAATCGGTAACGTGGTGAACACCTATCGTGAAGTAGAAGTATCGCTACAGAACTTCGACGCTATCTTCAAAATACCGGCCGAGAAGAAGCCCGAAAATCCCCGCTCCATTACCCATATCGAAACCCTTGAATTCAAAGACGTACGCTTCAAGCATCAGTCTGCCACCAAAGACGCATTGCGCGATATCTCGTTCAGCGCCTCACGCGGCGAAACAATCGCGTTCGTCGGCCCGTCAGGTGCTGGCAAATCTACGCTCGTGAAGCTGCTCGTAGGGCTCTACCGTCCTAAAGAAGGAAAGGTGCTCTATAACGGTCATAACTACGACGAAGTGGATTTCGACCAGTTCCGCGAAAAGCTGGGCTTTGTAACACAGGACACACAGCTCTTCTCCGGTACCATACGTGAAAATCTTCTGTTCGTCAACCCCACCGCCACAGACGCAGACTGCATGGAAGTGCTGCGCAAGGCTGCCTGCCAGACCTTGCTGGATCGTGCAGACAAAGGCCTCGACACCGTCATCGGCGAAGGCGGCGTAAAAGTATCGGGCGGCGAAAAACAACGCCTCAGCATTGCCCGCGCGCTGCTGCGACGCCCCAACCTGCTCGTCTTCGACGAAGCGACGTCATCATTGGATTCCATAACCGAAGAAGAAATATCCGAGACCATACGCGAAGTCTCGGTAGATAAAACACATCTTACGATAGTGATCGCACACCGCCTCAGCACGATCATGCACGCGAATAACATCTTCGTGCTTGAGAAAGGACGCATCGTAGAAAATGGATCACACGAAAACCTGCTCAGGCTCAAAGGCCTCTACTACGCTATGTGGCGCCAGCAGATCGGTGAAAAAGATCTCGAGCCCGTAGAAGCATAATAAAAATTGACCTTCGGACAGGCCCGCTTGTCCGAAGGTTAAATTCCCCGCCGCAACAATAACGTACACGTCAAAACGTTATACCATTATCAGCATCACATCCGGAAACGGACAATTCCCTGCCAAAAATCATAGTTTAAAAATTCATTGTAAATAGCGACCTTTGCCGTTTACTCCACGGCTAATGATAAACGCAACAGAGCGGGAAGAGCGCGAATACCTCGAAGAGATCAAAGAAAAACTGATGCTGACCATACGTCAGGTCGATAATTCAGTAAAAAGCTACGCGGAAGAGCTAAAGCAAAACAAGGAATATATCTACGAAAACCAGTCCGGTATGGACGAGGCCGACATGGTGGCTTCTGGCCAGTCCATAAACCGTATGGCCTTTACCGGCGAATCGGCAGTAGCGCAAAAACGCAAGCTCCTCAAACTCGGGCAATCACCGTATTTCGGGCGCATAGACTTTGCGCCGAATCGCTCAGGTAAAGAAAATCCGCTCTATATCGGTATCTATTCATTTGCCGATAAACGCACCAACCTCATATTCGACTGGCGTGCCCCCATCGCCTCGATGTTCTACGACTTCGAGCTTGGAGACGCATGGTACAAAACACCCGCCGGTAAGATCGAAGGAAAGATCACACTGAAACGTCAGTACAAGATCCGCGAGGGAAACATGGAGTTCATGATCGAAAACTCCGTGAACATCCACGACGACGTGCTGCAGAAAGAGCTCAGCAAATCTTCTGACGAGAAGATGAAGAACATCGTCGCCACGATCCAGCGCGATCAGAACGCCGTGATCCGTAACGAGACGGCCACAACAATGATCATCCAGGGAGTGGCAGGCTCGGGTAAAACATCCATCGCACTCCACCGCATAGCCTTCCTGTTATACCGCTTCCGCGAAGACATAAAGGCACGCGACATCCTGATCATCTCGCCGAACAAGGTATTCGCTGACTACATATCCAACGTACTGCCCGAGCTGGGTGAAGAGCACATCCCCGAAATGGGCATGGACGAGCTCGCCGACCAACTGCTCGAAAACAGGTTCCGCTTCCAGACTTTCTTCGAGCAGGTATACACCGTACTCGAGAATCCGGACAGCAAATACGTAGAACGGATCAAATTCAAATCGTCATTCGAGTTCGTAAGCCAGCTCAACCGGTACTTCGTGCACATCGAAAACAACTACTTCAACGCAACCGAAATACACGCCGCTGGAGTCGTGGTGCCCTGGCCATACATCGAGGAACGCCTAAAGGCATATCACCGTATGCCGATATTCAAACGCTTCCCCGAAGTAATAAACGACGTAACCCAGCATATACGCAACCAGACCAAACGCAAGCTGAGCGGCAATGAAAAAGCACGCATATGGGAATCTGTACCCCGCATGTTCCGCTTCACGCAAGTAATAGATCTGTACAAAGACTTCTTCAAATTCATCGGCCGCCCGGACATGTTCACAATGGGCCCCAACGATACGTTGGAATATGCCGACGTATTCGCACTCATCTATTGCCGCATCCGCCTGGAAGGTATCACAGCATACGACCACGTAAAGCACCTTCTGATCGACGAGATGCAGGACTACACACCCATCCAGTACGCCGTAATATCACGTCTGTTCCGCTGCCGTAAAACGATCCTTGGCGATGCAAGCCAACGCGTAAATCCCTATAGCGCCTCATCTGCCGAAGCCATCGAGCAGGTATTCCCACAGGCCGATGTCGTGAAGCTGCTCCGAAGCTATCGCTCAACGATGGAGATCACCGCATTCGCCCAACGCCTCTATCGCAATCCCGACCTGATCCCGATGGAACGCCACGGCGAAGAGCCCGAAGTAAAAGGCTTCGACAACAACGTCGACGAAGCAACCGAGATCAAACGCCTCGTAGCCAACTTCAAAGAATCTACCCGCCAATCACTGGGCATAATCTGCAAAACCCGCGAGCAAGCCATCTATCTCGACAAGGAGATAAACGGCGAAGACATACACTTACTCACAACCGACAGCACTTCCTTCAGCGACGGCATCATCATCACTACCGCCCACCTGTCAAAAGGCCTGGAGTTCGACGAAGTGATAATCCCATTCGCATCCTCACGCAACTACAACACCGAAGTCGACAAAAGCATGCTCTACATCGCCTGCACCCGAGCCATGCACAAACTCACATTACTCTATACCAACGAAAAAACAACATTCTTCTCCTGAAGATCGTCCAACAACGCGTGCCCTAAATATAAAGAGAGGCTATCACCGATAGCCTCTCTTTATATATCCTGTCCTAACTACAGATCACCCCACCCCTACTGAACCCTAACCGACGACACCTGGTCATTCGCATTCGGACTCAGCAATCCAAAATGTGGAGTATCCGCCGTCAAAGTCCACGAAGTCCCCGTAAAATTATCATGCTGGTACATGATCACCGTCCGCCCCGACGGCACACGAACAGACGACGCCCAGTCATTCACAACACCAAGCGCCGCAAGCTGCGACAACGTATAATTACCTACCGGCAATGCCTGCGATGCCGTACCGCCATAGTTGATGTCCTGGTAGAATGTCACACCAGAAGTACCGCCACCGGTAAAGTATGGAGTCGGGCGTGTAGCCGTCACCGGGATCTGTCCTTTCAACATACGCCCACCATCAGCAGTAAGACGTAGATAATAATCCGACGACACAGCGGTACCATCCTCATCCAGCCCCAGTAGCCCTGAGTTGGTTGGTATCTGCGAAGCATTCTCCGCTGTCTTCGCGATCTGGTTACCCTCATTGAACTCATCATACATCGAAATATAAATCCCCTGGCAACCCGCGCGTACCATATTATAGAACTGACGCCACATAAAGTCGCCGTGAGCCCGCTGACGCTCAAGCACATCACCCGGCAATACGCAGGGTTGATAATCTATACCGTTGGCATTGCAATAAGCCTGGTCCGAAACATTTACATTATTATAGAAAAAATCAGAGTCGTTCACGTTACCGATACGGCCCACCATCCACGGCGAGAGCATATTGAACGCGCTGTAAACACTGAGGAAGTTCGGACGCGAGTCGCTGATCTGCTGATGCCACCAGGTCGGCACACCGCCGATAACATAACAGCCCTGCCCCTTGAACCAGTTGATAACATCGAGACAAGCCGAAGAGCTGAAATTATGATTACTGTCGTTAAAACCAAAACCCCAGATACACACAACAGGCTTCCCGTTTTGTTTCGCGTAAGCCGGCGATGAAGTATAAGCCGACATCTTGGTAGTCCAGTCGGTCTTGATCTCGCTTTGCATATTGGTCCATCCGCTCACATCGTACATAATATAGAACTTGCGGCCATAAGCTTCTGCAGCATTCTTAACACGCTCCGTAACACCATCACGCGTTGGCCCCTCTTGAGAGAAAGGATTGAAGCGTTGCAGCGCAGCTACATCACAGCCATTTTGCTGCATCCATTGAAAATGAAGATTAACAGTCTGCTGCGTCCAGTTGGAATATAGTGTAGCAGCCTGACCGTTGCCCAGGTTGGCATAGCCGGTCTGAAACTTCGTGCTGTATTCGCGCATGTCTGGCCATGCCTTAAGCCCCCCGTTGCTGGGTGAAG
>Ga0247764_1000405_pt1 | contig 15183 bp, 12 predicted proteins | sample UWRJL051202B4_FD_179932 | JGI IMG/M metagenome (GOLD analysis project Ga0247764, IMG submission 179932) | Plant litter microbial communities from Arlington Agricultural Research Station in Wisconsin, United States - UWRJ-L051-202B-4 | ecosystem: Environmental > Terrestrial > Plant litter >...
CTTTTCGGCTGGTGGCTGCCGCCGTCTTCCCACGAAACCGGGGTTGTCTCAACTCTCCGCCGGGCGGTATTCGCCGGTTCGGGCGCGAAAAATCGCCCTGCGGCACCCGCGGCAGAGCCTTTATATTGGGGCATGCCGATGGGCGCATATTAGGGCATGCCGATGGGTGCGATTTTGGGGTGAAATTCGGTCCCACAGCCTGTTGAAATGGCGTGACTCCCTCTATAGACCGGCGGTGCCGGAAGAGGTCGCGCTGTCGACCCCTTGTTCCGGCGCGGACGTTGGGGCGTAGCCAAGCGGTAAGGCAGCGGATTTTGATTCCGCCATTCGGAGGTTCGATCCCTCCCGCCCCAGCCAGCCATTCATGCACTTCACCACGGTTTACAACCTGCGCCGCAAAGGCCCGGAAATCCGGGCTTTCCGCGCACTCACGTTAGTCTCCAGGCTCCCGGTCTCCATAGCTTCGGGCTGAAATCGCGGAAAGTCTCCGGCCGTACTCCGAAAAATTCCCATTTTGCAGAGACTATTGGCGGAGACAGGTGCGATCACGACTGCCGCCCGATGAACCCAGTCGATTCCGGCAACTGATAAGCTTTTGAGTACTTCCTTATCAGTTGTTGTAGTCGTATCAGACTAACTCCAGTCACCTCGGTGCCGGCACTACGTTAGCGCAACAGCCGTACTGGGCCGCGCCAATGGTGGTGCCGGGGATTGCGTCGGACAGATGCCGCTGAGCGTGCAACTCTTCTACCTGCATCTGTCTGAGGACATCCTGGCGAGCACGGACCATCATCCGATCGGTTGAGGGGTTGCCGTTGGCCGGGCAAGCCAGAGCAGCGCGCCGATGCTACCTCACGGCCTTCCGGAAAACCTCGAACATCGCGGCCGTGATCTCGTCCGGCGTGGACGCGCCCGTGTTTGAAAACCATTGCGGCGCCCAGTTGAAGGCGCCGAAGATCGCCACCGTGAACATCTTGGCATTGTCCACGCGGATGGTGCCGTCCTCGCGGCCTGCATCGAGGATCTTCTGAACCATGATCTCGAACTGCTTTTTCAGCGAGCGGAGCCGGCGCCGTGATTGCGGATTGAGGGAGCGGTCGCTGACGAGCGCCAGGCAGACGCCGAACTCGGACAGGATGAGCCGGCCATACATCGTGAAGAACTGCTCAAGACGATCGATCGCCGGAAGCTTCGTGTCCTGATCGCCTGAGAGACTCGCGTTCAGGTCGGCGAGCGCGGTACGCGCGACATCGTAGAGCAACTCTTCCTTGCTCTCGATGTAGTAGTAGATCGTCGGCTTGCTGACGTGCAGGGCTTCGGCGATATGGTCGATCGTGGTTTCATGAAAGCCGCGATTAGCGAACAGAACTGCAGCCTGTTTCAGAATGAGACGACGCTTGGCCTCGTGCTGCTCCTGGCGCAGGTCGACGCTTTCCCAAACGTTGGGGCGCTTTCTCACCACCGGTTTTTTCGTCATCCCCATACTTCCCCAAGTTGCGGCACGATGCAGGAAGCGACACACCGTCGCGCCACTGATCCAATGCACATTTCTCCGCCTGCGTTCAAGTCGCAGGTCGGCAAGCCGCGATGCGTGCTTGACATTTACCCGGGGGTCAGAGATAGCCTACCCGTCAGTAAGATAAAGATAAATGACAGGTTTTTTGGGAGGTTTCATGCATCGTCGTGCGTTTCTGCTGAGCTCTGCCGGCGCGGCGTTATCGGCTCTTGCTCCAGCGACCGGTGTTCTCGCCGCGGACGAGCCGGCGGATTTCCATATCGCAGGCATTCTGGCGTTCTCCGGAGCCTATGGCATTATTGGAAAGGACATGCGGCAGGGTGTCGAGCTCGCCATCGCCGATCGCGGCGGCAAGGTGCTCGGCAAGCCGATCCGGGTGTCGTGGGAAGACGACGAGACCAAGCCGCAGCCTGCGGTACAGAAGGCGACGCGGCTGCTCGCTGGCGGTGCGCAGATGATGTTCGGCGCTGTCGGCTCGGCATCGACGCTGGCGCTGCAGGGTCTGGCCGATCAGCGCAAAATTCCGTTGCTGGTCACCATCTCGGCCGACGACAAGATCACGCGGCCGAACGGGTCGCGCTATACGTTCCGCACCTCGAACACGCTCGGGATGGAAATCCGGATGTGCCTCGAGTTTGCCAAGGTCAAGGGTCTGAAGAAGATTTACGGGGTGACCGCCGACTACCAAGCGACCCGCGACGGCTGGGAGCTGTTTGCCTCCGAAGCGAAGAAGGCCGGTATCGAGATCGTCGGCAACGATTACGCGCCGCTCGGCAACCGCGACTACTCCGTCATCGTCGACAAGATGGCCAAGTCCGACGCCGACGGCATCGCCGTCATGGTAACCGGCAATGACGCCGTTACCTTCCTCAAGCAGTCCGGTCAGGTCGGCCTCAACAAGACCAAGACCCAGTTCGGTCCGGTGCTGCAGGACGAGACCCTCGCTGCGGCGGTCGGGCCGGCGGCGGTTGGCGTCTATTCGGGCGTGCGCTACCACTTCACGGTCGACAATCCGGCCAACAAGAAGTTCGTCGAGGCTTATCGCGCCAAGTACAATGAATGGCCGTCGAGCTTTGCCGGCGAGGCCTATGACGGCATCAGCTGGTGGCTTGATATAGTCGAGTCGACCAAAAGCTGGGACCGCGAAGCGTGGGTCGATGCCTTCGCCAAGAGCACCCGGGAGAATTCGCTCGAGGGGAAGAAGGTGATGCGCGCCTGCGATCACCAGGCGGCGCAGGTCGGCCTGTGGGGTGTCGTGACCGAGGGGCAGGCGCCCCTGCCACCGCTGACCATGAAGATCACCGACGTCTTCGACGCATCGAAGCTGTTCGACGTTTGCTCGTGAAGCGAGGCGTGTCCCGGTAGGGCGCGCCTTATTCCTTGTCTTTCCAACCCTCGGATCTTCCTGGCGTGTCGACGATCGTTATCGGCTTGAGCTTGAGCTTCCTGCTGTTTCTGCTGGCGGCTGGCCTGACGCTCATCTTCGGCATGCTAGGGGTGATCAACTTCGCCCATGGCGCCCTCTACATGCTGGGCGCCTATGTCTGCTACCAGATCGTTCACTGGACGGGGTCGTTCTGGATCGGGCTCGCGTTCGCGCCGCTGGTCGTCGCTGCGCTCGGCGCGGCGATGGAAGTGATAACGCTGCGGCCGGTCTATAATCGCGATCATATCTATCAGCTGCTGCTGACCTTCGGCTTCATCCTGGTGATCGAGGAATCAGTCCGATTGATCTGGGGCCTCGACTACAAGCAGGTGCCGACGCCCGCTCTGTTCTCGCAGCCGATCGCGCTGTTTGGCAGCCAGATCCCGTCCTATCGCCTGTTCATCATCGGCTTCGGCGCCCTGGTGTCGGTCCTGCTGTTCCTGCTGCTCGATCGCAGCAGGCTCGGGATGGTGATCCGCGCCGCGAGTTCGGACTCCGAGATGGCGCAGACGCTCGGCGTCGACGTCTCGAAGGTCCGCACGGCGGTATTCGCGCTCGGCTCGGGGCTGGCGGCGCTTGGCGGCGTCGTCGCGGCGCCGCTGGTGCCGATCGAGCTCGGCATGGGTTTTAGCGTGATCATCGACTGCTTCGTGGTGGTGATCATCGGCGGCCTCGGCAATATCAAGGGCGCAATCTTTGCAGCCCTACTGCTCGGTATGGCGCGCGCGGCCGGGTTCACCTATGCGCCCGAATGGGTCGAACTGATCACGTTCGTGCTGCTCATCGCCACGCTGATGACGCGTCCGGCCGGCTTGTTCAGCCGCAAGGGACGGGCGGCATGAGCATGTTCCGTCTCGATCAGGTTCTGATGTCCACCGCCATTGCTGCCATGATCGTCTTTGCCGCAGTCTCGAAGAGCGAGGAAAGTCTGAACCTGATCAGCCTGATCCTGATCTGGGGCCTGTTCGCCATCGGCTTCGACCTGATCTTTGGCATGGCCGGCATGCTGTCCTTCGGTCATGCCGCCATGTTCGGCGCCGGGGGATATGCGCTGGCGCTGCTGGCGCCCCAATTGGGTTTCGTGCCGTCCCTCCTGGTTGCGGCCGTGGCCGGAGCGGTACTTGCCTTCCTGCTGAGCGTCTTCGCATTGCGCGTATCGGGCCTGTTCTTCTCGCTGCTGACGCTGGCGCTGGCGCAGCTTGTCTACATCCTGGCGAGCACGAAGCTGCGTGCGTTCACGGGCGGTCTCGACGGTATTCCCGGTGTGCTGCGACCGGCGCTGTTCGGCGTCGACTTCTTCAACAACCGCAACTATTTCTATTTCCTCGTCGTGGTGTTCGTGATCGGGGTGGCGATCATGGCCGTGTTGCGCGTCTCGCCCTTCGGCAGTGCGTTGAAGGCGGTGCAGGCCAACGATGTTCGCGCGGAACAGATCGGCTACCACGTGCAGCGGCTGCGCCAGTGTGCGTTCATGATCTCCGGCGCCTATGCCGGCGTCAGCGGCGCGCTGCTGGCCTCGCTGATGTTCTACGTCAGCCCGCAGATGCTGCACTGGAGCACCTCGGGCGACGTATTGATCATGACGCTGCTGGGCGGCAAGGGCACGCTGCTCGGGCCGGTGCTGGGTGTCGCCGTGTTCGAGGTCCTCAAAGAGGAGCTGAGCCAGTTCACTGAGCACTGGTACGGCATCCTCGGCATTGTCTTCATTCTCTGCACGATCTTTCTGCCGAAGGGGATCGCCGGTCTCTTTGCGGTGTTCGGGCGCATCGGTAAGGGTGCGTCGAAATGAGCACGAACGCGGACGTCTCCCTGCAGTGCGAAAATATTCAGGTGGCGTTCGGCGGCCTCAAGGCGGTCGCGGGCGTCAGCCGCAGCTTCAAGTCGGGCCGGATCTACGGATTGATCGGACCCAACGGTGCTGGCAAGACCACGCTGATGAATGCCCTGTCGGGCCACGCAACGCTGGCCGCCGGGGAGGTGATTCTTAACGGACGCGATATCACCAAGCTTTCCGTGCATGCCCGGACACGCGCGGGCCTCGGCCGCAGTTTTCAGATCACCAAGATCTTCTCTGGCATGACCGTGCTGGAAAACCTGAAGCTCGCGGCATTCGCGCATCTGTACCGCGTGCAGCCGTTCTGGCTGCCGGCCGGACGCTTCGCCGATGTTCGGCGGAGCGCCGAGAAAGTGCTCGAGCAGATCGGGCTGCAGCGGCTTGCCCATGCACCAGCCGAAAATCTGTCGCACGGCGACCAGCGCGCGCTCGAGGTCGGTCTCGCGCTGCTCAGCGATCCCAGCGTGCTGTTGCTCGACGAGCCCCTCGCCGGCGTCGGCCATGAGCGCCTTGAGCAGGCGATCGATCTGATCCGACGTATCGTGGCGGGTCGAACCGTCTTGCTAATAGAGCACAACATGGACGTCGTGATGCAGATCTCCGACGAGATCGTCGTGATGGTGCAGGGGCAGTTGCTGGCGTCCGGCTCGCCCGCGGAGATCAAGGCCAATCCAGCGGTGCGCGCCGCCTATCTCGGGAACGACGAATGAACGCGTTGGCCCTGGAAGATTGCGATGTGTTCTACGGCAAGGCTCAGGCCTTGCATCACGTCTCCATTGATGTCGCGGCCGGCGAGGTCGTGTCCCTCATCGGCCGCAATGGCGCCGGCAAGAGCACGCTCCTGAAAGCGGCCATTGGCCTCAACGCCGTGCACAGCGGACGGCGGTTGATGGGCGACCGCGACGTCACGGCGCTGAAGCCTCATCAACTCGGACGGCTGGGCCTCGCCTTTGTCCCGGAGAATCGGCGTATCTTTCCAAACCTGACAGTCGAGGAAAATCTGAAGATCGCGACCGTGATGGGCCGCAAGGGTCCGTGGTCGCTGCAGCGCATCTATCAATTGTTTCCACGCCTTCAGGAGCGTGCGGCGCAGGGCGGCGATACGCTGTCCGGCGGCGAGCAGCAAATGCTGGCGATCGGCCGCGGACTGCTGACCAATCCCGAAGTGCTGTTGCTCGACGAGCCGACTGAAGGGCTCGCGCCGCTGATCGTCGACCAGCTGATCGAGTCCATGCGCACGATCAATGCCGAGGGTATTGCCATGCTGCTGGTTGAACAGAACCTGAAAGTTCCGCTCAAGCTTGCGCGCCGCCAGTTCGTCATCGACAACGGCCGCGTTGTCTGGTCGGGTACGACTGCAGAGCTGCAGGCGGACCGGGCCCGTATTGAATCCCTCATCAGCGTGTAGGAAGAAGCCATGGCCGACGTTTACATCATCGGGGTGGGCATGACGCGGTTCGGCCGCTACCTCGACGACCGTCTCGAGACGATTGCGAGCGGGGCGGTGGAGGAGGCGATTGCCGATGCTGGCATCGCACGCGGCGACGTGCAGGCCGCGTTCTTCGCCAACACAGCGCAGGGCGTCGTCGAGGGCCAGCACCTTGTGCGCGGCCAGCTTGTCCTTCGGGCGCTCGGCTTCGAGAGCATTCCAGTGATGAACGTCGAGAATGCCTGTGCCAGCGCATCGACCGCGCTCAACGCGGCCTTCTCTTACATCGCGTCAGGCCAGGGCGATATCGCGCTGGCGGTCGGCGCGGAGAAGATGAATTCCAAGGATCGGGAAAAATCCTTTGCCATCTTCGATGGGGCCTGGGACGTGCATGACGTCGACGGCAGCGTCCGCCGCCTGACGGCGCTCGGAAAGGATCTCGCGCTGCCGCCTGGCGCCGGCCAGAACAGCGGCAAACGCAGCGTCTTCATGGACGTCTATGCGTCGCTGGCGCGCTACCACATGCACCGCTTCGGGACGACCCAGCGCGATATCGCGGAAGTTTCCGCGAAGAACCACCGGCACTCGTCTCTGAATCCCAAAGCGCAGTATCAGGATTCCATGTCCGCCGACGATGTGCTGGCGGCGCGCGAAGTATCGTGGCCGTTGACGCTGCCGATGTGCGCGCCGATCAGCGACGGCGCGGCCGCCGCCATCGTCTGTTCCGCAGCGAAGGCGCGGGCGCTTGGCGCGACACGGGCGATCCGTATTGCCGCATCGGTGCTGGCTTCGGGCTCCGACCGTGAGGCCGACGACCTCGAGCGGCACCTCTGCCGGCTCGCATCCAACCGCGCCTACGAGATCGCCGGTGTCGGCCCTGCCGATATGTCAGTGGCAGAGGTCCACGACGCCAGCGCTTTCGCGGAACTGCACCAGGCCGAATTGCTCAGCTTTGCTCCGCTCGGCGATGGCGGCCGCCTCGTGCGCGACGGCGACACCTCGCTCGGTGGCAAGATACCGATCAACGTCTCCGGCGGCCTCGAATCCCGCGGTCATCCGATCGGTGCCACCGGCCTTGCGCAGATCTACGAGCTCGTCACCCAGCTTCGCGGCGAGGCCGGCGCCCGGCAGGTCGAGGGTGCGCATCACGCCATTGCAGAGAACGGCGGCGGCTTCCATCATTACGAGGAAGCGACCGCCTGCATCACGATCCTTGAACGCTGAGGGCTATCCATGCGGCTCATCGATTTCTTCGACCGTGGCGTCGGCATTAATCCGTCCCGCACCTGCCTGAAGGATGCGACGGTTTCGCGGACCTTTCGCGAGGTCCAGCTTCGCAGCTACCGCATCGCCAACGCGCTGGCGGCCACGGGCCTGAAACCCGGCCAGATGGCCGCAGTCTACAGCCCCAACGGGGCGACGGCTTTCGAGTGCATTCTAGGCATCATCCGCGGGGCCAATATCTGGGTGCCGATCAATGCCCGTAACTCGACCGAAGACAACGCCTATATCCTCGACAATTGTGACGTGCAGGCGCTGTTCTATCACAGCGAATTCGAAGCGAACGTGCAGGTGTTCCGCAAGGAGTGCCCGCAGATAAGCCTCTATGTCTGCATCGACAAGGCCGGTACGGACGCGCCCTTTCTGCGCGACTGGATCGCTGATGCGCCCGAGACGGATCCCGATATTCCCGAGGATCGCAATAAGCCGATCTCGGTGTTCTCGTCGGGCGGTACGACCGGGCGGCCGAAGGGCGTGCCCTGGACCCATCTCGTCTGGGAAACCATGATCTCGAACTTCTTCACCTCGATGCCGGCGAAGAAGCCGCCGGTCCATCTCGTCGTAGCGCCAATGACCCATGCGGCGGGCGGCGTCGGCATCATGCTGATGGCCGCGGGCGCGACGCAGATCATCCTGCCGGGGTTTGATGCCGCCAAGGTGGTGAGCGCGATCGAAACCGAAGCCGTCACCCACATGTTCCTGCCGCCGACGGCGATCTACATGCTGCTCGCGCATCCCGGCATCAAGCAGCACGATTTCTCCTCGCTAGAGCACTTCATCTATGCGGCTGCGCCGATGTCGGTGGACAAGTTGAAGGAATGCCTCGACGTGTTCGGGCCGGTGATGACGCAGACGTTCGGTCAGGCCGAGGCGCCGATGCTCTGCACCTTCCTGTCGCCGCAGGAGCATTTGGTGATCGGCGATCCCGACAAGGAGAAGCGCCTGGCCAGCTGCGGCCGGCCGACGCTGCTGACGCCGGTCGAGATCATGGACGACGACGGCAATCTGATGCCCGCTGGCGAGCGCGGCGAGATCGTGGTGCGCGGCAATCTCGTGATGCCCGGCTATTACAAGAATCCGGAAGCGACCGCGGAAGTCTCCACCTTCGGCTGGCACCACACCGGCGATATCGGCTTCAAGGACAGTGACGGCTACGTCTATATCGTCGACCGCAAGAAGGACATGATCATCTCGGGCGGCTTCAACGTCTATCCGAGCGAGATTGAGCAGATCATCTGGGGTCATCCGGCCGTGCAGGATTGCGCGGTGATCGGCGTGCCCGACGAGAAATGGGGCGAAGCGGTCAAGGCCGTCATCGAACTAAAGGACGGCGCGAGCGCCGACTCCGACGAAATAATTGCGCTGTGCAAGGCGAAGCTTGGCAGCGTAAAGGCGCCGAAATCGGTGGATTTCTGGGAAAGCCTGCCGCGCAGCCCGGTCGGCAAGGTCCGCAAGAAGGATATCCGCGAGACGTTCTGGAAGGGACGCACGCGCGCCATCTGAACGGGGAAGAAGCCGATGAACATCGCCATGGTACTCGCCAATGCGGCGAAAGCCTTTGCAAGCCGCCCGGCGGTCTGTCTTGGTCGCGACACCGTCCATAGTTACGCGCAGCTTCTGCAACGCAGCGCCGCACTTGGCGCCGCACTTCGCAACAACGGGTTTGCGCCGGGCTCGCGGGTCGGCGTCTTCCTGTCCAACCGTCCAGAGTATTTCGAGATCCTGTTTGGCGCCTGGTTCGCCGGGCTGGCGGTGGCGCCGATCAATGCCAAGCTACATCCGAAGGAACTGGCCTACATCCTCGACAACTGTGCCGCCTCGGTGCTGTTCACCGATATTGAGGGCGGACGGTCGCAACCGGGCAGAGTGATCGACGTCGACGGCGAGGATTATCGCGCGATGGTCGCGACCGCACCTGCCGACCTCCGGCCGGCAGAGGCGGCGCCCGAAGACAATGCGTGGCTCTTCTATACCAGTGGCACCACAGGCTATCCGAAGGGCGCGATGCTGACCCATCGCAACCTCTACAACATGATGATGAGCTTCCTCGCCGATATAGGGGCGATCGATGAGACCGACGCGTCGCTTTATCCGGCGCCGCTGTCGCACGGGGCCGGGCTGCTTGCGCTGGCGCATCTTGTACGCGGCGCGGCCAATGTCGTGCCGGAAAGCGGTGGCTTCGAGCCGAGCGAGATCGTCGATCTCATCAATCGCTATCCGGGCAGCTCGTTCTTCGCCGCGCCGACCATGGTGAACCGGCTCGTCCTCTCGCCGTCCATGGCGGATCTGAGGGTGGCGAACCTTGACCACATCTTCTACGGCGGCGCGCCGATGTATGTGGAAGACCTCAAGCGCGCCTTGTCGGCGCTCGGCCCGAGGTTGTGGCAGGCCTACGGCCAGGGCGAGTCGCCGTGCACGATCAGCTACCTGCCGCCTTACATGCACCTCGACAATAGCGACGGCCGCCTCGACGAGCGGCTGTCCTCGGTCGGCATCCCGCGCACCGGCGTCGCTGTCCGCGTGGTGGATGCTGAGGGCAACGACATGCCGCCGGGCGAGAACGGCGAGGTTATCGTATCAGGCGATGTCGTGATGGCCGGCTACTGGAACAATCCGAGCGCCACCGCGCAGGCGCTGCGTGACGGCTGGCTGTGGACCGGCGATGTCGGCACTTTCGACGCGCACGGCTTTCTCTATCTGAAAGATCGCTCCAAGGATGTCATCATCTCCGGCGGCTCCAACATTTATCCGCGCGAGGTCGAGGAGGTGCTGCTGCGCCATCCCGCCGTGACCGAGGTCAGCGTCATCGGCCGCCGCCATGCGGACTGGGGCGAAGAAGTGATCGCCTTCGTGGCTTCGTCGACGCCGGTGACGGCCGAGGAGCTGGATGCCTTCTGCATCGAGCACATCGCCCGTTTCAAGCGACCGAAGTCCTACCGATTCCTGCCGAGCCTGCCGAAGAGCAATTACGGCAAGATCCTCAAGACCGAAATCCGGAAGATTATCGAAAGCGAAACGGCCGCGTAATCGGCTTAACAACTCAGGAGCGCACAATGACCACGATCGTCGCAGGTGTCGGCATGATCCCGTTCGCGAAGCCGGGCGCTTCGGCGCCTTATGATGCGATGGGCGAGGAGGCGGTAAAGCTGGCGCTGGCGGATGCCGGGCTCGGCTACGACGCCATCGAGCAGGCCTATGCAGGTTTCGTCTACGGTGACTCCACCGCCGGCCAGAAGGTGCTCTATCGCGTCGGCATGACCGGCATCCCAATCGTCAACGTCAACAACAACTGCTCGACCGGTTCGACTGCGCTGTATCTGGCGCGGCAGGCCGTCGAGAGCGGGGCGGCCGATTGCGTGTTGGCCGTCGGCTTCGAGCAGATGCGCCCCGGCGCGCTGGGCTCGATCTTCGAGGATCGGCCGTCGCCGTTCTCGGAATTCGACCGCGTCACCGACGAACTGGTCGGCCATAGCGAGATTCCGTTGGCGCTGCGCTACTTCGGCGGCGCGGGCAAGGAGCACATGGAAAAGTACGGCACGCAACTGTCGACCTTCGCCAAGATCCGCGCCAAGGCCAGCCGCCACGCCGCGCGCAATCCACTGGCGCTGTTCCGCAAGGAGATGACCGAAGGCGACGTGATGCAGGCGCCGGTGATCTGGGAGGGGGTGATGACGCGCTCCATGGCATGCCCGCCGACCTGCGGCGCCGCCGCCGCTGTTCTCGTCTCCGATGCCTTCGCCAGGCGCCATAACCTGAGCGACAAGGTCCGAATCCGCGCACAGGCGATGACGACGGATCGTCCCAGCACCTTCGAAACCCACGACATGATGCGGGTGGTCGGTTTCGACCTGTCGAAGTCGGCGGCGGAAAAGGTCTACGAGAAGGCCGGCATCGGGCCGGACGATGTCGACGTCGTCGAACTGCATGATTGCTTCGCACAGAACGAACTCATCACCTATGAGGCGCTCGGCCTGTGCGGCGAGGGCGAGGCCGAGAAGTTCGTCCTCGACGGCGACAATACTTATGGCGGCCGTTTCGTCACCAACCCGTCCGGCGGTCTGCTCTCCAAGGGCCATCCGCTAGGCGCGACCGGCCTGGCGCAGTGCTATGAGCTGGTGCATCAGCTACGCGGCACCGCAGACGCGCGGCAGGTCGATGGTGCGCGGCTGGCGCTTCAGCACAATCTCGGCCTCGGCGGCGCGGCCGTCGTGACGCTCTACGAAAAGAACTGAAACCGGAAACGGGGAACGGGTGGATGTCGCAGCGGCTCAAGGACAAGATCGCGTTCGTCATGGGAGCCGGCTGCGTCGGTGAAGGCTGGGGCAATGGCAAGGCCACAGCGGTCCTGTTCGCCCGCGAAGGTGCGAGGGTGATCTGCGTCGATCGCGATCTCGCGTCGGCCCAGCGTACCGTTGCGATCATCGAGGAAGAAGGCGGCAGAGCCGAGGCCCTGCGCGCCGACATCACGTCGGCCGCGGACATCGATACCGCCGTCAGCGCGGCCATCAGCCGGCACGGGCGCATCGACATCCTGCAGAATAATGTCGGCATCGCCGAACCCGGTGGACCCGAGGCGATCGACGAGGCCAGCTGGGACCGCGTCATGGCCGTGAACCTGAAAGGGTTCTTCCTCACCTGTCAGCGCGTGCTTCCGGAGATGGTGAAGCAGGGTGGCGGCGCGATCGTCAACATATCGTCGGTTGCGTCCATCACCACGATCAGCGTGCCAATGATCTCTTATTACTCCTCGAAGGCCGGCGTGAACCATTTCACCCGCGCCGTTGCCGTCGAATACGCCGCCAGAGGCATTCGCTGCAACGCGGTGCTTCCGGGCCTGATGAACACGCCGATGATTGTCGAACCTTACAAGCACGTCTACGATAATGTCGACGACATGATCGCCAAGCGCGACGCCTTGGTGCCGATGGGCAAGATGGGCACCGCCTGGGACGTCGCGCATGCCTCGCTGTTTCTGGCGTCGGACGACGCGAAATACATCTCCGGCGCACTGCTCCCGGTCGACGGCGCGCTCACGTGCCGGACGGGCTGAAGTGTCTCAGCGTGCCTCAATTGTTATGTTGTCGTCGGATGCAATCTTGTCGCGCAACGCATCGGGCATTCCATGCTTGCCGTGAACTCCCCCCGCCGCATATCGTCCGGTGCCAGTTCACTGACTTTCAAGGCTACGACGTCGCGTGCCGCGCAGCTTTGCTGTCGATAGCATTCAACCTGCTCCAACTGACAGCCGTCTGACCGGCGGAATGCGCGAAAGAGGCCGTTGGCGAACTGATAAGCTTTTCGCAGAAAGCTTATCAGTTGAATTGCGGCCTCTAGCAGGCCTTGACGAAGGTGATGGCAACCGTCACGCGCGCAACGCGGATGAGCCACGTAGACGCCATCAACCAACTTTGTCGCCGATAAGTGCCTCCCTGCGGGAAGGGATGCCGGGCCGTTCAAGAGTCCTATGCCCACGCTATAAAAGTGTGGCGTGGCACAGACTAAGCCTAAGTGTCCGCGGAGACAGATGTTCGATTTTCGGCGCAATGAAACGTTTCATTGACTTGCTCTCGATAATCATTAGCTTGGGGTGTTATCGGGGCGAGTGTGGGGAACTGACGCTATGTGGCCAAATCCGGCAAGCCGGAGTGCAGAGATGTACGACCGGGGCTTGAAAGTACTGCCTGGCGGCGTGAACCGCGTTCGCGGGTTCCTGTCTCCGTTTCCAATCTATGCCGAGAGCGCCGAAGGCTGCTGGATTACCGACGTCGATGGCACAAGGTGGCTCGATTGTAACAACAACTCTCTCTCGCTCATCCACGGACATGCGCGGTCGGAGATAGTCGATGCGGGACGCAGGCAACTGGGTCTCGGCACCGCGATGTCGACCCCGACGGAATCGGAGATCGGCCTAGCCGAAATGCTGTGTGAACGACTGCCAAATATGGCTTCGATCCGCTTCTTCAATTCCGGTACGGAAGCGGTGATGTTTGCCATCAAGGCGGCGCGTGCCAAGACCGGGAAAAGCAAAATTGCCAAGATCGAAGGGGCCTATCATGGCCTCTACGATTTTGCCGAGACGAGCTTGGATCCGGCGCCCGGCCAGTGGTCGAACGAGCCGACTGCCGTGCCCTACGCAAAAGGTACGCCGAAATCTGTCTTGAGCGAAGTTATCGTTCTTGAGCTCAACAATGTGGAATCGATGGTGCGCCTCTTGCGGGAGAACCAGTCGGATTTGGCCGCCGTTCTTGTCGATGTACTGCCGCTGACCACCGGCACGTTGAGTATGGACCCTGATTTCCTTCGTGCGATCCGGTCGTTGACCAGGGACCTGGGGATCATGCTGATCATGGACGAGGTGGTGTCGTTCAGGTTCGGTTTTGGTGGGATGCAGGGAGTTTACGGCTGCGATCCCGACCTGACCGCGCTCGGGAAGATCATCGGCGGAGGCTTTCCGGTCGGGGCGGTTGCCGGCACCGCCTCAGCTATGGAGGTCTTCGATCATAGGCTTACGGGAAAGCCTTTACTGCCGGCGAGCGGCACCTTCACCGCCAATCCAATGACCATGACGTGTGGAAAGGTCGCGGTCGAGCTGTACACGGCCGATGAGTGCGCGCGGCTCAACAAGCTCGGGCAGGATGTGCGCGACAACGTCGACCGGATGATCCGCAAGTTGGGTTTCGAGGCACAAACGACCGGCTACGGGTCGGTCTTTAAAATTCATTTCAACCGGCATCCACTTCACAACTACCGGGACGCCTACCCGACCGAAGATGACCGAAAGATGGCCGCTGCGTTCACGTCCAGGATGCTCGCAAGGAACGTCCTGGTTTCGCCTTATGGGTTCGTGTTCTCAACCGCGCATCGCGGCAGCGACGTCGACATACTCCTCGCTGCGATCGAAGAGGCGCTGGAGGCGTGCGCGTCATAGCCTGAGGTCTGTCAAAGCCCAGTCGAATTGTCACGTGGCAACAACCTGATGGAACTTTCGCCGCCGCCGAGCGAGATCGTTGCGATCCAGACCGGCGGGCGGGTTTGATTGGCGCAATCTTTGCATTTCTCAGGGTCGAGGTGCACCGTCTGTCTCGCGCGGGCCAAGCCACCGCCTGCCAATCATCAATGGATCGATCGATTCCGCCATGACATTCTTGCTCGACATCGTCACCGCGCGTCTATTCGTCTCGGTAGCGGAAGAAGCCAGCATCGCGCGCGCGGCGCGCCGTGAGTGTATCGCGGCTTCCGCCATCAGCAAGCGCGTCAGCGAACTCGAGCAGCGCTTCGGCCTGGTGCTGCTGCGCCGTCACGCCAGCGGGGTGGAAGTTACGGCGGCTGGGGCGGCACTGTTACGGCGGGCTCGAAACCTCCTGCAGGAGGCCGAGCAACTCGAGGCCGAGTTGCAGGCGCTGAGTTCCGGCATCCAAGGACATGTGCGGGTAGCGGCGACGGAAACGACGGCGGTGAACTATATGCCGGGAATACTGGGCGGGTTCCTGCACGCGAATCCCGGGATCGACGTTGACCTTCAGGAGCGCGATCATGCCGATGTAAGCCGTGCCGTGCAGGAGCAGGCGGCGGATATAGGTATCCTGCCGGATGACGTCGTGCCGGAGGCGCTGTGGAGCCGGCCGTGCTTCCGCGATCAGCTTGTCGCCGTGATGCGCAAAGACCATCCGCTGGCGAGCTATCCCAGCGTGACAATG
>Ga0247764_1000406_pt1 | contig 15164 bp, 12 predicted proteins | sample UWRJL051202B4_FD_179932 | JGI IMG/M metagenome (GOLD analysis project Ga0247764, IMG submission 179932) | Plant litter microbial communities from Arlington Agricultural Research Station in Wisconsin, United States - UWRJ-L051-202B-4 | ecosystem: Environmental > Terrestrial > Plant litter >...
TGGAACCTCCTTGCTCTCCTCGCCGGTGGAGGCCATGACTCCGGCGGGCCCCTGCTTGATCACGGCCAGCGCGACGCCGGCCTCGTGCAGCGCGGCGGCGGCCTCGGCGGGCTTGCGGGCGCCGACGGCGGTCTCGGCCTCGTCCAGATTGCCGACGGCCACCGTCGCGTACGGCAGGGCCTCGGCATACCACCGACGGGCCTCCTCGCGGGACGCCCAGAACATCGGCCGGTAGTCCAGATCGAAAACGGTAATTCCCGATTTGTTGCGGTATCTTAGGGCGTCCAGAGTGGCCGTGCGGGACGGCTCCTGGGACAGGCCGGTGCCGGTGATCCAGAAGATGTCGGCGCCCCGGATCGCGTCGTAGTCCAGCTCGGACGGGTCGATCTCGAGGTCGGGCGCCTTCGGGAAGCGATAGAAATACAGCGGGAAGTCGTCCGGCGGGAAGATCTCGCAGAACGTCACCGGCGTCGGCAGGTTCGCGACGGGCGTGACGAACCGGTCGTCCACGCCGAAGCCGCGCAGCGCGTCGTGCAGGAACTCGCCGAACGGGTCATCGCCGGTACGCGTGATCACCGCCGAGCGCCGGCCGTAGCGCGCCGCGGCGACCGCCACATTTGTCGCACTGCCGCCGAGGAACTTGGCAAAGGTGCTTACCTTCCGCAGCGAGACTCCGACCTGCTGCGGATACAGGTCGACGCCTATGCGTCCCATTGTCAGTACCTCGTCGGCGGGCATATGGGAGCCTCCGGCCATCGGGTGGATCGCGGGGATGTGGGGCACGAAGAAGCGCCCCGGATGCCGTGCTCGTTACGGCGCCGAAACCAACTTGATTGCCACCGGTAACCGCCCGGCAACGCTAGGTTTGCTGCTCTCGATGTAATAACTTGGAGCCGTCTACGTCAATACTTTGTCCTGACAAACTCGGGGAGCGTGGGTCGCGGTGAGTGCCGATCTGTCCGCCCAGCACGGCGGCGTCCGGGCGGCCGACGTCGACCGGACCAGCCCCGTACCGCTGTATTTCCAGGTCGCCACCCGGTTGCAAGAGTTGATCGAGAAGGGCGAGATCGGCGTCGGCGCCCGCATCGAGAACGAGGTCAACCTGGCCGAACGGCTCGGCGTCTCGCGCCCGACGACGCGCCGCGCGATCCAATATCTGGTCGAACGGGGCATGCTGGTGCGCAAGCGCGGGGTCGGCACGCAGGTGGTGCACCCTAAGGTCCGCCGCCCGGTCGAACTCTCCAGCCTCTACGACGACCTGATCGCCGGCGACCGCGCACCCCGCACCGAGGTGCTGCGCCTCGAGGAGATGCCCGCCCCCGACACGATCGCGAACGCGCTGGAGATCGCGCCGGGCACGGCCGTGACCTGGATCGAACGGCTCCGCTACGCCGGCGGTGAGCCCCTGGCCCTGATGCACAACGCGATCCCGGTCGACGTGCTGCGCCTGACCGCCGACGATCTGGCCGGGCACGGCCTCTACGAACTGCTGCGCCGCAACGGCCTGACCCCGCGCATCGCGACGCAGGTCATCGGCGCCCGCTCCGCCACCACGACCGAGGCCAAGATCCTCGACGAGAAACGCGGCGCGTCCCTGCTGACCATGACCCGTACGGCCTGGGACACGGGCGGCCGCGCCCTCGAGTACGGCAGCCACGTCTACCGGGCCAGCCGCTACAGCTTCGAACTCAACCTCAGCGCGGGCTGATTCCGCCGTTTTCCGAGGTCGTGTCCAGCGACGGGCGACTGCGTGGAAGGACGAACGAGTAACGGCCCACCGGAGTGACGGGGTCAGGGCGTGACTCGCTGTGTGTGAACGATCGGGCACGGAGGGGTTGCCCTTATCGGGATCGATCCGGACGATCGGCATCTCCGTGAGGCATCTGACACCCGTTCGGAAGGATTCGACGTCACGTGCAGTCATCCCCCTCCCTGACCGGCGGTGCTCCCGCCGAGGCAGCCACCGCGGACCTCAGCGGTCGCTGCGTCGGCAACTCGTACGTCCTGGTCTGTCCGGTCGGGCACGGTGCCACCGGCACGGTGTGGCGCGGCATCGACCGTTCCACCGGCGCCGACGTGGCGGTCAAGCTGCTGCACGAGGGTCTGCTGCGCCAGCCGAAGCTGGTCATCCGCTTCGTGCAGGAGCGCACGATCCTGATGATGATGCGGCACGAGAACATCGTCGGCGTGCGGGACCTGTTCAGCGTCGGGGGTTCGCTCGCGCTGGTGATGGACTACGTCGCCGGCGGCAGCCTGCGCAACCACCTGCGCACCGAGGGAACCGTCGCGCCCTCCGACGCGGCCGACCTGCTCGCTCAGGTGGCCGCGGCCCTCGTCCAGGCGCACGAGCTGGGCGTCGTGCACCGCGACGTCAAGCCGGACAACATTCTGCTGCAGGACAACCTCGGCCGCCTCGAGGTGCGCCTCACCGACTTCGGCATCGCCCGGGTGCTCGACACCGCCGGGCTCACCACCCCGCACGCGATCGTCGGCACCCCGCACTACATGGCCCCCGAGGCGATCCAGGGGGAGGCGGTCCCGGCGTCCGATGTGTACTCGACCGGCATCGTCCTCTTCGAACTGCTGACGGGTTCGCCCCCGTACGCCGGGGAGCCGTTGGCCGTGCTCCGCGGGCACCTCGACGAGACCCCGGAGCGCCCCGACGGCCTGCCGCAGCTGGTCTGGGACCTGATCACCTGGTGTCTCGCGAAGGACCCGGACCGGCGCCCGACCGCGGCCGAACTGGTCACCGCCCTGCGCGAGCTGTCCCGCCGGACCACGGGGGTGCCCGCCCTGCCCGCGCCGGTGGACGCCGACGACCCTCCGGGTACGGGCGTCACCCCGCATCTCGGAGTCCGGGCCGCCGCGCACCCGTCCGTACGCCGCACCCCCTCGCGCAAGCGTCCCCGCAACGGTCCGCGGTCCTGGATGTGGCGCCGCCCGTGGGCGGTCGTCGCGCTGCTGGCGATGGCCACGTCGGGCGTGGGCGGCTTCACCGCGTGGCAGCTCCTCGACTCGGACGACTCCCCCGCCTCGGCGTCGGCCCCACAACCGTCCGGGGCGGCCGGCGTTCCCGGTCTGCTCGGCCCCCGGGGCAGCGGCCCCGATCAGAAGCCGTCCGGTGCGGCGCCGCCGGACACGATCACCGGCGCCCGGTCGAGCGGAGGCGCTGCCCAGGTCGCGGGTCTGCCCAGCGTCTCCGCGACGCTGTCACCCCCGGTGCGAGAGCCGGGCGCCCGCGTCTCGGCGGGCCCGGTCGGGGTGGGCGCGTCGGCGGGAGCGGGCGGCGCCGGGGCGGAGGTCGGTTTCAGCGAGTGGCGGTGCGGCGACGCGTACGACTGGCAGATCGGTCACCCCGTGCTGGCGCGTCCGTGTCACGCGCTGGGCGGCTCGGTGCGGGTGGTCGGCCAGATGGAGGCGATGCCCGGCATCCAGGCCGACATCTCGCTGACGGTGCGGGACGCCGCGGGCGACGAGACGGTCGCCGGCCCGTACACCTGCAAGGGCCTGATGTTCACGGACTTCGCGCTGAAGCACAGCTGCGGGCCGATCGACCTGCGGCCCCCGCGCGGACGCAAGCTGGTGCTGGTGCAGACGTGGGAGTACACGCAGCGGCCGCTTCTGCCGGGCGGCACAGCTCGCGGCCCGGAGTTCGAGTGGTGATTAGCAGGGGGCGCGACCGGACGGTGGCCGCGCCCCCGGAAAATCAGACGACGCGCCACATCCGGTAGAACGCGGTGCCGTCCGGGAGCAGCATTTCGAACGGGTCCATGTTGGCATAGCCGGTGCGGTGGTAGAGCCGGACGTTGTTGGAGTTGGTCGCCTCCAGATATGCCGGGACCCCGTCCACCTCGAGCTCCTGGTGCACGAGCGCCATCAGCTTGCCGCCCAGGCCGCGGTCCTGGTGGTCGGGGTGGACGGCCAGGAACGCGAGGTGCCAGTGCGCGTCGTGCGGGTGGTGCTTCTCGAAGAGCTCGTCGAGCGCGACGAACCGCTCGAGGTAGTCGCCGGCCAGCGTGCGCAGGCGCTCCTCGTAATCCCCCTGCTCGGGCGAATCCTGGGTGTAGTCGAACCACACGCCGGTCGCCGCCAGGCCGCTGCCGTCCGGGAGGTCGATGACGTCGACCCGGCCGTACTTCTGGGCGTGCTCGGTCAGCAGCGTGAAGAAGTCGGCCATCACCTTGAGCCGGTCCTCGAGCGGCGGCACCAGGTAGGCGTTGGCGTCGAGGTCGAAGAAGGAGTGGCTGATCAACTGCCCGACCGCAGGGATCTCCTGGTCGCGGGCCGGACGGATTTCGGGGTACGTCGTCACTGGTGCTGGTCCTTCGGTTCGGTGGAGGCGAGGGCGGCCGAGAAGCCGCCCACGGTGGAGGCACTGCGCGCGCCGAGGCCGATGCCCGCGTACACCTCCGGGCGGGTGGAGCGCAGGATCAGGGCCCACCCGATGCCGGCGACCAGCAGGACGCCGAACGCGAGCGGCACCATCCAGGTCGGGTCGCTGCCCGGCTCGACGCCGAAGAGGATGGCGATGTTGCTGATCGCCAGGTACGACATGATCAGCAGCAGGATCGTGCTGAGCACGGGCGCACCGAGGCGGTACCAGAGGTCCTCGCCGTGGGGATTCTTGACGAAGTAGCCGATGACCGCGATCGCCGCCAGCGTGATCAGCAGAAGCACGCCGATGCCGCCGCCGGTGCCGCCCCAGAAGAACAGGTTGACCAGCGGGTCCCAGCCGGCGACGGCGTAGACCACGATGGCGACGAGACCGAGCGCGCTCTGGGCGAGCGAGCCGTTCTTGGGTGCGCCGGTGCCGGGCACCGTGCGGCCGAACGCGCGGTGCAGCACACCCTCGCGGCCCAGCGAGAACGCGTACCGGGCGATGATGTTGTGGAACGAGATCATCGCGGCGATCAGCGAGGTCAGGAAGAGCGCGTAGCCGAGGTCGACGGCGCGGCCACCGAGCTGGTCGGCGGCGACGTTGAAGAAGAGGTCCGGGCCCTCGGCACCGGCCCGGCCGACGACGTCGGCACCGGCGGCCGAGATCATCGTCCACGAGGCGAAACCGTAGAGAACGGCGATCAGGGCGATGGCGATGTACGTGGCCCGGGGCACGGTGCGGCGCGGGTCGCGGGACTCCTCGCTGAAGACCACGGACTGTTCGAAGCCGACGAAGCCGGTGACCGCCATGACCAGCAGCGCGCCGGAGCCGGCGCCGACCAGCGAGCCCGGGTCGACCGGGGCTGAGGACGCGGCGAAGTTCGGCGAGAAGATGTCGGCGACGCTGAACGCGACGACCACGACGATCTCGGCGACCAGCAGGGTGGCCAGGACCTTGCCGTTGACGGCGACGTCACGTACGCCGAGGACCGCGGTCAGCGCCCACACGATGAGCGCGAGTCCCCACCACGGGACGTCGAGGCCGAACCACTTGTCGACGAGCGGGGACGCGATCGCGCCGAAGCCGCCGTACGCGGCGATCTGGAACATGTTGTACGCCAGCAGCGCCACCCACGACGCACCCACCCCGAGCGGGCGGCCGAGGCCCTGCGAGATGTACGCGTAGAAGGCGCCCGCGTTGGCGATGTGCCGGGCCATGGCGACGTACCCGACCGCGAAGATCGCGAGAACGACGGCGACCGCGGCGAAGGCGATCGAGACGCCGGTCAGCCCGGTGACGGCGAGGCCGGTCGGCACGACGCCGGCGACCACGGTGAGCGGGGCCGCGGCGGACATGACGAAGAAGACCACCGCGGCCACGCCGAGACGGTCACGAGCCAGCGCAGTCGAGAGCCGGCTCTGCGGGGGTTTTGTTGCGGTCGAGGACACGCGGTTCTCCATGAGGGGTTGAGGGGTCGGTGCGGAAGGGGATCAGGCACGCCGGGCCATCACGGCGTCGCCCACCGCGGCCTCGGCCTGCCCCACCAGCTCCAGCAGCATGCCGGGGAGCCGGCGCTTGAGCTGGTCGAACAACGTGCCGCGGCCACGGGCGTCGAGGGTGATGAAGACGTGCTGGTCGAGACCGGTGGCGAGGATCAGGCCGGCGAGGACCAGGTCGGGGATGTCGAGCAGCTCACCGCGGGTGATGAAGGTGCGGATCCGCGTGGCCGGCCAGCCGGCGATCATCGAGTCGGCCGGGACGAAAGTGATCTTGGAGCCGAAGAGGCCGCGTTTCTCCTGACGTCGCACGAGCGCGGAGCGGGCCAGGCGGCGCTCGACGAGATCGGTGGCGACACCGGTGGCCAGGAACGAGATCCAATCCCGTACGGCCCGGTGGTGGCCTTCGCGCAGCAACTGGTCGAGGACCGCGGTGGCGGCGGCGTCCCCGGTCGGACGGTCGTCGACGATCTGGATCTTGCCGTCCACCACGTCGAGCCGGCGCCAGAGCACGAGCTCGCCGACCAGGGCCGCGGCCAGGCCGAGGCCCAGGGTGGCCGGGGAGAGCAGGCACTTGCCATTGACCGAGTCGTGTGCGGCGAGAAAGAGGTCGTCGGCCAGGGGTAGCTGCGCCGATGCCGGCACGGCACGTCTCCTCTCCAGTTCGGTGTACGGAGGGGGGTACCTCAGGCTGTCCCGCCAGATTTTTACCGAGAGTGACGTCGATGACCTGGCGCCGACGTTACGGTGCGCTCCCCCAGAACGACACCGCGTAGCATGCCAGCGGCGGTGATCGCGCGCAATGTCCCCACTGGACAACTTTCATGTCCGATGTGGCGTGACCCCGAATGCATTCTTCGGAACCCCTTGCGAGCTGGTCATTTGCCGAGAATATGACGCAGCCGTAAAGCAGAGTTAATGTTTGAATGGATCATTATCGATAAATGCGACGTACTCCGATCGGGTGTCGTCGATGACCTCGAGACCCTATGGCGGACAGCGCCGATCTCCTCGCGCCCGCACGGAGGGTGAGGTCGGCAGGCGATGGCTCGATCCCGGCCACGGCCGCCCGGACCGGCGGTAAACTCCCTGCTGAACGGGGGTCTCCTCAGCAATCTCCCAGGGTAAGCGGGGACGATTGATCGACTACCACCCCGCTTACGCCCGGAGGTTCCTGCCCATGCTTGAGGTCACCGCGCTCGGCTGGACGTTGACCATCGGGGTCATCGTCGCCCTGCTCGCTCTCGACCTGACGCTGGGCGTGCTCCGGCCGCACGCCGTCGGTTTCCGCGAGGCCGCGCTCTGGTCCGGCTTCTACATCGCGATCGCGCTCGCGTTCGGAGTCGTCTTCGGCTCGGTGGCCGGCTGGGATCTCGGCGCTCAATACTTCGCCGGCTACATCGTCGAGAAGAGCCTGTCGGTCGACAACCTCTTCGTCTTCGTGATCATCATGAGCACGTTCGCCGTACCGGAGAAATATCAACAGGAGGTCCTGACCTTCGGCATCATCATCGCGCTGATCCTGCGGGTCATCTTCATCGCCCTGGGCGCGACGCTGCTGAACGCCTTCTCCTTCATGTTCCTGATCTTCGGGCTGCTGCTGATCTTCACGGCGATCCAGCTGTTCCGGCATCGCGACGAGGATCCGGACGTCGAGGACAACGCTCTGGTCAAGATCAGCAAGCGGATCCTGCCGGTGACCGACGACTACATCGGCGGCAAGATGATCGCCAAGGTGGACGGCCGCCGCGTGGTCACCCCGATGTTCATCGTCCTGATCGCCATCGGCAGCTCCGACCTGCTGTTCGCCCTCGACTCGATCCCCGCGGTGTTCGGCGTGACCGACGAGGCGTACATCGTCTTCGTGGCCAACGCGTTCGCGCTGCTCGGCCTGCGCGCCCTGTTCTTCCTGGTCAAGGGCCTGCTCGACCGCCTGGTCTACCTCTCGGCCGGGCTCGCCGTCATCCTGGCCTTCATCGGCGCCAAGCTGGTGTTGCACTGGCTGCACAAGGACATCAACGAGTCGGTGCCCGAGATCCCGACGTCGGTCTCGCTCGTCGTCATCCTGGTGGTCCTGACCCTCACCACGGTCCTGAGCCTGCGGAAGTCGAAGAAGGATCCCGGCGCCAAGGCCCACGCCGGCAGCCTGCGCGCCAGGTCGAAAAGCGCGGACGGGCAGCACCAGCACTGACGAACCGGCCGGGGCTCGAAAGCCCCGGCCGGTTCGTCAGGCACATCAGAAGTCAGGGCCGGCCGGGGAGTTCCCCGGCCGGAAGGGCTGCCGATCAGCCCAGGTATCCACCCAGGCCCGCGGTGCGGCGCTCGCTGGTCTGCTGGCGGGCCACGTCCTGGCGGTAAAGGATCGCGCGGATGACCTCGGTCTCCTCGTTGCTGTGCCGAGCGAGAAGGTGGTCGAGTTCGGCGCGCTCGGCGGTGGAGCGGAACGACGCGAGCTCGTCGGCGAGCCGGCGGTGGGCGGTGCGCATCGTGCGCCGGTTCGCCAACGTCGTCCGTGCGTCGCGAAGCTTGGTCGTGAGCTGCATTGGCCGTCTCCTAACGGATCGTGATGGCGATAGGCCTCGTCGCCTTCCCGTACAACCATCCGGGCGACCCGCTTCATCCCCAAATCAAGCAGGTAAAAGATGGAATACAGGAGTGACGGCGACCACTGAATTTCTGTAGCCGGGGTCACTCTCGGTAGCAAAGTAGCTGGTCAGGCACTCCGAGTGACTTCGGACACGAGCGGCGGCAATCGGGACGACAGCTGAGTCCGGGACCGCACCCCGAGCTTCCGGTAGATCCGGGTCAGCGTCGCCTCGACCGTCTTGACGCTCAGATAGAGCCGCCCGGCGATCTCTCGGTTGCTCGCGCCGTCCCGGACCAGCACGGCGATGCGCAGCTCGGTCGAGGTCAGACCGAGATCGATCGGTACGGCGCCCGCCGCCGAGGTGCCGGCCAGGGCCCGCTCAGTCTGCTCGGCCCACGGCTTGGCGTCCGCAGCCAGGAAGATCGCCAGGGCGGCGCCGATCGCCAACCGGGCGGCGGCGTAACGGCGGCGACGCCGCTCGGCGCTGCCCTGCACCAGCAGTGCGTGCCCCTGCTCGATCGGCTGGTGGAGCTGCTCGAAGTGCTGGGCCGCGGACGCCGAGAGCAGCACGGCCGAGTCGGCGTGGCCGCTCTCGGAGAGCACCACCGCGGCGGCCCGGTCGAGATAGCCGGTGAGACCCGGGTTGTCGCCGAGCCGCGCGGCGGCGGTCCGCGCGGTGGTCAGGGTCGCGGCAGCCTCGGTGTGCTCCCCCAGCGCGGCCAGCCCGCCGGCCAGGTCGCCGTGCCAGCGCACGATCATCGGGTCGGACCCGCCCGAGGACGCCTCGAGGTCCCGCAGCCGCCGCAGCGCCGCGACTCCCGACCGGGTCTGCCCCGACCGCAGCTCGGCCTGTCCCAGCGCGTGCAGGTTGCGCCGCAGGTAGAGGCTGTCGCCCTCCTGCTGCGAGGCGCGTACGCCGTGCCGGGCGAACGCGGCCGCCGCGGCCAGGCTGCCCCCGGCCAACTCGGCGACCGCGGCCGTGTACCAGGTTGGTCCCGGGCTCAGCCCCGCCCGCCGGGCGGCCCGCACGGCCCGGTGCGCGTAGTCGAGCGCCTCCCGGCAGCGGCCCGCCCGGGTGGCCACCTCGGAGAGGCTGCGCAGCACCTCGACCCGGGCCTCGCCGATCCGGTCCTGCTCGGCCACGACCAGCAGGCTGAGCAGCGCGGCGCGGGCCTCGTCGAGCCGGTCGTCCATCATCGCGAACCGGGCGGCGACGTAGCGCGGGCCGTAGTGCAGCCAGTCCGGCGCGGGGGTGGCGGGCAGCACGAGGGCCTGGGTGAGCGTGTCGGTCCAGCCGGGATCACCGCGCAGCCGCTCGATCTGGGCCAGCACGCTGAGCGCCATCGCCTCGGTGGTGGGGTCACTGGCCGAGCGGGCGGCCAGGGCCGTACGGGCGGCCTCGTCGGCGGCGCGGTCCGGGTCACCGGCGAGCAGGGCGGCCCAGGTGAGCCGCAACAGGACGGGAGCGAGCAGAGCCGGGTCGTCGCCCGCCTCGGCGAGCGCGGCGGCGAACATCTCCCCCATCTCGGCCAGACCCTGTCCGGCCAGGTCGATCAGGACGAGGCGGGCTCGCACCCGGTGGCCGGGCGGGGCGTCGGCGGCCAGGACGGCCTCGGCGGCCCGGCCGGCCAGGGTGGCCGTGCCGCCGCTGAGGCCGCTGCGGGCGGCGGCGACCAGCCAGTCGAGCCGTTGGGCGGCGATGGTGTGCGGGCAGCGGTCGGCGGCGAGCAGGTAGAGCTCGGCGGCGGTGCGGCCGGCGCCCCGCTCGGCACAGCGCCGCGCGGCGGAGGCCAGGGAGCGGGCCACGGCCTCGTCGGGGACGGAACTGCGCAGCGCCCGGTGGCGCAGTGCTTGGACGGGTTCGGCGGCGCCGGCGGCGAGCGCGGTATGGGCCGCGGTGCGGGCGTCGGCCGAGGCGTCCTCGGCGATCACGGTCGCGAGCAGGGGTGGGGTGAAGCGGACCGCCGCACCGTCGACCGCCGCGACACCGGCGGCGGTGGCCAGGCGCAGATCGTGCACGGCGTCCTCGCGGCCTGCCCGCAGCAGCACGGTGACGGTCGGATCGGTGGCGAGCGCGGCGACCAGCAGCGTACGGATGCTGTCGGCGGGAAGCACGGCGAGCCGATCGCGCAACAGCTCGCGGGCCGCGTCGGGCAGCGGGGCCGGCCGCCACGCCGGGCCGGCGGGCAGCGCGGCGGCCAGGGTGAGCGCGAGGAACGGGTTGCCGGCGCTGGCCTCGTGCATCCGGCTCGCGGTGCGGCAGGGCAAGCCGTACGCCTCGAGCAGTTCGGTCAGGTCGTCGGGCGCGAGCGGCGGCACAGCGAGTTCGAGGGTGGGCGCCGGGCAGAGGCGGCCGGCCCGACGGCGGCCGGCCGCCGGGTCGGGGTGGCGCTGGGCGGCGATCACCCGCACCCGGGGCCCCGGGCGGCGGCGCATCGCGAAGGAGATCAGCTCGGCCGACTCGGCGTCGAGCCACTGGCAGTCGTCGAGCACGATCAGCACGGGCCGGGCCTGCGCGCAGTGGGTGAGCAGCAGCGGCAGCACGAGACGGCGGGCGAGCGCGGGGGCGCCGGCCCGCGGCGGGCGACCCTGCCGAAGAGCGGCCAGAGCGGCGCGCTGGGCGGACGGCAGGGCCGGCTCGGGCAGCTGGGCGACCAGGTCGGCGATGCCCGCGTACGGGATCAGGCGCTCGCCGCGGGCCGGGCGCAACCGCACGACGAGCTCACCACGCGCGGCGGCCGCGGAGGCGGCCGCGTCGAGCAGCGCCGTCTTGCCGATGCCGTCCGGTCCGTGCAGGGCGACACCGCCGCCCGCGCCGAGGCGACTCTCGATCGTCGCCAGGAGCTCGCCCCGGCCGTGCAGGATGGGCACGTCGGACTGCACGGTGCCACCCCCTAGGTCCGATCCTGGCTCAGACTAGAAAGTGGCAGAGGCATTCATCAATAGGTTCATATTCGCCAACAGATTGACAATCTCACATACATCCCAGTCGGTACCTATCACCGGGATAGTGAAGCCGCGCCCTAATCGTCGTCGCCGTCGTCGTCCTCGTCACCGTCATCGCCGCCGCCGCCCGGGCAGCCGGACAGGGCCAGTACCGTCGCGCCGCCGCCGGCCACCAGCAGCGCCCGGCCGAAGAAGGCACGCCGGTTCAGCCCGGCCCCACCCACGGTTGTCGTCGAAGGTTCGTCCCGCTCACGAGTCGCTTCGTCCATGCCCGCATTGTGGCAGCGCCGGGACGCATCTGGGGAGAGTCCGAGCGCCCGCCACCGCAGACCTGACACGAAACCACTCGCGCGGTGACCCATGTCGGACTGGATCGTAGGCGTTGACCGGCGAGGCGGGTCGTCGCAGGGTGCGGCCCGGCGGCATGCCGGACACTGTGGCGGTCCGGCCCCGGCGGAGCTTGGCGGCGACCGCGGAGTCACCTCAGAGAGCCGACCCGGGCAGCAGTACGCGGAACGTCGCCCCGCCGCCGGGCGGTGACTCCAGTTCGACCCAGCCGCCGTGCCCGTGCACGATCGCGGCGACGATCGAGAGCCCCAGCCCGGAACCGCCGCCCAGGCCGCGGAAACGGCTGGAATCGGCGCGATAGAGCCGTTCGAAGACGCGCGGCGCGTGCTCGGCCGAGATCCCCGGGCCGTCGTCGGTGACCTCGAGGACGGCGAGCCGGTCGCCCGCCGGTGCCGCCGGGCCGGAGACCACGGTGCCCGGGTGCGGTGGCCTGGCCGGCAACACCCCCACCCGTACGGTCACTCGCGCGCCCGGCGGGGTGTGCTGCAGCGCGTTGGCGACGAGATTGGTCGCGACCTGACGCAGCGCGTGGTCATCGCCGAGCACGGTGGCCGGGTCGAACGTGTCGTCCTCGTCGCGCAGGCCGGCCAGCCGCACCGGCCGTTCGGGCGAGCGCGCGTAGGCGTCGCGCAGCGTTTCGGCGGCGATCTCGAGCAGGTCGACCGGGCCGCGGGCCAGCGACCGCTGCTGGTCCAGCCGGGCCAGGAGCAACATGTCCTCGACGAGCACGCTCATCCGGCCGGACTCGCTCTCGATGCGGTCGAGCGCCGGGCCGGCCGGGACACCGCCGCGCCGGTAGAGCTCGGCGAAGCCACGGATGGAGGTGAGCGGCGTACGCAGTTCGTGCGAGGCGTCGGCCAGGAACTGCCGCATCCGGTGTTCGGAGGCGGTGCGGGCGCCGACCTCGGCCTCGATGCGGGCGAGCATCGAGTTGAGCGCCAGGCCGAGGCGGCCCGGCTCGGTGTGCGGATCGGTGTCGGCGACGCGTCCGCTCAGGTTGCCCGCCGAGATGTCGGTGGCGAGGTGCTCCATGTCGGTCAAGGGCCGCAGACCCAGCCGTACGACGAAAGCCGCGACCGCCCCGAGCAGGGCGAGCACGAGCAGGCTGACCGCGGCGTCGATGAACAGCAGCCGGTCGGTGGTCTGGTCGACCTCGGACAGGGACTGGCCGAACACGGCGGCCGTGCCGGTCTCGTCATTGCGCACGGCGATCATCCGCCAAGCCGCGCTGCCGTCACCGGCGTTCACCGTGTACGGATCTCGGGCGCCGGCCCGCGCGGTGACCTCGGCGACGGTCGCGACCGCTGGGCGGGCGTCGTCGAACGTGGAACTCCGCTCGAGGTCGAGGCTGCCGTCGGCAAGATAGACGTACGCCACCTGGTCGGGGCCGAGCCGCGCCACCGGTCTCCAGGGGATCACGCCGGTGTCGTAGCTTCGGCCGGTCACGGCGTACTGCCGCGGCGGCGGGGCCACCGACGAACGCCCGTTCGCGAACGGGTAGGTCATGCCGCGCAACTGTTTGTCGGTGCGGTCGATCAGGTAGCTGCGGATCAGCAGCAGCCCGGCCGTGTTGGCCAGGACCAGGGCGACCGCGGCGAGCACGCCGACCACCAGGACCAGGCGCGAACGCAGCGTCCAGTGCCCCCAGCGCCGCATCATCTCGGTCTTCCCCGCTTCTTCCGCCGCATCTCATTCCTCGCCGCTCATTCCTCACCGCGGGGCAGCCGCGGCGGATGGCCGACGCCGCGCACGGTCTCAGCGCCGACGCTGGGTGTTGACGCGGGACCAGCGGTCGGCTCGGTCGCGGCGGTGGCAGGCCAGCAGGTGACCCGCGAGGATGGCCGGCTGGCCGCCGCGCACGCAGGCGTCGGCGCCGGCGGTGAGCACGCCCGCGACCGTCTCGCCGGGGGCCTCCTCGTCGACCACGGCGACGATCATCGTGCGGGGCGGCAACCGGTGGCGGGCGGTCTCGACGTCGTGGACGGAGGCGCCGGAGAGCAGCACGATCTCGTCGGGGCGCAGGTCGTCGAGCCCGGTGGCGGGACGCATCGTCCAGCCGGGCGGCAGGTGCTGGGGGAGGCCGGCCACCCGACCCGGGCGGCCGACGACGGCCACCACCGGTAGGGGACCTGTCACAGTGGGCAGGCCAGCGGGGTTGATCGGGAGTTCGGTCGCGGTGGCGGTGAAGTCGCGGTGACCGACGTTGCGGTTCAGTGAGACGAGCATGGCGCTCATCCCCCTTTCGGCCGGGGCTGTCCTTGCACCCCTCACTTTTCGCTCGCAGGCTGAGCCGGCGTTGTGCCTTGGCTGTGCGTTTGGTGTCAGATCTATCGACGTCCACTGATCACGCGGAGGCTCTGGTCACGACCCTGACGACTGCGGCCGGGGGCAGGGTGGGGGCGGCGCGGCCACGCAACGCGGCGACAACGGTGGCCGCGAGGTGCGCACCGATGGCGGCCTGATCGGTGGTCACGGTGGTCAGGGCGGGATCGGCCAGGCGGGCCGGCGGGATGTCGTCGACACCGATCACCGCGAGGTCGCCGGGGGCCTGGAGACCGGCTCGGCGTACGCCCGCGAGCACGGCGAGCGCGACCTCGTCGTTGTACGCGCACACCGCGGTCACCCCGGTCGCCTTCCAACGGCGTACGGCGTCGGCGGCCGCCGCGGGATCGAGCGGAACCGTCAGCCCGACCGGCGTGGGCATCCGCCGGGCCACGCACGTCGCGCGCACCCCGGCCAGCCGTGGTTCGGCGAAGAACCGTACGCGCTGGTCGTCGGGGTAGGCGTAACCCAGCCGGACGTGCCCGGCCAGCACGAGGTGCTCGGCCTGGCGGCGTCCGATCAGTTCCTGCGGGACGGCCGGCTCGCGGCCCTGGCCGCGCTTGCCGGCGAGCGCCACCACCAGCGTGACCCCGGCCGAGCGCATCGCGGCGATCTCGGTGTCGGAGAACTCGGTGTAAGCGATGACGGCGGCGGGTGTGATCGCCTTCCACAGCTCGGCCATCGGGCGGTCCTCGCGGTTGCCCGGGTGCACGACCAGGGTGAGACCGTGGCGGGTCAGCGCGGTGGAGAGCTGGCCGAGCGCGGAGCCGACCTCGGGCCCGATCGGCCAGTCGGGCAGCAGGCAGAGCACCACGTCGGAGCGGCCGGTGCGCAGGGTCCGGGCGGCGGCCGACGGTGCGTAGCCGAGCCGGGCGGCGGCGTCCCGCACGCGGGCGCGGGTGCCGGCCGAGATCGTCTGCCGGGGCGTGTCGTTGAGGACGTAGCTGACCGTCGCGCGGGACACCCCGGCCAGACGGGCGACATCCGCGCTGGTGACGCGTTTGGTGGTCGGCTCGGTCACGGGTATCTCGCCTCCAGTTTCCGCCGCCCCAACTTACACGTGTAAACCTAAGCCCGGCCGACGGCG